>Ga0065722_100633_pt1 | contig 21259 bp, 20 predicted proteins | sample BansetMetagenome_FD_59109 | JGI IMG/M metagenome (GOLD analysis project Ga0065722, IMG submission 59109) | Bankia setacea gill microbial communities from Puget Sound, Washington, USA - Caecum Enriched | ecosystem: Host-associated > Mollusca > Digestive system > Ceca | place: United States... | reverse complement strand
GCGAGTGTTTCGAGCATTGCGCGCGAGTATTTTTGCGGTTTTTCTTCCCACAGGCGGTTTACCCACTCGGCTAAGTCTTCGATCACCTGAAAACGAAACCCACTTGCGACTTCAACTAGCTGAAAACCACGGCCCTCGCAACTAAGGCGCAAGGCTTCTAGTGCCGCCCGTAGCTCGTCTTTACTGGGAGCTTCCTCTTCCTCAAAAAGAGAGATCATACGATCCAAATTTAATGGCTCACCGGCCGCTAAAATGGCCCCCTCTAGGATTCGTTGTAGTTGTTCCACGTCGTAGCTCATAGTGTATATTTCTTGCTCTGCCCTATTCTGCGTTGTTTTTATCTGTTGGCGCTATAGCGCTTTCTTCGTTGCTCTCTTCGCTAGATTCGTTACTGGATTCTTCGCTGTCGTAGTCTTCGCTGTCTAAATCGTCTTCGTCCAGCTCGTCTTCGTTAATTTTCTGGCTGCGCGCTTTAACGTGAATGGGGCCAAAGGCTTCGGTTTGTACAATTTCGACTAAAGCTTCTTTAATCAGCTCCATTACCGCTAAAAAGGTAACAACTACGCCAAGACGCCCCTCATCGACACTAAACAAACTCACAAAGGGCACAAATTGGTGGCCATTGAGCTTGTCGAGTACCTGCCCCATACGCTCGCGCGTAGAGAGACGCTCACGTTCAACGTGGTGACTTTCGAACATGTCCGCGCGGCGCAACACTTCGCCTAGCGCCAACAGTATTTCCTTCATCTCCACTTCGGGATCGGGGCGCGTCAAGGCGCGATCTGGGCCATTTGCCTTGGCGATAAAGGTGTCTCGATGCAACCGCGGCAGCTCTTCGATATCTTCCGCTGCTTGTTTGAAGCGCTCGTATTCCTGCAAGCGACGAATCAAGTTCGCACGCGGATCATCTTCCTCTTCGTCACCCTCTTCAGAGGAACGCGGCAACAGCATTCTAGACTTAATTTCGGCGAGCATCGCCGCCATAACAAGATATTCTGCCGCCAGTTCAAACTGAATGGCTTCCATCATCTCGACGTAGGCGACGTACTGAAGCGTAATCTCCGACACATCAATTTCTAAAATATCGATATTTTGGCGGCGAATTAAATACAGCAATAAATCGAGCGGGCCTTCAAATGCCTCGAGAAACACTTCGAGTGCATCGGGTGGAATATACAAGTCTTTGGGCAGCTGGGTGTAGGCCTTGCCCTGCACTATCGCAAAAGGCATNTCTGACTGAGCTGGCGATACTTTTTCTGCGGATACTTGTTCGACAGACACTTTTTCGGCAGTGGCATGAGTGGTGTCAGCTTCAGATCCTGCGGCCGCATCTACCACAGCGCCGCTCACAACGGGCTCGTCCGCCAGGTTTTGCTCAGCTATTGGATCGTGTTCACTTACTGACAAGGTACATCCTCAAAAAAATAGTTAGCCGCCGAAGTATGGCTCAAAGGCCTGCCTAGGCAGCATCGCCGCAAAAATAGCCGCGCATTATAACGGGTCGCGTTGCATTAGTCGGGTTTAATTACAGGAACGCCGCTGGATCGCCGCAACCGTGTCGGGTAACTTCGGGTTCATCGCCGGTAAGGTCGACCACCGTCGTAGGCTCCAAGCCGCAAAAACCACCATCAATGACGAGTTCTAACTGATGCTCTAGGGAGTCGCGAATGTCGTAGGGGTCGGTAAGCGGCACCGAATCACCCGGCAATATTAACGAGCTGCTCATCAATGGCTCNCCCAGTTCCTCCATCAAGGCCAAGGCAATATTGTTGGCCGGTACGCGCATGCCCAAGGTTTTACGCTTAGGGTGCTGTAACCGTCGTGGCACTTCTGCAGTGGCATTTAATATAAAGGTGTAGGAACCCGGGGTATGTGCCTTGATCAAGCGAAATGCGGTGTTATCAACCTTGGCATACATGGCTAGCTCAGACAGATCGCGACACATCAGCGTGAAGTTGTGATCTTTGTCTAGCTGACGAATGGCTCGAATGCGATCTAGCGCAAACTTGTCGCCAATATGACAGCCCAGCGCGTAGGCCGAATCGGTTGGGTAGGCAATAAGCCCGCCGCGACGCAAAATATCGACGGCTTGGCGAATCAACCGAGCCTGCGGGTTTTCGGGATGTATGGTAAAAAACTGCGCCATTGTTACTCCTTCGATCAAAATAGTTCCCAAACAGGTTGTACCTTTTCGGGCAATCGCCCAAATCGGCCGAGTTCTTGCCACGGCTGGTCTGGCACGTGAAAATCGCTGCCACAGGAGGCAGCCAAGCTGTATTTGCAAACAATATTGGCGAGATCACCGGTAACATTTGCAGCTTGCGCACCGCTAATCACCTCCATCGCCTGCCCCCCAGCCTCGGTAAAATCCTCGATCAATTTACACAGTTTGCTGCGAGTCATGGTGTATTTCATCGGGTGTGCCAATACGGGTACGCCGCCTGAATCACGTATCCAGCCGACCACCTCACCAACATCTGGCCACATATTCTTCACATCGCCCGGCTTGCCTGCGCCCAAATAGCGCTTAAAAGCCTGATTGACATTGCTTACATAACCTTGCTCGACCAAAAACCGAGCGAAGTGCGGACGACCCAGTACGCCGCTATCTGCGTAGGCTTGAGCGCCTTCTAGGCTGTTTTTTACACCCACCTTTTCCAAGCGCTCGGCGATGGTAGTGGCGCGCTGATTGCGCCGGTTTTCTTGTTGTTGTTCGGCCTCTTTTAGCGCCGCCGCATCTAAATCTACGTTTAGGCCAACAACATGAACGCCTCGACCACACCAATCGCTGGAGAACTCTATACCCGCAATCACTGTCATACCTTCAAGCTTGGCTTGCGCCTGAGCGCGGGCGATTCCAGCGGTGGAATCGTGATCGGTAAGTGCGAGAACTTCAACCCCTTTGGATTTAGCTCTCGACACCAGCTCTTCAGGGCTTAAAATACCGTCCGACTGATTGCTGTGACAGTGCAAATCGTGATTTAAATCGTTTAGAGTCTGCATGCGTTCTATCTTCGTGGGCTGACTTAGCAGTTTACCTGAATACGACTGATGAAACAGCGCCGCGATTCGGCTATTCACCCCAGCATTAGTACCACCTAGGTAAAATGACCTTTTAATTGTGGGTTAGCTCCCACCCAAACTAAAGATGTAGTTATAAACATGAGCGAATCCCCCACACCAGTGCCAACAGAGCCCGCCGAGCTGACGACCAACCAGCCTATAGTTAAAGAGAAGCAAGAAAACATGCTGCTCAACTTGGCCCTAAATATCGTCATTCCAACCGTGGTTTTGATGAAATTCAGCGGCCCAGAAGAATTGGGCACTAAACTAGGTATCATCGTCGCCCTAAGCTTCCCTATCGGTTACGGCATTTACGACTTTTTTCGCGCGGGCAAAATTAACTTCTTCTCCGCTCTAGGCGTAATTAGCATCCTCTTTACCGGCGGCGTTAGCCTGCTGGAGCTGGATCCCAAATATATTGCAATTAAAGAAGCTACAATTCCCGCGCTGTTCGGTATTGCCACACTGATATCTCTGAAGACACGGTTCCCGTTGGTACGCACATTTTTATACAACGATAAAATAATGCAAACAGCGCGCGTTGAAGCCTCGCTGATCGAGCGTGGCAATCAAAAAGCCTTTGACTCCAGCTTGTTTATTGCATCCTGCATGATTGCCAGCTCATTCTTTTTGTCTTCATTCCTCAATTATGCGCTGGCCAAATACGTGTTGGTTAGCCCCCCCGGAACAGAAGAATTTAATGCAGAACTGGGTAAAATGACCGCGCTCAGTTTTCCGGTCATCAGTGTACCCGCCATGCTGGTATTATTCGGCGCGCTGTATTATTTATATCGCCGAATTACACACCTAACCGAATTGCCGCTTGAACATATTTTAAACGTTCCCGAAGAAGATGAAGATCAAGCCAAATAAATGCCAAACAACAATAAAAAATTTACAGGAAGCCCTACTATGCTTTACGCCATTATTAGCGAAGACGTTGCCAACAGCCTAAGCAAACGATTAAGCGTTCGCCCCGCCCATTTGGAGCGCCTGCAAAACCTGAGAGATCAGGGCCGTATTAATTTTGGCTGGGCCGCATCCGGCAATCGATTCCAACGATCCCGGTGAAGCGGGTTTTAGCGGTAGCCTGGTGGTAGCCGAATTCGACTCCCTAAGCGAAGCCGAAGCTTGGGCAAACGCCGACCCTTATATGAGTGCCGGAGTTTATGACAGAGTTACGGTCAAACCCTTTAAAAAAGTATTACCCTAGCGGACTGACAAACGTCGTCACCCATTAGGCTCGGCTTTCAACTTTTTAGCCGTGTTCAACCGCTAACCGTACTCAACTGTCGATTCTGTTTCACTGGCAATCAAACCTACACTGACAACNGCCGNAACGATCGACAGCACTAAAATAGCTAGCACTGAGAACAAGTATGAAAACCCGATTATTTTTTACTTCCCCGCGTAAGCCAGCCATCAGTATGGTTGGCCGAACAGATCGACAATGGCTCACCGCTATCGCCTCCACGTTACTATTTTTTGGCTCACTGGCCCCCGCCAGTATCGTCACAGCAGAAGAATTACGTTATATAACCGACGTGCTTTTTGTACCGATTCGCTCCGGCCAAGGCAATGAATATCGCATTATTAATTCCAGCTTAAAAAGCGGCACAAAAATTTACTACCTTGGCCCAGGAGACACCGACGAATGGGTAAAAGTACGTACCGAAGCGGGTGAAGAAGGCTGGATGCGCAGCCAATATGTCAGCAAAGAAGAGCCGGCCAAACTGCAACTGACAAAGGCGCAAACTCAAGTCGCCAAGCTAACGCAAATCAATGCGCAGTTAAAAACGAGCAACGCCAAGCTTGCAAATGAAAACCAGCAGTTAAACAGCAATGCACAAACAGCTAGCTCGTCCGAATCGGCTATGGCCACAGAACTACAGAAAATAAAAACGCTTTCCGCTGGAGCAATTGAACTGGAACAACGCTACACAGAACTACTAGAAGCACACCAAATGCTACAGACTGAAAAAGACGTATTAACAGCCGAAAACGAGCAGCTTAAAAACGATAGCAGCCGCGATTCAATGTTATACGGCGCAGGGCTATTGATATTGGGNATGCTGTTAACGATTATTTTACCGATCATTACCCCGCGCAAACGCCAGTCCGATTGGCGCTAGCAGTACCAATAAACGAAAACCGGAATCTTAACCTAAAAGATTAAAACTACTTTTTTGGAGATACACAATGCGCTCACCATTTCGCGCCGTCTTATTTACCACCACCTCGCAATTTTTTAGCGTAGCTATAGTTGTACTAGGCTTGGCACTTAGCCCCGTAATTGCCGCTAAAAAGCCTGCAGCTAGTGTCGACCTACCCAAGGTCGTTTTCGAAACCGATTTAGGCAAAATGGTTATCGAGCTATACCCCGAAAAAGCGCCAAAAACCGTAGCTAACTTTTTAGCCTATGTTGATGCTGGCTTTTACAACGGCACTATTTTTCATCGCGTCGTTAATAACTTTGTTGTTCAAGGCGGCGGCTATACTTACGACTTTCAACGTAAAGAAACTCGCGACCCGGTCGCCAACGAATCCAACAACGGTTTACTTAACGAGCAGGCTACGCTTTCTATGGCTAGAACCTCAGACCCAGATAGCGCCACCTCACAATTCTTTATCAATCTCAAACACAACACTAACCTCGACCCNGAAGACGATGCTCCTGGATACGCCGTATTTGGCAAGGTAATTGAAGGTTTTGAAGTTGCCAAAAAAATTGAAAAAGAACCGCGCGGATTATTTCGCAACCACCCCGAAGCACCGAACTATGCGGTGAGAATTTTGCGCGCACAGCGACTAGCGCCCGTGAGTGATGCCAGTACCACAGCCGCAAACTAAGCGATTACTTATCACGACTAGAAAAATGACGAGCAAAAGCCAAGAGACAGATCTATGCCTATAGCGCTAAGCGTTAACCTTAATAAAATCGCCCTTATCCGCAACTCCCGCGAGGGCGACTTCCCCAACGTGGAAAGCTTTGGCTTAAAAAGTATCGCCGCTGGCGCCTCGGGGCTCACGGTTCATCCGCGCCCCGACCAACGTCACATTCGCGCCGACGACACACGCTTGCTAGCACTAATGGTCAAACGCCTGTCCTCACAGGAAAAACCTTTGGAGTTTAATATAGAAGGTAACCCGTTTGCGCCAGCGCGCGACGATTACCCAGGGTTAATTCCACTCGCCCTCGAAACAATGCCAAACCAATGCACTCTGGTACCCGATAGNGACAGCCAAAAAACTTCGGATCACGGCTTTGATTTAACCAAAGATGGTGCTGCACTAGCGCCGCTAATTGCACAACTAAAGAACGCCGGCATTCGCGTAAGCTTGTTTATGGACCCAGATTTGGAACAAATTAAACTTGCGCAAAAAATTGGTGCCGACCGTATAGAGCTGTATACCGGCCCCTTCGCGGCAGCCTACGAAGAAAGTGCAGAAGCCGCACAGGCAGTATTTGAACAACACAGCGCCGCAGCAAACTTAGCGCTTGAACTCGGCTTGGGTGTAAACGCAGGGCATGATTTAAACTTAGAAAATATGACACTTTATCGCGACCTACCAGGCTTGCAAGAAGTGTCTATTGGCCATGCACTAACCGTAGACGCACTTTTTCTCGGCTTCGATACTGCAGTTGCAGCCTACTGCACTATTTGTAAAGCCTAGGAACCGGCATTAATGAACAGCGACTCCCCCGAATACTTAAAACGAAAAAAATTCATTAACCAGCTGCTAACAATTTATGGTCGCAACCCTTGCCTGGAAGCGATGGCAGATAAAAACGTAGACGTTTATCGGCTGCATCTTGCCGACTCTAACAAGTCCGCAAAAGTTTTAGATGAATTGGTAAAACTCGCCGAACAGCGCGGTGCCGAGGTGCTGTATCACGATAAAAAAGCGCTTTCTCGAATTTCGAAAAATGGCAAACAAGATCAAGGCGTTGCCGTCGACTTACACTTAAAGCAATTTATTGAATACGAAGATTTTCTTCGCCAGCCGCAAAGCGACAAAATTGAACTGATCGCGCTAGACAGAATTACCAACCCGCAAAACCTCGGCATGATTCTGCGCTCTGTATGTGCAAGCCCGCTTAAAGGCTTGATCTTACCTAGAAATGGTTGTGCGAAATTAGATTCGCTAGTCATTAAAGCCAGTACTGGAACCTTATTTCGCACCAATATTATTCGCTGCGATAATCTCGACACCTGCCTTGAAAGCTTTGCCAAGCAGGCCTACGACATAGTGGGCTTAAACGTAAATGCGCAAACAAGCTTAAAAAGCTACCAACCTAAACAGCAGGCTATTTACGTTTTGGGGAATGAGACAGAGGGATTGTCTGATAGGATTCAACAGCTTTGTAACCGGCAAGTAAAAATAGACATGCGCAACCAAGTGGAGTCGCTAAACGTTGCCGTCACCGCCGGTTTAATCGCGTTTCGCAACCTCCTGTAAATCTATATCCAGNAAACCGCTGGCTATNATAAACCCAGCACCTACAAAATAGCCGTCTATAAAATGACACTCCATAAAAAAAACCGGTAAGCACTTCGCTCACCGGTTTTTTTGTTCACGCTCTATTTAAATCGGAAACTTAACCCGTTATTGCGAGCTACAGGTCGAAGGCGACACACAGCTTTCGCCATTTTCCCATCCCCAACCGCTAGAAGTAGACGAACACATTGGCACACTTGAACCATACCAATTACAGGTTCCGCCGCCACCAGATGACGAACTGCTAGAACTGGATGAACTTGAACTACTTGAGCTCGAAGAGCTACTAGAACTAGACGAAGAGCTCGAACTGCTAGAACTTGACGAAGAACTCGAGCTACCGCCGCCAGACAAGGTTTGTCCCGCTTCGGTACAGGTAGTCGCGCCTATACAACTGCCACCGTTCTCCCATCCCCAACCCGTAGAGCTGGTGGTACAAACCGGTGTAGGATCGCCGTACCAGTTGCATTCCTGAGCGCCACCAGTCGACGAGCCACTCGACGAGGAGCTACTAGAAGAAGAGCTACTGGAAGAGCTAGACGACGAACTGCTCGACGAAGAACTAGAAGAAGGCGTAGATGAACTTCCGCCAAATATACTGGCTGTAGAAGCGGTAGCATCAATACCATGAGTACCATTTACCAACTTTTGCCCCCAGGCAGAATAGCTATTCCCCCCCCAATTGGAGACGATATCCAAGGATACTAAGTCGCTGCTATTACCCTTCCAAGACCAACCCATATAGCCAAAGTCGTAATGCTCAGCCAACTCCATAATCGCTTCGTCGGCAACGTCTTCGCTAAAGTGATCATCGGCAAATTCGCCGACAACGAGATGTAATCCAGCGTTAGCAAACGCCTTCATATAGTCATCTACCTTACTGTAGGTGTTGTACACCTGATACATGTGCACACTAAATACAGTATTGGCTGCACTATCGCCTGCGAACACTGCCGAGGCATTATCGCGCATGGTGTTAGTCCAATCCTGCCCCCAGTTGGGTGCATCTACCATTAGTGTGTGGCTTAAACCCGCTGCTCGCAAACGGCTTATTGCATCTTTGTGGCCATCAACCCAATCGCTTGCAGTTGAATTATTACCAAACGCCTCATTACCAATATTGATAATCACGTAGTCTTCTTGGCCAACCAAGGTACTCTTTATTGAGAGCCAATAATCAACAGCCTGCGCCAGCGTAGAAGTGCCGGACTCTTCACCATAACCCGTCGTGTCGTGCACCTCCAACACGGTAATCATATTGTTAGCTTTGGCAGCACTAATCAGTGCAGCAACTTCAGATGCCGGTGTTTTATTCCACTTAACGCCATTAGACAAAACCACGCGAACAACGTTTGCGCCGGTTGACGCCATAGCTGGAAACGACTCATTGTATTTATCACTAAACCACGCGTGGGGGTAGTTAATACCACGCATAACGAATGGAGTACCGTTGCCATCAACTAAATCACCATTGCTAACATCGAAACCAGCGTAACTATTTAGCGAGCACACAGATGTCACTGCGATTGCAGAAGCCAGCAATGCTTTTTTAATTAATTTTGTTGTTGAACCACTCATAGAAAACCCTCTTTAGCCTTGTTTAAGTACCGAACTACAGCAGAAGATCAGTTGGTACTTTAGTTATTATTTGAACCTAATGAGTCCTGTATTCGTCCTCCCTGTTGAGAGTAGGAAAGCGAAGACTAATGTGATCTTTGTCACAATGTAACCGGATACTAAATGATAAACACGCCAAATAAAACAAATTTATAAGTATAAGGATCAAAAAATAATGAGATATTGAATATAAAAAATAGCACTTTATTATTGGTTTTTAGGCGGGTTTATTGTTAAGTTTCAATGACATAGGCGCCAACGATGATGGGGTTTGTAGGTTTTCGGAAATTTGGCTTAGCTTACCCGCACACAAAAAAAAGCGACTAAAAAGTCGCTTTTCTAGAACCTGCAAAACGGGATGAACCCGTCAAACAAGAATACTTACATACATTATTAGTCGCTATTGAAGAGGTCGCGGGTATAAACCTTCTCGGCAACATCGCGAATATCGTCCACCATACGATTGGCAAGAATCACATCGCAGGTTTGTTTAAACTCCGCCAAATCATTCACCACCTTNGAATGGAAAAACTCCGGCTCGGTCAAAACAGGNTCATACACAACCACCTCAATACCCTTAGCCTTTATGCGCTTCATAATGCCCTGAATAGACGACGCACGAAAATTGTCTGAACCGGCTTTCATAATCAAACGATAAACCCCTACCCGCTTTGGCTGCTTGCGAATAATAGAGTCGGCAATAAAGTCTTTGCGCGTACTGTTGGCATCGACAATCGCGCGAATCAAGTTGTTCGGCACTTCGTTGTAATTTGCGAGAAGCTGTTTAGTATCCTTCGGCAAACAGTAACCGCCATAGCCAAACGAGGGATTGTTATAGTGATTGCCAATACGCGGATCTAAACACACGCCATCAATAATTTGCTTAGAATCCAAACCTAAGGATTCCGCATAGGTATCCAGCTCATTAAAGTAAGCAACCCGCATCGCCAAGTAGGTGTTAGAAAACAGCTTAATTGCCTCGGCTTCGGTAGAACCGGTAAACAACACCTCGANATCTTGCTTAATAGCGCCTTCNCACAACAAGCCAGCAAACACTTTTGCCCGCTCCGACTGCTCACCAACCACAATACGGGATGGGTATAGATTGTCGTACANGGCCTTGCCTTCACGTAAAAACTCTGGCGAAAACAGCACCTGCTCGGTTCCCAACTCCTCTCGCACACTATTGATAAAACCCACCGGCACGGTCGATTTAACCACCATAGTCGCAGTGGGGTTAATTTCAGAAACATCCCGAATAACCGCCTCAACCGAACGCGTATTAAAGTAGTTGGTGACGGGGTCGTAATCAGTAGGAGTAGCAATAATTACAAACTGCGCATCTTGATACGCTTCGCGCTTATCGAGAGTGGCTTTTAAATTGAGAGTTTTATTGGTGAGGAAGTCTTCTATTTCTGTATCGATTATTGGTGACAGGCCACGATTGATCATATCGACCTTATCTGGCANNAAATCTACCGCCACCACCTGATGGTGTTGAGCAAGTAGCACCGCATTAGACAACCCTACGTAACCGGTTCCCAGCAACAGCTATTTTCATAGGGTTTCCTTTCAAAACTAAATACATTGGTTGACGATAAAAAGCCGCGGAGCGAATTCTACCTTATACAGATAACCTGCAGAACCGTTACCTGACTAAGATGGATGTTAGCCTAGATAGTGACGGAGCCAAAATAGACAGTGCCAATATATGGCTGAGAGGTTTCAGTTTTATTGCAAATAATGGCGTAAAGTAGCCATGCCAAAGCAAACTGCGATTTCAGTCAAAGAGCACGTCACCTAACTACCGGTGAGACNCGCTTAGCGCACTAAAAACTAAAATAAAGAATAATTACAGAGGGACGAAACTGAAGCATGGCTCAATCCTTGAACCCCACGGTAGCGATGCTAAACCTTATAGAACGACCTGTACCACTCTACGAACCTCGCAACACCCTCCTCCACAGAAACCTGCGGGCGATGGCCTGTAGCCGTAAACAAATCCTCAGTTTCAGCCCAGGTCGCAGGAACATCTCCAGGNTGCATCGGCATAAAGTTTTTAATCGCCTCAATTCCCAATGCCGACTCCAGCGCCGAAATATAATCCATAAGCTTAACCGGATTACCGTTACCAATATTAAACACACGATAAGGTGCGCTACTGGTACTTGTAGCACCGGCCTCTACAGACCAACTCGAATTTGGCTGCGGNATACAATCCTGAATTCGTACAATACCTTCTACAATATCGTCGATATAGGTAAAGTCCCGACTCATTTCACCGTTGTTAAAAATATTGATGGGCTTGCCATCTAAGATCGCCTTGGTGAACAAAAACAGCGCCATATCCGGTCGACCCCAAGGCCCATACACGGTAAAAAATCGTAAGCCGGTGGTTGGCACACCATATAAATGCGAATAGGTATGGCTCATTAATTCGTTAGCTTTTTTGGTAGCAGCATACAAAGAAACGGGATGATCCACCGAGTCTGAAGTAGCAAAAGGCATTTTGGATTTAAGCCATAAACCGAGCTACTAGAAGCATAAACCAAATGCTTGACCCCAGTACGACGACATCCTTCCAACACCGCCAAGTGGCCAATAAGATTACTATCGGCATAGGCCATTGGGTTTTCAATTGAATAACGAACCCCCGCCTGAGCAGCAAGATGAATCACGCGATCGAACTGATGCTTTTCAAACAACGCCGCCATGCCCTCGCGGTTTTCGAGATCCATTTGTACGAATTCAAAATTTGGATGAGACGCGATACTGGAAAGGCGAGCTTTTTTTAAGTCGACACTGTAGTAGTCGTTTAGGTTGTCTAGGCCGATGACTGTATGCCCTGCGGCTAGTAGATGACTGCTAACGCTTGAGCCAATGAAGCCTGCGGCTCCTGTTACTAGATATTTCATGGGATTTTCCGTTATGTATAAGTGGCAGAACGGGGCTGGTGATGATTGTAGAACCTTTTAAAGGAGACGGAAATGTCTAAGGCGTCAACACCTTAGCTAAGTTCAATCTATACAAACGCCCACATTCGATTCTTAAAGTAATTATCGAAGAAGTCGACAAAAGTACAAGTAAGTAAACACCAATTAACCTACCACCTGATACCTGACGCCACGTATATCGTCAGAAACATAGCAGACAGTATTACTAACAACTCGAATTAATTTTTCTAAGTATTTAGCGAATGATAATATAAATTATGAAAAGCTCCGTAAGAGGCGCGCGATGGTTATCCAAGAAAAAGCCTTGGCCTGAGATACCATAAAGAGTTCTTCATATCGAAAAATGTTCGTTAAAATACCTTTGTATCTAACAGATTTAAACTCAAGACCCTGCTATCTCACGAAGCTTCCCATTAGACATCCAACCATTTCTATAAGTAGCTTGCTCTAAGCAGTTAACTTTTAGCCTCTGTCCTTTATCCCGAGTGACAATAAACTGGACAGTATGTCCGATGGTAGGTTTATAGTACACGGGTATTAACTTTTCCTGCCATAACTCACTCCTTAATAAAGGCTTCAAAGCGACGAAAGTTTCGTCTTTGAAAGTAGCGATAAATCAGCTTTTGACCAACCAGCGCTACACTACGTAACGTCAATCGGCGTAGGTACCATAAGCTATTTCGAGTTTTTAGCCGCCTTCTAGAAACCTCTGCCAACTGAACCTTCCTCTCGACGTCAATATCTTTTCTACTTTTAATCTTCAATTCATGAGACAACCTGTCCAACCTTTCCTTGGCGCTTCTACTATTAAGAACTAACCGTTTACCCAAAAATGAAAGCCCTACACATTCGTAACTTACGATGCCGCTCTGATCTATTTCCAAACCCAGGATAAATGACTGCTTATTTACTTCGAGCTGACGAACAACGATTTTTCCGTCATCAGAGTACAAATCATCGAAACAAAAATTCCCCATACTATATGCAGCTAAAGAGCCATCAATTTGTTCGACACCTTGAATAACATGCGGGTGATGCCCATGAAAAATTACCCGAGATTCCTTTAGCATAAGCCTCACAAAACGTATCAACGAACCAGAAGGGTAATCTACATTCTCTAGACCAGCATGCATTGAAACAATATTTATATAGCCGCTATCCCTATAACCTCTAACAGCCCTCAGTACTTTCGTAAAGTCAGCCAAGTCCACCCTAAATTTATTCCAAGGCCACAAAAAATTTGGGGTAGTATCAAAAGCGCAGTATCCGTGCACCATGATATTCCCAACAGAATAGGCTCTTCCATTTACACCAAAATAATCTATACCTACCGAGTCTAAACACGTAATAGTCTGTCGAACCCCCTCATCGCCATAGTCCATAATATGGTTATTTGCCAAACAAACAGCAGTAACGTTAAGCTTACTTAACAACTTAACCGATTTTTCAATCGAAGATATATGTACAGACTTGTACCCATTTTTTTTTAAGCCCCCACACAAAGGGGTCTCCAAGTTCGCAATTACAACATCATAATCATGTAAATATTCTGCAACCTCTTTAATACGTTCGTCGATACCTTCAGCATCAGGGGAAAACCTACCATTAAAACAAACATCTCCCAGTAGCGCTACTTTCATCCTTCACCCCTCTCGTTTATGCTCGGCAAGCTCCACCAATCGCCAAACATTCTATCTACCTCAATAGCATCAAATGGTTCATAACCCGCTCCAGGGTATAGAGTAATTTCACCGAACCATATATTAACCCCATCCGAGTATAAATCTACTCGAAGGAAATCAAATCCAGCCGCCATCTGCTCAACAATATCCACCATTTTATTTAAGTTTTTAGGTGCATCAGGGCTAGGTACCATACGATCATGAGTGTATCTAAAACCATAATCTTTCCAGCTTTTATTAAATAAATTTCGGGTATGCCCACCAAACCTTCCTATATCTAACTGAATACACTTTACGGCGCCGCTAAACACAAAAAATTTATAATCACGTGGGACAACTTCTCCGACATCAATATATTCCTCAATAAAAAGCTTTTTGGTAACTTTTGAATAAGCCCACTCCACCATAACGGAAGACTGATCATGCTTTAACCATGCCTTTCCTAGCGTATTAAGCTTGCCGATATCTACAGGCTCACCGGGCAATTTTATATAGTTTGTACCACTTCCATGCGATGCCTTTAAAACCCACGCATCTGGGAGCCTAGCTATATCTGATTGCTCTAACTCATTACCAACCCAAAAAACCTTTGGAACCCGCAAATCACGAGTTCCACGCTCTCGCACCCAATCTTTAACGGCCAGTTTATCGACAAGGCAAACAAACCCCGGATCTCGATCATACAATTTTCGCCACTGCAGTTTTTCATTAAAAGTACGAGGACTTTCGATGTTTGGAAAATTACCAAATCTACGGAAATAAAGAATATTGATAGCTATTCGCTCTGGCAGAAATCTAAAAAATTTAGCGAAAATCCTGTATTGAATACTCGCCAACTTATACATCTGCGCCGCCCAACAATACTTTTATTGAAGATATATACTCTGAAATAACAATATTCTCATCGTATTCAGTGACCATTTTAGTACGCCCCTTCTCACCCATTTTCGCTAAACTTTCGCCACTCAATTGAATTACTTTATCGAGGCACTCTACAAGTGACGATAGGCTGTTTTTATCACACAAAAAACCGTTCACAGCATGCTCAACCACATCAGAGCAACCAGGAGTGTTCGTGGTCACTATAACGCGTCCCATAGCTGCAGATTCCAGTAATATTTTTGGTGTCCCCTCTCGATAATAAGTCGGCAAGACCACACAGTGCACCAAACGGATAGCCTCTCTAACGTCAGAATATCCTCCCAAGAACTTAATTGCCCTCCTCGACTCCCACTCACTTACCTCTTCACGCGTAATAGCAGATTCATCGGGGTTAATCTCAAACAAACCTGCGAGGAAAAATTCGACACTATCACCGTACTTTTGCTTCAATTCCGATGCCGCTTGGCAATATAACCGAACACCTTTTTCAGATATCAGTCTGGAACAAAGCAAAAACCTTATGCTCCGAGTTACCGGAATAGGCTCCGAGGAAAAACGAACTAAATCGACACCAGACCCAGGCAGAAGAAAAGACTTTCCCTCGCCTACTAACCGCCGCTGAACAAATTCTTGTAAATCATGCTTATTTTGAAAGTAGACACGTTTATTAGCCTTTAGGCCAATACGGTACATGCTTTCCACAACTATGGTTAGCCATGTTTTTCTAACGAACACCTTTCCCATCCCTGCTATATTGACCACAACATCAATACCAAGAATGCGCCCTGCAATAGAAAGATATAAGTTGCATTTTGGTGTAAACGTATATACGGCGGCCGGACGAACTCTTCTTAACAAATTTATAAAGGACAGTACCGAAGCAGACTCCTTAAATATATTCTTACTTTTCTGCTCCAAAAAAACGTTTTCAACACGGCACCCGATTTCAACAATTTTTTCATCAAAACCCTGAGAGCAGGAGGAAGCAACACAAAAAACAGAATATCCATCGTTAATGAAAGCTTTTAACGTACCCAGCCTAAAATTATACAAATACCAATATGTATTTGCTGCAAACAATACTATTTTTTTTTGATCCGCGACAGCGACACCATTTCTAGTCATGAAATTTCTCGTACTTGCCGCCCCGATTCATTACTCCATCAAAAAGCCCCTGTAAAGCATACTTCATCCTAACTAGAAATTTTCCATAGAAAATACCAGAGTAAAGCACCTGTACACATCTTTTAGGAAAGTGCCTCACCAAATAAAGAGGCCAACGAAATTTTATTGCTACTAATATCAAATTTCTAATCTGATAATAATTCCTAACCGGACTGGATATTGAAAATTTTCTACCTCCAAAAAGGCGTCCATCTGCCATTCCAACCTCATGTTCGAAATGTACCGAATTATCAAGCAGAAGCATATAACCCAAGCGAGAGCAGCGATATGAAAATTCACTATCAACTAAATCAATAAAAAACTTTTCATCAAATCGTCCGACGCTCTTAAAAACTCGATATGGCACAAACGAAAAACTAGATATGACAATATCGACTGACGAGTATCCTGCTGGGGCGGCCTTCTGATTTTTTCGTAATTGATACGCATCTCCAGACTTTCTAACTGGAGTAGCTCCTAACACTCCTAACTCAACCTGATTCAGGAGCACTGACTCATAACCACACAGCAAGTTCCTCACCGAAAAACTGGATACTTTTGAATCTTGGTCAAAAAAAAGAAAACCTTCAATCTCACTCCACTGATTTTCAGCAAAGCGTGTAGCTTCATTAAATGCATTCGAAAGACCAACATTCCCCTGCCCCCCAATAACGTTAACGCCTATATCTTGAAGAACAGCTGAAACACCATTTAACTCTAGCTTGTTCACATCACTATTATCATAAACAAGGACTACCACATCTTCCGCCAACAAATTAGCACATATTGCTTTCAAGTTAACAATTTCCGGTTCATAAGCCACTACTATCGAGATGTACTTTCTCATCACATTCCCTAACCCCGCCAACAATAATCGAAACAATCAAAAAATTAATATGCATTGGCAATGCAACCAAATACAAATCTCCAAAAACACTAAAAAACAGGCAAAACATTAAAAAGTGGGAATAAAATGTCAAATAACGTTTTGCAAAACGACTAGAGTTAACAAATACAGCGTACCAAACTCCTAACACCGGCCCAACCACATAAGGATATAGACTCCCCATTGCAGAATACCAGTAGCCAATTGCGGTATACACGTTTGTATTCCAAACTCCAACCTTAACCCAAGGTAATATTTGCGAGCGTGGATATTCAATCATCTCGGGGAAAAACAATCGCAACCCAATATACATGCTATTTTCATCCAAAGAACTTCCCGCTTCATATATTAACTGAAGCGCTCCCACCCCACTGAGAGCATATACTTTCAAGGTATTAAACAACGCCAACGTCAACCCCTGACCTGGATCGGAAGAATATTTGCCAAGTACTACGTGAGATAATGCAAAGAAGATAAGAAAAATAATCGAGAGTGCGATCAACCGCGCATAACTAATTCTATTCTCTCTCAGCATTACAATATAAAAAAACCATATCAAAACAAAAAGTTTAGAGGTCGAAACAACTGCAACAAGAAAGGAAAGAATAAAAAACAATACTTTCAAATACATAGCCGATGCTTTAACGCTCAAATAATAACCCGCCATAAGAATAGGGAACGAAAACGCCACCCCTACACTTCTTGACTCTTCTCCTGAGGTACTCTGCCTAAACTGCATTGCAGTTTGAACACCCTCTTCTAACACTATCAAGTAGACGTTGTAACAAGTATATAAAAAAACTACCCCCCCCAAAAGAAACACCCAGCTAGAGGAAAAAAAAGGGGTGATAGTTATACTTGACTTTTCGAAGAGAAAACGAAAACAACGATATGCTGTAGAAAAAACTAACAAGAACGCCAACAAATCAACATAAAAAAAAGCAGATGTGTTAACAAAATCCTCCTGAAAAATAAAGTAAACTGCGACCACAGCTCCCCATATTAAGAACAACTGAAAATCTGGGGCGCCAGCAATCCTTAACCCGTTCAAGCGCTCCCTCTCCTCATCATACGAAAAAGCAATAAATACAGGACGACAGAATCCGCAAGCATTCTTATAAACCAGACAAAGACTCCACCGATATACCCGTAAAACTCCACAGCAAACAGAAGCATAGGCATATACAAAACCACCTCTATCAGATGAATCTTAGCCATAACTCTCGCCCAACCTTTAGCTTGACAAACAGCAAGGGGGACGTGCGCGACAGAATTTACTAGAACGCCCAGAGAAAAAATAATTAAAACCACCCTAAAATCAATAGAAAAATCTGAAACCCCTACCCAAACATTAAAAATAGTGGCACCAAAAGCAATCATAATGAGGCAAAAAGAGCCCACAAAAACAAAAATAATTAGTAAACTTTTTCTTATTAGCGCCCCCACTTCAGAAGCGGCAGCATTAACAGCAGATGGATACAAAACGACAGAAACTGCGCCTGCAACAATCAGCGATTTACTCATAACATCCATGAGCAAACTGTACTCACCAAAAGATTTCGAACTCATATGAGCGGCCAAAACAAACCTGTCAGCATACACAAGTACAATACCTGATATAGAAGAAAGTAATATCCAGCCCCCATACCCAATTACCGAACTAACAACCCCCCCTCCCATACTTGAGAAATTAAACCTAAATTCAAGCGAGGCGGCAATCCCACTATAGATAACGCCCAACAATCTAGAAACCATTATAGCAGCCGCCGCAGCCCATAAAGTTGGTACTCTACTAGACAAATACAGCAACAATACCGCCATGACCGAGCTAGCTATCAATTTCGATAATGCAGGAGGTATAAATTTTTTCCTCCCCTCAAACACCCCACGCTGAACAGCTGACAACGTGCACAAAGGTACAGTAAAAAGAATAAACCACGCACCTATACGCAACTCCTCACGAAGAGAAACATCGATACTTGAATCTTGCCCAAGAAACAGTTGAAAGTACCCAAACACAACCAAGGCAACACAACCACCTAAAAGTAAAGATATAATGGCAATATAAAAAAATTCTCGTCCAAAACAATCACTCCGCAATTGTTCAGAAACATATCTGGCGACAGATCTATTCAACCCAAAATCAAACAATCCAGCAATGCTAACTACTGCCCACATCAAAGAAATATATCCAAACCGCTCCAAACCAAAGCCATTAATTAGGTAGGGAGTAACGGCCAAAAAAAGTATGGCTGGAAGTACCGTGCCAGATGAGGATATACCTATATCTTTAATCTTCAAGTACCCGCGCCTTTTGTGAAGAAACTTGAACAAGGACTTTAACAAACATCACGACAATCCCCATAAAGATTCCCGACAATATAATCACAATTCTGTTTGGCTCACTAGGTTCCTCTTCAACAAGAGGTGGATCAACAATCTTAAAAACGTACTCCTCTCGTACACTGGCCAACATTTTGCGCTTTACCTGCTCTTCAATCATCTCGTAGAACACCACCCTCATATCAGCAACCTGAGACCTCTCCAACTCCCGCTCTAAAAACAACCTACTTGTTTCAGCCTGCCGAATTGAATCTTCGCGCATAGTTAAATTTAGTTTTCTCACAATATTTAGAAGCCAATCACGAGCAGCATAGGGAGAATAATGCGTAACCTTGAGACGAACGAACCCTTCAGAGCGGTCGTGACTCACATCAAAATCTCCCTTAAACACCTCATATACTTCAAGCATACTAGGCGGAACTGAATTTCGACCACCCTCAGTACGAATCCACTTATTTTCGCTAGAATCAAACAAACTGTCATCGTAAATTATTTTATTGGCATTTGAGTCCCAATACTTTGCAGCCACAATATCAGCCGATAAGTTCTGCTCCTCTATAAACGATATTAGGAATTTTCGTGAACGCAATACTTCCACCGCCTCCGACACCTGCCTACCATTACCAGAGCTAATATCCACTCCAGCAAGACTTGCCAACCCCCCCAAGCTATTCGAGATTGCAGACAAACCACCGCCCGAAGCCTCCTCAGTTGGCATAAGCAAAACCTCTGCGGTATACCGGTCTTGCTTAAAAATAGACATTACTACAGCCAATGAAATTACAAAGATAAAAAGCAAAAAATTTTCAACTCTAGAGTCCCAAGCCACTTTAAGAAGCTCAGCTACACTTACATCCTTATCTACAACCATATAGTTCACCTTTAAAACCGCTTTAAATCAGAAAAATATCGAATCCAACTTATAAAACACTTATCCCAACTAAATGCAAGTTACCGCTTTCTAGCCCAAGCGTATACCAAATAACCCCAAAAAATATTATCAATCAGAGATCATTAATCTGGGAAGCGGAGCCACGCCGAAATATAAAAAGGCTTAGTTACCATAAACATAAATACTCTTGTAGCCAACGACCAAAAAATACGCGGATAAAAATCGTCTACTTACCAAGAAGACAAATGGCCCCACAAACGCTGATGTTGATATAAACAATACCCACTCCTAGATGCTATTGGCGCAATCTCCATAACCTTTCCAACTAATCTTCTTAATTTGACGCATCTAGTTTGTTTGTTACACAACGAACTTATCCGATGCATGCAGTCCTCAACAAACAATATTAACTACCTAGCTTATTTAGTTGCTGCCCCTAATCCACACTTCCTTGAATGAGAGCTTCTGTTTTAAGCATGGCTATCTCCAGCTCCAATCGCTCGTACTGCAGTTGCTTTCGCTGCAAAAAACGCACTGTCACGTCCGCTTTTTCGCTTAAACCTTTTGGTGTTAAAAGATATACATAATTAAGTTGGTGCTCGGACGTGGCAAAGTTCCCCACTTTCACCCAACCGGCCTCTATTAAAGCTCTCAAACAATAATTAGTTTTCCCCAAACTAATACCCACCACCCGAGAGAGCTCTCGCTGACTAATTTCAGGGTTTAACTCCAACTGTTTCAACAATTGATATCGAAGTTCATCAGAAAGTATTTTTTCGGTCATTGTGGGTTCTGGGTTCCCCTCTCTACACTAATCGTTCAACCAGTGAACACAATAAACACTAAAAAGCGGCACCAAGCGCCGCTTTTTAGTGTTTAAAATATCATATTCCTTCTACCGCAAATAAATTCCGCTTGCTCCAGCGAATAAACCGCCAAGATCGTCGCAATAAAATTTGATATGCGGCAACAAATAGTATGGCTAAGCAAAATGACATCCACTCAGGGACTCCAACTTTTAAGGTTAAAATCCCTGTAACCACAAAAGCCCCCTGAACAACCAGCATCACATACAAAGTTTGCTTCGCAGAAAAGCCTGCTCGCATCAAAATATGATGGATATGCGTTCTATCCGCCGCCATAGGAGAGCGCCCACGCTTTATCCTGCGATACATAATGGTAAACATATCAGTAATGGGCAAAAGCACGAACCAAAGCGCTGTTGCAGGTGTAAACGCTGCCACCCCAGGCTGTGAGCCATGAACTAACAACACAC
>Ga0065722_100266_pt1 | contig 21366 bp, 16 predicted proteins | sample BansetMetagenome_FD_59109 | JGI IMG/M metagenome (GOLD analysis project Ga0065722, IMG submission 59109) | Bankia setacea gill microbial communities from Puget Sound, Washington, USA - Caecum Enriched | ecosystem: Host-associated > Mollusca > Digestive system > Ceca | place: United States... | reverse complement strand
CGATAAACATAGATACAAACGGTACGCGGTGATTATCGTCCAAGCCTTTGAAACTCTGGTAACGGAAGTTNGACACCATCATCAANCCTACGAAAATGGTTACTAGCGCTGCAGCAACCGATAACTGGGGTGTCATATCTAGCTCGCTCCCCATCCACACACCCGAAGCCATCAGTGTTGCTGCGGGGGGGCTGGCAAGACCCGTGAAGTAGCGTTTATCTTCGGTAGCAGTCTGGGTATTGAACCGTGCCAGACGTAACGCTGCGCAGGTTACGTACACAAACGCTGCNGCCCAGCCGAACTTACCTAGCGGCTCTAGTCCCCAGCTAAACAAAGCTATCGCTGGCGCCAAACCAAATGAGACCATATCGGATAGACTGTCGTACTCAGTACCAAAGGCACTCGTAGTGTTTGTCATTCGTGCCACGCGGCCATCAAAACCGTCTAAGATTTGTGCCGCAAATATCGCCATAGCCGCATTTGCGAAGTTATCGTTCATTGCAGACACTATTGCAAAGAAGCCGCCGAATAACGCTCCAGTGGTGACTAGGTTCGGGAGGAGATATACGCCTTTTCGCCTCACTCGCTCACCGTTCTCGGATACGACCTCCTCATGCTCGTCTACAGGCAGCACATCGGGTACGGACAGTGCCAAACCTTCGTCATCTGATTTTTGATCATCTCGGTCAGTCATTACATTACCTTTGTAGAGAGTCCAGTTGCGGGGGCAATATTAAACAGCGATTCCCGTTACATTCCAAGTGGTGCCGCCGAAAACACACGGCCTTTTTACTGTCGAAAAAAAAGCGCGGTAAACCGCGCCTTTTATAATCATCTTGCCGACTGCTAGTTTTTAGCTTTATCGATGATTTTATTAGATTCGATCCAAGGCATCATACCGCGCAATTGAGCACCAACCTGCTCAATCGGGTGAGCAGCGTTATTGCGACGATAAGCGGTCATCGACGGGTAGTTAGTAGCGCCTTCGCTAATAAACATCTTCGCATATTCGCCGTTCTGGATACGCTTCAACGCATTACGCATGGCTGCACGCGACTCTTCGTTGATAACTTCAGGGCCGGTAACATACTCACCGTATTCCGCATTATTGGAAATTGAGTAGTTCATATTGGCAATTCCGCCTTCGTACATAAGGTCAACGATAAGCTTTAACTCATGCAAACACTCAAAGTAAGCCATCTCTGGAGCGTAGCCTGCCTCGGTCAAGGTTTCAAAACCCATTTTAACCAACTCAACAGCACCACCACACAATACGGCTTGCTCACCAAATAGGTCGGTTTCAGTTTCATCTTTAAAAGTAGTTTCGATAATACCGGTACGACCACCACCAACGCCGGAAGCGTATGAAAGCGCAACACTCTTAGCATTGCCTGAAGCGTCTTGATGAATAGCGATCAAGTCTGGAATACCGCCGCCTTTAACAAACTCTGAGCGCACGGTATGACCAGGCGCTTTCGGAGCAATCATGATTACATCAAGATCGGCGCGAGGCACAACCTGGTTGTAATGAATGGCAAAACCGTGCGCGAACGCCAAGGTAGCGCCCTGCTTTAGGTTTGGCTCAATTTCGTTCCTGTACAACTGAGACTGGAACTCATCAGGAGTAAGNATCATAACAACATCAGCGGCAGCAACAGCAGCAGGCACATCAGACACCTTTAAACCGTGAGCTTCAGCTTTAGCGATGGATGATGAACCAGCGCGTAAACCTACAGTTACGTCAACACCGGAATCGTTTAGGTTGCAGGCGTGAGCGTGACCCTGCGAACCGTAACCGATGATGGCAACTTTTTTNCCTTTGATGATCGAGAGATCACAATCTTTATCGTAATAAACTTTCATGTTTTTCTACCCTAGATAGGAAGTGATGGAAATGAGACAAAATCAATGCCCGCAGGGGGCTGAGAACGATGCGCAGTGTAGGTGATTACACCTTTATCCCGTAAAATGATATATTTGCAACCTATTGTTGCACTTACTGGGATACACATTTGGACATCGAAAAGCTTAGGCTATTTAAGACTCTGGCCGACCTTAAACACTTTCATCGTGCGGCAGAACGCAGCCATGTCAGCCCGTCCAAACTCAGTCGTGTCTTGCAAGCAATTGAAGCCGAGGTTGGCGCTCGCTTGCTTGACCGCGATAACCGATCTGTATCCCTAACCGCGCAAGGCGTGCTATTCCTGCAGCATGCTCGGGCGATGATTCAGCAGTGGGAAACGCTGCAAGACCAACTTTTAATCGCCAAGGATTCACTTTCGGGTTCGATCAGCATCTATTGCTCGGTAACCGCCAGTTATAGCTTCCTGTATGACATGCTCACGGACTTTCGGCGCCTGCATCCAGACATTCAAATAAAGCTCCATACCGGTGACCCCGCCGAAGCCTTGGAACGNGTGCAGTCTGGACGCGAAGACATCGCCATCGCCGCTCGCCCAGAGCGGCTACCAAGTGAACTGAGCTTCAAAAGCTTTGCGCAGTCCCCGCTCATATTTATTACGCCTTCAGAGGGGCACAGATTTGAACAGATCGCCGAACAATACCCTGCAGATTTCTGGCATAAGATTCCCTTAATCATCTCTGAGCGTGGCGTCGCTCGCGAGCAGCTAGACGATTGGTTTCGCAAAAACCAAATCACCCCCAATATTCATGCGCAAGTTGCTGGCCACGAAGCACTGGTCAGCATGGTTAGCTTGGGGTTTGGTGTCGGGCTGGTACCGCGCATAGCGATGGACAACAGCCCGCTGAAAGATCGCGTTCGGCCATTTCGCTATCAAGCCAAGTTAAAACCTTACGACGTGGGTGTTTGCGTTTTAGAGAAGCGCCTTAAGAGCCCGGTAGTCGAAGCCTTTTGGTCACAAATATAAAAAGAAGGGAGACATTGCCGAGGTATGAAGCTAAAGAAATTTGAGTCTGCTCAGTTTAAAAAACCACTGAACAGACTCAAACGGTATAACGCAGATCATTATTGCGGCGCAAAATAACAATAGCGTTACGCGCCTGAGTACATATTAGAGACTAAGGACTTTTTCGCCTCGTGCAATTCCGGTAACACCAGACCGCACAACCTCCAATATAGACGCTTCGCCGACCGCTTGGAAAAACGCATTTAGCTTGTCGGTTGGGCCGGTTATCTGAATGGTGTACACCGACGCCGTTACATCAATAATCGAACCGCGGAAGATGTCTACACAGCGCTTTACTTCTGCGCGCTGCGAACCCGTGGCACGCACCTTGATCATCATAAGTTCACGTTCGATATGCGAACCTTCCGTTAGGTCGACCAACTTGACCACATCAACCAAGCGGTTTAAGTGCTTGGTGATCTGCTCGATTTTATGGTCATCCCCCATAGTGGTCAGCGTGAGGCGCGACAAGGTTGAGTCTTCCGTAGGTGCGACGGTAAGGGTTTCAATATTGTAGCCACGCTGAGAAAACAAACCGATAACGCGCGAAAGTGCTCCCGGCTCATTTTCCATTAACAAAGAAATGATACGTTTCATTAGGTGCGCTCCGTTTTACTCAGCCACATATCCCGCATGGAGCCATTGGGGGCAACCTGCATTGGATATACGTGTTCTTTGGGGTCGACGTAAATATCCATAAAGACACACTTGTCCTTCATGGCAAAACATTCCGCCAGCTTGGCTTTTAATTCAGAGCGCTTGGTTACACGCATACCAACATGACCGTAGGCTTCCATCAGCTTCACAAAATCGGGTAACGAATCTTCGTACAAGCTCTCGGAGTAGCGACTGTCATATTGCATATCCTGCCACTGCTTAACCATGCCTAGGGCTTGATTGTTGATGCAAATAATCTTGATCGGTAACGAATACTGCGTGCAGGTCGACAGCTCTTGGATACACATCTGAATACTGCCTTCGCCGGTAACACAAGCAACTACAGCATCACGATGAGCTATCTGTACACCCATTGCTGCAGGCAAGCCGAACCCCATGGTGCCAAGGCCGCCAGAATTGATCCAACGGCGCGGTTTATCAAACTGGTAATACTGAGCGCTGAACATTTGATGCTGACCAACGTCCGAACACACGTAGGCATCACCACCAGTAGCTTCAAACAGTGCACGAACCACTTCTTGAGGCTTCATCATGTCTGAATCAACGTCGTAATTTGGATTTAGGATAATCCCGTGGCGACTGCGCCACTCTTCAATTTCTTTCCACCAGCTATCTATCGCCTTCCTGTCTGGGCGTTCTTTGGCCGCCTTAACGAGCTCCAGCATTTCATCTAATACAGTATCGACCGGGCCAACAATCGGGACATCGGCGGGCACGGTTTTCGAAATAGATGCGGGGTCGATATCGATATGAATAATTTTTGCCGAAGGGCAAAACTTGTTCGGCGTATTGGTTACACGGTCATCAAAGCGAGCGCCCACAGCGAGTATCACATCAGCGTGGTGCATTGCTGTATTCGCCTCTACCATGCCGTGCATACCTAACATGCCCAAAAACTGGCGATCAGTACCTGGGTACGCGCCCAACCCCATCAAAGTATTGGTAACAGGGAAGTTCAACATCTTCGCCAATTCGGTGAGCTGCGGCGAAGCGTTGCCTTGCACTACACCACCTCCGGCATAGATAACAGGACGGCGCGCAGTTAAGAGTAACTGTACNGCTTTCTTTATTTGCCCCGTATGACCGCGCAATGCCGGCGTGTAAGAACGAAGTTTGACCTTGTCTGGATAGGCATAATCGAACTTGTCGACGGGGTTAGTAATATCCTTAGGAATATCAATAACCACAGGGCCGGGCCGGCCTGTTGAAGCGATATAGAAGGCTTTTTTCACCGTCTCAGCAATATCGCGCTGGTCTTTGACTAAAAAGCTGTGCTTTACGATAGGGCGAGAGATACCGACCATGTCGGTCTCTTGGAACGCATCTTCACCAATGCGCTCAGACGCGACCTGACCGGAGATCACCACCATAGGGATCGAGTCCATATAGGCCGTCGCAATCCCCGTAATCGCATTGGTTGCGCCAGGGCCGGACGTTACCAAGACCACCCCCGTTCGACCTGTCGAACGAGCGTAGCCGTCCGCAGCATGCGTGGCCGCCTGCTCGTGACGAACAAGGATGTGCTTTACGCGTTGCTGACGAAATATAGCGTCATATATATGTAGTGCCGCGCCACCAGGGTAGCCGAACAAACATTCAACCCCCTCATCCGCGAGGCTGCGAATCAGAATGTCTCCACCGGAGAGCTTTTCCACGTTTATATCCTCTAGGTTTACTCAGGTTTTGCTCAAGTCACTGCTGCACTACACAGCAATCTCGAAAATATTTAGTTTNCGAGTTCAAGCAATGAAATCATATTTTAGATCTAATCAATTACAACAATAGGCGCAGGTTCAGAGGCCCTGCTGCGATGACTAATGCGTTAATTGTCCGGGGAACAGTCTTGTGGTCTGTTGTTTTGCTGCCCTCACTTCGGATCACAAACCCAAAATTTGGCGAAACAAAACACCGGTCAGGAAGTCGTGTTGTAACTTCCCCGCACTAAAGGATGGTCAGGTCTGCGGTTAGCACGCCTGGGTAGAGATGGGGCCGAGTTTGCTCAGCGTTCTACAGCCATCTAGCGAACCGCCAATTGTCCCAATATAACTAGCAATGTCAAGCAATTGCGCTGAATTTGTACAGTTTGCAGCGTTTTTGCCAAAGCCCTGCGGCAGCGAGGATAATTTTTGCTACACTCGCTCAACTTAATCGGATTTAAATAACGACCAACGCCCTAGCCTACCGCTCGCTAGCAACCCGCTTTGTGACGTGACGAAAAGAGTAGATCGATGAAAGTTTTATTTATTGGTGGTACCGGTAATATCAGCACGGCCGTAAGTTGTTTAGCCTTGGAGCGCGGTATCGAGCTGTGGCACCTAAACCGTGGCCTCAGTGGCACACGCTTAAAAGGCGTTAGCACACTGGAATGCGATATAAACGATGAAGCCGCAGCAGCCAGCGTACTGGCAGGTCACACTTGGGATGCGGTGGTGAACTGGATCGCATTTACACCAGCGGAGATTGAGCGCGATTTACGCTTATTCGGCACCAGCACCGATCAATACGTCTTTATCAGCTCCGCGTCAGCCTATCAAACACCACCCAGCCACCCGATCATTACAGAATCAACCCCTCTATCGAACCCGATGTGGGACTATTCGCGCAATAAAATCGCCTGCGAACAACGCCTTGCTCGCGCAGGCCGTGAAAGTGGATTTCCATTTACTATTGTTCGCCCCTCCCACACCTATTCAACGGTTATCCCCATCGCTATCGGCGGCTGGACAGAGTACACAGCTATCGATCGGATGAAACGCGGCTTGCCGGTTGTCGTTCACGGAGACGGCTCTTCACTTTGGGTGCTAACCCATGCCGAAGACTTCGCCAAAGGTATAGTGGGGTTACTCGGCCACCCCGACAGCATCGGCGAGGCCTACCATATCACCTCTGATGAAGTGCTTACTTGGAACCAGATCTATCAGCACATCGCTACCGCACTAGAGGTAGAAGCCAAGCTTGTTCACGTCACCTCCGATAAAATCTGCCGCTACGACAACAGCTATATCGGCTCTCTATTGGGCGACAAATCTGCCAGCGTGATGTTTGACAACAGCAAAATCAAAGTACTGATACCTGATTTCCAGTGCAGTATCCCCTTCGCCGAAGGTATTAAAACCACCCTCGACTGGTTTGCCGCCGACCCTGCGCGTCAGGTTATATCCACCGAAAGCAACCGAATGATGGAGCAACTGATACAAGCAGAACTCGCTTAGACTTGGCATAGATCACATAAAGTCTTTGGTAATTTACGCTTATGCTTGAAGCAATGCTTAAGACTGAACTAGACTTCGACTAAGCGGCTGTTATTAATAGAGCTTTAATACCGACTGGCCGTCAGCCGTTAGGTGACGCCTAGAGTATGATTTTGACATTTGGGATTTAACAATGAGCAGTGCAAACAAGCCTTCAGACAAATCTTTGACTCACCGAATTGGCCTAGCGTGCCTTATGCTGGCACTTTTAGCCTCTAGCGGCTCGCTGTTTGCTGAGAACTATTACCGCTGGCAAGATGACAAAGGCGTCACTCACTACGGCTCGACACCACCAAAAGGCGTTGATGCGGTACTGGTAAAAACCTACGGTACATCCAGACCCTCAATAGAACAGCCAAACTCAAATACAAGCGAGCCCGCCGCCGACCCTGAGCGTCAGCGCCGCCTAACCGAACAACAGAATCGTCGCTGTGACGAAGAGCGCCAAAGACTTGCAACCCTGCAACAATCGACACGAGTCCGCATGGAAAATGCCGATGGCGATGCTCGATATTTAACTCAAGAAGAAATTGATAGTGAAATTGCTACCACGCAACGTGTTATCGACGATATTTGCAAATAGAGCGACGCCTCTCGCCAAATCCAAGTAGCAACTACCGAAGTAGCAGCTACGCAAAATAAAAAAACGCCCAACTAGGGCGTTTTTTTATATGCACAGCACATCCCAGTACTGTCAACTCAAGCAACACCTAAGCTAAAACGTAGACAACGCGATCACCGTCTAAGCGAGCCTCAATTTTTGCACCCGCTGGAAACTTCCCTGCGAGCACCTCCTGAGCCAAGGAGTTTTCTATCATCTGTTGGATTGCTCGCTTCAATGGGCGAGCCCCATAAACGGGATCGAACCCAGCCTCACAAAGTCGATTCATGACCTCATCAGAAATAGCCAACTCAAGATCTCGTTCCTGCAAACGCTTACGAAGAATTTCCAATTGAATTTCAGCGATGCCCCGTATTTGCGAGCGGCCTAAAGGATGGAATACCACCACTTCATCGATACGGTTAATAAACTCTGGGCGGAAATGTCCCCCGACCACCTGCATTACGGCATCCTTCATAGCTTGGTAGCGGTTTTCATTTATTTCTGCGCCTTCAGTTTTTTCGTCAAAACTAATACTGTCATAGGCGCGGTTTTGGGCAATTTCCTGAATCGCATCAGACCCCAAGTTGGACGTCATAACAATTACCGTATTGCGGAAATCGACTGTGCGCCCCTGCCCATCGGTTAGACGTCCATCATCTAACACTTGTAACAAAATATTGAAGACATCCGGATGAGCTTTTTCAACTTCATCCAGCAAGAGCACAGAGTATGGCTTGCGGCGCACCGCCTCGGTTAAGTAGCCGCCCTCTTCATAACCCACGTATCCGGGCGGCGCTCCGATTAAGCGTGCAACCGAATGCTTCTCCATAAACTCAGACATATCGATACGCACCATGGCGTCAGTACTATCGAACAGAAATTCCGCAAGGGACTTACACAGCTCGGTTTTACCGACACCAGTTGGGCCCAAAAATAAAAATGAGCCATTTGGGCGATTAGGATCTGAAAGCCCCGCACGTGAACGCCGCACGGCATTGGCAACGGCCGTCACCGCTTCGCCCTGACCAATCACACGGCGATGTAACGACTCCTCCATGCGCAGTAACTTGTCGCGTTCACCCTCTAACATCTTAGATACTGGAATGCCGGTCCAACGAGAAACCACCTCGGCAATTTCCTCGTCCGTAACCTTATTGCGCAACAGTTTCATCTCGTGCATTTCGGCCTGGCCCGCCATATCCAACTGCTTTTCCAGCTCGGGAATAATACCGTATTGCAATTCAGACATGCGCGCCAAATCTCCCGCTCGNCGCGCGGTATCCAGCTCTAAGCGAGCCTGCTCTAAATTACTTTTAATTTCCTGCGAGCCCTGCAACGCAGCTTTTTCCGCGCGCCAAATCTCATCTAAATCGGCATAGTCCCGCTCGATACTTTCAATATCTACATCGATTTTTTTCAAGCGTGAGCGAGCGGCTACATCGTCATCTTTTTTAACCGCCTCACGTTCAATTTTTAATTGGATTAAGCGCCGCTCCAATTTATCCATTTGCTCGGGTTTAGAATCGATCTCCATGCGAATACGACTACCCGACTCGTCTATCAAGTCAATCGCCTTATCCGGTAGCTGACGATCCGTAATATAACGCTGGGAAAGTTTCACGGCGGCAATGATTGCCGCGTCGGAAATATCCACACCGTGATGAACTTCGTAGCGCTCCTTCAAACCACGCAAAATAGCGATAGTATCGGCTTCACTCGGCTCGTCAACTTGCACCTTCTGAAAGCGTCGCTCTAAGGCGGCATCTTTTTCAATATACTTTCGATATTCGTCTAAGGTTGTTGCACCAACGCAATGTAGCTCGCCTCGCGCTAGGGCAGGCTTTAGCATATTACCGGCGTCCATCGCGCCTTCGGCTTTACCGGCACCAACCATGGTGTGCAATTCATCGATAAACAGAATGATTCCACCTTCCTGTTTACCTAGCTCTGTCAGTACCGCTTTTAAACGTTCTTCAAACTCTCCGCGAAATTTTGCTCCAGCCAAAAGTGAGCCAAAATCGAGCGATAAAAGCCGTTTATTCTTCAAGCCTTCTGGGACTTCCCCGTTAATTATGCGCTGCGCTAAACCTTCAACAATTGCCGTTTTCCCAACGCCGGGCTCGCCGATAAGTACTGGATTATTTTTAGTGCGACGCTGCAACACCTGTATGGTTCGCCGAATTTCATCGTCGCGACCGATCACTGGGTCTAATTTGCCGGCCTCGGCGCGCGCGGTTAGGTCGATGGTATATTTATCTAGGGCTTGGCGATTGCCCTCGGCTTCTGGATTATCAATGGTGTCGCCACCCCGAATACGATCAACCGCCATTTGCAGGCTGTCCGCACGGCCAAAACTCAGCAGCAGCTTACCTAAGGATTTATCACCGTCTTTAATCGCGGCAAGTAAAAAACTTTCGCTGGAAATAAATTTATCGCCAGACTTCTGTGCCTGCTTGTCCGCCAAATTCAGCAAACGCCCCAATTCGGGCGACAACTGTACGTCGCCCGTAGGATTCTGAATACGCGCCAAATTTTCGAGCTGTTTGGTTAGTTCATTGCGCAAACCCTGAGTATCAAAACCGGCCGCCAACAATAGCGGGCGCACTGAACCGCCTTGCTGGTCCAACATGGCCTGCAATAGGTGTAGCGGTTCTATTTGATTATGATCGCGACCAACGGCAAGAGATTGTGCGTCGGACAACGCCATCTGAAGCTGATTTGTTAAACGGTCGATTCGCATAGCGGCAATCTCACTTATTAAAATGTTGGAAAAATACGGTTCCGAGCTGCTGCGGCTCTACTCTTTCTGCTGAGCCATTGAAGCTAANTAAGCCTTAACGTCACGTGAAATCAACTCGAATAAGGCTTTTCGGGGCTATTGAAAAGATGGGGGCGAGATCGAGAAACTCAATCGTCGNGGAGGTTAAAGATTCCGGTGCAGACGCGGTTTACAATTCTGTTATAGTTGCCACCCGCGCCAAAAGAATAAACTCATGCGCGTGAATAGAATGAATGTGCCTTATGCATGCCACTCATTTGAGGAGATCGTCAACATGAACATTATTAAAGCTGTGCGCAACCGCATGCACAGCCAATCACTCACAAATCATATAAGCACGCCAAAAAAGTTGTCCCTTGTAGCGAAACTAGCCGCACTCGCAGGCTTACTTTCTTTCAGTTTCATGGCGTTCAATAGCACTGCAATGCCAAAGCCGGAAACCAAGGTCGCCGCAGCTCCCGCACTAGAGAAGGTATCGAGCCGCTACTTTGACGAATATTACNTGGCAAAAACCGCGGACTGGCCCGGCCTACAGCGCATTCACATCACCGAAGCCGAAGTTAGCTTCGATAAGCGCTGGCTAAAGGAATATCGCCATACTGTTTCAGATAGCCACCGCGCAAAAATAGCAGCCGATTATGGTGACGAACTTAAAACCCAGCTCGCCCGAGCCTTTTCCAATGCCGGATGGAAGCTACTAGAAGANCCTGCAGACTATGCGGTAATCCTGACGCCAAAACTGGTCGACCTGTACTTAAATGCACCAGAACCCAAAGCTTCAATAGATAAATCCTTTGTTTGGCAGGCTGGTNGGGTAGTGATGGATCTGGATTTTGCCGCTAACGACAAACCCCTCGCCAGAATTGTCGACCGAGATGAAACTCGCTTTCAGAATGCGGCACCAATCGAAGCCAATCGAGCGACTAACTTCCGTCAATTTAAAGTATTGATGAGTAAGTGGTCGAAGAAGGTTGTTAAGCAGCTTGCTCTAACCCGTGGCGAACATCCGTAGAAACACGCGACCACATAGAGATAGCTGCAAAGAAAAGATACAAAGAGGTTACTAATCGGCCAGCCAAATAAGGCTGGCCATTCGACCTGTCTGACCGTCGCGACGAAAAGAGTAGAAACGATCGGAATCCGAATAGGTACAAAAACCCCCACCATAAATCTGTTCCACCCCCGCCCCTCGCAACTCAGCGCTAGCTAAACTGTAAATATTGGCGAAGTACTTGCCCTGTGTCGCTGGGACAAAGCTCTGCTCCGGTGGCTCACTATAGCGACGAGCGATTGCAGCAGCGCGAAACGCATCGTGAACATCCTCACCAACCTCAAATCGCTGTGGCCCAATCGCAGGCCCCAAGAACACCATCAAATCACTATTTTTGGCGCGAAACTTAGATAGGGTAGCAGTCACAATCCCATCGGCCAAACCGCGCCATCCTGCATGTACCGCCGCAACTTCGTCCCCCTCCTGAGAGCAAATAAGTAATGGCAAGCAGTCGGCCGTCATAACAACGCAGGCACGCCCAGCCGAACGCGTGAACGCTGCATCGGCCGTCACTGCGATACCGCCAGCGGTATTGCCCAAAGTATCTACGTCTACTACTTGAGTGCTGTGTACCTGATTTAGCCAATAGGGCTTGGCGCTGATCTTCGCGCTTAAACGCGCGCGGTTGATGGCGACGTGATCGGGTGAATCATCAACATGCAGGGCAAGATTATTGGACGCACAAAAGCCCTCACTCACGCCACCAGAACGAGTGCTAATCAATGCTCGAACTCTCGGAGGACATGGCCACACAGGCTCAAAATAGGCCTGCGGGCTAACGAGCAAGGGCTCACTCATGAAGTGGCGGCGGCTTTAATCAAGGCCAAAAGGTGGGACATGTCTTCAGGCAAGGGCACTTGCCACTGTAATGCTTCACCGCTTTCTGGGTGAAATAGGCCGAGCTTGGCAGCGTGCAACGCCTGACGATGAAATTGGTCGACGGCAACTAGGTCTGGCTGAGCTCGCATTGCCTTTGCATTCAAGCGCTTGCCGTAGGTGGCATCGCCAACCAATGGGTGCCCCAGATGTGCCATATGTACGCGAATTTGGTGGGTTCGACCGGTTTCCAATTGCAGCTCTAAATGGGTAAAACCATTGTAACGAGCCAATCCGGCGTAATGGGTGATCGCCTCTTTACCACCACTGGTGACTACAGCCATACGCGTGCGGCTAGTCGGATGACGACCAATATCGCCACGAACCACGCCGCTTTGACGCACGTCGCCCATAACAATCGCTTCATATTGACGCTTTACCGTACGCGCCTGCATTTGTCGGACTAGGTCTGTTTGTGCCAACTCGGTTTTTGCGACCACCATCAAGCCCGTGGTGTCTTTGTCTAAGCGATGCACTATACCCGCTCGCGGCAACAAACGTTGACTCGGGTTGTAGTGAATCAAACCATTCAGCAACGTGCCCTGATAATTACCCGCGGCGGGGTGAACGACTAGCCCTGCAGGCTTGTTAACCACAAGAATATGCGCGTCTTCGTAGACAATTTCGAGATCCATCGGCTCGGCAATCCATTCGCCCTGCACCTCGGGGGTCGCATTCAGTTGCAGACTTTCACCGCCCGCGAGCTTCATTTTTGGCTTGCAGGCTCGACCGTTAACCAATAAAGATTCGTCTTTAATCCAGCCCTGCAATTTGGCCCTTGAAAATTCAGGGAACAAATCGGCGACAACTACATCCAACCTATCGCCCGCACGCTCCAACGGTACCGATGAGGAGAGGCTGATTGACTCGGCTTGCAGCACTTCGGCATCGGCATCTAGGAGGGGGGCTTGCCCCGCGTCGAGGCCAGCATTTTGGTCTATTTGCCCTAAGGCGGATTCTGACTTGGTGTTATCAATGGGCATTTGTATTTAAACCTTGAGCTGCATTACACTGTCGCCCCATTATAGCCTTGGCTAGGGTAAAAGCTTGTAGGCCTGCTAGGGATTGCAACAAGATCGTAACTAGCGGATTACAACTGGGCGGGAATTTGATGTTTCATGCCCGCTTTACCAGCGATGGGCAAGAAAACGAACAGAATTAGAAGCGCTTTATTAAAAGAGCTGTATTTACTAAAAGCACCTTATTTAGAAGAACCATATTAAAAGTAGTCGGCATTGTGCTCAGCTTTTCGCTTGGGTCAAGCCAAATTTAGCGCGGCCTCCATATCGCTTGAAGCCTTAGCTGTTAAACCTCACGGTTTAGCGGCTTCCAGCTCAACGACTATTGCCGACATTGATGATCAGAGTTTAGACACCCTAATGATAAATCGTTTTAAAGCCTTAGCATTGTGCCTCATCCTACTCACCTTGGCACTGACCGGTTGCTCTAGCAACAAAGAAAAATTTGATAAAAGCAGCGAACAATTGCTGTTTGAGGCTGCTGAGCGAAATATCCGCTTGCAGTACTGGAGCACAGCCATTGAAGCGCTGGAGTTACTGGAAGAAAACTTCCCGTTCGGCACCTTTGCCGAACAAGCTCAGCTAGAACTAATATACGTCTACTTCCGTGCGGAAGAATACGAAGCGGTCACTGCCGCCGCAGACCGGTTTATCCGTTTGCATCCGCAACACCGCAATGTTGACTACGCCTACTACATGCGTGGTATCGCGGCCTTCCACAACGACTCTTCGTTCTTCGCTATCATGACCGCCGATACCACCCGTCGCGACGTTGGTACATCGCGCGAATCGTTTGACTACTTTGCGCAGTTATTGCAACGCTACCCCGACAGTCAGTACGGGCTAGATGCGCAAAAGCGCATGATCTATTTGCGCAACCTAATGGCACGCTACGAAATCCACGTTGCCAACTACTACTTTGAGCGTCGTGCATTTCTTGCCGCAGCGAATCGCGGTCGCTTTGTGGTCGAAAACTTCCAGCGCTCACCGGCTGTCCCCGATGGCTTAGCCGTTATGATTCAGGCTTACCATCTATTAGGTATGGATGATCTTTCTGAGCAAGCTGTAAAGGTGTTAGCGGCTAACTTCCCAGAGCATCCGGCCCTTAAAAATGGCAAGTTTAACTACCAATTTGGTCGCGACAAAAAAACGTCTTGGGTTACCTATCTAACCTTGGGACTATTCAAAAAGCAGCCGACCGTAAACTTCGATAGCCGTGAACTTTACGACCCATTCTATAACGAAGACTTAGACCCAGTTCCACCGAACTAAGGTTCGCTCGAGACTAAAATAGTATTCCTAGCGGACAGAGTTTTCTGTCCGCTCCTCCGTCTAACGGTTAACTCTCAGCTCTTACATCCGCAGCGCCGCTATCGAAAGCAGCTCCAAATACCCGTTCAACAAGTCCCTGCTAGATTCTATTTCCAACACAAGCTAATCACCAATTTTCCAGCCGTTGGTAATAGGGTAGCGACGATCTCGTCCGAAAGCGCGGCGACTAATTCGAATNCCGACAGGAGCCTGACGCCGCTTGTATTCATTGATATCCACCAAACGTAATACNCTACGCACATCGGCTTCATCAAAGCCCTCAGCGACAATCTCGTCGGCACTNCAATCATCTTCCACATACAACTCTAAGATTCTGTCTAGCACCTCATAGGGCGGCAGTGAATCTTCATCTTTTTGATCTGGGGCCAGCTCTGCTGAAGGTGGGCGCGTAATCACCGACACCGGTATCACCTCACTAATGGTGTTCCTATACTTGGAGAGCTCAAACACCATTATTTTGGGGACGTCTTTCAGCACGTCTAAACCGCCGGCCATATCGCCATAGAGCGTTGCGTAACCGACCGACATTTCGCTTTTGTTGCCCGTCGTCAGCACCAAATAGCCCAACTTATTAGACATAGCCATTAACAACACACCGCGGCTGCGCGCCTGAATATTTTCTTCCGTAGTATCTTTCTGNGTTCCCGCAAACGTTTCTTCAAGCTGGCCCATAAAGGCTTCGTAAATCGGCTCAATACTAATACTTTGATAATCAACACCAAGGCGCCGAGCTTCATCTTCCGCATCGTTTTTACTAAGGTCTGAGGTATAGCGGAACGGCATCATTACCGCATTCACACGTTCGGCCCCTAAAGCGTCCACCGCAATTGCCAGTGTTAGTGCCGAATCAATACCCCCAGAAAGCCCCAAAACGACACCCTTAAATCCGTTTTTATTCACATAGTCTCGAACCCCGAGTACCAAGGCAGAATAANTAACCGCCAGCGGATTCTGCTCTACAGAGGCCGGAGCCGTAGTACTTGTAATAGCACCATCGGCACTGCCGAATACAACCACGGCAAGGCGTTCATCGAAGTGGCCGACTCGACTAACAATTTCGCCCCTAGCGTCAGCGACGAAAGATCCGCCATCAAACACCAGCTCATCCTGGCCACCAACCTGATTCACGTAGACAATTGGCGCATCGATTTCTTTCGCTCGCTGCGATACCAAGGACTCTCTTTCTTGCTGCTTGTGCTGATGAAACGGAGAGGCATTTAAATTTAACAGCAGCGCGGCGCCGCAGGATTTAGCCTGAGCAACGGGGCTACCGTCCCAAATATCCTCGCAAATAGAAATCCCAACCGATACGCCCTTACAGCTAAACACACCCTGCTGCGAGCCAGCGGTGAAGTAGCGCTTCTCATCAAATACCTGATAATTAGGCAAACACTGCTTCGCATATTCGTATACAAGCTGGCCACCCTCGATTACCCCCGCCATATTGAACATCTCGGCACCGATCTGCTTGGGGTAGCCGACNACCACCGAAATTGGTAATTGTGCGTCACACAAGGCTTGCAAGCCCCTCTGTACGCGCTTATGGCAACTCGGCCGCAATAGCAGGTCTTCTGGCGGGTAACCCGTTAAGGTAAGTTCTGGGAATACGATAATATCAGCCTGGTATTCGTTGTAGGCCCTGCGTGCCGAGTCCACCACCAACTGCAAGTTGCCGTCGATATCGCCGACTAAAGGGTTGATTTGAGCCAGTGCTATTATCAATTTTGACATATACTTTTCACATTCCACGACATTCTAAGGGAGGCTTGNCGGCATCAATCTAATGCCATCCGCTTACCTACAAGAGTAGATTCAATTTACGAAGCATGGCATTGTCCTGCAAAGCTCTTAAAAGGGCAAAAATAATCAACGACCGTTCCAATACGCCGACGCAGATCACTGCACGGCCATCGCAAGACAATAGAGAAACTGCTGCGAAACTTTTGTATTGCGAAACTATTGGACTATACGAAGGGTCGATACAACCGTCACTGGGGCCATAATTGAAAGCAATACCTACAACGCCGACACACAATTTACAAATTTTACAGATCTATCTCTACTACCGACTTATTTTAGGGGCCGTACTTTGGCTTACCTACACTAGCGGCGTGGCAGCATCGGTATTGGGCAAGCTGCAGCCAGACCTGTTTAATTTCGCCGCTTCGGGCTATTGCCTGATTAGCTTTGGATCACTATTCGTCTTTCGAGCAAAACAGCTAACCCATTCGATCAAACGTATTAGTTTTTTGCTCATAATCGACATCATCGCCCTATTGCTGATGATTCACGCCAGCGGTGGTATTGATTCGGGTTTGGGCTACCTATTACTTATCAATGTCGCTATCGCAAGTATTTTTATTCGAGGCCAGCTCGCTTTTGCTTTCGCTGCAATGGTCAGCCTATTTGTTATTGGCGATTCATTTTATCTACCCAACACTCACGATAGTTTAACAAGCGCGTTATTTTCTGCTGGGTCCTTGGGTGTATTGATTTTTATTACATCCATAAGCTTTCATTACCTGACCGAAAAAATACGTATTAGCGACATTGAAGCTGCCTCTCAAGCGCGTTACGCAGAGCACCTCCAGAGATTAGCGCAGCATATTATTACCCGCATGCGCACAGGCATTGTGGTTATCGATGAAAAAAACCGTATCGAATTGTTAAACCAATCTGCAATGCAATTGTTAGGGCTACCGCAAGAAAACTACATTGGCCATTCGATTGCTGAAATATCGAACCTAGAAACATTAGTAAACACTTGGCACAAAAAACCCCGTTGTTGGTATTCCAAAACAACACTTGCTACGAGCNGGTCAAGAAGCGCGGGTAAGCTTTGCCCTGCTAGAAACAGAAGGGCAAGAACGAACGATACTGTACATGGAAGACTATCGATCCCTAGCACAGCACGCACAGCAATTGAAACTGGCCTCACTCGGTCGCCTAACCGCAAGCATTGCTCACGAAGTACGCAACCCTCTTGGCGCTATATCCCACGCTTCACAACTGTTAAAAGAATCGGAACACCTGCACCCGAGTGATTCCCGGTTAATGGAAATTATTTTGCAGCACTCAGATCGCGTGAATCAAATAATCGAGAACACCTTGGTATTATCCAGCCGTAAAGAACCCAAGGCACAGCAAATCGATTTAAATCGATGGTTACCGCGTTTTATTTCAGAATACGATGCTAGTAATGCCAGCGAGATACAACTACACCCAATATCAGAACATCTTTCGGCAAAGTTTGACCCGGTTCACCTTACCCAAATACTTACCAATCTCTGTGATAACGGTTTAAGGTTTAGTCTACGGCAGACAGGTAAAGCGCAGATAGAAATTCGTGCGGGAATCAGTGAAAATGACGACACACCATTTATCGAAGTTATCGATAACGGCCCCGGAGTGAGCGACGAAATGCTAAGTCAGATATTCGACCCCTTCTACACCACAGATGAAAAAGGTTCGGGGCTTGGCCTATACATTTCCCGAGAGCTATGTGAAATCAATCAAGCATCGATCTTTTTTCAACGAACCCCTCAGGGTAAAAGTTGCTTTAGAATCAACTGCCCTCATCACCAGCGAATGATTTAATCATGTCAAACATCCGAGCACTAATAATTGACGACGAACCCGATATTCGAGAGCTACTCGAAATAACACTATCGCGCATGAATATGGCGGTTGACAGCGCTGCCGATATTGCCGAGGCGACTGCATTTCTAGAGAAGGTCAACTACAACATTTGTTTGACTGACATGAAATTACCTGACGGTAATGGCATAGATCTAGTGCGTTATATTCAGCGACACCACCCAGAATTACCCGTAGCCGTTATTACCGCGCACGGCAATATGGATACGGCAATAGAGGCAATGAAGGCCGGCGCCTTCGATTTTGTCAACAAGCCAATAGAGCTCTCCGCTCTGCGTAAATTAGTTGGCACTGCAATAACATCAAGTCAACTGCCCTCCTCAAGCGAGTCGAGTTCACGCATAGTCGGCCAATCGGCGCAAATCGCCACACTAAAAAAATCCATTTTGAAGCTCGCTCGCTCCCAAGCACCTATATACATCAGCGGCGAGTCCGGTAGCGGCAAAGAACTCGTCGCAAAATCTATTCACGAATTAGGCCCACGCGGTCCGCACCCCTTTGTTGCGGTCAACTGCGGCGCCATCCCCAAAGAANTAATGGAAAGCGAATTCTTNGGGCATAAAAAAGGTTCTTTCACAGGTGCCTCTACCGACAAACAAGGTTTATTCCAAGCGGCAGAAGGCGGTACGCTTTTTCTAGACGAAGTTGCCGATCTTCCGATGGAAATGCAGGTAAAGTTGTTGCGTGCAATACAAGAAAAGGCTGTTCGTCCAATTGGTGCGCAGGCAGAGTTCGCTACCAATGTACGTATTCTCAGCGCCACTCACAAAGACCTTGAGAACTTGGTCAACAAGGGCGAATTCCGCCAAGATTTATTTTATCGACTCAATGTAATCCAAATCACCACGCCACCATTGCGTGAGCGAACGGAAGATATTCCAGAACTGATTGGCTTTTTATTAGAGCGTATTGCCAACGATCATCAGCTCAATGCTCCCAAAGTTACCAGCGCAGCGTTAAAAGCACTTACACACTATCAATACCCAGGTAACATTCGCGAGCTGGAAAATATTTTGGAGCGTGCATTCACACTATGTGAAAATGATCAAATTACCGACCAAGACCTGCAACTCGACGAACGTTCGACAAGCAGTAATACTATAAAGCCAACCAGAATCGGCGGGCACCTACAAGCTTGCCAGACACATGCATCGATTGACGATTACCTTTCCGATATTGAAAAAGAAATTATTTGTGAAATATTAGAGCAAGTGCGCTGGAATAAAACACTCGCAGCTAAAAAGCTTGGCATAAGCTTCCGCTCACTACGCTATAGGTTGGCCAAGTTAGGATTGGACGACAGCGACTAAGTTTGTCGGACGACGCAAAGCGACAATATCAGCCTACTGTTTGCGATATTTCCTACATATTTTAGTCGCGTCTAGACGTAAATTTATTTGCAGTATCACAGCCCCGCCGGAGCAATGAGTGATACCTTTTGATATTTAAGCACAAGCTCTTCAAACAACTGGATCAGGATGATCCTACACAACGCAAGGATCGCCAGCCATGTATAAATTTGCCTACAGACAATCACCCCGCCTTCAAACTCGTGGCTTTACGCTACTCGACATACTGTTAAGTATAAGTATTCTCGCTTTAGTACTCGGTCTAGGCGTTCCATCCCTTACCGAAATACTCAATACTCACAAGAAAAAAACCAGCCTGTCCTCGATTCTTCATATGATGAACTTTGCACGACAAACAGCGATAGATACACGCGAGAACATTACCTTATGCCCCAGCACAGATCTCATAAACTGCAGTCGCGACTGGAGAAACCCCGTCATCGTTTTTCTAGATAAGGACGCCAACCGAGAGATTTCAGAGGAAGACACACTACTGCGAGTGCGTGATGTTATTGATACAAGCCAGCAACTTACAATGAGGTCATCCGCCAACCGTCAATATGTACAGTTTCAAGCAGATGGTAGCACGCGAGGTCAAAATGGAAGCTTCTACCTTTGCCAAACACACGGTGAGTCAGCAGGTGAAACGAAAGCGCGGATTATTTTTTACCACACAGGGCGCAGCAGAATAGCGAAACACCACGAGCTTACTGGCAGTTGCAACTAAACGTATAGCCTTCGCTAAAACTAAAACAGCCATCAAATCTTTAGCTGCTTTAAATTAGTAGCTAGCTGCCGCAATAACCTGAGTTATAACTTAATTTAGCGCCAACACGTCTGCGTGGTCTCTGTTCCTGTACTACCGCGGACCCCGGTATTCGTTAAGGTAAAAGCCGTGCAGGCCGAATCAGAAGTCGTCACAACTAAACTCACCGTATGGGTAAACGCTGAGCAAGGGCTAGCGCTGTTTGGAGCACAACCACTTGGCAATAGTGCGACACTCGTCGAGTAGTGTTCAGTCTCACTTAAATTCGAACCTAGACCCAAACCACATGCCGCGCCAGTACAGCCAGTTGGAGCGACGATAACCGAAGTATAGGAGCTGTATAAACTATAGAAACGCTCTTGTCGTGAGGCCATATCTAAAACAAAGGCCTTGGCCTCTGCGCGTTTACCTCGCTTTACCTGCTCCATATAGGACGGGACAGCGAATACAGAAATAATGGCGACTACGGCAAGAGTAATAAGGAGTTCAATTAAGGTAAACCCCCGCGCTCGAACGACACAGCTCTCGAATCTAGTTCGATCTGGTAGCGACAAGGCGAACTCTGTCTTTATCCGACACTTTCTGATCCGTAACATTGGCTTGCCTTGTCTCTACTAGAGTTGATTATAATTATTTTAATACCGACCAAGACGTTCGTCTTGATGGCCTGTTTTTTTCGAACTGTACATCAAACTCGTTAATAAAACCTTCCGAGTCGGGAATGAGAATATTGTTATCAATAATCAAACCGCCACCGGGTAAATTATCCAGCGCAACGCCAGCTACGCCATCGCCATTTTCATCAACAACATTGAACACGTTAACATCAGGCTGACCGCCGGTGTATTTATCCACGGCTGTAAGAAAACCGCGTCCACCCGCTGCACAAGGGTCGCTAGTCTCCGGAATCGTGCTAACCACCATTACATAATCGCCGGCAATAACGGGATTTACCGCTACCCGCTCACCCACTCCGCCGGGGAAATCTAAGTACCAACCAAAGTTTTCATCAGAGTCATCATCGCTTACTGACTTGTAAATAACCGTAGAAGTATCAGTCACATTACGAGTAGCGCC
>Ga0065722_100012_pt1 | contig 21587 bp, 13 predicted proteins | sample BansetMetagenome_FD_59109 | JGI IMG/M metagenome (GOLD analysis project Ga0065722, IMG submission 59109) | Bankia setacea gill microbial communities from Puget Sound, Washington, USA - Caecum Enriched | ecosystem: Host-associated > Mollusca > Digestive system > Ceca | place: United States... | reverse complement strand
TGGAATCCGATTCTGCCACCCGACAGGCCAGCTGTAACAATTGCCGGCTAACTTGAGCAATGGCAATAGGTTCGTTGGACTGATGGGTACCTTGACCCACATACTTGCCAATGGTTTCCATCAGTATTTTTGCTTCAAACGGTTTTACTAAATAGTCCACAGCACCATTCCGCATAGCCTCAACAGAATCGCTGATGCTTGCATAGGCCGTTACCAATAGAACTGGAATTTGTGGGAAATCTTTTTTAACCTGCATCAATAGATCATGTCCACTCATCTTCCCCATGTTGACATCAGATATAATCAAGTCGAAATGCTGGGTCTCCTCAAGACGCATAAGCGCCTGTTCCGCGGAGTCGGCCTCGACAATATCGAACCCGTTTAACTGCAGCGTATCAACCAGCGCTTCGCGAAGATTTTTATCGTCCTCTACAACCAAAATTTGGCAGGCGTGAGAGCTATTGCTGGACATACTGTTCTCCAATCTTCAGTTAATTCAGGTGGCATGAAAGGGAATTAAGATATTCGCTAAAACTCCACTTCCCTTCTTGGAATTCAATTTAAATTCACCTCCGTGAGCTTTGACCACCTGCTGTACAACAGCCAAGCCAAGCCCTGTACCCTGTGCTTTTGTGGTGGTAAATATTTCGTAGCCTGCACTCAAAACTTCTTCTGCCATTCCTGGTCCGTTGTCTTGAATACTGATTCTCACGTACTCCGGTGCAAGCGTAGTAACATCAAAATCGAGGGTAAGAATGGCCCCTCCGTCTATCGCCTGTATGCCATTATTGACCAAATTCATTAATGCGCTGATGAGTGCTTCCCTATTACATTTGATCGTACGAGCACCCACAGTATTGCTCCAATGGCACTGACTACCCGAAGACGATATGGCCACTTCCGCCGCTTCCCGCAAGCCTTGTTCTAAATCAGCCACGGTAATCACATCATTCAATGGAAGTTCACTTTTAACAAATAACAGCATGTCACGTACCTGTCGTTCCATATGCTGCAATCGGCCAAAAAGTTTTTTAGAGAAATCCCCTCGTTTTTCCACTGTTAAGCTGGAATGACACAGGTGATCGGCATACAGAATAGCCGCCGAGAGCGGTGTTCGAATTTGGTGTGCCAGAGCTGAAACCATTTTCCCCATGGCGGACAACTTGTCGGTTCGACTTACCTGCTGCTGTAGTGCGCGCGTTTCGGTTAAATCGGTGAGCAAAATAATTTGGCCACCTCCCTGTGTGCCGCTGCGCTCACTCATATCCAGAGAGCTAGTCGCCACACTCAAGCGTCGCCCAGAACGCGTTGATACTTCTAGGCCATCGTCGTTACGCGGCGCAAAGCATTCACCAATGACTTCACGCCANAGGCGGCCATTTANGGNTGTAGCCAGTAATCGGTGCGCAGCCGGGTTGGCTTCGGCAATACGACCGCGAGCATCCAGAACAATCACGCCACCGGGCAGAACGTCCAGTAACACAGCCATTCGCTGCGCCAATTGCTGTTTTTTATGGTGTTCGTCATCTTTCTCTGCCGAGACCTGATCCAGTTCAAGGGTTAGCTGGCCGACTTTCTTTTCCAGTACACGATAAGAGGTCGCCAGTTGCTGAGATGTCTCATTAAAAAACTCAAACGCCGCTGCCAGGCTCTCTTGCTTTTGAGCAAAAGAATCAGGGGTTTCGGACGGCTCTAATAACGATGGTGAAGCAGACAACAANCTAATCTCCCGGCAGTAATATGTCGCACCAGAGGGTGTTAATAGCTGTAGTGCAAACCTAATGCCAGAAGAATTAATCCTTTTAAATCAAGGNGTTATTCTGTTNTTTGTGGGGGCTAGTGCAGATTCGTCAGGGAATTGACGAAGAACCGCGGGCCGAGCGGCCCGCGAGGAACGAACAATGTACTTAGACAATAAGNTTGTACTGCTGCAAAACATCGATGATCTCTGCCCGAGGGTTCTCNGAGAGCGCTAGCTTTTGCCCTGTAATTTTTTCGGCTATCCCTGTGTACGTAGCCGATACCTGCATGAGTACTTTTTCTGACAACGCATTATTTTTAGCCAATTCGCTGCGCTCGGCCATGCGATCTTTATTGAGCAGAATATCGGGATCTGGAAAGTGGTTCAGTAACAGCTGACGGAACTCTTCTTTAGACTTTTCAATCACCTTACCGTCGCGATAATGGGGCCCATCCCATATTCGGGAGGANTCCGGTGTTCCCACTTCGTCCATATAAATTAATTCTTCTTCACCCTTATCGTTGGTGACATAACCGAATTCAAACTTGGTATCGACAAAGATTTGGTCAAGCTTAGCCAGCTCCTCGGTTATGACATCGAAGCCTTCTTTTAATAGCTTTTCGTACTCATCGATATCCGTCGGGCTGCGAAAATTAAAGGCCTGATAATTCTGTTCAATGTCGCTACGGGTAATATTGACATCATCCACTTCCGGTACGCCGGGAATGCCTTGAAGAATGCCTTTAGTAGAGGGCGTAATCAGTAACTCGGACAGTTTTTGATCTTTCTGCAGGCCTTCTGGAATCTGAATACCGCAAAATTCACGCTCTCCTTTAGTATAAGAGCGCCACATTGATCCGGTAATATACTGTCGGCAAATGGCTTCAATCATCACCGGTTTGGCTTTCTGCACAATCCATACAAACGGGTGTGGAATATCGAGAATATGACTGTTTGCCAAGCCTTTTTCACGGAACAAACGAAACCAGTGATTTGATATGGCATTGAGTGATGCCCCTTTACCCGGAACACCGTTCATACCGCCTTCACCATGCCAAATACAGTCGAANGCCGAAATACGATCACTNATAACCATGATCGCCAGCGGTGCATCGGCGGCCACTTTATANCCGCGCTCCTGAATAAGGCGCTTACTATCAGCTTCAGTTAGCCAATATACGGAACGGACTTTTCCACTATGGACGGGTTGATCGGTACGAATGGGCAGATCGTTATTAACGGAAAGAACGCGGTCTGCAAGGCTCATAATGATTCTCGCTCAAATACTCTTAAATTGATTAGGGATATTCGCTAGGTGAGGGAACCTAGCGAGAAGGGGCAGATAATAGCAAAAAAATGACGGAAGGGTCTAAGGCCACCCGACTAGTTTTTATGATCGGTAGGACGCTAAGGGGAGTTAGCCTCNCTGNAACCCATACTTGCGCATTTTTTCAACAAGTGTAGTACGACGAATGGTCAATTGTTCAGCAGCGCGGGCCACAACACCACCGGTATTATCCAAAGCTTGTTGAATAAGGCTTTGTTCCAAGCCTGCAATATACTCTTTCAGGTCTATACCGCTTTCGGGCAAGAGTGCAATATCACCCTCCCCCACAACGGTCGGTTTGCGAGGCTCCTCAGCAGCCATTCGCTCAAACTCTTCTTCCGGCTCCTCTTCTACATGACGATAACGCGGGGGAAGGTCCTGCACGCCGACTATGCCATAGGGGTGGATAATCGCCATACGCTCAACAAGGTTTGCCAGCTCACGGACATTACCCGGCCACGCATGATGGCAAAGCGATAAAATGGCACTGGAATTAAAACGTACAGAACCTCGTTTCTCGTTTTCTAAGCGCGCCGTTAGCTCACTNACAAGCAGCGGAATATCCTCACCCCTGTCNCGTAACGATGGCANNCCAATAGGAAAAACATTCAAACGGTAGTAAAGATCTTCTCGAAACTTGCCTTCGGCAATCATTTCTTCGAGATTACGGTGGGTAGCGGCAATAATTCTAACATTGGTTTTGTATGTTTTATTGCCGCCCACACGCTCGAACGAACGCTCTTGNAAAACNCGCAATATTTTAACCTGCATGTGCAGCGGCATATCACCAATTTCATCGAGAAACAGCGTACCGCCTTCAGCCATTTCAAAACGGCCAGCCCGCGAGCTGATGGCCCCCGTAAACGCACCCTTTTCATGCCCAAACAATTCACTCTCTAATAACTCGGCAGGAATNGCTCCGCAATTAACGGGAACAAAAGGTTTNTCTCGCCGCGATGAATGGAAATGCAGNTTTCGAGCAACCACCTCTTTTCCCGTACCGGACTCACCCTCGACTAGCACAGTGACTTCCTTATCGGCCACCTGAGACATCATAGAACGCACATTTTGAATGTCTCGACTGGTGCCGACTAAGCTTCGAAATAAATGCGCTGGTCGCTCGTCTTTGTCACCTTTCACTCGCTGCTGCGCTTCGTTGTAGCGCTGAGCTCGGTGAATAATATTGAGCATATCGGTGTAATTGGCGGGAAGGTCTAAATGATGAATGACCATGTGCCTAAGGTACGGATCCCAGTCTTCCGAGACTTGTTGCTCATCGCCAATGACCACCACGGGGGATAAATCGCAAAACTGACGAATATCCTCAAGCTGCGACTTTAAAGGTTGGCGCGCCCCGCTAGTACCAAGGAAAAACATACCAATATCTTTGCCGTTCTCCAAACTGACTGAGCCTTTACCTCGCCCCCTAATACTGTGCCAATCTGCATGGGAAATAATGCGCGTATTTTCGCCTAAAAAATCGAACACAACGTTCAAATCATGGCGCACATTTTCATCGTCCTCGATGACCAGTATTTCTTTCTCGTAAATCATTAGAGCCTTCCATTATTACTTCATTCCCAACCTGGGTATATTTCATCAACAAAAAAGAAAATTCAAAGCATTATATTTTGTGCGGTTATTAAGCCGATTTATACTTCGTCTGATTTTTGACTTGAAGAACTTCCCGTCGCTGATGTTGATAAGTAATAGTCAACAAAATGCCGAGGGTCAAATTTCTGTCGGGGGATATGATCGAATGATCTAAAGAAACGAAAACGCCGAATTTCCGGTAAGTAGCCGGTTATCTTACACTCACTCGGGGTGTGATAAATGACCAATACCTGTCAATGAAATGTCTCCAGCCTGCTCTGGTAGTGTGCACACAATATTCGCATACAGGTGTAAAACGCGCTCCAACTCTGACACCAATTCGGATGTGTCGCGATTATCATCATCAAAGGCGNGNTTGAGGCAATCCCCAAGAACTTGATCCCACTTGCGGACACCCGGCCAGTCNTTACTGTTAAACGCCTTTTCAAGCGAGTGGCGTGCACGTACCAAGGAAAAATGACTGGTAGAGATTACAGACATAGGTCACCCAAAGCAGCTATTAAAAACGTCCCGTACTAACTCCTACCGGAGCAGGACATATATAATAATAGCGGCCCTAAGCGAAATTTCTTTAGAGTTTTGGCGTTATCTACACGGATAAATTCGTCAACNATCGGCCAAGCAATCGCGGTTATAGGTATGCTCGGTATAACGTAATAATTTATCTAAGCGCAGCTTTTATCTTCGGCAATGGCTTCCCAGCCTTCGCGGACATTCGCAATAAGTTTACCGACTTCCGTTAATGCGAGCATTTCTTCTGCATCGGTACAACTTGCCAAACGGTCTTCCATATACGCGTACAACTTGTCCAAATTAACCGCAATAGAGCCGCCGGCGCCTAAATCTAAAGATTGACGCAGTCCGTTAATGATACCAATGAGCTTCGCAATGAGAACCGACTTATCCGTTTCATTCCCGTCTCGCACACACGCTTTCGCCTGTGAAACGCGCTCCAGCGCTCCCGACAGAAGTAGGGAAATGACTTCATGAGAAGAGAGGCTGTCTGCTTTCTCCTCCATTATTTTTGCAGCTTGGGTTGGGGCCACAGACATGGCAACCTCCTTTAAATAAAGTGACAGCGGCAGAAAAGTGCCGCTTTTAATCGTTCAGGGGAGGTAATGCAGGTTAAATGCCAAAAAGCCATTATAGGCGTTTCTCCGCATGTGGCCTGCTGGGGCCCAGAGAACCTCGCCAGCATCACAGGAGCAATGCTAGCCTTGCTAGGNGGCATAGAAAGAAGATCAACGAACGCGCAGCGCAGCGCAAGCCGCTCAACCGTGTTCCACAAACCATGTAGCGATCTTTGTTAACCGATTTGTTTCCAGGTATCCCGCATTTGAGCAAGCAATGTCCACGCTTCATCGAGCGATGCCGTATTCGCATCTCGGTGAGCCTGGGCTAGGATGGATTGTAAGTAAACATAGAGGCCATCTAGATTTTCGGCAATATCGCCACCTTTTTCGCTGTCTAGGCTGGTGCGAAGTCCACCCAATATCGCTATNGCGGCGTTAATTTTTTTACCCCGCAATTCGATATTTTTATACTCAATGGCACCTTTAGCCTGGGCAATTCTATCCAAAGCCCCTTCGTACAGCATATCAATAAGTTTATGCGGCGAAGCGACTTCCACACTGGCTTGACGGTGGACATTTACATATGAATCAACTGCAAATTGGGTATTCACGGTAACCTCACGAATTAGATACGTCTAATTAGGGTATCGACCAGTTTGGCAGATTCCTTAGCGGTCACGATAATAATTATTCAGCATACATTTCCCACTTTAGATCACAAAAAGCTAACCATGCGGCTCACAATTGCAGGGTTACCGAATTCTATTTGGCGCCAAATTTTTAGGTTGATCGTTGAACCGCTACTCTAAATCGATCTCTAAAAGTTTTGCATTAGTTTTGCCGATGACTACACGCCGCTGTTATACCAACTAAGGTTAGTCATTCTTCTGAACATACAATATCAAGCACCGGCCTTACTTCATAATCCAGTAACCATTGAACTTATACCGTTTTCTATTGGGCCATCGATCCATCATTACGTGTCGAATATGTTCGCGGCCGAAATCGCCAAGTTAAATTACACTTCTGTCAACCGTTTTATAGTGCATTGAAACCCCATTACGGAATGGCTTACCTTGGTGCGTACCTACAATATTAATGCCTAAGGTAGTATCTGCCGTCCATATTGTTTTAATTAATCATTGCGAGCGGTAAAGGGCAAGGTATCAATCAGGCTCTCTAGAAAGGAGCCAGACGTATTAAGGCTGGCAAGTATGCGTTCCATCGAGATAAACTGATTAATCAAGCGTTCCTCGTAAGAAGACATACGGCGATCCAGTTTATCCTGATCATCATCCAGCTTTTCCAAGCTTTTTTCTAAGCTGGTTTCTCGGGTAGCGATTAATCCGTTGCTACCTAGAAACTCGCCCAATAGTGCATCCAACTCGCCGGCAAACCCACGGGAAAAATTTACCGTTGCGGTTGTCGCCGACTCGCCAATGACAAGCGCCAAACCTTCACCCGGCTGCCCGAGCGCTGGCAGTAACACATTGGAAGAGCCAAACCCTGCCGTACCATTTACTGTACCCGCCGTCGTAGTTCCCTGAGTGCCGGTTGCTACCGCAAGCCCGAGGTCTGTTTCGATATCCGTATGGGCGGTTAGGATCGAAATCTGTGAAGAGGAACCGTACTTATTGGAAACAATATCAAATCGATTGTTATCTGAATCGTAGGCGACGGTTACCGATGAACCGTCATCTGAGACATTACTATCGGTATTTATCGCAGCCTGAATGGCGGCTGCCATGGCATCGTGATCTGCATAGACCGCCTCTGCAAGGGTAATAGTATCGGTTGCCGTACCGTTTACCTCAAGGGTAAATTCATAGACTTGGCCCGTTGTGTCAAAGTTAGGGAACGCCGTTATTCCACCAAGCGCTCCCCCTGCGTAAGCACCCCGTGAAGGCGTAGTAGTAGCGGTAATTTCGTATTCACCGGCGGCGGTATTGTCGTTATAGCTATTAATGTAAATACNGTTGTCACTGGTTGCCGTGTGCGGTGCGAACAGTTTTTGAATATCTTCAAAGTGTTCGTCAAAGGCTTTGTCAAATGTTTCNTTATCGATACTCATGGTGCCATCCAGCTCTGTACGAATACCGATGGCGCCCATAGAGGTAAAACTAGAATCTGCAAGGCCTGGAATGGCGCTGCTAATNACCGTTTTAATTTGGGACAACATGGATTTCGCCAACGCATCGTTCGCCAGTGAGCCAATCACTTTTTCCTTATCGCCATCTTCATCTTCCCGTTCGGTTGTGCCCGTAGCGGGNGTAATGGCTTCAAGAAAAATATTGTAGGCTTCAACAAAATCACGNATATTCTGTTCGGCGAAAGCTTTATCGTCAGTAATGGTGANCGTTATCGGGGTTCCAGGGTCGGACTCCAACACGTCGAGCTGTAGGCCCTCCACTATATCGTCAATAGTGTTGGATTCTCGGTATACGGTTAACCCATTGATGGTTAGCTCGGCATCCCGACCACCTTGCTGTTGTGTTAACTGCGAGGCCGTTTCATTGAATGTAAATCGACTTAAACCGGCACTGTCGTTATTTGAGGGCGAACCACCCGCTTCTACTACGGATATCTCTAACTCATTATTGCTACCGGATTCAGCGGTAATTTGCAGTACATAGCCATTCAAGCCATCGTTTACAATGCTGGCCTGTACCCCAACCTCCGCATCGTTTATAGCATCGCGTAAACCTTCAAGTGAATTATTGGTACTGTCGATGGTGATGTTGACTTCTTCAGCTTCTAGGTCCTGGCTAAAGCCATCGGTGGCGAGCATAGCGCCCAAGCCATCAGCCGTTGCATTACCAAAACGAAAAGTCAGTACGCCCTCGCCTACGGCATCGCTAGGGTCACTAAATGAGGTAGATGTCAGNGATTGTGAACTGGCGACTTCTTCAACCGTAAAAGTATAAGTGCCGGCTTGAACGTCGGTATCTAGCTCTACCGGAACCAAAGCNCTACTCTGCGTAAATGATGCCGATTTACTGAATAAACCTTCCGGTTCACTCAACACATTNGCGGCATCCTGGAGTATGGCCATTGCNTTACTAACTAGACCAAAATCAGAAATTTGTGTTTCGGCTTTATCCCGTTTGGTGTCAATGCGGTTTTGTGGCGCCGCACGTTCAATCTCCGTTAATTGCTTGGTCAGATTGGCGGTATCAATACCAGAACCGGCACCGAGTGACTGGATAATATTGTTGTCGATCATATTACATCTCCAANAACATCCAGCAGTTTTTTATTTCCTTATAAAAAATACCGACCGCTTAACGCTCTGCTTACAACCAAAATTACAGGGCTGAAATAGGCAGAAAAGACGACGTAGATTATCCACGCGTCTTCCCTATGCTTCCTCATTAACTGGCTAAGCCAGAAATGTGAATGTACTGGGTTACTTTATCCAAGCGTATTCACTAACCGTAACTCTCCATCTTCTTTCAAGTTGCGTGCCAATTCCAAAAATACTTACTTCTGGAATCTGTCGAATGAGTTCACCGGAACCACCATCGACCACTTTAATTACGGTTTTATCAAGCTCTTCGTCTACTGAAAACTGTAGATTCCTTTGAATGGATTGCACGTAATCGTTAATTGATGCAACCACCGACTCCAATTTCGGTTCCGCCTTTTCCGGTGCTTTTGGCACCTCATCGGCGGAATTCTTAATCTGGTTCTCAGTAGGTTCCGGCAATTTCTTGCCGCCAGTATCCCGAGCTTCAACAGCCCCCTTTGATGAAGCCTGCACAGCCGCCTGAAGCGGTGCTGGTGCTGTATTTCGTACTTCAATCATGGGTTAATCCTCTTCTCTCTCTTAATCTCCCCGGCATTAAGTAAACTACCGGGGATTTAAGTGACCTGTGGGTTAAAACCTTTAGGTTACTGTAAGAGTGAAAGAACCTGTTGAGGCCGTGCATTCGCCTGCGCCAACATGGCTTGCGACGCCTGCTGCAGTACCTGTGCTCGGCTCAAGTTAGCGGTTTCTGACGCGAAATCAGCATCGACGATTCGAGACCGTGCAGCTGAGGTATTTTCAGATACGTTACCTAAGTTAGATACGGTGAAATCTAGACGGTTACTGATTGCACCGAGATCCGCACGAGTAGAGTTGATTTGCTCTAGGGCTGTATCGATAACATCAATGGCCTTTTGAGCACTTGCGGCACTATCGATTTTAATACCCGCAACTGAGCCAGCTCCTGAAGCGGCGTTTCTTTCCTGCAGACCGGTATCGGTGTAGATTGACGCCGCAGCATTCTCGCCATATTTAACGCTCACTTCTCCGCCTGAAGAGTTTGTAAGCTTTATTCCATCAATCGCTACACCTACAGCATCGGTGGCAACAGAAGCAACCACACCAGTTTGATCACTAATTTTATTAATGCCTGCAATCAAGGCTTCGCGCTGAGTTGTTGCATCAGCCCCCTGAGTTACTGCACCGACATCCGTGCCATTAATAATCAAATCGCCTTCGTTTAAATCAGTAGCGAAGGTGGTAATTGCAATACCTTGAACATTACCCTCATCATCACCAAAATCAACACCAAGAGCGGTGAACAAGGCTTGCGCAGTTGAAGCCGCGCTTCCATCACTACCTTCTATTTTCACACCCGCTTTATCTGCACTGGTATCCGTAAAAACTATACGGGCCTCACCGGTAGCGGTGTTGTCTGCTGCGGCAAAGCCTGCTGCATCAACGGCGGCAGTGCCCGAACCTGTTACCGCGATACTCTGGACACCTTCCTGGCTGAGCACCAACTTCCCACTATCATTCAAAGAGGCGGACACACCCGTTTCTGAGTTAATTTTGTCAACTAATTCACTCATATTGTTGGTTCCAGTAAGCACATAAACTGTGTCATTACCGGCCGCAGTATCTGAAGATTCAACCGTAATTGTTAATGAGTCGGTACCGGAAATAAGTTTGCCGTCACCTACGGTACTACCTTCCGTGGCCACCAAGATAGACGCTTCTGCACCCTTACCTTCCAAATCCGAATTAATGGTGGCTATAGCACTATCTAGACTCGCGGCTCCACTCAAATCCGAGATAGCTACGTCATTTACATATAAAGATGTGGCTACCACACTCGCGTTAGTAAACGCCTGCAATGCCGCTAAAGTACCACCTTCCGCAGATTCTCCAACAACATCTCCGGCGTTACCGCCTAAAGAATTCGTGTTAAATCCAGAAATATTAACAGAAATTGTTTGGTTCGCTTCCGAACCTACCTGTAGCGCTACCTCGCCTAAAGAACCGTCAAGTACCGTCTTACCGTTGAATGCCGTTGTTTCGGCAATACGGTCAATTTCAGCTTTTAACTGTTGAACTTCCGCATCGAGAGTGGAGCGGTCCGTATCGGAATAAATTCCGTTGGCGGACTGAATAGACAATTCACGCATACGCTGAAGAATATTGGTGGTTTCGTCCAACGCACCTTCAGCCGTTTGAATAAGAGAAATACCGTCATTTGCGTTTCGAATTGCTTGGTCAAGACCACGGATCTGAGACGTTTGACGATTGGAAATTGCGAGGCCCGCGGCGTCATCTGCTGCGGAGTTAATGCGTTTACCGGATGCCAAACGCTCACTGGCTTTATCCAAGTCGGCGCCGGACTGTAATAACTGACGCTGGGCGTTCAGTGAAGGAATATTACTGTTAACTACTAAAGGCATGATAAGCCTCCCATTCTAAAGTTAAAAATCGCCAGCGTCTTCGCCCGGCCATGAAAAACCAGATCACCAAAGATTGTACAACTTGGCGCTCATACTCAGGTTTTCGGCGAACCCTGGATAAACTTTAGTATGGATTTAGTTCGAGTAACCAACCCCTATCACAAAGTGAAAAGACAATACATTTACAACAAAATCAAAGACATAAAAGATAATAANGACCGTAGTCTAACTACAATTTTTACAAAAAAGTGCAATTAGNCCTCACGTAAGATAGACCCTTTGGGAGCAAGAATTTTCCTGAAAGATAAAATAATTATATAAANATGTTGTTAGCACTACCGAAACCATTCGGTAGTGCTAACAATAGGAGATGATTGACGCGCCGGNTAGCCCTGCAATAGCTGCAGTACCTGCTGTGGTTGCGCGTTTGCTTGGGCAAGCATGGCCTGCGACGCCTGCTGCAATACCTGAGCCCTACTTAGCTGGGATGTCTCGGATGCGAAATCTGCATCGATGATACGTGATCTTGCCGCAGAGGTTTTCTCAGAAACGTTTGCCAGGTTACTCATAGTAAAGTCGAGGCGATTGTTGATCGCACCTAATTCAGATCGTGTTGAGTTTATCTGCTCAAGTGCTACATCAATAACGTCAATAGCCTGTTGAGCGCCTTCTGCAGTATCAATCGCTATCCCTGCAACCGAGCCACTGCCGCTGAGCGCATTCCGCTCCAGCAACCCTGTAGCGTCTAAGACGTCTTGTGCCGTTGCGCCACCACCGTATTGAATCGATATTTCATTGCCTTTGGTCGAACGCATTCCGATGGTCGTCGCCGTTTCGGCGTAGGCAACAACCCCTGTTTGTTCGGAAATCGAGTTGATCGCAACGATTGCGGTATCGATGGTTGCCGCAGCGGCAGCTACACCGGTAAAGCTCGGAACATCAACACCGTTTATTTTTAAATCGCCTTTTTGAATGGTATTTGTCTCGCCAATACCTGCAACACCAATAATATTGCCTTCGGTATCCTGGGTATTAATACCTAGCGCCTGTACATCGGCCGTGGCGGCATCGGTAAGGAAATTAACACCGTTACTTTCGGAGCTTGTATCGGTAAACACCAACGCAAAAAAGATATCCGTCGCTAGCTGGCCTGCACCCAAGCCTGTGGCCCCAGAGGCATCCGTAATGTTAACGCTTTCTGAATTTTCTGCGGAAAGTATTAGTTTTCCTTCGTCGTTAATTTTTGCGTCAATGATGGTGTCTGAATTAATCATTTCTGCCAATTCAGAAAGATTACTGGTACCAGACAATATATATGACTGGGCATTTCCGTCTGCATCCGTCAGAACAATATCAACTGTATCGGTACCGGCCAGCACGCCACTACCTGCCGCATCGGCTTCAACAGAAATCAAGGTAGAAGCTTCTGCGCCTTTGCCATCCAAATCGGCGTTGATGATAGCCAAGGCATCGTTAACCGTACTACCGGCTGCTGTAATACCCGCAAGGGTGCTGAGCGTTATATCATTTACCGTTATGCTGTTTGTTGCAGTGCCATCAAATGCTGTAAGAGAATCCAAACCAGCGAGTGTAACTTCACCAACAATATCACCCGAGGTTCCCCCCAAAGAAGAGGTACTAAAACCTTGAATCTCTAAATCGATAGTTTGGTAAGCTTCAGAACCCACCTGTAGTGCCACGTCGCTTAAGCTGCCATCCAACAGTGGCTGACCGTTGAAGGTTGTGGACTGCGCAATACGGTCAACCTCCTGCTTAAGCTGCTGCGCTTCAGCATCCAGTGTTGAACGGTCTAGATCTGAGTAAATTCCGTTCGCGGACTGGATTGATAGTTCGCGTATGCGCTGCAAAATATTGGTGACCTCATCGAGTGCACCTTCGGCCGTCTGAATCAATGACACACCGTCATTGGCATTGCGGATAGCCTGGTCGAGCCCTCGGATCTGCGATGTCTGCCGGTTGGAAATAGCGAGACCTGCGGCATCGTCACGCGCCGTATTAACGCGCTTGCCCGATGCCAAACGCTCCATCGCCTGCGCCATATCACTTCCGGATTTTACAAGTTGCCTTTGAGCATTTAACGCGGCAACGTTTGTGTTAATAACTAAAGGCATAACTCTTCTCCTGTAAAATATATCACCAGCTGCCCCAATAATGTTGGACGCTGCAATTCAATCTGACTGTCGACTTTCTGCAACAGCAGCGGAATACACTTTAGGATTTGCAACGCTTGTGCCAAGTGCAAAAAACAGGCTTATTTGGCTATTTTTGTGCCGTTTTTGTACAGAAGCGGCAATTATTGTCGGCAAAGAGGAAGAACAATTGCCGCTTATTATCCACACACCCTACACGTTGAACACAAAACAACATGAACACCTAGAAATCGGTTGTCACTATAGATTTTAATTTTATTGTGCTCGAAAAAATGATGCATGAAACCTAAATTTTTTATACAACAGCATTACTTATCAGGGTTACATAATAAAACCTCAAAAAATAGACGCCGAAACCCTTCATATAAGCACCTGAATACTTTTATTATCTATTCAGGTTTATAACGTTAAAATATTCTGAGGTTGTAGAAATAGTTTTTGAGTTGTGGAGATGGGTTTAAATCTGCAAAAAGTAGGTTTAGAGCTGTGAAAATAGGTTTAGCTGACTTACACGAATAAAAGACGATTGCGCTGCTTGTAGCACCATGGTTTGGGCGGATAGCCGCGTAGCGGCTTCTGCATAATCGACATCACGCAGCTCCGCTAACACGTCCTTCATCACCAGCTCAGAATCAAGATGAAGGTCTCTCGTGCTCTCGAGCGTATTAAAGCGAGCACCCAACTTTGAGGTAATATCCAATATACTGGTTTGCGAATTTTTCAGGTTTAAAATACTTGTTGCTATAATTTCTTCTAAGCGTTCTCGGCTTTCAGCGCTACCATCGTAATCTTTCATTCCCTCGCTGAATCGAGCCATGGTGGTCAACACATCTTGCTTATTAGATGAGTCAATAAACAAACGATCACCCGGTGTCTCCCTTACACCATCGTTGGATGTTGAACCTGCAAGAGAATTAATACCCATAACGGAATCAACATTACCCGACCCGCTAGCGATGGAAAAATTAATACCACTAGCGCTACTGAAACCCGTATTGTCGACTGTTATACCTAAAGCCGCTAACTTGGCCGCGTTTCCATTTACACCACTATTTAAGATCGCAGCCAAATCGGTAGTATTAGTCACATTACCGTCGAGCACCATGGTCTCAGTACGCCCACCAACACGAAGGGTAAACGTCTCATCAGCAGGTGGCGTAAAATCAAATGGGAATACAACCGGCCCGTCGATACCGAATGGCCGAGTCGCTGTAACGGAAGGGTCTCCCGAAACTGGCTGACCGGTTATTCGAAAACTCACACCGTTTACTTCTATGCTGGAACCAGCCGAATAGGGTTGATTCGCCGTTATTATGCGGCCGGTGGAGCGCTCACTGACGGTATAGTTTTTCCCCGCCGGAACAACAGCATTGTCGGCATTAAAGGTAACCACCATATCTTCAGGGTAAAAGGTATCAAATAACTCTTGGTCCACTACCTGGCCAACCGATATACCGGCCGGCGGGTCTGATTTGTTAGCCGGGCTGGCATAACTGTGCACGGTATTGTGAGCACTTTCTATATTTACAAAAATCTCTTTGCCCGAATCACTCGAAGCGATAGTCGTATTATTCGATATTTTGATAAATTGTTGGCCATCATCACCAGCGTAGGTAAAACCGCTTGCCGCGGTTCCTGAAAACGGCTCGCCCCTACTTTTGTAGCCGCCAAAAATGTAGTCACCATTAGCATTCTGACTATTCAGCAAGTTTCTCAGCTCATCTAGGCGCGCATCCACTTCACTGGACAGTGCTCGATACTCATTGGTACTGAGTGTTGCCGTGTTACCCGCCTGCACGGCCAACTCTTGAATGCGCTGTAGTAGATTGCCGACACTCTTGAGATTAGATTCCTCTAGAACCAAATTATTTTCCGCGTATATCGATATTCCTTCGATATTGGGAAATATTAGCGATATCGTTGGTTAACTGCATAATCTTCGTGGATGCCACGGGATCATCTGAGGGGTTCAATACCCTCACCCCACTCGACAGTTGTGCTTGCGTATGAATCATAGATTCATTTGCGTCGGCAATACCTTTATTGGCGATATTAAATATTTGCAGTGACGAAATACGCATGATTTCTTTGTTATCTCAATTGCGGATCAATTCATATTTTTTATTTGCGAAAAACGTGCCTAAATTTGCACATCACTTTGCCGTTATTAACAATAACTAACCCACCACTTAGCCCAAACGCTTCAAAGCTTCTTCAAGCGCGAACTTTGGTCAATTCTAGGGGAAATTGCTGAAACCTATACGAATGGCGAGCGTCAATGCAGCTTTTACCTTACCGCTAAGCCGAAAGGCCAATCAAAAAGCGTTAATTAGCCGGTCAAATAAATCTCTAGCAACGGAAATCACCTGTGTATTAGCGGCATACATTTGCTCGAAACGGATAAGATTTGCCGCCTCTTCGTCTAGGTTAACACCGGATATTGATGCGCGCATTTGCGTCGATTGATGCAAAACCTGCTCACTGGCGTCCACATTAATTTTTGCTGAAGCCGTATCAATACCGACAGTTTCCACCAAAGAACCGTAACTTTCTGTGTAGGTTGCCGCTCCACCGTCAACCGTTTTTTCGCTCGCCAGATTGGCCAATGCCAACGCGTTGCGATTATCAGAAGTTGCGTCCATATTAAAGTTGAAGGTAAAGGTATCTCCGGTGTCGGGTATGCCACTGATTTCCGCCTGGATACCATAATATTGGGGTTTGGCAAAATTGACTGCACCGGTATCGCCAAAGATCATACTGTTAGGTGGGAATGTTGACAGCTCAAGGCTATCAGCAAGCGTTACATCCAACTGCCCGCCAACAACCAGCGAGGTTGCAACACCATTACCCAATCCAGCAAGCGTAGCGTTAGGGTTCTTACCGTCGCTAAGATCCATCGACTCGCCTGCGGCTGCGGTTAACGATATCTGAAAATCATCACCCTCTGTTGAAAAAATACGAAATTCAGAGGCTCCAGTTATCTCATCCCGCGCGGGCAATGCATATATGCCAGCCGCTGTTAGAACCGGGTTTTGGCCAATACGCTCAGCTAAATAGTCATTAAACGCATCGGGATCTGCCATTGGGTCTGGAACATCAGCGGCTACCACCGGGTTACCTAATGCGTCTGTTTCATAACGAATAAGGTCCTGGCCGTTCACATTTATTTGTAACGGCGCGGCATTGCTAATTTGGAGATTTGTTAGCTCAACGTAGTTAAATGCATTAACTGAAACACCGGCGACATTATTCAACGNGCTCGCAATTTCTCTGACGCTGGCATTAAGGCCCGTATAAAGTGTTTCGGTAATCGCTGGTGCCCCCACAGTTGCACCGGGCCGAGAAATTGTAATTGCTTCAGCAGGGTAGCCATTACTTAAAAACCCTATACCACTAATGCCGTCTGCATTTCCGACTGAAGTAAAATTTGTACCCTCGACATCAAAACCGAGTAAATTATTCGCTTGCCCCGCAGGCGCGATATCAGCATTACCGTCCGGATCAGCGTTATAATTTTGTACACTTATATCACCATAACCCGATGAATTCAGTCTAAAGCCCACTGTACCGTTATCGCTTATCATCGCACGCACATCAGTGCCAGAAAGTTGCGCGTTTATTTCCGCAAGGAGTACATTATCATCAACAATAGCGGGGCCGGATATCGCCACCGAATAAGTNCCGTCGCTGACGGCATTAAGCGTACCGCTNATCACAATATCAAACGAAAACTGATCCGCTGTGGAACTAAAATCTGCAACGGTATAATCCGGAACATTGGCAGCCGGTGGGCCCAGTAGAATAGCGGCTTGGGAGACTATTGCCCGGCCCTCCGGTAAGCCCGTCATATCACCAAGTGAAGACACCTGGGTTGCACCAGGGTCTGTGCCGAATAGCTTATTACTGATACCGACAACAAAACGTTGATCACGCATCGGCGGGTCCAGCTGTACTGGATTGCCGGGGTCCGAATTATCGAGAATGTCGTAACTGGTTGGCGAGGTGAATATTGCAATTAATGGAGGATTCATCTCCCCAGCGTTGGCTAGCAGCGGCAAGGGGTTTCCGCCCGCTCCAACCAGTGATAGCACCTCCCCGGGGGATATAACGCCGGAACCGCTATTTCCGATACTTGTGTCCGTCAAAACAGGGCTAGCAAACGCAATACTCTGCGCATTAACCAATGCCGAACTAAAGTCTCTACCGCCGGTTCTTACCGGTTGCAGTGTGAAATTGTCGCCACCTTGAAACGTGCCGCCTTCAAATACTAATTCTAGCCCATCAAAACTTACGCTAAAAGGGTAGGAACCAGGTAGTAACCCCGTTGCGACTTCGGCGCCGTCTGCATCGCGCGTGACACGAAACAGGCCTCCGGATTCTACGCTTACTTGATAATCACTGTCGGTTATCTGGGTACCGTCTGCTATATCGAGGCGCAATTGCCGGTCGCTTGGCTCTGCGTTATTGGCGTTTCCTATCACCCGTACGGCAGAAAGTCTTGAATCGTTTATATCGTAAAAAAACCGACCCCCAAATTCATTTTCGAGGGTAACACCCTGCTGATGTACTTTATTGAACGTGTCTGCCATCGTTACGGCAATTCGGCCAAACTCGTTATACACCTTGCTCATCGTTTCATCGCGAAAGCGAAGTAATCCGCCAATTTCACCACCACTTATTAAGTTGGTAATGACCTGTCCAGCCGAATCACCTTCGAAAACAACATCAAGGCTCGCAATATTTTCCGCGCTCGGCCGTAAACTAAGTTGTCGAACTTCTGATCCAACCACCAGGTTTTGGCCGCTTCCAACAACGACATTGACTTGCCCAGCACCTTGCTCATAGGTTTGAATGGATACCAGTTCAGACAAACCTCGTAAAGCTTCATCACGTTGGTCTAGTAAATCATTAGGTTCGGCGCCATTACCTATGCCATACGCATCCGATATTTTGAGATTTAGCTCGGCGATATTGCGTACCAAAGCGTTAACCTGCTCTACCGACGAGACAAGGTTTTCGTCAACGTTTCGATCAAGGGTTTGGAAGCGACTATAGATAGTGTTAAAGCGATCGGCCAGATTCTCTGCTTCGCTAATAATGAGTTGGCGTGCTGGAATAGATGTCGGGTCATCCAAACCATTTTGCATAGACGCAAAAAATGATTCCAGACCGGCCGCTAACCCTGTAGAGGTATCCGACAACAAGTTATCTAACTGACTTACATTGGTATGAAATACATCTAAGTCCTGATACAGGCTGGTATCAGTACGCAGCTGCTCGGTAACAAATCCGTTAACAATACGTTCAATGGATTGAACGTTTGCACCATTACCCACGTAACTGTTCCCATCCAGTGTCGCGGGGTTCGTTTGAATGTTAACCCGCTGACGACTGTAGCCATCGACACCTGCATTAGAGATGTTATGGCCTATGGTGCTGAGGGCCGTCTGTGTAGTGCGAATACCACTAACGCTAATACCGAGTAAATCTGAAGACATAGTTTTCTCTCCCTCAGGTATCCGTTGTGGTTAAGTGACCAAAATCGTCGAGTAAACGATCGTGTACCGATAATACTTTTTCGGCGTACTTCGGGTCTGTTGCGTAGCCCGCCTTATGCAACTCGCGGATATAACGTCCAGCGTCATCTACCGATTGCATGGCTTCTTGGTAACGTGGGTTAGTGCGAACAAACTCAACGTAGTCCTCAACACTTTGTTCTATAGAATCGTACACGCGAAAACTGGATTGCTGAGGCGTGAATGTACCGCCAGTGTATTCTACCGCAGACACGCTCACACGCTTACCCTGCCATTCTCCACCAGCCTTAATATTGAATAAATTAAAGCTACTTTTTCCGTCTTCATTGGCGAGAATAAATTTACCCCAGCCTGTTTCTAATGCCGCCTGAGCCGTTAGNACACTGGAATCAACACCTAGCTTTTTTGCCGCCTTCTGTACCGCAGGCATTACTTTTTCTATGAAATCACTTGGCGAACCGGAAAGCGGCTGGTATTTATCCTTTTTCGATACGTCTATTTTCGGTACGTCTAATTTCGATACGTCTAATTTCGATACGTCTTTTATTTCAGTCGCTGATAATGGCGAAATTTCGCCTTTTTGTGGTGACGTAATATTGGCCCCGCTCATTTGTCGATAAAACGAATCNGCAATACCCACCCCCCCCTGACGACCGTGGGATAACGTTAACGTTAGTTGTTGATCATGCATATCGCGGTAAAATTTTACATCGCCACTGTTGAACATGCTGTCTTCTTCAAATACAGCATTGGCATCTCGCATGCTTTTAAGCATCATGCTCAAAAACATCGATTCAAACTGCTGGGCAATTTGACGTAAGGCAGCGTCTTTATCATCTGAAGTTTTAATATTCTGCAGACTATTTAAATCGGTATAAACGTCAGCTGCCTGTATATGTTGTTGCGCACTGAGCATTTGAGAAGACGCAAGACCATCCATTAGATCACCATAATCTCGGCTTTTAATGCGCCGGCCTGTTTAAGTGCTTCCAGAATAGCCATTAGATCACCGGGGGCTGCGCCCACCTCATTTACCGCACGCACTATATCGTTAAGCGTTGGCCCAGGGCTAAACTCAAACATAGGCCCAGACTCTTCCGTAACCTCCACGGTACTGTCTGGCACAACAACCGTGTCGCCTTGTCCAAATGAATTCGGCTGGCTAACTTGCACATCTTCCCTCACGGTAACCGTAAGGGAGCCATGAGTAACGGCCACCGGCGATACCCGAACATGCTGGCCAACAACAATAGTGCCCGTTCGAGAATTAATGATAATTTTTGCTGCCGATTCACCCGGCTTAACTTGTACATTTTCTAACAGTGAGAGATAGTCCACTCGTTGAGCCGGATTTTGTGGTGCCTGTACCGCTATCGATGTTGCGTCCATTGGTAGCGCAACATTCGGGCCCAGCAAATCGTTAATGCTATCGGCTAAACGTTTAGCCGTTGTAAAATACGGGTGTATGCAAATTAAATATTATTTTCCCATTGCCTCCAAACTGGGTGGCCACTTTGCGCTCTACCATCGCGCCACTGGGTATACGCCCCACACTGGGAATATTTACCGTTACGCTGGACCCATCTCGCCCATCAATACCAAAGCCCCCAACAATTAAATTACCCTGTGCAATAGCATATACGTTGCCGTCCAGCCCCTTCAAGGGTGTGATCAATAAGGCTCCGCCACGTAAGCTTTTGGCGTTAGCGATGGACGATATGGTCACATCAATAGTTTGTCCTGGCTTGGCAAAAGGCGGCAACTCTGCATGTACGGCAACCGCTGCAACATTTTTAAGTTGAAATTTTGCATCGGCTGGAATCGTAATACCAAACTGACTGAGCATGGTCATAAATGACTGAGTGGTAAAAGGAGTAGAATTGGTTTGATCACCAGATCCATCCAAGCCCACGACCAAACCATAACCCACTAACTGGTTGGTTCGCACACCAGAAACAGACGTTAAATCCTTAATCCGCTCAGCTATAACCTGCGGAGTAGATAAACATAACGAAAATAAAACCGCCAATACACCCAGATTCTTTTTCCAGCGATTATTTTTCATCAGAATGGCCATTTTGGACTATTAAAGAATTTACCCAACCAACCCATCTGCTGCGAATCTGAAAACTCACCTGTTCCCGAATACGCTATTCTAGCATTAGCTATTTTTGTCGATACAATGGTGTTTTCTGGACTGATATCGTCTGGCCTAATTAAACCACTTAACCGAATATACTCGTCGCCACGATTTAAGGTCAGCCACTTTTCGCCCCGAACTAGTAGCGTTCCATTGGGGTATACATCTACCACCGTCACCGAAATATTACCGGTTAACTGGTTACTTTGGTCGGCATCCGCCTCACCTGTAAATTCGCGCTCAGCAACTAGGTCGCTGGTTAACGTCAAGTTACCTAAACCTGGAATTGTACCGAG
>Ga0065722_104367_pt1 | contig 21951 bp, 15 predicted proteins | sample BansetMetagenome_FD_59109 | JGI IMG/M metagenome (GOLD analysis project Ga0065722, IMG submission 59109) | Bankia setacea gill microbial communities from Puget Sound, Washington, USA - Caecum Enriched | ecosystem: Host-associated > Mollusca > Digestive system > Ceca | place: United States... | reverse complement strand
GAGATAGGCTGTCTGAATTTCCTTGCCAATAAACTCTACATAGCGAGGGGCTAGAAATTCCTTAATGAAAGAGAGGTAGCGGTCCCGGGTTTCTTCTTGAAATTGTTCTTGTTCAATTTGTTGTTCAAGAACATAGAGTAAATGTACTGGGTTTGCCGATATTTCTGTGGGGTCGAAATTGAACACTTTTGACAAAATCTTAAAAGCAAATCGGGTAGAGAGACCATTCATGCCCTCATCTACTCCTGCGGAGTCCTTGTATTCCTGCATAGATTTTGCTTTCGGGTCGGTGTCTTTTAAATTCTGGCCATCGTAAATACGCATTTTTGAAAACAAGTTAGAGTTTTCTGGTTCCTTTAGACGCGAAAGGACTGTGAACTGCGCCAGCATTTTCAGGGTGTCGGGTGCACAGGGAGAGTGATAAAGAGAGCTATTCTGTAAAAGCTTTTCGTAGATATGTACCTCTTCGGAAAGCCGCAGGCAATAGGGGACTTTGACGATATATACGCGATCAATGAAGGCTTCGTTGTTTTTGTTGTTTTTAAAGGTTTGCCATTCTGCTTCGTTTGAATGGGCTAATACTATGCCATCATAGGGTATTGCGCCCAGGCCCTCGGTGCTATTGTAATTTCCTTCTTGCGTTGCAGTCAGTAAAGGGTGAAGTACCTTGATGGGGGCCTTAAACATTTCGACAAATTCCATAATGCCTTGGTTTGCGCGGCAAAGGCCGCCAGAGAAACTGTAAGCATCTGGGTCATTTTGCGGAAAGTCTTCGAGTTTTCGAATGTCTACTTTACCTACTAGCGAGGAGATGTCCTGGTTATTTTCGTCTCCGGGTTCAGTTTTAGATACGGCAATTTGATCGAGAATAGAGGGAAACATTTTTACAACTTTAAATTTGCTAATATCCCCTCCATATTCATGTAATCGTTTTACTGCCCAAGGGGACATGATAGTTTTTATGTAGCGATGGGGGATGCCGTAGTCTTCTTGGAGAATGGTGGCGTCTTCATCTGGGTCGAATAGCCCTAGGGGCGATTCGTATACAGGGGAGTGCTTCAAGCAGTAGATTGGCTGTTTTTCGATCAGGCTTTTGAGCTTTTCTGCCAGAGAGGATTTGCCTCCACCTACGGGGCCTAATAAATACAGGATTTGTTTCTTTTCCTCTAAGCCTTGGGCTGCGTGCTTGAAGAAGGACACGATCTGAACTATGGCTTCGTCCATACCATAGAATTCTTCAAATGCTTTGTAGCGCTTGATTATTTTATTGGAGAAGATCCTACTCGATCGAGGGTCTTTGGCGGTATCTACGAGCTCTGGTTCTCCAATGGCAGCTAGCATTCTCTCTGCCGCAGAGGCGTAAACCGTGGCGTCCTTTTTGCAAAGGTCAAGATATTCTTGAATAGACAGTTCTTCCTCTTGGGTGGCTTCGTAACGTTCGCGGTATTGACTGAAGATTGTCATGTATCGGCTCCTTCAACTCGGTAGGTTTCCCTCCGGTTTGTACAACTGGATACAGGCTTTTGGTTTGTATACTGGCCGCTGTGATGTTGAGTGGTGGGCGTAGATGTTGCTAGCGACCTAGTGTGTGGTATCAGCCTGCTGCTATTACGCACCCACTGGAAATTACAAAAATGTGGCTTTGCTACAAACCGTTTAGCCCTGTTTAAAAAAGCTGTGCTGTGAAATATGATTTTAGAGGTCGTTTCACTGTCTATTTAATAAGGATAGACCTTAGAACCATAAACGTTGAATAAAGTTCTGTAATATGGAAACGATATTTTCAATTGTTCTAACTACATCGCTTTAAGCCTAGCGAATACCTTGCTCATAAAGTGTCAAAGTTTGTAACCTAAGCATAGGGCTTACAAGCAATATTCAAGTTTCACGCCAGTTACAATCGTCGCCCGATAAGCGGCAATGTGTGATAATACGGTTTTTTCTTACTAAAGGATTTACGTAATGACAGTATTGGTAACAGGTGGCGCTGGTTATATCGGTAGTCATACTTGCATAGAGCTGGTACAGGCGGGTTTCGATATTGTAGTCGTAGACAACCTGTGCAACAGCAAAGTGGAGTCGTTACAGCGCGTACACGAAATCACAGGAAAAGAGGTGCCTTTTCATTTACTTGATGTAACGGATAGAGAGGCGCTACGAGAGGTTTTTCAACGCTACGCTATTACTGCCGCGATTCATTTTGCGGGTTTGAAAGCTGTGGGTGAATCCACACAAATTCCTTTGAAGTACTATCACAACAATGTTGAGGGTACCGTAGCCCTTTGTGAGGTTATGCAGGAGTTTGATGTTAAACCTTTGTTGTTTAGCTCTTCCGCAACGGTATACGGAGATCCGGCCAGTGTGCCCATTTTAGAAAACTTCCCGACCCAAGTGACTAACCCCTACGGACGTAGCAAGCTTATGGTTGAAGAGGTGCTGCGCGATGTGTGTAGTGCGCCCAATAGTGAGTGGAGGGTCGCACTACTACGATATTTCAATCCCATTGGCGCTCATAAGAGCGGCCGTATTGGTGAGGATCCACAAGGCATACCCAACAACCTATTGCCCTATGTAGCTCAAGTAGCCGTTGGCAAGTTAGAGCAATTGAGCGTCTTTGGTGATGACTATCCGACTCGCGATGGCACAGGGGTTCGAGACTACATTCACGTGGTTGACCTAGCAAAAGGCCACGTCAAAGCCCTACAGAAATTACTAAAATCTGAACCCTGCTGTTTGACCTATAACTTGGGTACTGGTCGAGGTTATAGCGTGTTGGAAATTGTGCAGGCTTTTGAGAAAGCCAGCAATTGCGTGGTGAAATATCAAGTTAGTGCAAGGCGCCCTGGTGATATAGCGGAATGCTATGCTGATCCTGCATTGGCTGCAGAGCAGCTTGATTGGGTAGCCGAGCACGATATAGAGCGTATGGTGGAGGATGCGTGGCGCTGGCAAAGCCAAAACCCCCAAGGCTATGGAGAGTAACTTAGCGCCGTAGTGATCGTTTTGTGGTGTTGTGAGGGCTGATGTAAAAGCTCCCGAAGTTGCGGTGATTTTGTCAATTCATGGCCTAGCAGCCTGCACAATCCTGCACAATGTTGTGTTTACTCGCTATTTGGTTGTGTATAGGCGCTTAGCAATCACACTTGACGCTGTAGCGCTTAGCGTCCTCTATACAGTATGCTGTGAGCCAGCCGCCCCATACGCAACCAGTATCGAGGGCAATGAACTGGCTTCTAGTGGTAACGCCCATAGCGGCGGCCCAATGGCCAAAAATAATATTTTTAGTGGCGCATTTGTGCTCGGCATGCTGGAACCAAGGAGCATAACCCGCCGGGGCGGTTGAGGGTTCGGTGCTAGTTTGAAGTTCTAGATGGCCCTTTTGTGTGCAAAAGCGCATGCGTGTTAGGTAGTTAGTGATCACCCGTAAGCGCTCCATACCTTCCAAATCTTTTTTCCAGCGATCGGGCGTGTCTCCATACATAGAGGCAAGAAAGATCTTATAGCTGTCATCGTTTCTCAAGGCTGTTTCTACTTCTGCAGCTCGCGCCCGTGCTTTTTTCAGAGACCAAATAGGTGGGATTCCGGCGTGAACCATTGTGTGCTTGAGCTTTTTATCGTAGTGAATAAGCGGCTGAACTCTAAGCCAGGCAAGTAACTCCTCTTTATCTGGGGCCTCGAGTATACGAATTAACTCATTGTCTTTTTTAATTTTCTTGATGCCGGCGTCAGCGGCTAGCAAGTGTAGATCGTGGTTACCTAAAACCGTCACCGCCGCAGGACCTAAGCCTTTCACAAAGCGCAGCACCCCTAGACTATCGTGGCCGCGATTGACTAGGTCACCGGTAAACCAAAGTTTATCGGTGGAGGGGTTGAATTGAATCTTGTCTATTAGACGCTGCAATTGCGTCATGCAGCCTTGTATGTCGCCGATTGCATAAGTCGCCATAAGGGAAAGCTTCCTACCGGTGTGGGGGAAGGGGGAGGCCCCAAAAAAGGTTAATGTAATGCGAGAGGTTGTACTAGCGCGAAGACTGGAATTTGAGCATTGAATTTACTGCCATCGTCTTTCAGCATTGTGTAGTGACCATGCATAGTGCCGCTACTGGTTTCCAGTATAGCGCCACTGGTGTAAGTGTAAGATTGACCTGGCTGAAGATTGGGTTGCTCGCCAACTACACCAAGACCTTGGACTTCTTGTACCTGGCTATTGGCGTCGGTGATATGCCAGTATCGGCTTTCCAGTTTTGCAGATTCAACGCCGTTGTTTTCTATACGTATCGTATAGCTATACACATATTTATTGTTTGCGGGTTGTGACTGGTCTTCCAAATAACGTGCTGAAACATGTATGTCTATCAAGGGGATTCTCTCTTATTCTCAGTCTTGATTTGTTGGCCATAGGGTATTACACAGCTGTACATAATCGGCAAGGCTTAGGTTTTCGGCACGCTTGCCAAGATCGAGATTGGTTAGTCCCGCCATGGCGCTTAGCTGGGCTTCGTCTAAACCTAGATTTTTCAGTGAGTTGCGCAAGGTTTTACGGCGCTGGGAAAAGGCGGTTTTGACCAGAATTTCTAGCTTACCTAGGTTGTCTGCTGGATGGGGTAAGTGCTTATGGGGGGTGAGCCGAACGATGGCAGAGTCAACTTTTGGCGCGGGTTCAAATGACTCTGGTGGCACCTCAAACAAGTTCTCTACGGCGCAGTAATACTGAGCCATTATACTGAGCCGACCATAGTTTTTATCACCTGGCACAGCAGCAAGGCGAAGTACCACTTCTTTCTGCAGCATAAAGTGCATATCCGCTACTTGGGATTGGTAGCTGAGTAAATGAAATATGAGTGGTGTTGAAATATTGTAGGGGAGGTTTCCCACAATCCTCAAGGGTTTGTCGCCGTTAATCAGTTTAGCAAAATCAAAACTGAGTGCGTCTGCTTGGTGAATTTTGAAATTAGGGTAACGGGCAAATTGGGCAAGTAATAGGGGAATTAGATCGCGGTCCAGTTCAACGACATTTAGTGTGTCGCAATATTCCAGAAGCAAACCTGTAATAGCGCCTTTGCCTGGCCCAATTTCCACTAAATTGTCATTTTGTTTTGGGGCAATGCAGCGCACTATTCGGCCAGTGAGCCGTTCATCCACTAAAAAGTTTTGTCCGAATCGCTTTCGGGCGCGATGCCCAGGGGCTTTGTTTTTTGGGCTCACAGGGCTTGGCCTTGTGTTTGTGCGTGATAGGCTAGCTCCATTGCTTGCTTTAACGCAAACTCTATACTTCCAGTACTAGCTTTACCTGAGCCAGCTAGGTCTAGGGCGGTACCGTGATCCACTGAAGTTCTAATAAAAGGTAACCCAAGGGTGATGTTCACAGCATTGCCAAACCCCTTGTACTTGAGCACGGGTAGGCCTTGATCGTGATACATGGCGAGCACGGCGTCGGCTTGCACTAAACGTTCGGGGGTGAATAGGGTATCGGCGGGCAAGGGGCCAAGCACATCCACACCTTGTGCTCGATACTCGTCGAGTACGGGGGTGATTATTTCGATTTCTTCCATCCCTAAATGGCCGCCTTCTCCTGCGTGAGGGTTGAGCCCGCACACCAGTATTTTGGGGTGGGGCAGACCAAATTTGGTTTTAAGGTCGTGAAGGAGAATGTCGATAACTTCACGAAGAGACGATGAGCTAATTGCGGCTGAAACGTCTTTGAGTGGCAAGTGCGTAGTGGCTAGTGCAACACGAAGCCCTTCTGTTGCCAGCATCATAACGACCTTGGCGGTGCGGCTTTTTTCGGCAAAAAATTCTGTGTGGCCGGAGAAGGCTACGCCGCTATCATTAATAATGCTTTTTTGCACTGGCCCGGTAACAACGGCGGCAAACTCTTGTTTTAGGCAGCCATCGGTTGCCACCTGCAGTGTTTTTAGCACGTATGCGGCGTTGTGCTTGTTGAGCTCTCCAGGCGATACGCTACGTTCAATTTTGACGTCTTGAACGCAGAGCTCTCCTGCCTCACTGGGCTGTGGCGGCGAACTTGCGTCATAGTTGCGAAAACGGATGTTAAGGCCAAGCAGTTGGGCTCGTTTAGCTAGCATTGCTTTATTAGCGATACACACGAGCTGATACGGCCGTTCTTGCTGAGCAATCTTCAGGGCTAAATCAGGACCTATACCGGCGGGTTCGCCGGGTGTTAATGCAATTCGCAGCACGATACCTAGACCTTATATCTTGATTTCAATAAAGGCTTCGTCGCGCAGCTCTTGCAGCCAAACTTGTGTTTCATCTTCAAAACGTCGGCTGGTTAGCATTTGGCGGGCCTTCATGCGTATGGCTTCTTCTGTGAAGTCTTCCTGACGGCGTTCCAGCACCTCTAGAATATGCCAGCCAAACTGTGTTTTGAACGCTTCACTTAAGACGCCTATTTCAGAGTTGCGAATGGTATCAGCAAACTCGGGGACGAAATTACTGGGGTCGGCCCAGTCCATTTCGCCACCTTGCAGTTTTGAGCCGATATCTTCAGAAAAGTCTTTGGCGAGTTCGGTGAAGTCTTTTTCGCCGCTGATTATTTGTGAGCGCAATTGTTCAGCTCGGGCGCGGGCTTTTGCATCCGTTAGGATGGCTGAAGGCTTGATAAGGATATGCCGCACTCTGGCTTGAGCCACAATCTGTTTCTGCTCACCTTTTTTGTCAGCGAGCTTGAGGATATGAAAACCTGCTTGGCTGCGCGCTGGCGGTGCAACATCTCCTATTTCCAGAGTGGGAGCGATTTCGGCAAACAGCGTGGGAAGGTCTGCAGATTTACGAAAGCCTAAGTCGCCTCCTTGCAGAGCTGCAGGCCCTGAGGACTCAGCAATTGCCAGCTCTTGGAAGTTGGCGCCTTTTTTTAGTTTTTTGTAAATAGTGTTGGCGCGAGCTTCTGCTTCTTGGGTTTGTTCCTTACTGGGAGAGGGGGGAAGAGATATTAGAATATGCCCCAATCGGTAGTCGGGCGAGACCCAAAACTGGGCATCTGCAGACTTCAAAAAATTACTGATTTCTTGTTCAGAAATACGGATGCGGCTTTGCACTATCCCTTGGGAGACATTACGGATAAGCATTTCGCGGCGAATTTTTTCTTTAAATTCACGTAATGATGAGCCCTCTTTGGTGATTTCCCTGATAAATGTCTGCTCATCCCAAGAGCGACTGGCCATAATGTTGGCGATGGTACCGTTAATTTCGGCATCGGGTACCTCTACACCGTAACGCTTGGCCATATTGATTTGTAGTGTTTCAGAGATAAGCTGATCAAGCACTTGGCTTTGCAGCACATCCCTTGGGGGTAGACGCATATTGGCTTGTTGGGCCCGCATGGCGATATCCTGCAAGCGTAGGTCCAGCTCGGTTTGAGTAATTACTTCTTTGTCTACTAAGACAACGATGCGATCGAGCATTTGGGGTTCGCTTGTGGCGAGAGGAGACACGCTAGCGAGCACTAGCCCGAATAAGGCAATAAGAGGTAAAGCTGTGTGTTTAGTCATTAACATGGTATTTATGGGTTCAGGCGTTTTTCGCGTTCCCGGTAGCCGTAAATGCTGTCTTCCAGAATGGAATCCACTTTAGCGCCGGAGCTTCCTAGCCCTTTTAGGTGTATTTCAAAAAACAGGCCCTGATCATACAGGGCTTCATTGCTTTCAGCGAGGGCCGCTATATTACTGTCCAACCAGCGGCGAGCCAAGAGGCGAACTCTATAACAGCAATCGTTATATTCGAGCCCCATAAACGTTTCCAGTTCCCGTTTAGACGTGTAATCGTAATTGTAGCGTGCCATGGCATCCCACTGGCGGGCCAGAGGAGCGACAAAAGAGGCATCTATTTGGTCAATACCGGTACTACTTTGAGACCCTTGGCGCACATAGCTGTAGCTGAGGTTCATTAGGGATGCGCTGTTTGCAGTTGCAAGTTGCACACCTGCAGTACCGCGGGTAAATAGACTGCTTTCACTGTCAAAAATACTGCTGGCAAAGAAGCGTCCCAAAGAGCCTAGGCGCAGGCGGACTTCACCAGCAAACTCAGATTTCTCTTGAGTATTGATACTTTGATCGAGAGATACTTTTTGATCGTCGAAATAAACGATTTGTCCGAGGCTAATACTCAGGTACTCAGTACCGGTATTGTTGTGGTACCAGTTGGAGGTAAGGCCCATGGTGAGTCTATTGGCATCCTCCAAGCGGTCATTGCCGCTAAACCGTGAGTCCCTATATAGTTGAGAGTACGAAAAGGTGCGCTCGGTGGTATCAAAATTAACGGACTGACCGTCCTCTGTAATATTAAACAGCTGTTCATGGTCATCATAACTTCGATAGATGTAGTACATGCGCGGTTCAAGGGTTTGCAAAAAGCTGCCGCCTAGGTGCTCAAAGGTCAGGCCGGCATCAATACTGGCTGAAGCAGTTAGGATGCTGGGGGTTGCATTGGCACTCGTGGATAGTGCATCTTTGTCTAAGCGATAGCTTAGTGTTTGGGCACCGATTTCAGGTTTTAAAAACCCCCAACTTTTACGTTTATCGATGCTTACGCGGTAATCGGTGGCCAGCCTCTGCCCTTTAACGATGACACTGCCATCTCGCCAATAATCATCACCGTGACCGAAGTTGGTGTATTCATGGAGCAGCTCGGTTCCCACATCACCTTGCTGGTAGGCACCATTGGCATTGATTTGTGGAAGGCGACGGTAGGGGTCATCGACGTCGTAGAGTAGAACTTGATAGTCTTGGACAAGCGCGCTGAATTGCCAGTTGTCCATTAGGTAGCCCCCGCCAATACTTTGGTCAAGGTGGGTGGTGTTTTGTAGCGCGAACGACGACGTACCTAGGTCGCGAAAATAATCATTGTCGCTTACTCGGGTATAGTTAACTTCTGAATACCACTGTTGGTTTGCGCCACCCATTTGTTTAAAATGGCCCAGCCAACGATTTTCGTCTTTATAGGGTTTTGCGTCTTCTTCACTAATAATGCCTTGCTCTATTTGGTACTCAAGTTCTGAGTCTCGCCCACCTTGATCGTTGGCTAAAAAGGCGATGTCGGCGGTGCTTTCAAAGTGAGGGCTCAAGTGTCTACCCTCCAGTTCCAGCATAGCACCGCGCTTACTGATAAGGCGGGGGGTAACAGTTGCATCATAATTTGGTGCAAGGTTAAAGTAGTATGGAACAGCAACATCGAGTCCGTTGCGCTCACTAACGCTAATAGACGGGAAGAGTAGCCCCGATTTTCGTCCATCGCCCACGGGAAAGGTGATGTAGGGTAGGTAGATAATGGGGACATCCCATACTTTGAGTTTGATGTTGCGGCCGGTACCTTGTTGGTTTTCAGTATCGATGGTTATGGTTTCTCCCTCAAGCTGCCAAGTATTACTGCCGGGCTCACAGCTAGTGAAGGAGCCGTTTTCCAGCGCAATAACTTTGTCCGGTGACTGGCTAATAGTGCCAGCAGCACCCCGTAAGTGCTGCTGGTGTAAAACAAATTCAGCATCCTTAAATGTTGCTGAATGGTCAATACCGTTCGCCTCAGCCTCGCTTCCTAGTAAGAGAAGGCCAGGTTGGCGAATACTAACTTCGCCCGACAAGCCCGCTTGGTCTGTGCTGATCTCATAGCTCATTTTATTGGCTTGAATACGGCGAGCACCTTGCGATACCACCACATTACCTTCAAGTTGGGCTCGTTCACCTTCGTCTACCAAGGCTTTGTCTGCATCGATTACCAAGGGGAAATTATCGAGCTCATTGGGTGAAGAGCCCAATGATTTGGCCATCGCTTCCATGGGGTCTATGTAGAGTCCCTCGCAACCAGGGCGCACGCGCTGCTTTTGTTCTTCGCTTAAAGTCTCGGTCTTATGCCAGTCGAGGGGGTAGAGGCGGCTGACTTGTGGAGCTTTGGATACGTTGTCGTTTCCATCGACAAGGGACTCCACAATTGAGGATGAGGAGTCTTCTTCAGCTAACGTCAACGTGGGTGCGGTTAGGGCGAGTAGGCAAGTAAGCAAAAGGTGCTGAGCGCATATCTGCCCGGCCACGCTGGACGATACAATAGAAGGTAATGTACGGGAATCAGTTTTCGAGCACCCCAGAATATCCTGTTGCTTGTGGGGGGCAGGGCTCTTGGGCATACTGATTTCCGTTATGGTTAGTGAGTAAAAACTGACTGGCTGGGCAATGTATAGGTGTGTATGAAATACACAAAAAAACGTAGCGTCAGCTCAAGGCGGAGATTCTACTGATCTCGGCATCAATAGTACATTCACAAAGTGTAAAACAGAGGCGGTGAGCGCGGTGGTAGCAGGTGAAAGTGGTCTAGAGCTCAGGCTGCAGGAAAAAAACGACATTCTTAGTGCTTTGGCAGGCTGGCTTAAAGCGAAATTTAGTGAAATGGGGGTAATGGGGGCCTCGGAGGCCGTGGATAATTGGCAAGTCCTTGGGGGAGATGCAGGGTTTCGTCACTATTTTCGAATACCCAACACGATTTTGTTATCGAGTTGTCGTTATCTCGCCGTGTGGGCACCGCCAGAGAGTGAAAAAAATCAAGAATTTGTCAGTATTGCCCATCACTTGAAGGCACAGGGATTGCGTGCGCCAGAGGTATATGCATTTGATCCAGAGCAAGGGTTTTTGCTGATTGAAGATTTGGGTGAAAGTATGCTTTTTGACCGGCTTGGAGCGGTTGGTATCGATGATCACTATTCTTCAGCAATAGAGCTGTTGGTGCACCTTCAGCAAGGCGAAGCCCCCGCAGAGATATTTCCATATTACAGCGAAGTAGAGCTTGAACGAGAGCTGCAGTTGTTTTCGCAGTGGTTTGTGGGAGAGCTTTTACAGCACTGTCTTGACGAGGCTGAGCAGGGTCTGTTGGCCTCGACATTTGAGCTTTTGCGTGGAAGTGCTGCTGAGCAGCCACAAGTGATTGTTCATCGCGATTACCATTCTCGCAATATTGTGATTTGCGAAAATAACGAGCTGGGTTTAATCGATTTTCAGGATGCGGTGCTGGGGCCTTGCAGTTATGACGTGGTGTCTTTGCTAAGAGATTGCTACGTAAAGTGGCCAGATCGTAAAGTTGACGCTTGGGCCCATGATTTTTATCAGCTATCTAAGGCGCGTGGTCAGCTTAGGGGTATCGACAACACGACTTTTGTGCGCTGGTTCGATTGGATGGGCTTACAGCGGCACATTAAAGTTTTGGGTATTTTTTCTAGGTTGTATCTTCGCGATGGAAAAGCCTCATATTTGAGTGATTTGCCGCTGGTGATTCACTACACCAGAACCGTTGCACATAAATACCCACAACTTAGTGTCTTTGCTGAATGGTTTGATGGTGTTTTACTGCCCTTGGCAGAGCGGCAAGCTTGGATGAAAGCGGTATAGCCGAATGAGAAAGGTAGTGCGTCGTGATTCCAATACGGTTTTAATGCTTTTTGGGAGGGGTTGGTGATTACTCAAGCCATGATTCTCGCTGCGGGTGAGGGGCGACGTATGCTGCCGCTTACGCTAGATACGCCTAAGCCCTTGCTTGAGGTTGGCGGCAAAACGCTTATAGAGTGGCAGTTACAGCGATTGAAGCATTGCGGCATTGAACGCGTGGTCATAAACGTCGCTTATCTGGGTGAGCAGATTATGGACTATCTCGGTGATGGTGCGGCTTATGGTGTGGACATTGGCTACTCTCAAGAGCCCTACCCTCTCGAAACCGGAGGGGCTTTGAATGCTGCGCTTTCCCTATTGGATAACGCCCCATTTATACTCGTTAACGGTGACGTGTGGTGTGATTATCCCCTAAGCGAGCTCGATGATGGAGTGGTGTTTAACGAAGAGGCTGGAGCCCATAGCGTGGGAGCACACTTGGTTCTTGTGGATAACCCAGAGCACAATGGGCGTGGCGATTTTATTCTTCAACAGGGTAGGATCACCGCTAGCACAGACAAAACCGGCGAAGTCAGTTCGGTCACTAAATCAAGTGCCGGCTTTACTTTTAGCGGGTTAAGCATCATTCACCCGAATGCGATTAGCGCGTACCCTCATTTGCGAGAAAAGTTCCCCTTAAAGGAGGTGTTTGAGTGGCTGATAACCCGTAACCGTTTAAGCGGAGAGCATTATTCGGGGCAGTGGATAGATGTTGGCACACCAGAGCGATTGCGGTCTTTAGATCGCTTACTCTGTTACTCCCAATAGAGGTTAAATATCTGTTGCGATGGCTGGTCATTAGGTACTCGAATGCAGTTTTTGGTCAAGCGTGGTTAGTTTCAACGTACGACTTTCAGGAAGGTCTTTGGCTCCTCGCATTTCCAGATTCGGAGCTACGAGATGGGGTGGCGACAAGAGAAAACTCTTAGTTTGGTTTATTTTCCATCGATCTCCACACCTTTAGCGTACTTGTTTAAAAACCCGCGAACGCGCTTGGATAAAACGTTGCCATCGTCACCTGTTTGGTGTTTGGGGGTAATCATTTTAACTTGGCTGTAGTGCATCAAGCGCTTGAGCTTCGTATTCTTTGCGCGGACACGGGCTTCAATGTCATCTAAATAGTGGGTATTAAAATACACATCTAATACCGGGAGGCCGGTATCATTTAGCCAGTCCGTAATAACAGCGTCTGCTGTTGAGGGGCTGTTAGGAATGGTGTTGCGGGCGTTTACCCAAATTAGCGCCCGCACTGGGCGCTGAATAATAGCCTGTGTTTTTTTGGGGCCTCTGTTGTTGTTGCGTGGTGTAGTGGTTGAGCTGTTAGATAGGCTGTCCAAGTATCGGCTCGCGCGTGCGGCACCCAAACCGTGGCCGGCGAACACTATATTGTATTGGCCCTTGCTTTTAAGGAATGCCATAGCGGCTTTAGCGCGGGCCTGAACTATGATTTCGACGTCGTCGAGAGAATGGGTTTTACTGAGGGCTGGTATTGGGTTTTCTGCATCATCGCCGACCGGCTTTTCCTCATTTGTTGAGCTGGCGTTCGCCGCTGTCATTGGGGGGGCTTCTGAGGGCTCTTCTGGATCAAGGGCAGTTATTTGTGCGGCGTATGGTCGCGGTGGGGGATGCGGTGTTTGGGGGTTAGGTAAGGATATCGAGAGTGTTGCCCAGCCAAATTGAGCAAGGCTGTTGCGTAAGACAGAAACAGATTCAGGCCAGTCTATATTTTGCCCTTCCCCGTGGAATATTACGATCGCGCCAAAAGGGTTGCCGCTCAAATCGGTTTGCCAAAGCCCGAGAAATGCCTTGCCATCTGCAGTCAGTGTGACGATGCCTTCATCGTTAAGCTCCGCCTCCAATAATGTGTTACGAGTGGCCTCGGTAGCAGTGCCTACCTGAGCAGTTTGAGGTGGCACTGCTGCGCCTACTGAAGGGTCGTCAGCAGCGCTGGACTGAGCCAGTAATGGGGTGTTTTGAGTCGCACAGAGTATTGCGAGCACTAGTGGTGGCCCGGCAAGTCGGCGTATTTGAGCGGAAATGGGTAAAAACCGGTTTAGAGCCCTACACATATTCAGTACAATGCCCTGCTTTAGATATCACTTTAATAGGTTAGGGTATGAGCGTGACCAGTGCTGCGTTAAAAAGGAATACTTTCAGCATAGCACCATCTATTCTTGCGGCCGATTTTGCTCGGCTTGGAGAAGAGGTGAGTACGGTGCTAGCTGCAGGTGCAGATATCGTTCACTTCGATGTCATGGATAATCACTATGTTCCGAATTTGTCCTTTGGGCCGATGGTCTGCAAAGCGCTGCGCGATTATGGGATTGAGGCGCCGATTGATGTACACCTCATGGTTGAGCCGGTGGATCAACTCATTATTCAGTTTGCCGATGCAGGCGCGAGCTATATTACCTTCCATCCCGAAGCCTCTAAACACCTTGATCGCTCGCTGCAGCTTATTAGGGAAAAAGGTTGTATGCCGGGGCTAGTGCTAAACCCCGCGACTACGTTGGCCAGCATCGATCATGTGGTGGACCAGCTCGACATGTTGTTACTCATGTCGGTGAACCCAGGTTTTGGAGGGCAGGTATTTATACCCTACGTGCTTAATAAAATTCGTGAGGCGCGCGCCCTTCTAGATAGTCGTCAGCTCTCAGCTCGTCTCGAAGTGGATGGCGGGGTGAATTTGGATAATATTCAAGCGGCGGCACAAGCCGGTGCTGATACTTTTGTGGCGGGCTCTGCAATTTTCGGTGCGACAGACTATAACGCGGTGATCACCGAGATGCGTGATAAACTGGGCCAAATTTAATGCGCATTCACCATAGAACTGTGTTGTCATGTTAAAACGTCATTTTATTCCTGGGTTTCTTTTCTGTGATCGCTGGCGTCAGCGCTCCATGTTCACTTCATAGCACACCCAATATCATCATCAAAAAGAGTATATAAAATGACGCCTGATCGTTTTTCTGAGCTGGCTGCTCAAGGTTTTAACCGCATTCCGGTAACCCGAGAAGTGCTGGCAGATACTGAAACACCGCTATCCAGTTATCTAAAGCTTGCCAATGGCCCCTATTCATATTTATTCGAGTCTGTTCAAGGCGGTGAAAAATGGGGGCGTTATTCCATTATTGGCCTACCTGCTCGAGAGAGAATGGAGGCTCGGGGCGCTCATATTAGTGTTATTCGGGATAACGTCGTGCAAGAGCAGCACACCGTTGAAGATCCCCTAAGCTTTGTTAAGCAGTATCAAACTCGGCACAAAGTACCAGACCTTGAGGGCTTGCCGGATTTTAGCGGTGGCTTAGTGGGGTATTTTGCTTATGATTGTGTGAGGTATGTGGAAACACGCTTGGCTGATAGCGCTCCCCATGATGAAATTAGTACCCCTGATATCTTACTCACGGTGTCAGATGAAGTACTGGTTTTTGATAATTTACAGGGAATGCTGCACATTATTGTCCATGCGAACCCATCAAATGACGACGCTTTGGCGTTGGCAGAGGCTCGTTTAGATGCGCTGGCCGCGCAATTAGCCCAAGGCTTGCAAAATATGCCGGTGATGCCAAAACGGGCTCAGATGGCGAACAAAACAAACAGCGAGTTAAATTTTGTTTCGAGTTATGGTCATGACCGTTTTATTCAAGATGTAGACCGAATTAAAGACTACATTCTGGCCGGTGATACTATGCAGGTAGTGATATCACAGCGCTTGAGCCATGATTTCGATGCAGAGCCGATTAATTTGTACCGTGCTCTGCGCTGCCTAAACCCCTCTCCCTATATGTATTTTTTGAACCTCGGAGACCACCATGTTGTTGGCTCTAGCCCAGAAATACTGGCGAGAGTCCAAGATGGTGAGATGACTGTGAGGCCCATTGCCGGTACTCGTCGGCGAGGGTATACCGAGGAAGAGGATAAGGCTTTGGAGCAAGATTTGGTGAGCGACCCTAAAGAAATTGCTGAGCACCTTATGCTTATTGATTTGGGGCGCAATGATATTGGGCGGGTCGCCAAGGTGGGTAGCGTAAAGCTCACCGAAAAAATGTTAGTAGAGCGTTTTTCTCATGTGATGCATATTACGTCTAATGTTACCGGTGAACTCAGGCCTGAACTGGATGCCATAGATGTGTTACGTGCTGCATTGCCCGCTGGTACGCTGTCTGGAGCACCGAAGATTCGTGCCATGGAAATTATTGATGAGCTTGAGCCTGTTAAGCGAGGTGTTTATGGTGGCGCGGTCGGCTATTTGTCATGGAATGGCAATATGGATACGGCCATTGCAATACGCACGGCGGTCATTAAGAACGGTAAAATATATGTGCAGGCTGGCGCTGGTGTGGTGGCTGACTCCCAGCCAGAACTGGAATGGAAGGAAACCATGAACAAAGCACGAGCGCTATTTTCTGCGGTTGACTGGGTACTTTAGTACCAAATTGGGTTATATTAGGGTTGATGTTTCTGGCGCCTCTAATTTTTTGCTGCATGAGGAGAAAATTCGCGCCAGAGCGAAATCAACGATAGTATTGCGCTGATGTCAAAGATCTGTGGAAAATTATCTTTTGAGGAGTAGTTTTGAAGCGAAAGTTGGCGATTCATGATGGGGTATCCGAGTTGGCAGATCATACATCTGACGGTGGCTCAATGGGGCAAATAGACAGAATGTCTGAAATTCACCGGTTTAGTAAAACCGAGTTGGATCAGTTTAAGCTGCTGTACCAGGGCACCTCCAATACGCAAATGCTCAAAGTGTTTCGTGATTTGCGAACACGGGTATACAGCCAAGCGCAGGGACAAAATTTTGTGTGCATGCTGACCTCTGTGGTGCCAGATGGCGGCTGCTCCTATGTTGTTAAAAATCTTGCTGCTGCGATTGCTCTAGACAAAACACGTACCTCTTTGGTGGTCGATGCAAATTTTTATTCACCATCCATGAATGAGTTGATCGTTACAGAGGCCGACACGGGCCTTACCGATTATTTGGATAATGCTCAGCTCGGCGTGGAATCTATCGTCTATGCATCGGGTATTCCTCGTGTAAGAGTTATACCCGTGGGAGGTAATACCGAAGGAGCGACAGAGCGCCTTTCTTCACGGCGAATGCAAGCGTTTTTAAGTGAGTTAAAAACCCGTTACCCAGATCGTTATATTCTTTTGGATGCACCTTCCGTGAGTGAATACGCTGCAGAAGCCCGAATTATGGCGAGCTTGTGTGATTTTATTATTTTGGTGGTACCTTACGGCAAGGTTACTGAGTCACAGGTTAAAGCGAGCATTGATGCCATTGGTGAGAAACGTTTAGCCGGTGTTGTATTTAATTATATGTAATTTCAAAGTCTCTAAAGTTTCGCGGTAAGCTCGGTGTTAATAACGGTATATCGATAATATAAAAAAGCCCACCTCAACGACTGAGGTGGGCTTTTTTGCTTTTTTAGATTGCCTAAACTGGCTCAGGGTTAACCTGAATATTGTATTTTTTCATTAGATCGTAAAGTGTTGGGCGAGTAACTCCCAGCAATTTTGCGGTGGCTGAGATATTGTGTTCAGACATGGTCAGAGCTCTCAAAATAGCTGCTCGCTCGGCATTATATCGAACCTGTCGCAAGTTTAAATTTAAGCTTTCATTTGAGACTAAACCTAAGTCTTCTGAGGTGATTTGTTTCTCTTCACACATTACCACTGAGCGTTTAACGCGGTTTTCCATCTCGCGAATATTACCCGGCCACTGATAAGCTTCTATAGCTTCTGCTGCTTCAGAAGAAAAGCCTGTTACTGCAGCATTCATTTGAGCAATAAAGGTGCGGAGGAAGTGCCGAGCCAAAAGCATTTTGTCGCCCTGCCTGTCTCGAAGAGGAGGGATTTGAATTTCCATTTCACAAATTCGATAGTACAAATCTTCGCGGAAGGTGCCTTCTGCGACCATCTGTAATAAATGCTTATTTGTGGCGCAAACGACGCGGACATCGACCGGAATCTCCTCTCTACCACCAACACGTTCTATAACACGCTCTTGTAAAAAACGCAGTAATTTGGCTTGTAAGGCTAGAGGCATATCGCCAATTTCATCGAGGAACAGCGTGCCACCACTGGCTGTTTCGACTTTCCCCAGTGTACGTTTGTTGGCGCCAGTGAAGGCGCCTTTTTCATAACCGAAGAGCTCGCTCTCCATTAGGTTTTCTGGCACTGCCGCACAGTTAATTGCCACCATACGGAAATCTTTGCGGGGGCTTAGTTTGTGTAAGGCTTTTGCGAGCACCTCTTTACCGGTGCCACTTTCTCCTGTGAGTGTACAGGTAACATCCGATGGCGCTAATTTTTCAACCGTGCGACAGATTTTTAGCATAGTTGGGTCGCAGGCGATAACGCCATCGAGAGGGGCCTGGGTTGACTCTTGAAGCCGACGGTTCTGTTCTTCAAGGCTATGGATATGGTATGCCCGTTGGAGAATGAGGTCTAGCGTTTCAGGGTTAACGGGTTTTTGATAAAAGTCGTAGGCACCCATTGCAACGGCCCGCACAGCGTTTTCGTAGTCGGCATTACCGGTCATAACAATAATTTTTGCACTCGGTGAGAGATTTGAAATCTCACGGATACAACGAAAACCTTCGTCAACGCCTTCCTCATCGGGGGGAAGCCCAAGGTCTTGCAAAACAATGGGGGGTTCATGTAAGCGAATTGCAGCGATAGCATCCTTGCGATCACATGCGCATATAACATCGTATTGATCGAAATGCCATCTCAGCTGGCTTTGCAAACCCAAATCATCCTCGATGATGAGTAGCTTTTGTTTTGCGTCAGTTTTATTCATTAAGCATCCATTGTCAGAGTGCATACACCGGTTATAGATCGAGGCCGGGAAAGTGGAAGTGGTTAGAGTACAGGAAAAGTAATTATAAAGGTTGTTCCTTCTTTGGGAGAGCTTTCTACCGCTATATTACCGCCCAAACTTTGAGCATATTCTCTGGCTTGGTACATGCCAATACCCATACCCTTACCGGTTTTTGTTGTTTCAAAGGGTTTGAATAGTCGGTTCTGAATGAAATCAGTATCCATGCCAATCCCGTTGTCTTCAATAAATACCGTAAGGATATTGCCGTCCACGGCCGTAGAAATATCGATAAAGCCTTCACCATCGGTCGCATCTTGGGCGTTTTGAATGATGTGGGTAAATACCATAACCAAGCTGTCCACATCGGCCTTTACCTTCCATTCGCCAGCGACGGCTCTAAGGGTTGGGATGGGTTTAGATTTCTGGCATCGTTTGATCGCATCAATGAGCACTTGCTTAATAGGGAATACCGTGATTTCTTCAGGTTCATTATGCTGCAGCTTTCTCAGCAAGTTGTTCATACGGTTGACGGAGTTATTAATTGTATTGATGGCATCTTCAACGAAGGCAGGGTTGTCTTTGTGTTTTTCTGCGTTTTTTACTACCAGTGATTGTTGTGCAATCAGGTTTTTCAGGTCGTGCATAACGTAGGCAGAAAGCTTATTGAATGCGTCAAACTGACGAGACTCTGCAAGAAGCTCAGATTGTTCGTGTCGTTCAAGATAGCTGGCGACTTGTCGACCCACAGTTTTTACCAAATCGAGGTCTTCCCAATTCAGGGTGGTGCGATCTTGTGGTGCAGTAAGGATCATAAAGCCAACGAGGCTGCGTTCGTTTAGCAAGGGGATAATCATCCACACGTCGCTTATTTCAGCGGCCCATAGGGGTAGTAGATCGTTATGTTGTGCCAGTGCGGCGTTGGAGGAGTTTGGGGAAAAAACCCATTCTTGTTGTAAGGCCCCGGAGTAGTCACTGGAATCGGGTTCAATCATGTCTGAAATGTCGATTGCAACGTTTACTTGTTGAACGGGCACAAGGACTTTGCCTCGTTTTAACCAAAGAGCGCCCCCATCGCTTTTAAACAGGTCTGCGACGACTTTAATGGCGCGACGGTGAATTTCGTCAGGTTCTGTGGGCTGCGATAACTGGTTTATTAACCGTAACCATTCTGCTCGATAATCATATTTGTGACTGAAAAGGTGCTTATTAATGAGTACCTTCATTTTTTCGCGCACGGTACGCGAGGAAAATACTGCTCCCACACAGCTAAGGCCACACACAAGCAGCAAAGTGTAAATAACGGTACCCCAGCTACCTCCGTAGAGCTCAACATAGTATCCGCCTGCTGCGAGAACGGTTAATAAGCCTCCTGCAATAGTGAGCGAGGTGGTATAGAAGGCGACGGGTCGTGAAAAAGTGAGTTTGGCTGATTGCATCGCGGGTTGGTTGAGAGCCATTACGCCAACGGTCATAAAAATAGCGGTAGCCATGGAAACGGCCGCTCGCGCCTGCCATAAATCGGAGTCTAGGCGTAGGAAAATCAAGCTCTGTGAAAAAAGGTAGGCATCAAATATGAAAATAATGGCCAAGTTTAAGCTCAGGAGCTTCACGAGGCGGTAATTGATGACATTTCGGTACAGCTGTTCAACGCCTAGCAGGCCTGTGATGGCAAAAATAATCCCCTGCCAGATAATAAATTTTTCTAGCGTAAAAAAGTTCAGGTTGTTCCCTGAGATGTAAAGGGTGGCGACAGTTGCCAGTGAGGCGGCCAGATAGATCGCATATTTATAGATGCGTGGTAAGCAGGTGGAGCAGAATTCTTCTGTGTTCTTTACCATGGCAAAAAGCCAAACAGCATAGTGCAAGGTTTCGGCGCAGAGTAAGTGCTGTGGGTTAGCGCTTGGAAATTGACCGAGTATGGGGATGGCGGCGAGCCAAAAGCTATGAGTTAGTGCCGCAAGAGGGAAAGACCAGTGTAGGCGGGTTCTCTTATGCTGAACTACAAGGGTTACAGCGAAGACAAAAAATAAGAGTGCTGCACTTGCAAAAGCAGTTTGCGTGACGTTACTGAATTCCATTGATGAGCCCGAAGGTTTGGGGGGGGCGATTTAGCTCAAAGCCCTGTGCGTTTGGATGTGAGGCGGAACATTATATACAGATCTAGCGTTTATGCTGCCTGTTTCAGGTGTCCAACGACTTTTTCCATTAACCTTTCAAATACTGGCCGGGAATCGAGAATACGTGCCTTTTCGAATTGCATATCATAAGCCAGCTGGCGTCTGGATTTCTCCATCACTTTAAAGCCAAATCGATTGACAAAAATGTAGCTGTCCACATCAATTTTACTGCTTAGCTTACAGCGTATACTTTTGCTACTATTTTCATCGAAATATTCTAGCCATACGCCCTCAGGAATATCTTTCGCTTCCAAATAGTATTTGTTTGAGAGCTGTTCGTACCGGGATTGCTGGCGTTCGAGGGCGGTCATATCCTCCCAAGGTTTTTGACCGAGGTCGGACTTCCCCAGTGCGTTTTTCTGTTCATCAGATAGGCTAGAGTACTCATAGTGAGGGGAGTCTGGTTCGCCCAGAGACATCAAAATTTCTTCAATAGCAGTAACTTTTAGCGCACGTGTTTCTGGATTGTCGATGGCTGCTTCCAAGCCGTTCTCTATTCGCTGTAACACCTCAGGTTGGAGGCGCTTTTTCCGTGACAGAGAGCGTTCGTCGGCATGAGGTTGGCACAACCAAATAATATCGCTCACCAAGCTCTCTGCTTCGACCCATTCAGCGCTGTCATAACCATGCTTGAGGTGAGTAATGACGAGCACCTGAAGCCATGTGTTGGTTAGGAAGCTGCTGACGGTCTCGGGTAGCTGAGAGTTTTTTAGCTTTTGGTACAGAGCATTCTGAGCGGAGGCTCTAGCTTGACGAATTTTCGATTTCCCTTCTTCCGCTTGAGTTGTTCGACTTTCCACCATTGTGGACTTGCGCTGCTCCTTACGAATTTCGTCTTCAAGCTCGCTTAGAAATTCTGCAAAGACAGTGGCATCGGCCTTATAGAGGCGATTGATGGTTTGTACCCCATCAGCGATTTTGCGATACAGTGGGTCGCGCTCAAGGGGCTTGCTTTCATCGAAGCTCAATCCTGCTTGGGTAATGGTGTTGATTAATTTTCGGGCTGGGTGCTCCATATTGGTTAGGAAGGAGCGATCCCGCAGAGCAATTTTTAGTATGGGGATTTGCAAACGGCATATGAGTGATTGTACGGCGTGGGGCAGGTTTTTGTCTGACAGCACATTGTCAAAAAACATGGCGATCAGATTAATAATATCTTCGTCTGGCTGCTCAAGTGCTTGCGGCAGCTCGGGGTCTCTTTTGGCGAGAAGCTGGTTAACGACATCTGAAATGATATTGCGCGGTTGAATTGTTGTGAGCTGTCTATCTACCAGTGGCTGAGATTTGGTCAAAAGCGTCGCTAGTTGAGGCGAGGCCATAATAGGACCGGGATTACTGGCGTAAAGGTAGTAAGTGTAGGGGCCTGCGAGTCGAGTAGAGTTTTCACCGGTATTTGGAGTGTAAGTATTGGAGCGTGCGCCGGCCATTAAGGTGCTAAGCGTGTTCAAATCCAGTTGAAAGTTCATGACTGGGGCGCTAGCGGCTTGGTTAATAGCATGCGCAGTGCGCTCTTGCTCCAGTT
>Ga0065722_104366_pt1 | contig 22060 bp, 13 predicted proteins | sample BansetMetagenome_FD_59109 | JGI IMG/M metagenome (GOLD analysis project Ga0065722, IMG submission 59109) | Bankia setacea gill microbial communities from Puget Sound, Washington, USA - Caecum Enriched | ecosystem: Host-associated > Mollusca > Digestive system > Ceca | place: United States... | reverse complement strand
AAATTTCACATCCTGCACTTTTGTGTCAAACCATCCTTAATGTCAAATGTAAGGCCTGACCCCCTTAGTTCTCTTTGGCACGAGACCTTGCAAGAGACCTTGCAATACCAGATAAATCTTCAAATTGAGTTTGGGAAAAGCCTTGAGGTAATCTGTTTGGAACAATTAAATAATGGGATTATATCCCCAACCAGTACCAGCAAATAATTCTGGATGCTCACCCAACCGATCTTCTACAATTTCACCATTTACGTATATTGCACCAAGGTAATCCAGTGTCGATACACAAAGCATCACCCTACCTTCATTATTTTTTGAAAGAATTTCAGTGATCATTAATGCCACGGGGTGAATAATCGCCATCGAAGACAATCTAGCAGTGATACTCAACTGAAAAGAAAATGCTGAAAATGGCATTCCTTCCATATCAGTTAGAAAACTGGCGCGTTTGGACAACTCAAACTCCAAAGCTAAAGTATTTATTTCAAAGCACTTATCAACCTCTTTCATTTCCGAGCCCAACAAATTGTTCATATAGCCCACAACTTGAATAAGGGATTCTTGAGTTTCTTCTCCAAAAAATATATTGACTTCATAGCTCATAAAAATCACACCTTAAAAAATGTATTCTATATTAACGTTTGAGGGAATAGCTCGATCAATATCAGTACCAGTAAACAACCGAAGAGTTAATGCATCGAGCTGACTCTGAGTAGCACCCGTACGACTAGTATTTACAAATACGGTTCCGCCACTAGGTTGCAACTGTTTATGAGCTGCTTTATCAATAGCTTGAATTGCCGAGTTTTCCACAAGCGGTTTACTTGTCAGAGTTTTAATTTCACCCCTTATACCGTTTGCTTCTGCTGGAGTAGCAGGCCTCGACCCACCGTAGAAAATATCATTGGAAATACCTTGGGACTTTCTCAAATCACTTGCATCATCAATTACATGAACATTCTGGCCTCTACTTCTCAATTCCTTTATGACCTCCAACTCACCCTGTTTTGCGGGGTTTCCAGCCTTGGCTTGACGAACCAATTGTCTAAGCGAATTTGAATCACCAGATACAAACCCTCTCCCAACATTGTTTGGAACATCACTGGCTTTAACGACCTTGACTGGAGAAAGTGCCAATGAACCAGATTTGGCACCTGTGCTAGCAAGCTTGGCACTTCCGCCACTTACCGCAAATTCTATTCCAAACGAATAAAGTTTTTGCCAACTTTCTAAATCATCTTCCTTTAATTTCGTCGCGTAACCTGCCGTTTTATCCATTGCTTTTGAAAGATCATCTGCAACCCTATCTCCCAAGCCATCTTTAGATAAATAATTTGAGACTCCGTCTGAAGCGGCTTTGGTTATTGAAACTGTTGATTCCCACCTAGCCTTACTCCGAGCATAGGAGTTCTGACCCAAAATTTCACGATCGCCAAATAAACTTAGGGCAATATCTATACCCTCGTCTACGCCACCTGCTATGAAGGAAACCCCACTACTCAAGCCCCCCATGGCTTCCCCGTAGATACCGAGTGCCATCTTGGGCCAGTAGCTTTTGTCGGACTGATTAATTTCTTTTGTCCATGCCTTATAAGCTTGAACATCTTGTTCTGCTTGCTTTTGAAGCCAATCTGAAACAGCGAACCTCCCATCCGGATCCACCCAAACCGTAGGGTTCTGATAAGCATACAAATACCGATGCAAACTAGGCGGGGTATTAACGTCCCCCTCCCACGGATCATGGCTTAAGAACCGCCCGGTATCCGGGTCATAAAATCGCGCCTTGGCATACAACAGCCCACTCTCGGTATCTTCCTCATACCCGGTAAAGGCAAAACGGTTCCAGGAACTACCCACTTCGTTTCGTTTATTACCCCAGGCGTCGTACTGGTAGCGCGCCTGAATAGCACCATTTTCGTTGGCAAGGTTTACCACACTGTTAAGTGCATCGGTGAGATAGAACTGGGTGCCTTCGGTTGTATGAGAAAGGCTTAACAAGCGGTTGGGGCCGTATTCGTACTTGGCCTGTGTGGTGTTGGTTTCGTTGTACTGCAACAGTACAGACTGGTCGTCGTAGGTGTAGCGTTCAGTTCCTCTATCGCCAATTTTTTCGGTACGCAGGCTCTGGGCATCGTAAAGGAACTGCCCAACTGAAGAGCCACCCACTTGCACCTTACGTAGGTTGTGGCGCGCATCGTAAATAAACTCGGTAGTTTCACCCGCTTTGGTTTTAGTGATTTGGTTACCGGCCAAATCGTAGCCGTATACAATGCTTTGGCCTGCATCCAAATTGTCGGCAATATCGGTTAGTTGGTTACGGCCGTTGTAGTTATAGGTGCGGTCTAACTGTGGTGTACCGTCGTTATTCAGCACATGTTCTTCGCTGGTACGGTTGTAGCTATCGTCGTAACCGTAGGTGGCGGTTATATCGGGGTACTCAACACGCTCTAAACGGTCAATTAAGTCGTACCCATAGGCGGTTGTTTCCGCATCTCCACCGTTGGTTTCTATTTGTTGTGTTCGGTTACCGTTATTGTCGTAGCGGTATTCAAAACGGCTAACAAGCGCGTTGTTTTGTTTGTTTTCAATGGAGGAAACGCGGCCTGATGGGTTATACCGGTAACCACTGGTGATAGACGCGGGGTAGGTAACCTTCTTGATCTGGCTATCGCGGTAATAGTCGTAGTGGGTAATGCCTGAGCTATTGGTTACGGTGTTTACACGGTTTAAATCGTCATAACTGTAAACGGTAACAACCTTGTCTGGGTCGATAATACGCAGCCGGTTGCCGTTATTGTCGTAGCGATACTCGGTGGTTTTACCAAAGGCATCAGTATATAAATCGTTGCGGTCGAAACCGTCGTAGCCCCACTGGTAGGTTTTGGTGCCTAGAGTATCGTAGGTTTCAACGACATCGGTGATGTTGTTATTGTTGTCGTAGGTGGTTGCTACGGTTTCGACCTGCCCGTTAAGTGCTGAAGCAACACGGGCATAGGTGCGCAGTATTTCACGGTTAAGGTTGTCGTAGTTGAACTGGGTTGTTTGGCCGTTGGCATCGGTCATTTCTTTGAGGTTACCATTGGCATCGTATAAGTCGTAGGTAACCGTCGCGTCATCTTCGTCGTAGGTGATTTGCGTTCTACGGTTCAGTTCGTCATAGAAGAACGTGGTTATGTTGCCTTCGCCATCGGTTTGGGTTTCGAGCGTATTGTTGTCGTGGTAGGTGTAGGCGGTATTACCCACGGTTGCGTTGGTGCCAATGGTTTCTAGCCGGTTGGTGGTATCGTAGGTGTAGGTCCATTCACCACCCTCTGGGGTCGTTTTTTCCCATAACTGACCATCATCGTAATAGGTATAATTTGTACGCACCATTTCGCCGTCTGAATTTACGTGGTCTTGGTAATCCAGCCAGTTACGCAAGCCGTAGCCGCTCTTCGTTTCGACACCCTCGGGGTTTTGTACATAGACCCGGTTCCCCAGGGTATCGTATTTAAAATGCGTAATGGCGGCATGCGGGTGAGAAGCCCGAATTTGTAGCCCACGCGGGTCATAATAGAAACTGCTGGTATTCTCTTCGGCATCGGTTTCGAGAATAACGTTATTTTCACCGTCGTAGCTACGCTCGCGTAAAATGGGTATGGCCTGCTTTTCAATTCGTTCTACACGGTTATTTTCATCATAGTAGGTAACTGTTTCAACACCGCGACGGTTCGTAGCGCTGTTTTGATTGTTGTTATGGTCGTAGCCGAACACTTCTGTATAGCTTGTTGGGTTGCCTTCAGCGTCTGGCACCTCGGGGTAGGTAATTTCCCGTAGTCGGTTTAAATCGTCGTACGCGTAGTATGTTGTGTTTTCTAGGCGGTCTTTAACCACCGTGCGGTTTCCAACTTTATCGTAGGTATATTCTTCGTATTGCTGCTCGAAAGGCGCTGGATCGTAGGCGCGCCACAGACGGTTTAAAAAGTCGTAATCGTATTCCCGTTCGTTACCGGCGTAGTCGCGGGTTCTTTCAACATTACCATAGACATCGTACGCGTTTTCGGTATAGCGCTTATCGTGTAAGGTTTCGGTTTTTAAACGGTTGAGAAGGTCATAATTATAGGTTGTGGTATGCCCTTCGGCGTTGGTGGCCGTTTTAGGGTTGCCGTCATTGTCGTAGGTGCGCGATTCAATATTCCCGAGAAGGTCTTTTTTGAGGGTTAAACGGTGTAAGTCATCATAAACATATTCAACGAGATTACCGTTTGGCAATAATTCAGATTTAAGCGAACCGATTTTATAGTGGGTGTATGCGGATTTAATGTCTTGTTCTTCACCCTCAACATAGCCTTTTATGGTGGTAGAAAGCTGACGATTAAGCGGGTCGTAAGTATGGGTTGTTAAGTAACCCCTACGGTCGGTTTGAGACAACAAATTACCAACGGCATCGTAGTGGAATGTACGAGGGTATATAGGTGTAACACCACTTTTATGCGCATTTAAATATGCGTCTGCTTCTTCTTCAACACGGTTTAAAACAGAATACTTGCGCGTTAATACACCATTATTACCATCGATTTCAGCGATTAGGTTGCCATTTTTGTCATAGGCAAAGCCTAAGGAGCGCCCCTCCTCTTCAATTTGGTTAACTCTGCGATTTAGCTCATCATACTCATAGCGTGTTTCATTGAGTTCCGCATCTATTTGTGTGCGCAAATTGCCATTATGGTCGTACTGATAATACGTAGTTACTAGCGCGGGCCCACCGCTAATTTCTGTGCGTTCTTTTCTGTTGTATGAATCGTAGTGGTGGGTGGTGACACGGTCTGAAGTGACATATGCTGTTTTAAGGTTGCCAACACCGTCGTACGATTGTGTGATTGTTCTGTTTTCTGGGCCGGTGATGTTGGTTAAGCGATTGGCGAGGTCATAGCCGTAAGTGGTTAGGCTACCCTCTCTAAAGCTTGTTTCTGTTTTTAGATTGCCGGCTTCGTCATAGGTGAAGGTACGGGTTTTTTCGTCTGCATTTGTTTCTGTCCACACCCTGTTTTCATCGTAGTATGTCCAGGTAGTGGTCTTACCTTCTTCGTCGGTTTCAGTGCGCTTATTACCGTTTTGGTCGTAGGTAAATGTTTTGTGGCTAGGCTGCCCCTGCGCTATTGGGTTCTGAATGTAAATGAGGTTGTTGAGGCCATCGTAAAAGTATTCAGTTAAGTAGCGATTATCATTTTCGTGTGAGCTGCGAGCATCGCGAACATGCGTTTTAAGCCCTAAAGCGTTCCATGTTTGATTAGTGGTTTTAACGTCTGCATTTATTTTTGCCTTTACGTTGCCATAATCATCATAGGTATAGCGTGTGTAGTTGCCATTTTTGTCGATTGAAACGAGCTTATCGCCATTTGAGTCATAACCAAAACGTTCGGTAAAAGTACCTACGGGTATATGAAGCCCATCTGGCAGGTACTCTTCTTTAGACGTTTTTACTTGAACAGCCGGGTATTCAATAACTTCCAGGTTACCCCGAGAATCGTAGACGTAGGAGGTTTTCTCCCCATTTCGGTCGATACGAAATTGCAACCGGTTTTTAATGCTGCTTCCAAATGTAGGCCAGTATCGCGAAACTATTTCGGCGTTAGGTACACCGCCGATTTTTTCGCTAATGGTGTTACCAGCATCATCGTAGGCGTAAATGGTTTGAACACCATTTTCGTCTATCATAGAACGCATTTCAATATCGTCAGTGAAGTCCCACAGGATTTCTTTTGTACCTGCCGGGCTCACGATACGCTCAGGTGCACCATAGCGGTTCATGTAATAGGTGGTTTGCGCACCTTCACGTGGGCCATTAACAACGGTGGATATTGACTGGCGAGTATCTAAACCTCGGTAGTCAAAGGTAATCTCTCCACCTTCGGGCTTGGTAATTTTTGCAACGCTCGATATGCGCTCAATACTCTCTGTACCAAGGTGGTTAATTGGAACGGTATTCACTTCAGTATCATAAGTTGTTGGTTTAGACCTGAAGTCAATAATTTGGTGTATAGCGGCTCGCTCTGTACGCGCATCTAAATTCGTTATACCGCTATCGTCAAAGTATTCCGACTGACTTGTAATCTTGTAGGTATAATTTTCGGTTCGCGTATTTAGGCCCGTTATTGGAAGGGGTTGCGTTGGGTACCCAGTATAAGTAGCCGCTGTTAGTCGCCCCTGCTCGTCGTAACCATAACTTACATCAATAAGTACGTTTGCAGGCTCCGCTTCTGGGTTACAATTTTGTCCCGGCACACAGACGTAGCTACGGGAAACAATTGGTCCTTGCTGGTCTAGGAATACAGGGTTTTGATAATCTTGATAGGTGAAATGCAGTTTGTGAAGACCATTTTCTACTGCTGTTAACTTGGCGTGCCTATTAGCCGCTGGATCGTAAGCCAACTTGGTTACGTTACCGTTAGCATCGGTTATGGTTTCCAAATACCAGGTTTTGCGCGGGCCGAAGTTATATTTAGCATAATGATAACGGTTGCCGCTTTTGCTGAAGAAGTCGTAACCATCTAAAGTCTCAACTAGCGCTCCGTGATACCCCTTTTGCGGCACCCACTGACCATTTTCCTTTGTAAAAGTTTGACCGCCACCTTCACCTCCAGCAACGGTTAGGCCACCACAGGCTGAACGCATGATTTTCGAATCGTAACTATGGTTCCACCCCATACCCATACGTCCAACACTTTTTGATGTACTGGAATAGGTACGATTTAGGCTTATCGGTACACCACGACCCGGTAGCTGTATATCAGAACGGGAGATTGAAAGGCTTCCATCGAACAGATCGACGTTTTCGTAGTTTGCGTGTGCTAATGGTAGTGAGTTCACTATACGTGATGCGATAGAGACCGCACCCATACGTTCTTCTGTTGCCCGCTCACCGGCGGGGTCTTCCGCGATAATTTTGTAGGTAAAGAAACCCACACCGAGATCCAGCACAGGAACCACAACATGATGTGTGCCTCGGGGATACGACGTTGAGCTTTCGAGTGTTTCTACGACGGTGCTAGATTCCCCGTTGTAGACCTCTATCGTAATATTGACATCCCGCGTGAGGCTAAAACGAATAGCACCCGCCCCCGAACACGTTGTTTCATTCGCGATGTCGGAATGAATAAAACTATAAACAAATGGATTACGAAAATCCAATGCGCCATACCCGAACTGTTCAACATCTTCGGTGTATAGTTCGAAACTACCGACGTAGTCGATAATGGTATCCACATCAAATTCAAGTTCAACTTTATCCGATTCTATATGTTGCTCTGTACCAAAAAAGAAATGACCGGAAGCAAGGTACTCTTTGGTAAAATCAAAACCAATGCCGCGCGGCAAAAAGGTTGATACCTTTCTTGGGCTTTGCCAGAAATTCGGCGGAATAGCGCCACCTTCGTAAGTACTTTCTGGTGGCAGTGTTGGGTCAAATATGCCTGAATTAAAGTAGAATAACTGCCCTTCTTGCTCAACAATAATGTCAGCAAACTGTTCCACCGTTGACCATGGCTTAACGCTAAACCCTATTTCGAACCCCTCGCGTACACTACCACCGCTTTGGTCAGAAATGCTCGATAGCTCAACGGGGATTGGGCCTGGATCGATAAATTTTAGATCTATGTGTTTTGGACCAGAGTAATCCGAATGCTTTGTTCCGCCCTGGAGAAGATTAATAACGCTTCCCCCTACGGCGGAAGACGCAAGAAAATCGTAGGTAATTCGAGATATACCATCGCCGTGCTGAATATCAAAATTGAGTATTTCGGCTTGTGTTTCACCGTCTAAAGAAGAGTAATTCTCTGGGCTGACAACATAAGGGTCTAGGGATAGTGCGTCTGCATAAGGGTCTAGGGATAGTGCGTCTGCAATATAAAAATCTACGCCAGTTTTAACTGCTTCCAGTGTTAGGTTGGGAGCGCCTTCGGATGGTTGCCAATATACGGTAATTAAACGATCACGCGATACTTTTGATACCTCAACGTAATCGATACTGCCGTATACAGTGCTGGGGCTCGAATAGAATACCTGAAGCTCACCTGGCTCAGGTTGGCTGGCGGGGATATCAAGAATTTGAGAAATTCCCCCGGACGCAATCAGTACGGGAAAAGTATAGCCACCATCGGTACTTCTTCCTACAAGAGGAATAATCGCCGCTCCTTCTGCGTTACTGGAGAGTACAATGTTGGCCGATCCACAGGTTCGCAGCGATACTGCCGTTTGATCACAGGCTTCATGCCTAAGATTGTATATGTCGTAGTCTATAAACAACATTGGGTCTGTGACCGTACTACTGGGATGAACATACCCTGCTGCCAACTCTGGCGTTAATGTTGATACTTCGATTCCAAGATTCGAAATCGGGTTGTCAAATGCATCTACCACTACAACGGAAAATGGGTGAGCCATTCGCCATTCCAGGCTAGCTGGATATCGCGTATCTCTAACTTCAAACCCCGTTGCGTTATTAAATATTCGGGCAGGCTCTCCTGGTGTGGCAAAAAGAGTAAAAGGCTCTAGGGGGCGAATTTCACCGTCTTCAACATTGACGGCAATGTCTATTAGAATCTTACTGACTCGTGTGTAGTGTTGCTGTGCTTCGCCTTCGTCGTCTAATAGTGCATAGCTATGATTACCGAGGGTCGACTTTGGGTAATAAAAATCTTCAATGCGGGCAATACCAAGTGAATCCGTATGCGCTACCGTGGTGAGAGTTCCACTTTCGGGATCATTACTTCCGAATAAGCCACCTCCAGCAGTAATGGTGAAGGTGACCTGTGCGTTATGCACCCTGGCACCATCTTTATCTTCAACAATAACGCGTAGCGGCTCTTCTATTTGTGTGTTTACGGTACTCCACTGGTTGTCAGTAGCAGGGACTAAGTAAACACTCTCTGCAGCAAGAGCATCTAGATTTATACGGCCTTCATACGGTTGGGCCAGGGCATTAGCGATGTCTTCAGGCCAGTTGGTTGGAATGACAGCGGAATTACCGCCGGCAATTCCACCAGATAAAAAGTACCCTGCACCACCTGTAACACTGTCTTTTACCCGCCAGCCAGACCCTGTCCACGCATCAACCTGTATTGGGCCTATAGGCACAGTAACCTGGTACCCCAATGAAACCCATTGCGCTATGTCGGCCAGCACTGCATCGCTGTGATTCAAAGAAGGTAATTGAGACTCAATATTTCCGCTATTAAGCGATAACACCGTTTGCCCGGTTTCAACAGCGGTAGCAATTACTTTATCGGCAGAGACACTATTAACATTGAAGCTCTGCTCTAAAAGACGGTGCTCCCAGTAAGAACCTTCCAGTGCGGAGAGTTCCATCCAATTAGCGCTTGCTAGGGAATTTTCGGTTTTTGAAAATGTGCGCACGTTCCGCAGAGCCGCATCGAGGGTTACGCCCTGCCAATTTAATTGTTGCGGAAGATCGAAAACTCTTACGATTTCGACATCATTGCTTACAAACGTTACGGAGGGTACAGGCCTTATGATTTTTCGGTGTGCAAGATTCGCGAGCAACTCATCGCTATTATCCCATGCATGTAAGTATCGGCGGGCCAGTTGCGACAGTATGCGCGCGGCATCGTATTCAGTGTCTGCATCTGATTCAGCGCTATCTCCTTCGTTTTGAACTTTTTGTGCGCTGATCGCAGCCGCATGATACGAGCCGGCGACAATGTGTTTTTTAATTCGCTCTTCATAGCCTGGCCCCTTAATAACTAGCTCAATTAGGTGGTCATTACCCATGGGCAGAGCATGCGTACCGGTAGCGATTACTACGCCGTTAACCTTAATTTGAGGACGCAGGTCAATCAAGTATGCGGGCGTTGATCCCAAACCGCCAAAACTGTGAACGACGTTTTGAGATTCTGCAGAACCCGGTAAATAGGATAAGGTTACTCTCTGGTCATCTAAGGAAGAAAGGGGTACGCGTTTTTCGATTAAGGAAGCATCGGTGTTGCTTTGTCCCTGGTACACTTTGAATGTCACCCAATGTCGAAGTTCATCAGCCAACTGAGCTTGCTCTGACAACACACCAACAACGGCTGCAGGCGCGCTATTTGGCAAGTAGCCGCTTTCTACTTCAGTTATAACAACTTCACTCAAGTGAGTGTCTAGCTTTTCGGTACCACCTGCTTCAGCGATATAGCTTTGCAAATTTTGTGTAATTTGAGTTGTGATACTGTTTGTTTGAATTGCAGTGAAGTAATTGTCAGCTAAGGCCCCAAGATCGATCTGCGAGTCACTTAATAGTTGTCCAGCTGGCCTATATGTCACACCCTTTACTGCTGGAAACAACGGCAACCAGGTTTTCCCTGAAGCATCAACGGAAACACCGCGATAATTCGCGTATGGAACAAAGGCCGAAACCCATGTATGTTCCAACTGAATTGCAGCAATTCTGCCACCTCGAATGATTGCAGAACTTGGAATACCCGCAGCCCGGATAGCTTTGGAAATTTCGGTAGGGTCTTGAATACCCAGTTGCAGCTGAAATGCCTCAACAGGAAGTTCAATCACACCGTGAACATAGCGAGACGGAATTCCGGAAGCACGCAACAAGCTAATGAGCAGTGAGCTTTGATCGGTACTGTTCCCGGCTTCTTTTAGGAGCGTATTTTCAGCCCCCTGCATTGCACCGAAATAGTATTCGTTCGAAACAGTGTTTCGTACGTGGTTGTAGATTTTTACCGGGTCATAGGAAAGGGACTTAGCGAGCGCTAAGACTTTTTCACTGAAATTTACATCGCCATTTTCAACGAGATCTTCTGTTTCGACTGACGGGAACGAGCCTTGTAAGTAGCTTGGCTGGATTGTGGTTGACAAATCTGGCGTACCGGCACTAACCACTGAATCGCGAACAGGCAGCGTTGTTGCGCGCAAAATTGGGGTGTCGCCATTCGAGATAAGCTTGGTTAGCGTATCTACAGAGCTAGCGAGGTCATACAGTTCGGAACTGTTCGAATAAAGCGCGAAAAACTCTGCATCACTATCGCGTAAAAGCAAGCTACTAAGGGGGTCAAGCAATGCCTTTGCGGTCTTTAGATAGCTTGCTTTGTAGGCTAAAGCCCGCTGTTTAACGGATTCACTTGCACCATTTTTTTCCAGCTTGGCTAAAGTTTTATCTAATCGGCCCAAATAAAGTAGATGCTGAGCTTCGAACTGGTAAAACGCGTTTTCGACGAAAGTCAAGTTACTGTTTTTAAAATCCCACAGATATTCGACTTGTTCGAAAAGGTCTTTTTCGCTCCACTGTAGTGTTTTGTCTAAAGTGGATACAAGGACTGACAAGCTTGCCGTCAGTTCGGAAGCTGCCGTACTTTTAGGTAGCGTTTGATAATTGGCCCCGGGATTCGTGAAAACTTTGGCTTCTTGCTGGTCACCGCGAATGAATGATTCAAGCGGCGTAAGTTTTAGCACAGAGCTTTGCGGTTCTTTGAGTTCATCTGCCACCACGAATGTAGAGGTGCTGAACAACAAAACCATAAAGCAAATAAAAGGTACTACTAACCTGATTTTTAAAGCAGGCACAACAAAAAAACAGTACATCACTTAGTCCACAAGGTAGAAATTATTATTTCAAGTCTTTCCCTTTACTAAAGCACTACTATGTGCTCACTCAAATCCAATCCGTTAGGGCGCAACAAACTTTTACATTTTTAAACTATCTTTTATATATCTATCAAGACTAAATCTGGTTGCGACTCAAACAATTAGGATATAAATAATACAAGATAGGCCTGATATATGCACTAGTTTATTTGTTGTGGGAAGGTCTTTTTAGGGCTAAAAATAAAGTGCCATTGACTATAAGTTTCGCCGGCACCCTGCAACGTTACCCCTACAGGGAAGTGATTGCGCTTAAAAGTTTTTTTTGTGGAGGTACTCTTAATACCGACTATTTGATCGAGGTCATTTGTAATTGTTTCCCAATCACAATCCCCTTTACAAAAAGGGTCTGGATAGCGTGACCTTAAGTGAACTTTGTGGGGAAATCGTGGATCTTTTAGCAATAATTCTAAAGACGAAGGGTATGAAGCCGAGCCGCCCGATTCATAATAGCTCTTGATAGCCTGGTGATATTGAAGCCCGCGATAAAGCAACTCCGATTCTTTCTCTCGCGCGAACTCCGTAGACACAAACCTGTTTACGACAAAAGCCGTTATAGCGCTTACGGCTATCAGGCCTAGTACAAAACTGTATGTGAAACCAGCCTCTCGCTGCATATGATTACTGCCAGCTAACGACATCCTCCCCATCTCCACTACCACCTTCAACCTTATCGGCACCGAAGGAAAGAATTTCGTACCCGCCATTCCTGCCGGGGGTTCGATAAACGTAGGGCTGCCCCCAAGGATCAAATGGAATGTCTTTCTTGAGGTAAGGCCCCTGCCATGCGTCAAGATTACTTGGCTTATTTCGCAGTGCAGCTAGCCCTTCTTGCGTACTGGGGAAAACGCCATTATCGACATAATAAGCGTCCAACGCGCTCATGAAGTTTTCCATCTGAGCAGCTGCCACTGATGTTTTTGCAGGGTTAATGCGCTTGTATAACGTTGGCCCCACCAACGCAGCCAATAGCCCCACGATTACCAGTACAATCAGCAGTTCCATTAATGTGAAACCTAAACTATTATTTTTACTGGGTTTATTCTTCATGCTTTTTACCTTTTTATACTCTTTTACCAGTCGCTGTAGTGGGACCCATCTAAGGCCTGCTCTTCGGAAGAACTTTTGATATCGTAAACACCGCTATGGCCCGCCTCTTCGGCTTCTATTTCGATCCAACTTGAATAGCTCTTCGCAATTGGATCGTAAGGTAGTGTTCTCAGGTATTTATCAGATACCAACACTTCCATGGTGGATGGATAATCACCTTTATCCACGAAATACTCGTCGATAGCTTTTCGAGTAACCGTCAAATTTTGTTTTAACGTTGATTCATTGGCTCTTTCTATTGCGCTATACACTATTGGTGTGGCCAAGCTCGCGAGCAATGCGATGAGCACCAATACTAGGAGTATTTCAATTAGCGTAAATCCATCCCGGCGTTGCGCAATATTAACAGAAGTCATCGATCTCACCACGTACGGTATTCGCTGCCGTCAATGGCCACCCTATCGTGTACCACACGGACATCATATACATCATCACCACTCCATGACCCTTCCGGATCGTCTTCATACCCTCTTACCTCCCAGTGATCCTCTACATCGACACCAGGCTCCCTGAAGGGGTCTTTGGGGATTCGCCTCAAAAAATAAAGCACTTGCCCCTCTGCGGAAGTATCTTCAACTCCGAGGTACAAATATTCGAGACTTTTTGGATAACAGTTTCTGCTCGCTTCATCGGTTGCGGAAGCAATCTCTCCCTCCATACAAGCTGTATGAAACATGTCAATAGCGGTACGAATGGATCGTAATGCGTAGCGCAATTCTGTTTCTTGACTGCGCTGCTTTGTCAACTTTGCATAAGGAAATACAGCACCAGCAAGGATCGATAGAATAACCAGACTGACCAACATTTCGACAAGTGTTAACCCCAGCAACGCTTTTCCACTCGGCATACTTGAATCACCTGATAATAATGCGAGTTTTTGACGGTTGCACATTAATCGCCTCACCGCCAACTGACCTGGCGTCACCAGCCTTCGCGACTAGCGGTGACGTTCCCTTTCTTTTACCCATAAAGTGCAATTGAAGTATATTTTGTTTCGCCGACATTTCTTCACCGCCAATACGCGTGAGCCGCATAATACGGCGCCCATCATCGGCCTGCTCGGTGTGTGTTATGACATATAATTCCGACAGCATGTTTTCTTTTGTGAGTTCAACCAACTTTGAGTTGTAGTTCAATTCGAGATCCACCTCGCCAACATCGTGTAACCCACTCAGTTCAAGATTCACCGTAGTAGTATCTTGCACCTTGGTTGCAATACGGTCTGAAGCGAAATAGAACTCTGTTTTAACCCCCTCGCCATCATTCCTATTTACTTCAATTTCTGGGCTTGCAATATTGGAGCTGCCGCCCTTTACCATCACTGCGTCGTATTTTGCTTGATTTTTTATGGAGCTTTCAGTCAATACACCATGATTCTCTGAATTAGTTTGCTTAGTTAATCGAAGCTTGTCTAACGGTGAGATTTCATTCTCATAATCATTGCCTGAGTTGATACTTTTTGTTCTAAGCTCCCCCCCTTGTTCCACAGTGGTATCGTGCCGAACAATATGCGGCGTTAAAGTGAGAAGAATATCTGTCCTAGCCCCTTCCTGGTCGGAACTACCAAATAACCCCTTAAAAAAAGGAGTGTTGGTTGTACCCGCTATACCAGAATTCGTGCCTCGCCCCTCACTTCTTAAAAGGCCGGCGAGAATCGCTGTCTCACCATCCCGAACTAGCATGGTTGTATCGGCATTTCTTGTGCCAATCCTAAAGGCTTGTTCGGTTGCTGTTCCCAGGTTTTCGCCGAGGGAACTGACTTCTAATTCTACTTTGACAGTAACAACATCTTCTGAGTGAATTTTTGACTCTACTTTGAACCGAATACCGATCTCTTGATATTCAAAAGTCGTTCTCGTTTGCCCCGTTGCATCTTGAATACTTGATTTACGAAGCGGAACTCTATCACCAATATGAATCTTCGCTTTTTCTCTGTCTAGCACGCGTATACTTGGCCGAGCGAGTGACCGAGCGTCTACTGCTTGCTTAAATGCGTTTAAAGAAACGCTAGGAATGTTGAGTGTTGTAACCTCGCTAATGGAATCCAAGATGGACCCTGTTACTGGCACTGCCGGAGTAGAGGTAGATATTTGGTACGTTCCGTAATCGATACCCAAACGCTCGGCTTTACTCTGGTTGATCTCCATAATTTCAACATCAAACACCACCTCACCAGGCGTGTTATCGTTTGAAGCAACAAGCATGCTGGCATTTCTGATAACCTCTGGAGAGTCTTTTATAATGATCGAGTTCCCGCTCTCATTAACCGTCACATTCTTTATGCCCAGAACACTTTTAAGAAGTGCGGCCATATCTTTGGCTGGCATTGTTTTGAGTTTAAATGTCTGAATATCCGTATCGGCGTATATTCTTTGCCTGTCTTTCGTATCTGCAAAAATGATTAGGGTGTTGCTGTTTAACACCTTGTAGGCGTTTTTGGTAATGGACGTTAGTAGCTCAATAGCGTCGACGTAAGTTACATCTTTCAAATCCAATGATACTTCTGTCGCCTTCACAGAATTGTCGAATACAACATTTATTCCGTATGTTTTTGAAATGAAAGAGATCGCATCGCGAACATCTAAATCAGTAAAGCGTAGATCGACCAAATACCTAGCCCGACGCTGCATAACAAGGCTCACGTCAACGCGAGTTAACAGTGCCCTGAGATTAAGATTGTTCTGGTCTAAACTAATCGCTTTTAACAAAGTGGACTTGGCTTCGCCATATTTTTTCTTTGAAATCGAATGCTCGGCATTTCCAATTAGCTCCGCTAGCTCTTCTAAACGACTTAACCGTGCGATTTCTTTGTTGAGAACATTACTTTTTGGTAAGAAAGCAAGGCCCTTAGACACGTAGTTTAGGGCGCTTTCGATACTGCCTTTAGATTCTGCATCGCGCGCTTTCCTATAGTAATAACGCTCGCCGTCCCGCTCCATTTTACGGATCTTTACCAGAACGGCAATGTCGTCTGGGTTACTTTCATACTCTTTACGATAGTTCTCCAAATCGCGCTCAAATTGAGGCTGAGCAGGGGAAACTGCAAGACTTGACTGAACATTGACGCTCTGCCCAGTTGTACAGCCAGTTAGCAGAAACGTCATAACACACAACAACCAACTGAACTTTAAGAATCCCTCAGGAAACGTAGATTTGTACTGTAACAATTACTTAACCTCTTCGAGCAGAACCCGATTTCTTTGGATTTCACTTATTTTTACTGATCCACCTAAAGAATCACCCTCAAATACAGTGATTACATTGCCCTCATACCTAATTAAAGCCGATTTGGTTGTAGTAGAGATATTGATTGCCAAAACTTCATACCCTTTTTGGCTGCGACCAACGTCACCAGGCTTCTCTCTAAATGTTTTTCGGCTCTTATCTATTTGGGGTTTTTTCCTGTCGATTTTACCTGTACTTTTAGCGCTATCGGGTGCTGCGCTAAACAGGTCCGCAACTTCGCCAAGACTACTTTTCTTGCTATGTTCTAACCATGCAGGAATCAACGCCGTTTTCTCGGTTCCAGTAGACGTCAGAGAAGATGTGGTTAGCGGTGTTGTTAAACTACTACCGCCGGATAAGTACTTCACAGCATTTACAACAACAAGTGCAAATATTGCGACCCTAAGGAGCTTGCTCTTTCGAAGATCCATTATTCTATGACCTCACTAGCACCCAGGAAGCGCACTATGAGTTCTGCATCGATTGGCCCACTATCGTTTTTATAAACTAATGCCCTCTCCACTACTGAAAAATAGCTCGCATCATTGAAGGATGCGATTAATCCCGCAATATCACGATAATCGCCAGAAACTACCAACGAGACATCAATTGATTTGAACTCACTGTAAATTTTAGGCTTTGAGTATTCTTCTTCAACAACTGTTACCTTGCTTATTGAGGTTATACGAGATACCTCGTCCAGTACCCGAGAGCTTTTAATTGGCAACCGCAGCTTTTCATTAATTTGAGAAAGTTGGGGTATATAGATTTCGGCACTCTTAGCTTGCTGTTTCACCTGCTCATTCTGATAAACCTTAGATCGCGTGTTTGATAGCCTTTCAGTGAGCTGCTTTGCTTCGTTTTCGGCCTGAGCAAACAAAAGGCTATAGATGATTGCAAAAAGAGCAATTAGACCAAGTAATACTCCTGCAGCCCACTGAATATGAGTGTCCAGAAGAATGGCTGATACATACCGCCTTTCTATCATCGTAATTTCAACTCCAATGAATAAAGCGTTTTTGAGCCTTCACGCTCTCTTTTCTGGATTACAACTTGTACTACAACCGTTTCTTTCTCTAATGCGTCGACAAGCTTTGAGAAATCTGCGTCGAGATGTGCATAGAGTTCAAGTAGACATCTTTTTTCTTTGGAACGGAAATCAATCGTTTGATAGGTGATGCCTGATGTTTTCGATCCTTCGAAAATCAGTAAGAGGGATTCCAACCCAACTTCAGGCAAAGAAAGCTTGCCAACATTTCTAAGCTCTGTACGCAACTGTGCTATTGCCTGCCTTTCAGTTTCCATAATGGATATGTTAGATAGCTTAGTTTCATATGCTTCAATTGCAGCTTGTTTCGACTCTACAATAGCTATATTAGTTTTGTATTGCACGTAAGATGAGTACATAAAAACAAGCATACAAAGACACATTGCAATGATTACAATCAAAGCTATAGGGACATACTGACGCGAACTAATCATAAATGATGGGGTTACATACATGCGTTTTATAACTCCGCCAATACTGGATATGCAGATGCGCAGGCGGATAGGTGTTTAAAGTCCGTTTCTTTACCGTCTAACCCTAGGACATTGTTTGTTCTAACTTGAACATTAGAGCTTATACTTTCAAGCATTCTTTCAAGAGCCTTTATAGCGTCTTGGTCCTCCTGGTCATTTAGAACAATAATACCGCCAACTAGGAGCTGGTATTTCTCTTGAAAATAACGCGCGCAAGATTCGACGTTATACACTATGTGATCCAATTCTTCTTTGGGATAAACACTGCAATCGGCTGAAGAGGAAGAATAAACAATGCCCGCCTTTACCATTAACTGTACGGTCCATCGCTCCGCTCCGAAATAAACAAACAACACGTTTTCAGGGGAATCAGGAAGTACTGCATTGATGTAATTAGGGACCTGGAAATCAATGATTGATGTATTCTGAACCACTAAGCGACTAGACTTCATGTACTTTATGAGTTTCATTGCCTCATTCGAGATGGAGCTATGCCCAACAATAACGCCAGCTTCTTGCTCCATAACAACACTGTGTGCAACTTCCACAGAATGTGCTAGAAGCTGATTTACTGAACCTTTTACATAGTTTTGATATCGCCATCCCAAAAATTTCTCGCGCTTTTTCCTGTTCGAAGGAAGGTTTTCATACTCAAGGGTAAAATGGTGCACAAGCTCACTCGACAACCCGACAGAAATCAAGGCGCCGTCAAGTTCTTGGTCTTCGAAAAATCGACTAAACTCATCGTCGGAGTATTCACTAATCGGGTGATTTCCTTGGTCTACAGTGGTAAATACACCCTTTTCGTACCTATAACGAACATACGCAAAGCTATCTCCATAGCATGCCAGCCCAAGACAGCCTTTACGCCTCAGGTATCTGGAGTGTAAAAATTGGCTAACCGAACGTAACACGATTCATCTCACTTAAACTTATTTTACCTTCTAGGCACAAACTTTGAGCGTTTCCGCGCATATCTGAATTACCGACGAGACTCGTTGAGTCCAACAGCCTAAGAATACTTTCACCTGCAAGCAAAGAACGCTTGAATGTATCTTCGATTAGTAATATTTCGGCAATCATTGTTCTGCCCCGATGACCTGTATATTCACACCTTTCGCAGCCGCGTGACTTCATAAGAGCTGGATCTGAGTCGGGATCAAAGCCGTTTTCTAATAAAATTTGTTCGGGCACCTGATCAACCTCTAAACACGAAGAACAATTCAGTCTGACTAAGCGTTGAGATACAATACAATTTAGTGCTGATAAGCAATTCTCGAGAGACACCCCAATATTTTGCATACGAATGAGCACGTCTTTTGCACTATTCGCATGCACACTACTAAAAACTAAATGCCCTGTTAACGCCGATTGAACGGCAATTTCTGCGGTCTCTAGGTCACGTATTTCACCAACCAGTATTTGATCGGGATCGTGCCTCAATATTGAGCGAAGACCTTTTGCAAAGGTGAGCCCCTTCTTGATGTTGACAGGGATCTGCATTACACCATCTAGATGATATTCCACTGGGTCTTCAATCGTAATTATCTTATTACTACCTAAGTTTACTGATTGAAGTGCCGAGTACAGCGTTGTTGTTTTACCACTACCCGTTGGACCGGTTACCAGCACCATTCCATGCGGTTCGTTAACGGCTTTTTTGAAAGCGGATGCTTGGTCTGTTGAGAATCCCATATCGTCAATAGAACGGTTGTACAAACTGCCCTCGGTAGACACATTATCTAACACTCGGATAACGGCATTTTCACCCCAAAGCCCCGGTATTATCGATAACCTAAAATCAATACTTCTTGATCCCTGTCTTAGCTTAAACCTCCCATCTTGTGGCACCCGCCTTTCCGCGATATCCAACTCTGAAATCACTTTTAGGCGTGACAATAGTGGCAGGTGAATTGAGGAATCTAAATGATCTGTAGCTTTGCAAAGCACCCCATCTATGCGGTATTTGATGCTTACATACGACTCATGCCCCTCAATGTGGATATCACTAGCCCTCTTAGAAAGAGCTGATGTAATTAGGGTGTCTAATAGTTTTACTATAGGTCCGTCTTCGTCATCTTTATCCGCGAGGCTTTTAGTTATTTCTTGATCACCATTATCAACAACCAAGTCCAGTCGATACTCTTCACTAACCCCTTTTAACCTATCTCGTTTTGATTGAAAGACAATTAACTGAATCTCGACTTCCTTAGTGGTTGCTTTCTCCAGCCGTACATTTACGCCAGTCAAAATTTCTAGTTGCCTTCTTAAAAAGATATCCGACTCATTTTCGCATGCAACGTATAACACACCATTTAGCACATGCTGCGGGCACGATTTGGTTTTTTTAGCGATATCCACACTAAAAACTTCGTATACGCGTTCCAGTATTTCTATATCAGTTGACATTGATACCTCACGAGACAACATCAGCCAGATAGAAAATAGGTAGATACATAGCAACAATTACAAACCCAACGATTAGCCCCAAAAACAACATTACGACCGGTTCAAATAGAGAAGTGAATTGTTTAAGCTGGCTCTCCAACTCCCCTTCAACTTTGTTCGCAAGCTCACCAATCATTGGCCCGAGATTGCCTGATTTTTCGCCCGTTTGAAGCATTTTTGTTGAAGTACTGCTGAGGTGCTTAGTGTGCTTCATCGCTTGACTGAAGCTCTCGCCATGCTCAACAGATTTGGCTACCTTAGTTAGATCTAGGCCCACCTGCTTGTCGGAAAAAGATTGTGCGGTGATACGTAGGGAGTCGACTAGCGGGGAACCGGACACAAGTAGACCGCTGAGCATACGCATAATTTGCGAAAACTGAATATTCACCCTCGTTTTCCCTATTACCGGTACGCGGTTTAGGGCTCGGTCGACCCGGATAAGGACCAATTTAGGCTTGTCTGACAACTTCCAGGTAATAGTGGCTACAAGCAGCAATATGGCACTCGCAACAATCGCGTATGGGGCAATAGCGGCAATAGCAAGAATTACTTGGGTTGGGCCAGGTAAAGCTGCGTCGAAACTATCGTAAAGCTCTGAAAAACTAGGGATAACGAAGACAAATAGCACCGCTAACACTACGACCAATACCGAGGCTAAAAATGCGGGGTAGTACAAGGCAGCCTTAATGCTCTTATCTACGTTTAGCTTCCGGGATAGGATTGCGTTGTATTGCTGCAGCGCTTCTACCAAGTCTCCCGTGTGCTCACTGGTTTGAATGGATGCGAGATAGATTGGATCGAATGCCTCAGGGAAGTCTTTACAAGCAACGGAGAAAGAACTGCCGCTTGAGAGCTTGTCGATAACTTTTTCCAAAATACTTGTTAAGAGCGGGCTATCATCTCGCGGTATAACCATCTTAAGGGAGTCTACAAGTGGAATACCGGCCCGTGTAACCGATAACAACTCTTGATTGAAACGATACAAAGCTTCGGTCGGCACCTTGGATGCCCCGCCAAAAGACAAAACCTGATGGATATTGGTAATGAGTAAGCCAGAAGCTTCCAGGTCAGCCAGTGCTGATTCTTTGCTTGATGCTGCCAAAACTGAGGATACTTCTAGTCCTGATGAGGAATACCCCTCGTAACTGTACCTAGGCAAAACCACGCCTCATTCGAATGACCCGCTTTTTTGTGTCACTGCTGGCTTGATTAAACCGGGAGGCAGATGAACTGGTTAAAAAACGGTCATTTTATAGGGTTATTCAAATTGTTACTAGCTCAACATTTGTTTATTCGTAATTTATAGGTACACAGGGCCATGGGGCGGCTAGGCGCTACTGGTCTTTTGCAACAAAAACGGCGGCCAACTCAAGGTACTATTTTGGGATAGTACTGTTTCGCCCTTTGGCAGAAGCGTTTGGAAAAAATGCTAATGGTGCCGAGGATTGGATGATTTGGCTAACCTATAAGGCTAAGACCGGTAATAACTCAATTATCAACCTCAACACACAGAAATCTCCATTATCCTCTTAGTGGTCCACAACTGGGGGAAACCTTGGTTTTTTGTCGAACAAGAATGTAGCTTCTCGTAAAGGTGCCTGTAGGCGCTACAGGGGTTTACCATAAGGAACTTTGCACTCACAGGATAATATGGTTAGGCAGCTACAGATGAAGCTCCGTGAGGGAGAAAACTAATGGGGCACTGTTTAGTAAATCTCGATTATAACTATATACATAAATTTGAAACCCATATTCAAATCAACAAGGATGATTCATTTAATTCAGGTAGGAGGTTGAATCTCAATATAAGCGAGCCATTTGTATGTAAGCTGGATTAATGCTCAGAGAAATTCACTCGCCCTCAACACTAATATTTGACGATAAAGTGCCTGCGTACTTGAGGGTGGACAAACCACCACAAGTCTAGGGGGCGAGTCAAGAAGCTGATAAGTATAGATGTCTGAAAAGCTATCAAATTACGTTTGAATCACCTAACACTAATACAAATACAAAAAAGGCCACCCAACAGGCGGCCGTGCTCTTCCTGATGCGAGCTTAATCAGGTTCAAACCAGCCGAATCAATTTTCCCAGCTAAAATGTTTCCCTATGCCTCTAATTCAATGG
>Ga0065722_104365_pt1 | contig 22113 bp, 20 predicted proteins | sample BansetMetagenome_FD_59109 | JGI IMG/M metagenome (GOLD analysis project Ga0065722, IMG submission 59109) | Bankia setacea gill microbial communities from Puget Sound, Washington, USA - Caecum Enriched | ecosystem: Host-associated > Mollusca > Digestive system > Ceca | place: United States... | reverse complement strand
TAGAAATAACAACCTCGGGAGAAAAAGATAAAGTGCCCATCCAACGCAGGCCCACCCAAAATCAAGAGAGAACCTGTACGAGCAAGAGCTGATAAAGAAAACCCGACATTATAGGGTTTTGCGGCCCTCGGGTAAATAAGCCCCTTCGGTCTCGATTCTTTTCTACAGCGCCCTCTTTACAGGGTTTAGATATTGGCTAGAACGCTTTATACGACGATAAACACTTTACAGTGTATTCAACTGTCCCCATCATGCTCAATCTTCGTTGCCATAGACATATAGCGACTATAATCCACCCCCTAAAGCAAGAAACTAATCCTTTCATGAGCCAATATTCAGATTCGTCAGAACCCCGCGCCTTGACCGCAAATACCTCCGCCAGACAGGTATTTTCAGTAAGTGAGCTCAATAGGAAAGCCAAGCAACTTCTTGAGATCCACCTCCCCTTACTGTGGGTGGAAGGTGAGATAAGCAACCTGAGCAAACCCTCCTCGGGCCATTGGTACTTCACCCTTAAAGATGATGGCGCCCAAGTCCGTTGTGCGATGTTCAGAAGTCGAAACACCGCGATAAAACTGTCGCTAAAAGCTGGGGACAAAGTGAGAGTTCGCGCTAGAGTAAGCTTGTACGAAGGCCGAGGGGACTACCAACTTATTGTGGAGCATATGGAAGATGCCGGTTTTGGACTGCTACAAAAACGCTACGAGGACTTAAAGAAACAGCTTGAAAAGGAAGGGCTTTTTGAACAAATTCGCAAAAAACAGCTTCCCCCCTCTCCTCTACACCTCGCCGTAATAACCTCCCCAACCGGTGCAGCTATTCGAGATGTACTCTCAGTATTGAAACGACGCTTTGCCAGCATCCCTATATCCATCATTCCTTGCTCTGTGCAGGGAGACGGCGCCGCACAGCAACTACTGGAAGCAGTGCAACTCGCAGACAGCCTCGAACACATTGACCTCATTTTACTTTGTCGTGGCGGCGGATCCATTGAAGATCTTTGGGCATTTAACAACGAAAAACTCGCTCGAGTGATTAGTGCCTGCGAGACCCCCATTGTCAGCGCCATAGGACATGAGATTGATTTTACCATTGCCGACTTCGTAGCAGATTACCGTGCACCAACCCCGTCAGCCGCAGCGGAGATTATTAGCCCAAACAGAAGCGACTACCTACGGACGCTCCAGAACAATGAACGTCGCTTACATGTCGGCATTCAACAGAGCTTGACTGCTCACACACGACGTCTACGCCACCTCCAGCGACTATTACGACACCCAGGTCAACAACTTAACAGCTGGGCGCAGCGCATGGATCAACTGGAAATAAGGTTGGCCAACGGATTAAAGTCGTCCCTAAGCCACAGGCAGCAGTGGCTTGCTCAACATAGCAGGCAGCTCACGGCTCTCACACCGAGTAAAAAAATTGTCCTTGCCAAACGTCGCACCATAGAAATTAAGCATCGACTTGATAATGCTCTGAAGCATCAACTTGAACAGCAAAAGCTCAAGCTCGGCAATGCCGCCGAAAAACTCACTCTGGTCAGCCCACTACACACCTTACGACGAGGTTACGCAATTGCGAGAAAGCCAAGCGGCCGTATTGTCAGGAGCACCCACGATACGGAACTCGGTGACCACCTCGCTATTCTTTTATCTGACGGTGAACTTAAAGTTGAAGTCGAGAAAATTGAATCAACATAGTGAGAATACAACAAGCTCGCCACACTCTAACTCAATGAGAGTAAATCGCGGCTTGCCGCTAATACAGCACTTTTTAGAGAGCACTTGCGCACTTGCTCACGGCTATAGTAATGGGAATACAATAAATCGCTTATAACCGCCGGCTTATTCTCTATGGTGTGGGGGTAGAGTCCAGCCACACACATTTCAACCGGAAAATCGACAACACTTTCACTATGTGGCAACCTTTCTTGCGCTAAAGCTTCAGCAAGTTTTTCTCTGATGCTGTGACAATACGCTATCTGCCTCATGCCTCCCACACAGGGCAGACCGCAAGTAAACATTAGTACTGTAAAAACAAGAAACATCCCTGGAATGATTTGTCCGGCTCGCAACTGGCTAACCACACTTTCTTTGCTCAAGGGCAATCGCACGGGCTCTGCGTCAGAACCTTCAAATACCAAGTGGTCACCCTCCATGTGAAAACAAGGCTGCATTCGCCCTTCCTCTACACGCCAAAACAATAGTGACCCACGCTTGTTCTCACTATCCCAACAGCCGGTTATACCATTGAGTAAACTTAACACTCGTAGACGTAGGGCGGGATGAAATAGAATCAGTGAAAGTAGAGAATTGGAATCTTGAAGTGCTTGCACACACAGCTCCACGGCAACATCACTAACGCTAACAAAGCGGATATCAACATCAGGAAATAGTTTTTTACACATCAAATAATTAATGTTCGCGCACTGCTGCTTATATGAGGTCCCTGCTAGCACTGCTGGGTGACAATAGAACTCTTCCAGCATGCGAAATGCATCGGCTTTCTGACGAGCATTGATTAGCCCAACTCTTGCATCCTTGTTAATGCTGCCCCTCACTTTATCTACATTCTGTTGTGTAAATGCCGGCATACAAGCTACCAGAGTTTTGTTACAACGCTTCGAAAACAGGCTATATGTCCTCTCCCCCTGAACACTAGGCAGTAGTATGCCTTTTGGAAAGAATAAATTATCCATTGGTACCCAGTCCGTGGACAGCACCAGTATTGAATGCGGCAATTTTTTCGCCGCAAGTGGCACTAGAAGGCTTTGCAATGCGAGGGGGTGAAACAATGGCGCAGTATGATGCGCACTTAAGGCCAAACGACAATCGCTCAATGCTCTGTTGGCTAGGGTGGCATCAAGCTCTTTCGGGGTGGAATGCGGCCCCCAGCGTTTAATACTGTGAATACCACTGTCTCTTGTATTCTCAGCGCCGTTGCGTTTGTCGCAAGTCATATAGGACTTTTCATCAACACGGTAAGTCTTATCCATAGCAGCGCTCAACGCGGTATGAAAAAGCTGCTGCGAATGGCTATTCATAGCTGAAGGGAAATCATTCCACAAATAATCAGCATATTCACCGATAGTTCTATTTTGCCATTCTCGTAGGTGCCTAGATAAAACCGGGTTTTGACCATCGAGCCTTCTGGTGAAAGCCTCCCATTGTTCGACATTACCTCGGGAAATCAGCCTCATTCCACTGCCCCACCAACATCTAAGTTCCCTGAAAACCACGTTAGAGCCTTACCCAATATCTTTACCGATTTTCCGTTTACAATACAGGGAATTGGGCCACCCCGTTCGGACACCGAACTACCCAGTAATGTTTCTCGACCCAGTTTGTAACTCCATAGAGGGCCGAGTGCACCATTAGCTGAACCACAAAAATAATCCTCATCAACACCAATGGATGGGGCGAAAACACGATAGCAATAATCGGTATTATTACCTGGCGCTGTCACCAACAGTGCGCGAATAGATTTTACGAGAGGTACTGAAAAATTGGGTTTTAAACGGCGAACGTGGGCCTCGGTAGGAAATTCAGCAATCACATCATAAAAACTTTTGTACATATGGCGTGGTTTTACACACAAAAACTTACTCACGCACGGCACTTCGGCAATGGGCTTACAGACAAGCTTAGGCATCTCCAGCTCAAAGCCTTCAGTTTTTATGCCCACGCTAACCTGAATTCGTCCTAGACAAAACTCAATACTCTCACCGCGATGCGATAGATACTCAGAAATAACATGAGATGCAGCCACGGTTCCATGGCCACATATTTCAACTTTATTTTTAGGGCCAAAATGGCGCAGATGGTAACCGCTCTCAGGGTTGGGAACCACAAATGACGTAATAGGCTGGTTGAGCTCTCGTGCAATTTTCTGAAATTTATCATCTGGCAGCAACTTATCTAGAACGCATACTGCCGCTGGATTACCCGTGAATAGCTCACTGGCAAATGCCTTAACAATAAACAAGTTGTGCTCAATCAACACATACCACCCAACGCTCGCTGTGCGAAATGGCTTTACTACTCCATGAGCTTAGCACAGCATTTTCCATAAAGAATGCAGGTTGAAAACCGACTGTATCAATTGCCCGTTGTTACAACTATCGGTGGTGGCGTGGTAAAAACGGGAGCGCGCTAGGCTCTGCACCTAAATCCTTTGAGCTACTTGCACCGCCGCCACTACCCAAAAATTGTAGGTAAGCGTCACAGGTTACTATTTGAGGCTGGCTGGAGCGAATCAAAGACTACGCTCATTTTGGGCACACATCATATTCACGAGATACGTCTCGAAGTCGACCGAATAATTTTTATGGATGGGGAGAGAGCTCTCCAAGGCGAAACTAAAAAAACGATGCTTAGTTCTCTAAAAATCAGCGATCTGTGCGGTGTAAACGTCAGTATTGCCGAACAGTCTGGTTACTATTTTGCCAATGCAGTTTGGCTTTTTCCTTAAATAGTTAAACCCACGACCAACTGAATGAGTAGAGGTTAACACTCTGTTTGAGAAGCCAACCCCCCTGCTTTACCCAATCAAACACTACCGAGCACCATTCTAATGACTATTAACAAGAGTATGATGACCAATGCCGCTCCCAGTTGGTTAGAACTAAGCGTCTTTCCAAATTTCGCCCCAAGAGGTGCCGTGAAAATAGAGCCCGTCACGACTGCCCCAAAAGCCGGTACGTTAACCAGCCCATAACTACCGGGAAGTGCATCCACAGGGGTTTGAACCGTAAGCATTATCCATAAGGTTGCGGGTAAGGAAATGACAAAACCAAAGGTTGCGGCTGTACCAATTGCTCTATGCGCAGCAAAGCCCATCGATAGCAACAATGGGCCTCCAAGCGCTCCCCCCCCAACACCTACTAAAGCAGAAAGCAGTGCAATACAGAACATCAAGCATTGTTGCCTTAGGCATCCAAGCCATGAAGTAGAGTTCAAAGATACCTGTTTTCTCTCTACTGCACCTATCAATCTAAAAAACACCATCGCTGCAACAAACAGCGCCACCGCCGCAAATAGTATACGGAGCCATTCGACATTCACCCGGCTTACCCCGAAGGCGCCTATCACAGCTCCAGTGATCAAGCTTGGCAACCATTTAACGGCACTTTTCCAATCAACATTAGCCATCAAATGGTGGGCGCGAATCGAAGAAGCAGATGTAGGCACAATCGTCATCAAGGACGTCGATACCGCCATGGCCATAGCCGATGATTCGGAAATACCTTGAAAAAGAAATAGCGTGTAGAGGGCCGGCACAACAACAATACCGCCACCAATACCAAACAACCCCGCCAGAAAACCCGCTACACCACCGGCTAGACACACCAACAGCCAAAAGACATACAGTTGTTCAAACATCTCGTGCTGCTCTCAACGAAGAATGTGAAGAAAGAATTGGCGGCAAGTAGATAACAGTAATACACTTTAGCGCACTATCTAAGCTTTTATATTCACTTATACCACCTACCCACATTATGAGCAGGAGTCACAAAAAATGAATATTGCACGCTTTGTATCATTGAGCACCAGAATCAGCTTATTAAGCTTACTCACCAGTGTACTGTCTACAGGGGTAATTGCGGAAGAAAGCAGTGTAGACACTGCAGCCAGCGCTGCGCCTGTCGCCACACAGAGTCAGTATTCCTGCAGTTTGCAAGGCCTTACTCGACGTGTCGTTATCGACTATCCTGCAGCCAATGGCGACGCAGTGGTAGCGGATGGACAAGCAATCGAACCAGCAAAGGTCCCCTGTGATGTCAATTACTATAAGGACAGTGAAGCCCCAGACCAAGTCACGACTCTTTGGAGTGCACAAAATCTAGAAGGATATTGCGAACAAAAGGCCAGCGAGTTTGTGAGCAAGTTACAATCTTGGGGCTGGTCGTGTGAATAAACTTCATCGGTAAGGCCACGGTAGGGGTGCGATGTAGACGTCTACTCATTCGCACCCTACTTTCTCAACAACTTACACTCTCAACAACCTAAAGAGCCGGCTCTATCATCTAGAGCTCTCTCCGCAATTAAGATCTGTTAAAATCACCTGTCATGCAGCATAGCGGCACCATCGGCAAAAGAACAACTTGCAGGGCCTACTTCAGCTTCAAACCCCATTAATGCTTACAGTGATAGCTCAACAGTACTGAACAAGCTTCGAAGGAGCACTGTATCCTGTACCTTGCGCGTAAAGGTTTATGAAAGCTAGAAGCTTAGTGGACTTAATCAGAGGTTCCCTAAGTCTTTTTCTTTACATTTTTAAGTAAGCGTCTTTTACTTGTCGTTTTACGTTCTGCCATTTTATTTTTTCGACCCGCAAAAGGGTTGTCGCTGGACTTAAACTCAATTTTAATTGGCGTACCATGTAAATCTAGCGCCCTGCGAAACACCTTCTCTAGATAGCGAGTATAGTGACTGGGGACTTCCGATGTTTGGTTGCCATGAACTACGATTACAGGGGGATTATGACCACCCGCGTGTGCATAACGCAATTTGATTCTACGCCCCCGAACCAAGGGGGGCTGGTGAGAAGACACTGCGTCCTCCAAAATACGGGTCAAAAAGTTTGCAGAATACTTTTCCGTCGCCGATGAATACGCTTTTTCAACCGACTTGTACAGATTTCCCACACCTGTGCCATGCAGCGCAGAAATAAAATGTATATCGGCAAAGTCGACGAAACGTAAGCGCCTTTCCAGTTCTAATTTTACATATTTTTTGTAATGATCTTCCAATCCATCCCACTTATTGAGTGCAACAACCAAAGCCCGGCCACTTTGAATAGCGTACCCCATTAAATGTAAGTCTTGGTCAACAACTCCCTCACTTGCATCCATCACCAAAATCACCACATTTGCATCATCCATAGCCTGCAACGATTTTATGATGGAAAACTTTTCCACTGTCAGTTTTACATTTTTCCTGCGTCGCACACCTGCAGTGTCAATAATGGTGTATGGCTTACCATCACGTTCGTAATCAATATAGATACTGTCGCGTGTTGTACCTGGCATATCGAAAACTATTACTCGATCATCACCCAGCATACGGTTAACCAGTGTCGATTTACCAACATTCGGGCGGCCAATAATGGCCATTTTAATGCCGTGCTGCTGTCTATTTTGCGTTTCGTCATACACAGGAATATGTTCCAGCACATCTTCCATGAGAGGTCGAATTCCACGACCATGCGACGCAGCGATTGACGTAACCTCTCCCAAACCCAGCTCATAGAAAGGAGCTTCAGCAATATCTGGATTTAAACCGTCTACCTTATTGGCAACAATAAAGGTTGGCTTTGCCAAGCTGCGGAGATGATCTGCAATTTGCTGATCAGCAGCAGTGACGCCTTCTCGGCAATCCACTAGAAACAGAACAATATCGGACTCAGCCATAGCTTGAAGGGACTGATCTGCCATGGCGCTGTCAATACCCTCCTCGTCACCGCTAATGCCGCCCGTATCCACCACTATAAACCGCTTGCCTGCAAACTCTGCATCACCGTATTTACGATCTCTGGTTAAACCAGAAAAGTTGGCAACAATGGCATCTCGAGTTTTCGTCAAGCGATTGAATAAAGTGGATTTGCCCACATTGGGCCTGCCGACCAGTGCTATGGTTGGTATCATTAAGGTTCTCTGTGAATAAAAAATAGAGTGCTAACAGAGCATTGACGACCGGTAGTAAGCCGCCAAGCCAAGGTTATTCCACTACACGATACGCGGTAAGCCGACCATCATCAGTGAATGCATAGAGTAAATCATCGGAGCTAATAAGCGGCGAACGAATAACGGGGCGCTTACTGCCTCGCTTAAAATGTAAATACTTGTCCTTTGGTTTGCCATCACCCACTACTCGGGGAAGGAAACGATAGGCAAGTACACCATCGCTTTGGTTCAAAAGGTACACGTAGCCCTTAGCATCAGTGACAGCAACAAAATCACCAAATACGGTAGGAGCTCCAGTATCACGGCGCTTTAGCTCGAAATTTTCCCACTCCAACTCACCCGTAATGGCGTTAAACGCAACCAATCGTGACTCTTCTGTGCTAATGAATACCTTGCCATTATCGACGGCAACGGCATGCGCTGTTGATATGTCTTTGGTCCACATCACTCGACCAGCTCCTCGGCTCACTGCGACTACACTTCCCTGAAAACTCGCAGCATAGAGGTACCCCCCGCTTAACACTGGAGTACCATCTATGTCGACGATGCGATCAAGCTCTGTACGACCTTTGGGGCGAGACGTACGAATTTGCCATTGAGAAGAACCATCGGCAAGAGATAAACTCAAAATCTGCCCATTGTCAAAAGCCAGTATGACTTGACTAGAGGTAATCAATGGCGAGGCCGTGCCCCTTAGTGTGAGAACAGGTACCGCATGATCATAAGACCATCTCTGTTTACCTGTTTCTGCGTCAAACGCAAAAACTCTGCCATCAATGGTATTAGCCACCACTACATCATTATTCCCGGCGGGCGGAGCAGCGATCTCACTGCTCACCTCAGCCTGCCATTTTAAGGCTCCTGTGGCACTGTCGAGCACATGTAAACGCCCATCAAAAGTACCGAAAAACACGGCTGAAGGGCTCACGCCAATGCCACCGGAAATGGGGACCTGCTCAGTTCGACTCCAAAATCCAGCATCTTCGGGGTGTTCAACCGTACTGTATCGCCAAATACGCTTACCACTTGCCGCCTCTAGGGCGTATACATCACCCTCGACACCAACCGTATAGATGTTGCCCTTGCCATCAAGCCCGGGGATAAAGCGTGTATAGCGCTCATCTTGACCAGAACCCGCATTTTTATTCCACACTTGTTTTAACTCTGTCGTCGGCTCAAACTCTATGAGGCCCGCCGGTTTCATCTCCAACTCTTTTGGATCTGTGCTCTCGCAGCCAGCCATCGCCAACACAACAGCGAGTAAAGGTAGAATACGCTGCATTAAACATCTCCCTCAACAGCGGCTTCAATTTCAGGAGCCAAATCAGTTCCTGTCGGTACAATTTCTTCTGGTAGGGCAACCGAGTCCAATTTAAGTTGGATGAGGCTGCGTCGGTTAAATTCTGACGGAGGTAGAAGCTCCAGAGCTGCGGAATAAGCAGTATTTGCCGCAGGGGCTTTACCCTGGGATAAATAAATATCACCTCTCACTTCGGCAAATAGCGCTTGATAAGACTCGTCTTGGGCTTGTGCAACCAATGAAAGGGCCTTTTCCGTCTCACCTTTAGCAGACAAAACTCGCGCTAAACGTGCCTTGGCGAGTTGTTGCATAGAGGCGTTTGCACCCTCACTGGAGACTTGCTGTAAATACCCCTGAGCAGCCTCCAACTCTTTGCTTTCAACCAATACACGAGCAAGCATAAGCTTGGCCATATCGGCATATAAGGTACCGTCATGATCAGCGATAAGTGTTTCAGCTAAACCACCTACTGTCTCTTGCTGCTCCGCACTCATCGCAATACCCGGCTGAGTTTCAGCCGCTCGAGTAAGAGCTTGGTACTGATCCGATGCGGCTTGCGCCTGACCAACCTGATGATTTTGCCAAGCATTCCACCCCCCGTATCCGCCCAATGCCAGCACGATAGGTAAAACGATAGAAAGCCAGTTTTCATTCCACCAGCGCTTTAGTGATTCAACCTGTTCTTCTTCAGTTAAGTGCTCTGCCACTTTTCGCTCCTAAACGATTATGTTTGTTATTTCTTGTTGTTTTAGTGTTTGTTGCGGCTCATCAGCACGCAAAAATTTCACGGTAATTTCGCCCTTGTTGGCTTCATCTTCACCTAAAATCAGTGCCATTTCAGCACCGCTTCTGTCCGCCTTTTTCATTTGGCTTTTAAAACTACCCCCTCCGCAATTCATCTGTAAGCGCAAATAGGGAGCAACATCCCTCAAGTATTCGGCAAACTGAAAGGCTTGCGGCATAACATCGCCAACGGCAACCAGATAGACATCAACGGTCTGTGAAATATCCTCAGGAAACAGTTCAAGCTCCTGCAATAGTAATATCAGACGCTCTATTCCCATACCAAAACCAATCGCTGGTGTAGGCTGACCACCAAGCTGACTGACTAAGCTATCGTAACGCCCGCCCCCACAAACCGTGCCTTGAGCCCCCAATTTGTCGGTTACCCATTCAAAAACGGTGCGGCTATAATAGTCCAAGCCCCTAACCAAACGGGTATTCACCTCATATTCGACACCTGCAGCATCAAGATAACGTTTTAACGTATCAAAGTGTTGTCGCGATTCCTCGTCGAGAAAATCTGCCAAATTGGGCGCATTTTCCAGTAGTGCCAGGGTTTCAGGGCTCTTACTGTCAAGAATTCTCATGGGATTCGAGCCCAGCCGCCGCTGGCTGTCATCATCCAACTGCGCTTTACAGCCTTCTAGGTAGCTCACCAGCGCGGATCGGTATTGTGCACGAGATTCACTGGTACCCAAACTGTTTAATTGCAGTTTTACGGCAGAATCCACACCTAGAGCCTTCCATAGCCGCGCAGTTAGTATCAATACTTCAGCATCTATATCCGGCCCAGCCATGCCATAAGCCTCAACACCAATCTGGTGGAACTGTCTCAACCGACCTTTTTGAGGCTTTTCATAGCGAAACATAGGCCCCATGTACCAAAGCTTTTGCACCAAAGTACCACGATTGAATAGCAACTGGTGCTGCTCACAAGCACGCACACAACTCGCAGTGCCCTCTGGCCGCATCGACAAACTGTCGCCGTTACGATCATCGAAGGTATACATTTCTTTTTCAACAATGTCGGTAACTTCACCAATTGAGCGCTTAAATAGCTCTGTGCTTTCCAGCAATGGAAATCGAATTTCCTGGTAACCGTAACTCTGTACCAGCTCTTTTAATACCGATTCTACATATTGCCAATAGGGCGATTCCGAGGGTAAAACATCACTCATGCCTTTGACGGCCTGTAATTTCTTCACGTAACTTCCTGATTAAATTCTTGTGTTTCAGGCTAGATAGCAACCCACCGTTTGCCAGCGTAACTTGGTCTTCTAACCTTTGGCGATTAAGTCTTTTTCCTGCTCGGCTTTTTCTTCTGCACGCTTACGTATAAGGCGCTCAAGATTATCGACCAAATCTTCTTGTTCCAGTTTTTCACTGGGCTCGCCATTCACATAAATGAGGTTTCTGGGCGTACCTCCGGCTAGGCCTATGTCCGCTTCTTTCGCTTCACCGGGGCCATTCACAACGCAGCCTATCACGGCCACATCTAACGGCGTTTTTATATCGTCCAAGCGACTTTCCAAGGCATTCATGGTTTTAATGACATCAAAATTTTGCCGTGAACAGCTTGGACACGCTATAAAATTGATGCCCTTGTTCCTGAGCTTCAGGCTTTTGAGCATGTCCCAAGCCACTTTCACCTCTTCAACGGGGTCGGCCGCTAGCGAGACTCTAATGGTGTCGCCAATACCATCCATCAACAGCAGGCCTAGGCCAACAGAGGACTTAACCGTACCCGACCTAAGGCCGCCGGCCTCTGTAATACCGAGATGCAAGGGTTGCTCTATTTGAGCGGCCAATTTGCGGTAAGCCGCCACAGCCATAAACACATCCGAGGCTTTAACGCTCACCTTAAAATTCTGGAAGTTAAACTTATCCAGAATGTCAATGTGCCTAAGAGCAGACTCCACCAAGGCATCTGGCGTCGGCTCTCCGTATTTCTTTTGTAAATCTTTTTCAAGTGAACCCGCATTTACACCAATACGAATAGGAATATTCAGGTCACGCGCCTTATCAACCACCGCCTGGATACGTTTTTCCCGACCAATATTGCCAGGATTGATCCGTAGGCAATCCACACCCAGATCCGCTACGCGCAACGCTATGCGATAATCAAAGTGAATATCCGCTACCAACGGCACATCAACCTGACGGCGAATTTCACCGAAAGCGTCTGCAGCATCCATGGATGGCACCGAAACCCTCACAATATCTGCCCCGGCTTCCTTGAGGCTAGTAACCTGAGCAACGGTCGCCGCAACATCAGTGGTTTCGGTGTTGGTCATACTTTGTACACTAATGGGGGCATCACCACCAACGGCAACATTACCAACCATTATTTGCCGCGATTTACGACGCTGAATCGGCGATTCAAAGAACATGGATTAACCTACTTTTAAGACAACTACCGGTTTCAAAACCCGAGTGTGAGAACGCTCAGCTAGGGCTGAACAGTAAAGCGAAGGGTCTTATCGCCTGGAATGGGGTTAATAGCGACAGGGTTGCCGTTTATCAATACATCCGCTGCCCGTGCATCGCCCAACAGCACATTAAACGGGGCCTCGCCAAAAAGTTGGAGATTATCCCCCGTACGCTGGAGTTGCGCAAACACTACCGTACCATTTGCGTCACTGACCTTCACCCAGCAGTCCGCGCTGAAGGTCATCGACAACAAATCCTCACCCTGAGTTTGTGAGGCAATAGGCACATCAACCGATGGATTACGAACCGCCGTCGACACTGATTCAGTACTTTGTGCCTCCTCCGTGCTCAATGCGGTATCTACGCGTGTATCGAGCATTGTAACGCTAGTCGCTTCACTCTCAAAGTCGGCGGGTTGACCACTAGCCAACTCGCCACCCGCAGCCGTAGTAACATCGTCTAAAGCACTTGGTATCGCGTCATTGGTCTCAAGTGTGTTTTTGGGTGCCTCGAGCATCGACGTCTCACTGGGAACAGCCTCTCCCCCCGCCACAACAGCCGGTTCTAGCGCAGGCGACTGCAATGTAGCGGTATACTTCATCAGCCAAACTGCAGTGCCCCAGACGATTAGAAGACCGGCAACTGCTGCGGGACCAGGAATTTTATTGATTTTCCTTAACACCCCCGATTTACGGTTGCGGGGACCTATCGGATTCGCATACTTCCCAATACTAGACGGCTCATACTCCTTATTTGACGCTGCCGCGGCACCTTTAGCACCATTCTGAGCAAGACTTTGCTCAAACGCTTGCACAAAAGAATCAGATTCAATATCGAGAATTTTGGCCACTTTACGAATATAGCCAATGACAAATATGTTGGCGCCAAGGCGCTCGTATTCATCCGACTCCAGCCCAGACAATTTCCACTCAGGAATAAGGGTTTGCGCCGAAATGGAAGCCAGTGTTACACCTTGAGCATCGCGCATCAATTTTAACGCAGCCCCAGGCTGCAACTGCTCTAGCAATTTTTGACAGGTGTCGATCAGGTCCAACTGGGGGTCGTTTGCGGTCATGAATTGACTCTTTTACTTATTAATATTTGCAAAAATGAGCACGAACAGCGCTAAGCCATGCAGAAGCCAAATGCTTTAGTTTTGCTCGATAAATCGTTTGTAATCCAGATATTCCTTTGAATAAGGGTACAGGTTTTTAAGCGCCAATGCATAACTGGCTTCTTTGTCCTTATTTCCAAAAATACGTTCAATGCGAATTCCTAGCCACAAACTGCGCGAGGTATGGCGTGTAACGCCGCCAAAGATATCCAAATACCTTTTCGCCTCACTGTAGTTACGCTCATTAAAAGCCATTTCAGCAAGTTCCAACGCCGCTTGAGCTTGGCGTGGATCAAGGTTTAGACTATGTTCAAAAGCGCCCTTTGCCCGAATTTTATCGTCCAAAATCAGCGCGCAACGCCCAACGTTAAGCATGGCTTCCGGTCGACCAGGATAAGAGAAATCACCGCCTGCAGCTTGGAAATATTTCATCGCTTCATCAATGCGCTGCTGCTCTAAAAGCAGTCGCGCGTAGCTGAACTCAATACTCGCGCGGGAAAAATCAATACGACTCTTCAGAGCTTTTTTAAAACTTGCTTCCGACTCCTTGACCTCACCGTTCAGCTGATGAATAAGCGCCATACCCAAATATGCTTCAGCGGAGTTTTTATCTAGCTCTAGAGCCTTCGTAAAAGACCTTACAGCTCCCTCTCGTTTATTCTGCTGCAAATAGGTCATGCCCAGCTTTATGTTGGCCTCAAGGGCCTGCTCGGTATCCGCCTGCGCTTTCGGTTTATCCATGGTTGTTATACAGCCCGCCAAACACCAACAAAATCCCAGCATAACCGTATATCGCACTATTGGCATCGAAACGCTAAACATCGAGAATGCTCGCATTCTATAGCCCATACACATTCGTCTACAACAACTCAACGATGTCTCACCCACTGTACACTCCCATTATTAGTATTATTCGTTGACCATTCGCACTGGTATAACGTCATCTTTTGCAGCCAATAAAGCCTGCTGGTCGAGCTTATAGCGTTCGCTACGTCGTGTCCTATCGTTTACTTGTCCTGCGAGCTGCCCGCAGGCGGCATCAATGTCATCCCCTCGTGTGGTGCGTATCGTGGTAATGTGCCCCGCCTCAACCAGAATATTTTGGAAACGATGCAGGGCATTGTTACTCACTCGTTTATAGTTCGACAACGCAAACGGGTTAAAGGGTATGAGATTGATTTTTACCGGCACATCTTTGAGCAATTCAGCCAGTTCATGAGCATGCTCCGGCCGGTCGTTGAGCTGATCAATCAAGGTATATTCAATGGTGATTTTTCGACGAGTATCCGGCAAGCCTTCAATATAGCGTTTGGCCGAATCCAACAGCATTGCAATGGGGTATTTTTTATTAATCGGTACCAGCTGATTGCGCAAAGTATCATTGGGAGCATGAAGAGAAATCGCCAAGCATGCATCGGTATATTTCCCCAAGCGGTCCAAGGCAGGAACTACACCTGAGGTACTCAAAGTTACTCGACGCTTAGAAATACCGTAACAGTTGTCGTGCATCATTAGGTGCATGGATTCCATGACATTTTCGAAGTTAAGCAGGGGCTCCCCCATCCCCATCATTACCACATTGGTCACTTTGCGATCGCCCCGACTACCACCTTCTTGTAACTGACCAAAAGATTTTGCCGCAATCCATACTTGACCAATAATCTCTGCTGACGTCAAATCTCGATTAAAGCCCTGCTTACCGGTCGCACAAAAACTGCAATCTAATGAGCACCCAACCTGTGAAGACACACAGAGAGTACCTCGTTCGCCCTCAGGAATAAAAACTGTCTCGATAGCATTTCCACCCCCTACACGAATAAGAAATTTACGCGTACCGTCAGTGGAGTCCCACTGCTTTATGACCTCAGGTATACGAACTTCCGCACACTGCTCGAGCTTATTCCTTAACTCTTTGCTGATATTACTCATTTGCTGAAAGTCGGTAACACCCAGCTGGTGTACCCACTTGAGTATTTGAGTGGCGCGAAAGCGCTTCTCGCCTAACGACTCGAAGAATGCCTCCAAAAGGGGCTGGGACAGCCCCAATAAATTAGTCTTTTGGTCTTGAACCTTGATCTCGGTGACCGGCGCTGCTTGCTTCAAACTCACTTAGCTATATACCTCAATGAAAACACCTCAATTTACTCACACAAAACTCCAGATCTAAACACCAGAGACATCGGGTTAATATAGCCTTGGCTATTTGCGTGGACATATCTCTTCGTCGGAAAAGAAATACTGAATCTCACGCACAGCAGACACTGGACTGTCTGAACCATGTACGGCATTTTCTCCCAGAGAATCACCAAAATCTTTACGAATCGTTCCCTCGGCAGCATCTGCGGGATTGGTCGCACCCATAATTGTCCGATTCAACTCGATAGCATTTTCTGCCTCAAGCACTTGTACCACAATAGGCCCTGAGGTCATGAATTCGACGAGCTCATCATAGAATGGTTTGCCCTTGTGCTCGGCGTAAAAACCGCCAGCCTTGTCATCATCCAAGTGCAGCATGCGGGCAGCAACAATGTTCAAGCCGGCCTTTTCAAAACGCCCGTATATCTCGCCGATAATGTTCTTTTTCACTGCATTCGGCTTCACAATCGACAAAGTTCTTTCAATAGCCATATACAATAGCTCCCTTCAAAGTATGGGTAAAAAATAGAGCCTAGAGCAGCCACAAGCCTCGATTCTGCTGCCTAATCGGGGTCTCGGGCTGGACACAGGGTTAAACCCTATAATTATACTTGCTTTGGAAGCAGAAGTGCACACTTCACCAAGCTGTTTGAGCAAGCTAACAAATTATCACTCAACCACCGCCCAACAAGCCATGAAGACTACTACAGAACGGTTGAAGTCAGCCCCATTACTTATACCAAAATCGGGCTAGCGTCGTATCATCTATCAGTAAACTAAAGGTGAAGCGAGAAACGCTTCAGGATGCAGACCTCGCTAGTAGCGCCCGCCCCTAGCAATGCCTAGGCTCGATCAAACGAAGATATATCCACAAAAGGAAAGGAGCCAAAGCGGGTTAACGATTGCTTCACGCTCAACGATGCAATTCCCGGCCACAAATCATACAATAGTGAGACAACATCACGCCGCAAACAGCCTAAAGTGTTGAAGCACAACAGTGGTCTAAGCTGCAGTCGCAGACCCACTAATCCAGCAACACTCATTATACGTAGAGATAACACACCCCAGCTACCCACCAGTAGGGTACAAACTTTTAACAGAGAGGCACTTCATGTTTCGACAAACACTCGCAAGCCTAGCCTGCACACTAATGATTTGCAGCGCAAACGCAGTAGAAGCCACTGCCCCCACCACAACTAGCACCTGCCCAAACTACCTCAACCATGACTTCAAGAAACTACACAGCACCGAAACCATCAACTTGTGCACCCTGCATCAAAATAAACCTATGATAATAATCAATACGGCAAGCCACTGTGGCTACACGCATCAATTTAAGGATTTAGAAAGCCTCTATCAAAAATACAAATCACAAGGCGTGGAGCTGGTGGGGTTTGCCTCAGACGATTTTAAACAAGCCGCAAAAAGCGAAATGGAGGCCGCAACCATATGCTATAAAAACTATGGCGTTACCTTCACTATGCTCGCTCCAACCCACGTCAAGGGTAACAATGCCAACCCAACTTTTAGCCACCTAAATACGCAAACGACTCGCCCCAGCTGGAACTTCAACAAATACCTCGTATCCGCAGATGGAAAAACCATTCAGCATTTTGGCAGCAATACCAAACCTCTAGACTCAAAATTAGAAACAGCGCTTAAACAAAGCCTCTAAACCGATAGCCTTTTAACAGGATTACCTAAAAACAACTCAGATACTTTGCTATCTGCTATTAACTTACCACGGTTAGAGCCCTAGAAGGGGCTCAGACGCCAAGGTGATCGCTACCCCTGCATCCGCGTACCCAAGACCGTAGGCTGAATCATACCCCGCATGTTCGATGGCTTCACAAGTCCAGCCATGCATTACGCACCAATGCATAACCGGCCGGGTCATACACACTAAGCTCTATACTACTAAAAGGGTAACGAGCGTTCTCATCAAGGAGCATCACCGACAATTCGGCAAAATATTCTCGCTCGTTGGTGAGTGCATACGCTTTTTCAATATTTTTGCCAGAATAACTCGTAATATTTTTGTATAGATTTGAGGATTGCGCCAACTGAAATGCATGCTTTGCTTTAGGGGAGATGCGTTTGTAGTGATAGAAATAAAAACCGTGAGCCAATTCATGTACGGCAACAGCCAAAGCACGGCGATCAGATATGCTCATATAATACGACGCCGAACGCACTACGATACTGTCATCCCAACGCGGAGATATTGAGTTACCTGTGCGAAAGTACCACAAGCCCCTCACCAGACTTTGGTCTTTATATTCATCTCCGGCATAGATGTAATATCGCACTCCAGAGAATGATTCCCGGTGTCGCGGTGGAAACAGCTTCAACGCCAAAGAATGAAAATGCGCCAATCGCTTGGCTGCCGCATCGGTTAAGGCGCGGTCTGAATCCAGTAAGGCTTGCTCCACCATAAGCTCAATACCATAACCCTGCAGCTCCTTGTGTGCCCTAAAGGGGTAGCTATAATAATCACGACTAATCACACTGCCATACTTAGAGTGCGTATTTTGCAACTCAACACGAACATCTTGCGCTTGGGCATCAGGAGCACACTGACGTCGGTCATCGGTGTATTGAACTTTACCTTTGGCATCCTTACAACGCACAACAGAATCTGCGAAAGACAGGCTGGAGGCCCAGAAGCAACAGGCAAGCAAGGTGAGTGACGCTAATACTACTCGCGAATCACAAAAAAGGCGGCGCCACAGAGGGGTCAACGGCTTAAGTATGCTATAAAAAGCCAAGATAGCTACGAAGCCATGGTCGTTATTTTGTCGACCATGGCCCTTAAACCATTGCCACGAGTAGGACTTAAATGACGAAGTAGGCCAAGGGAATCAAAATATTTATCGATATCAAAAGATACAATATCCGCTGGAGTTTTGCCGTTGTAGGCCGCCAATACAACGCCCAACAACCCTTTCACAATAAAAGCGTCGCTATCTGCAGCAAACCACATGCGACCATCTTGAACATTAACATCTATCCACACTTGACTTTGACAACCTCTCACAAGATGTTCTTCATCTTTCTTAGCGTCGTCCATTGCAGGTAATTCCTTACCCAAATCAATGATGTATTTGTAGCGGTCTTCCCAACCATCAAAAAAACCAAGCGTATCAACAATATCATCCGCTGTAATACTGACGCCAAAGGGATTGCTTATCAAAGTACTGTCCACGGTTAGATCACGCCCATATTAACAAGTCAAAAACACTGTCGGAATAATTAAAAAAACATGCCCGTTTCAAGCTGTGCCTCTTCAGACATCATATCTCGGTGCCAAGCGGGGTCAAATACAAGCTCCACTTCAACCGTCTCCACATTGGGCACAAGTGCCACCCGATATTTAACATCTCCAACCAGTACAGGCCCCATTCCACACGCAGGAGCAGTAAGCGTCATCCGTATAGCCACTTTTTTTGAAAGCTGGTCAATAGCAACGTCGTATATCAAACCCAAACTGCGCAAATTCACCGGAATCTCAGGGTCATAAACAGTTTCCAACGCCTGCCACACTTGATCTTTGCTTATCGTACTGTCACCGGAAGCGGGAAAACTCAATACAAATTTTTCCAGGCCTAAAGCATCTGCATCGGTTCCATCAACACGTAACATGTTACCTTGGTACACCACCGTATAATTACCGCCCAGCGACTGAGTTATGGTAATAAATTGATGTGCGGGAATTGTTACCGGGTCACCAACCGGCACCAAACGTGCCGGGCAATCTCGCGTAGTCGTGACCATTCTCTGTTCAGACATAGGGTACAAACTCTTCTATAATTAATTAAACTGCAGGTTTCACACTAAAGCTTTCTCCACAGCCACAAGCGTCCTTAACATTTGGGTTATTTAATACCAAATTTTTATTTAGGCCATCAGTGACGTAATCGACAAGCGTACCCTGAATGGCAGACAAATGCGTTGGATCTACAAATACTTTCACTTGGTTTGCCAAAGAGATAACAAGATCTTGTTCCTCAGCACCATCAACCTCATCAATCACATACATAAAACCAGTACAACCGCTTTCCTTCAGGCTTATTCGAATTCCACCACCACCCTTTTTTTCCAGCTGGAGGCGAAAATGTTCTGCCGCTGCTGGAGTAATATTGACAGTTTCATTAACACTAAATATTTCTACACTCATAGACACCTCTCCCTACAAAAACTGTTTAACTTTGTCGAGTGCCGCAAACAAACTGTCAACGTCTTCGCAGGTATTATACAAAGAGAATGATGCTCGTACCGTCCCGGGAATACCCAAAGCTTCCATTAAAGGTTGAGCACAATGATGGCCGGTTCTAACGGCCACACCCTGCTGATCCAAAAGCATTCCCACATCGGATGGATGCGACCCTTTTAACAAAAAGCTAAACACACCCGTTATAGAGCTCGCGGTACCAACTCGCTGCAAACCTGCGCAACTAGTGGCTTTTTCATGGCAATATTTAAGTACTTCTTGCTCATGACGGATAATCGCAGCCCGATCAAACTGCTGCAAATAACTGATGGCCGCAGCCAAACCAATTGCGCCGGCAATATTCGGGGTGCCGGCTTCAAACTTGTAAGGCAATATGTTGTAGTGTGTACCGGAAAAACTACAAGTCTCTATCATCTCCCCGCCACCATGATACGGTGGCATATCATTCAACAACTCTTCCCTCCCCCACAATACGCCTATTCCGGTAGGACCGAATAATTTATGGCCTGAAAACGCATAAAAATCGCAACCCAAGGCCTGCACATCAATAGGAAAATGTGCAACCGCCTGCGCCCCATCAATAAATATTTTAGCGCCAACGGTTTTCGCCAATTCGACAACTTTTGCCACCGGGTTCACGGTTCCTAAAGCGTTAGAAACATGCCCTATTGCCACCATCTTCACCGACCTGTCTAACAGCGATGCTAGGGTATCAAGACAAAACTCCCCATCATCGCTGATGGGGAGTGGCAGCAATGTTGCGCCGGTTTCAGCGGCTAGCATCTGCCACGGAACAATATTTGAGTGGTGCTCTAGGGTGGAGACGATAATTTTATCACCAGCTGACACATTTGCTCGCCCCCAGCTACTGGCAATAAGATTCACCGACTCCGTAGTGCCTCTAGTCCAGAGTATCTCCCGAGTACTAGCCGAATTTAAAAATGTCGCCACGGTTGAGCGCCCAGCTTCAAATACTTCTGTTGCTCGATCGCTCAGAGTGTGCGCACCTCGGTGAACATTGGCATTGCACGTTCTATAATAGTCACAGACCGCATCAATGACAGCATCTGGTTTTTGCGTGGTCGCCGCGTTATCCAAATAAACTAAGGGGTGGCCGTTTATCTGTTGGGCCAATATTGGAAAGTCCTTTTGAATCTCATGAGCATCAAAGGTCACAATACGCCCCACTGGCTCAGCCTGACTCTTGCAAAACGTACTCATCTTATTTGATCCACAAAGGCCGTATCACGAGCAAACAACGAGGTTAATATGGGTCGCAATGCATCCGCAATCGCTTTATGCTCAACACCGTTTATTAACTCATTCACAAAACCATAGCTCAACAATGTCCGAGCCTCCTCTTCAGAGACGCCTCGAGTTTGCAAATAATGCATCGCCTCATCATCTAACTGGGCTACCGTTGCACCATGTGCACACTGCACATCATCGGCATAAATTTCCAGTTCAGGTTTTGTATCTACTTCAGCCTTATTACTGGTCAGTAGGTTTTTATTGCTAAGCTGTGCAAGCGTTTTCTGTGCATCTCGATGAATATGAATTCGACCATTAAATACTGCCCGGGCACTATCCGATATAATACCTCTAAAGACTTCATTACTGGTGCAGCGAGGAACCGCATGCTCAATGCACGTATGGTAATCAATATGCTGATTGTTTCGGCTAAGATATACACCGTTCAAATCGCAATGCGCACCTTCGCCCTGATAATTCACTACAACATCGACGCGCTTTATTTCACCACCCAGACCAAGATAAAAACCGTTTAAACGGGCATCTCGCTCAAGGTTCACATGAACACCACCAATATGAATTGCGCTTTCGGCCTCTAACTGCAAACGATAATGATGAAGTATAGCGTTGGCTTCCAACTGCAACTCGGTAATACTATTAGTAAAACTTCTTTGCCCTTCTGCACCAGGAGCAAAGTGCTCAACAACGGTTGCCTCACTACCAGCCTCCATCACCACCAATAAACGCTGATTAGAAGCGTATGTCGAATCAGTAATAGTGCCGACGTTAACAATGTGCAAAGTACTTTTAAGCTTTACATTCTTTCCAACACGAAGGTAGACCCCGTCATCTAAAATTGCAGCGTTTAACGCACTAAACAAGTGTTTTTCAGGGATTGCTATGGTATCAAGCGCAGCTACGATATCAGCCTGTTGCTGTGCATTAGCGTCAGAAAAACGCACCAACTCTACGCCAGAGGGTAAACCGCTCACATTACTCGATAGCGTTTCACTAAAATGCCCATCAATGAATACCAGCTCAATGGTATTGAGATTAGCAATAGCATATTGATTACGCCATTGAGCTAAATCTCCATCAATTTTTCCTACTGTTTTCGGTGCAACTCTGTGGTACTCACCCTGCTCAAGAGCACGCAAATTGGTGTACTTCCAATTTTCCAC
>Ga0065722_104364_pt1 | contig 22263 bp, 19 predicted proteins | sample BansetMetagenome_FD_59109 | JGI IMG/M metagenome (GOLD analysis project Ga0065722, IMG submission 59109) | Bankia setacea gill microbial communities from Puget Sound, Washington, USA - Caecum Enriched | ecosystem: Host-associated > Mollusca > Digestive system > Ceca | place: United States... | reverse complement strand
CTTTAAGAAATGTTTTCTTGTAATTCGGATACTCCCATCGCATTACACCACACTCAATACGAGCTTTCTGCCTTGCATCGTACCAAGTGAGAAAGCCTCGTTCCATAATCGGCTCATCATCCGCGTCAGTTAGATATAGAAATGTAGCCTCGTAACGAGCCTTGCCTTCCGGCTCGCCAAGAATATCTCTAAGACCTTCGACGCCATTAAACTCATGCTGATTTGATGTTAGGGCATCAGCCTCGACAGCACTTAGCTTCTTCGCTGCTGCACCTTGAAAGTATTGAGATAAATAACCACTCTTCACCCAGAAACCTCCAGCAAATAGCCATTGTCTGTTAGCAAGCTTGAAGTTGTTGCTGCAATCTCTTCAATTAGCCACTTCTTACTTCCCTATATCGACCATTTCCAAACAGTACACCTTCTCCAGACCATACTGCATCAAGCATTTAACGATTTCCGTTCATTTTCGACACTGCCATATATTTAGTTTTTCAAAAACTATGGTCATCTGTTAGGCCATTTATAAAAGTGGCGTGGCATTCTTGCCTCTAATGCTCGCCATCATCTTTCTTCGTTTTTTAGCGCTTAGTATAACTGTCATGAAGCAGGTAAAGCCTGCTTCATCATTTTTTTATCTTGGGCACAAAGCTGTTCAATATGAGGAGCCATGATGCGGGCGACTTCCAGCATCACAGGCATCACAACACTGTTACCGAATTGCCTATATGCTTGGGTATCACTAACCGGTATTTTAAAATTTTCGGGAAACCCCATTAACCTTCCACACTCTCTGGGTGTAAGCCTTCTTGGTCGCTTACCCTTTCCTTGAGAAACGAGAATTTCTGATCCGTCTTTGTAATAACGAGCAGACAAGGTTCTTGCAACACTATCCTTATCAACCAGACCAAAACCAAAACCATTCCCCGCCTTACGATGCTTTTCGGCATATGCTTGTAGGTATGCCCACAATCTCGGTGTTAGTGTGTATTTTGGGTTGATTTTAGCTTTTAGTCCTGTGGTGTATGGTTCTTCAGCTTCCTCGGTTCCATTCTGGGGATGAAGAATAGATGACATTTTAACCGAACCTTTTTCAGGTAACTGCAAGTCGTCCCATGTAAAATTTGTGTCTCCCCTAAAACCAACAATCAAAATACGCTCTCGATGTTGTGGGACGAAATGCTGACCATCAACAACCTTATAATGTATTTCATACCCTAGCTCTTCTCGCAACGTTTCAACAATCACCTTAAATGTATTACCTTTATCGTGAGACAACAGGTTTTTCACGTTTTCCAATAGAAATGCCCTAGGCTTTTTTTCTGCAATTATACGGGCAACATCAAAAAACAAGGTGCCCTGGGTTGTGCAGTCAAAGCCATGGGCGCGACCCAAGGCATTCTTTTTGGATACCCCGGCAATACTAAACGGCTGACATGGAAAGCCTGCAAGCAATACATCATGATCGGGGATATTTTTTTCATCAACAGTTGTGATATCGCCTACAAATGTATGGCTTGAATCTTGAGGGAAGTTTGCCATGTAGGTTTTTTGAGAAAATTTATTCCACTCGGAAGTAAAAACACATTTTCCTCCATTGGCTTCAAATCCAAGCCTAATTCCCCCAATACCTGCAAAGAGATCTATAAATTTAAAGGCCGAATCATCACCGGAAGATGTGTCCACTAAAGGAAGGATTCTTTGCCGAATAGCCTCAGACAAGTATTCCGGTGGATCATTATCCCGAACCTCCCAGCGGCGTACAGTTCTAACATCTACATTTAGAATTTTGGCAATTTCTGCTTGGGTATAACGATCCCGGGCCTCTCGAAGAAGGTCTAGGGGGTGTGTTTGATACATAGGAACTGCCTTAGTGTGTTACTTTCAGGGCATTATGTCCGCATTTAATCCCCACCTCAAGGGCGCTGTATATTTAATTAGTTCTACTGGGAAAGACTTGCGCAGACAAACTCGCCAAAAACATGGCAAGGCTAGAGCTTTATCCACACTCGCGCATAAAATATGCGCGCCGTGGTTTTTATGTTAAAGAGGGATGACGCTTTCGACGAAAATTATTTTTTAGGTTCTAGTTCTGAGAAGCATGTTTGTATTCAACAGCAATAGACGCTACCTTAAAAAAAGTAACGTGCGCAATCACATCACGACTAATTTTTGTGTAAAAGACCCTTCAGGGTAACTAGGCTTACCAAAACAGTAGCAACACTTCCACTAACACCAAAACCAACACTGCTGCGGCCAACACTCAACATACAAACAACAACCGCTTCTGAGCAACTTCACCCATAAACCAATGGCCCTTTCCATACCATTATTGTAAAACACACTCGGCAGAAACACGCCTTGCTCAAGGTGCAGCTATCGTCTCAGACCACTGCACAGCATTGGTATAAAGCGTATTACGGTTCATTACGCCAAAAGTGACTAGCGCCTCACCAGAGGCATTCGCCTTAAAGGTAAAGCGACGATCATCCTGCCCTAGCATTTCGATATTGGAGGATGCTTCTAGTAATTTTATTTCATCGCCCTCAGACACTTTAAGGTCAATAAAAAAGGTATCGCCGGCGATAATGTTTTTGTTCGCACTGAGCCCAATAGGGGGAATTGGCTCTTGTGATGTATCAATTAGCCCTGGCGATAATGACTGAATAAAATCAACGAGTATGGGTTGAATATCTGGGCCCGGTTCAGAGGCGTTAAGCCGAATAATACTGTTTTTAAACACGCAGAGTGTCGATTCACCGGAAATACCTGGCAGCCCACTGGAGTAGAGCGTCAGTTCGCCGGGGCCAGCGGGAGACACATCCATGTTGATACTCATCGCAGATGTTACGCCCAGCGACTCTATCGCGTATTCAAGGGCTTCGGCATTGACCACGCCACTCAATAGCTGAACTTTTACATCTAGACTATTCTCGCCTTGCTCTAGAGTGACAGAAAGCTGCGCAAGAGAATGATTTAACTGATACTGGCTAACACTTACAATTTGCCATGTTTTTTCAGTACCAAAGTGGGATTGCTCAATAAACGGCTCCCAATTTAACTGCAACTTTTTATCGTTGACGATATTGCCAATACGCTGATCGTAACCGATTTTTTGCTTAAACTGATCCACCGCATGGCTATTGGGCACAAAGGAAGGTTTCATTGCAAATGCTCTCTTGTCGTTCGCATAAGTGATTGGGGTGCATGCGGTTATGACGAATAGACAAATGCACACCCCCAAGGAATACAGACCGTTAATGGCTGTCATGACACCGACTTCACCTCGCCCCCAAGGGACGCATTGGTGACAATTCCACTAGCCGTACCACGCCGCCCAGCAAGCCTAGTGGTGGAGTCAATAACCGCTGTAACATAGGCCGCCCTATCCCCAACGCCATCATATGAGCCCGCGCAAGCATCAAATATTTTTCCTGAAAATTCGCAAAACATATGGTTGCCAAACCCGGAGCGGTCTGGGTCGTTTATGCCTACCTGCAAAAAATTTTCTGGCCGCACACCGGTAATACCTGAGCGCACGACAGTGTTGAATTTTCCACTCGGAAACGGGTTATTACAATTCCCCCAACCAACCAAATTGGTGGTATTAATATAACCAAAAGGCCGCAGATATAGACCGGGAACATCAATACCTAAAGCACCACAAAAAACGGTAACGGCATAACTTTGGTCGTAGCAATTAACAAAACCATAGGAAGGCGCCATGTAGCGATTGAGCTCAAAAGTGCCAGTGGCGCCACCGTAACGAGCTTCGCCTTGGGTGATTTCATATTTGTGATAGCGAATACCAAAACATGTTTGTGTGACTTTGACTACGGCATCTTGCGGCACGGTTTCTCGCGCAAACGCACTATTGTTTGTGAATAGGTAGCGTAGAGCTTCCGCCCACACGCCGGTACTTTTAAAAAAGTCGAAGGCACTTGGGTCATCAAAGACAAAAAACATTTCGAGAAAGACACTGCCCGATAAAACACATACACCACCCCCTTCTACCCCCCAAGAACAGTTTCCTTTGTACCACATTAGCCCGCTTTCTGGGTTTTGAAGGGTTGCCTCCACGGTATGGGTGCCGGAACTCAGGGGGATGCTGCCTTCAAAATTTAAGCCTAAAAAGTTAGTGAGTAGCTTTCCGTTACCGGAAACATTTTCGCTCTCTACCTTTACCGAGAGCTCTAGCGTTAAGGCCTCACCGATTTTGGCTACAATGGGTGCTGAAGAGTATTGGCCCATATATTGAGGGGCAGGCCAATTATTACCGTTCACCTTGGCCTTATTATTGGCTACCGTATAACCGTTTTTGTGTTTTATTGTTACGACCTCAACCGCCAGCGTTTTTTCCTGGTCCTCTGGGCCTGGCAACGACATATTGACCGATTCACCCACCTGAGTCATGCAAGCTCCTCCTGAGATAAAGATTGCACTATCTCTTCGCAGCTTACGGTAACCGCCGCTCGCGACTCTTGGTCGGAAGAGCAAGTGATTAGCGCCTTATGCGTACTCTGTTTTTTTCGTAAATTGTGGGCGGCAAAGGCAATTAAATAGCAACCCGTTGCGGCTCCCGTATCACCTAGACAATCCGCCGGGTGGAGGTGTTCGCATTCACTATGGAATTTATCCGCATTGCGAATATGGGCAACACCAAGTTCTTTGGCCCAGTAGCGCTCGCCATTGGCTGAGGAATACCATTCAGCGCATTTTTGCGTGGTCTGTTGCATTGTTTGCAAACTGGTCGCGGCAGCCGCACTTAAACCATCCCCCAAGGTCGCTTGATCGCTACCCATATGCCCCGGCTCGCTCGTAACACCAACATCGCCAAACGAAATGGGTCGCTCATCAACATTGGCCTTCGGACGTGCAGCAATCAGCAGTAAACAACTGCCCTCACCTGGCACAAAACCGTCACTCACCTGTTCTGATTTTAAGCGTTTCACCAAACCCTTAAGTAATACAGAGTCTCGAAACGACTCCAGGCCTGCAACCACGCAAACCCCCGAGGGCTTTTCCGCTAGCCAGCTTCTGGCTGCCTGCAATGCTTCAAGACTGCCAGTACGGCCGGAGTGAAAGAGTTTGCAAAAAGAAATATGCTCCAAAATACCCGGGTGCTGAGTGCCGAGTAGGCTTAACCAACGCTCTTCATAGCCCTGCCCCAAGTCGGGCGGTACAGATAAAAACAGCGGAACGGGCCCAAGCTGACTCAAAGCGGGTTCAAGCTGCAGAAAGGCTGCGTGAAAACTACGTACCATGACCGCAAGGCGCGCAGAAATAAAGGGCATGCGGTGAAACGCGTAGCTCAAATCTGGCATGGCTTCATCGGGAATCAAAGACATCACCAACGGGTTGCCAGTGGCATCAGTGTAGTCGGTTAGCGAGTATGCACTAACGCCGGCAGACACCGCTGCCATAGTGCTGGGGGAGTCTGCACCGAGGGGGCTAATCAGTGCTGTTTCAAGTAAGTAGAGCGGTTGCGTCATCCTTTTTCCAACCTAAAGTTCGATCCAGAGTTAAAAGTAAAAGCCTTCACTTGCCAGAGGCATAGCATTGTATACGAATTGAATGCTTAAACACTGTCGGTAATCACAACCACGTTAAAACCTAGACGCACGGGAATCACCTTAGCTCTGTCTAAACACCCCGCAGAACCGCCAACTAAACAGCGAGGGAATTTCTCTTAGCTTCAGGCAACAAGAGGATCGAAGCGTCAAAGTCATCAGCGGCCCCAGTCATAATCACGCCCTAGACGTTTGTCTATAAAACAACCACTCCATGCTCCGCACGCTTACAGTTTCGCAATAGCCGCCGCTGTATCGGTGGTAATGGCCGCAGTACGGGCAGCGGTATTTTCCATAGCGTCATTTAATTGGCTATTGATCTACAAGGACCTTATCACGAATAATGACCACACTTAACCTCGCCTTTGCGGACATTAGCCTAGACGCCGTTCAATAAGCCCGCTAAAAACTCACACCCATGACGCCTTGACTTTATGAGTAATAACCAGCATGAGCAATGAGCAACCCAATAACCCCTTGCACGGAATTACACTCGAACAGGTCGTCACAAAATTGGTCGCTCAATTTGGCTGGGACGGCCTAGCCCAGAGAATAGACATCAACTGTTTTAAAAATGATCCTTCTATAAAGTCTTCACTAAAGTTTTTGCGTAAAACTCAGTGGGCAAGAGATAAGGTGGAGAAACTATTTGTTTCTACCTTTGAACAGAAATCTCCTTGGGAAAAATAGCCGCCGGTGGAACACCGTGCTAGCGTTGTTGAGCCGTTGCCATAGCCCGTGCAGCATGCAACCCGGTGGACACAGATCACAATAACGGAGTACTGCACGCTATATCCATTTAAGGACATGACGATCAAGTGTGTTCCGATAAGTAGATGATTACCGGTAGATAGCGACGGAGATTCAAAATGCCTCACTTCCACATTTTCACTGACGGCAGCGTTAATACCCAGCTGAATATTGGCTACGGCGCTTACCTAAGCACCAGCGACCTTAGCCTACCGCTAAGCGCCCTAACAGGCTCAATCAAAGTCAAACGCTTTGATGAGACCAGCTCCACCAAACTAGAACTGCAAACGTTTTTATGGGCATTGGATGAAGTAAGAACACTGAACGAAGCGACAAAGCAGCATTTTACCGTTTATACAGACTGCCAGAATATTATTGGCCTGCCGAAGAGGCAAGCTAGGTTAGAAAAAAACCACTATATCTCCAGCAACAAAAAACAACTCAAACACGCGGAACTGTATCGGGCCTTTTATCACATAAGCTCGGAGCTAACATTCACGCTTGTAAAGGTGGCCGGCCATAAGGCAGCAAGTGATAAAAATTCTATCGAGCGGCTATTTTCTTTAGTCGACAAGGCATCGCGACATGCGCTACGAGAAAACATCCAAGTATAATAATAGTTTCCCTACACCCTATTGCGGCGCATAACACTTGAGCCCCTGTAGATCATTCGCCAGTAAGTTATCCAGTTTTTTCTGTATGTCACTATTACCATTATGTGGGTATGCGGCTAGCGCTCTTCGATAATCGGGCAGCCCATATAAAAACGCTGCTACATCTTTAACACTGGGAATATCGCAGCAAGCGCCAAAGCCTTCTTTATCCAACATAAAGGCGTTGAGCTGCTGCTCGAATTGCCCTTGCATCGGGAATGCCAAGTACGGTTTACCCAAATACAGCGCCTCGCTAATAAGGGTGAATCCAGCGGTGGCGATAACCGCCTTGCTACTGGCTAAGTCTTGCAGAAAACCATCGGCACTAAACTCGCAGTACTCAATATTATTTTGCTGCTCCGTTTTATTGTAACCATAAAGTTTAAACTTTTCCCTTGGAAAAGACTTTAGAACTTCAACCAAAGAATCAAAACCGGAGGTTACATACACCAAAATATGCTCACTCTCACTCGAGGACAAATTCAATACTTGTTGGCGTAAAATAGGTGGAAATAAAAAACTGTGATCGTTCTTCAAAGTGCCTTGGTGAAAGGTCGTTATTAAAGAAACCCAAGGCTTTGGCACCATAGCGCGAATAATCGATTCTGTAATGAAAGCATCTTTGCGAAAATCGCCCGGAATTTCATAATGCATATATCGCATACGGTGCTGGTTATCGATGGAAATAAGCGGAATATTGTAGTGTGCAGCCAAATAAGCCGTACAGGGTTCAAAATCACACAGAATACAGTCGGGTTGAAAATGTTTGATCAGTTCTCGCAGGGCATCTAAGGCTTTAATTCCCTGCGGTAAGTTGGCCAAATTCGCTGAGATCGTTTTCAGTTTAGACACTTCATTATCTTCACTTACAATGGTAAGGCCTGCAATTTCCAGAACATCAAAATCGTCTTTCAAATTGCGATAGCCTCTATCGTAGGAAGCCATTTTCACGTCGTGCCCCTGCTCCTGCAAATACGAGCTAATCAAACGCGCCCGCGAAGAGTGGCCTGAGCCCTCACCCGATACCCCGTATAGAATTTTCGCCATTCCACATTCCTTTTAACAAGATTGCTTGCCGCATAGACCATTGAACTGCAGCGACATCACGTTGACCCTTCAGCGGAGTATAACTCTCCCCCACATATTTTACCTAGGAAACCGTAGCCGGCCCGCCACCCTCGAAAGAACCGAAAGACCAGAATCAAATTGATTTACATCGTTTTATCTGTATGAGGCCACGCCGTTTCAAAATTTACATTTGACTTTCCACGCCAAGCACTTTAACTTGCCGCCTGCTCTGGGTGCATTGGTGATGTTTATCAATGCCAAATGGGAAACAGGTGAGAAACCTGTGCTGCCCCCGCAACGGTAAGTGGACGTATTGTAACGCCTCTAGCCCGACACCAGCCCGAAGCACGAACACAGATGGAGCGGAGGGCTACCATCCAGGAATGGTTTTTCTTGCGCACCCAGGGTAATACACGTTCCCTTTGGTTAATGTCCACCTGGCCTTTCGCGCTCGCTCATCATCTCCCAGATGCCTCTCTCAATTGCTGCCGAATACGCTTTAGCTTTTGAGGTTACAATGAAAAACACCACCCCCAATACGATTCACCACCTAGCTTTTGGGCTACTGATCTACAGCCTAAATACGCAAGCACAACAAGCAATAGCGGATGCCGAAGGCCCCCCATTAGAAACCATTATTGTCACCGCCTCTAAAGTGGAAAGTTCGCTAGAAAGGGCCGCTACCTCTGTCACTATTATCACCAAAGAAGAAATTGCACTACGAGGCTATAACAGCCTGTTGGATACCTTGCGTACTCAACCCGGTATCGCGGCGTCCAATAGCGGTGGCTTGGGCAGCATCTCAACCTTGAGGGTTCGCGGTGAAGAAGGTTACCGCACCCGAGTACTCATGGATGGCGTTGATATTTCCGATGTAAGTGGCACCCAAGTTGGCCCGCAGATGCAACACTTAATGACGGGAAGCGATATTGAGCGAGTTGAAATCCTTCGTGGGCCTCAAGGCTTTATGTATGGTGCCGACGCCGGCGGGGTCATCAATATTTTAACTCAAAGCGGTAACAGCGAACTCGGTGGCGACTTCCGTATAGAGGGAGGCCAGTTCAATACAGTTAATACCGGTGCATCACTGGCTGCCGGCTCGGACAAGGCTGATGTTTTTGTTTCCGCCAACGCCCTTAAAACAGATGGCTTTAATGCCGCTGTCACTGATCTTGAAAATGAAGAGGATGGCTACGACAATATTAGCCTGCATTCCAAATTCGGCTGGAACATTCAACCACAACTGCGTGCACAAGCGGTTTTACGCCACGTTGACGCTGAAAATGAATACGATGGCTGTTTTACCAACAATGGCAGCAGTAACGACTGCGCTAACGACTTTTCTCAAACCCTTGGCAAAGTCTCGCTAGATTTCAATAACGAACGTCAAAGCCATGGCGTGTCTTTAAGCTATTCGGATGTTGAGCGCGATAATAACGCCGCAGGCGATAGCACGTTTAGCACCCAAGGCAATATGCAAACTCTGGAATACCTCGGTAGCCTCAAAACAAGTGAAAGGCTTAAATTTGTTTTCGGGGGAGACTACCAAGCTCAGAACCTAAGCCCTAAAGGTCAAGCAGAAATGGAGCGCGATCAAAAGGGCGTCTTTACCGAAATACAAACGACTTGGTTCGATGCTCTCTATATTAATGCTGGCGCACGCTATGACGACAACTCCGACTTTGGCAACCACACCAGTGTGCGACTCTCGGCTGCCTACATTCAAACACTTGCCGGTGGCTCTACACTCAAATACCGCAGCGCTTACGGCACTGGCTTTCGCGCTCCCAGCCTGTCGGAGATTGCCTACAATGCTAGCCCCTCGGCCTATGGCGCAGCAGCGGCAACAAGCTTAAAAGAAGAGCAGAGTAGCGGCTACGACCTTGGTATCGATTATCGTCACCCCTCCGGTTTGAATGCACAAGCGACTTACTTTAACCAATTAATTGGAGATGAAATTTATTTCGACCTCATCGATTTTAGTGGTTACTTGCAAAGCGACGGAGAAAGTAGCTCTGAAGGGATAGAACTTGCAGTGGCAGCGCCACTGAATAATAGATTTACGCTTTTAGGGAACTACACCTACAATACCACCGAAAATTCTGAACAAGAACAACGTGCTCGGCGCCCCGAACACCTGTTCAATGCTGGCCTACAAGCCGCCACACTACAGAATAAGCTCCACCTACTTGCCAACCTTCGCGCCTCCAGTGGCGCGGTAAACGATATTTACGGCCTTGGCCGAGTGGAACTGGATGATTACAGAGTTTTCGATATAAGTGCCCGCTATGCGATTAATACGCACTTTACCGTAAGCCTGCGAGCCGAAAATATCAGCGACGCAGAATACCAAGAGGTCACTGGCTACAACACGGCTGGGCGCTCGATCTACGCCGGTGTAAATTACACATTTTAAGGAGTTCCCCATGCCCGAAAATAAAGACAACAAGCACAGCTCTGCCATGAAAAAATTAAAGGAAAAAGTGGATTCACGTATAGAGCAAGCCAGCACTGAGCGAGGTGTATCGGTATTGCTAACCGGAGACGGCAAGGGTAAATCCAGCTCGGCTTTTGGCATGGTGTTACGCGCACTTGGCTACGGTCAAAACGTTGGTGTTGTGCAGTTTATTAAAGGGCAACAACTTTCCGGTGAAGAAATTTATATTCGTGACACCTGCCCACAGGTGCAATTTTACCAAATGGGTACGGGCTTCACTTGGAATACTCAAGACCGCAGCGGCGACATTGCCGCAGCCGAGGCTACTTGGGAGGTTGCACTGAACATGCTACGCAATCCCGATTTAGATCTCGTTGTTTTGGATGAGCTTACCTATATGATCGGCTACAGCTACCTCGACGAAAGCACCGTTCTCACCGCCATTCGCGAGCGCCCCTTGGAACAGAGTGTGGTGGTCACCGGTCGCGGCGGTGGTAGCGCTTTGCGCGACGCGGTAGATACCGTTTCGGAAGTAAAAGACCTCAAACACGCCTTTAAAGCCGGTATAAAAGCGCGTAAAGGTGTTGATTATTAATCGTTGATTCCGTACTCAACAGCATCACTGCAGGCTAGAGCTATTCATGAGACATTCACTCTTAAGCATGCCCAAAGGCACGCTCATGGTACAGGGCACTACCTCCGATGCAGGGAAAAGCACCCTAGTAGCAGGCCTGTGCAGAGTGCTCGCTAGGCGTAAGGTAAAAGTCGCGCCGTTTAAGCCACAGAACATGGCCTTAAACAGTGCCGTCACTCAAGACGGCGGAGAAATTGGTCGCGCTCAAGCCGTGCAGGCCTTAGCTTGTGGGCTTGATGCCCACACCGACATGAATCCCGTACTGATCAAGCCCAATTCCGACGTGGGTGCACAAATTATTATTCACGGAAAAGCTCTTTCCAACATGGATGCTGCGGTGTTTCACGATTACAAACCCCAAGCCCATAAGGCTGTTCTAGAGTCTTACCAGCGCTTACAACACCGCTACGACACTATTATTGTTGAGGGCGCTGGCAGCCCCGCAGAAATCAATTTACGTGAGGGCGACATTGCCAACATGGGGTTTGCCGAAGCGGTAGATTGCCCGGTCATTTTAATCGCTGACATCGATAAAGGCGGTGTATTCGCGCATATTGTTGGCACTCTCTCACTACTGGCGGAATCTGAACAAAACCGTATTATCGGCTTTGTTATCAATCGCTTTCGCGGCGACATTGCGCTGCTGCAACCCGGTCTCGACTGGCTACAAACAAGAACAGGCAAACCCGTACTGGGCGTACTACCGTACTTAAAAAACTTCTACCTAGAAGCCGAAGATGCCATTAGCACAGAACAACAATTCGACGGCACAAACGATTCTGCAGATAATAAATTTACAGGGCACGCAGAAGACCCTCCCCGCAGTCCAACCCCCCACCTCAATATTGTCGTACCGGTGCTGCCAAGAATTAGTAACCACACCGATTTTGATGCGCTACGCCTGCACCCCCAAGTCAATTTGCAATTTGTGCCCATAGAAGCGCCCCCCCCTCCTTGTGACCTTATTATTCTTCCGGGGACAAAAAATGTGTGCGGCGATTTACAAAGCCTTATCCAATATCACTGGCAAGACCATATCAATAAACACTTGCGATACGGTGGCAAACTCATAGGGATTTGCGGCGGCTACCAAATGTTGGGCGAAACCCTAAAAGACCCCTTGCAAATTGAAGGGAATATTCGCGAGCAAAAGGGCTTTAATTTGCTACCCGTAGAAACCACGCTTTGTGCACAAAAACGCTTGGCTAATCTCAACGGCGTTCTGCAACTTAACGGTGAAACAGCGATATTACGCGGCTATGAAATACACGCAGGCACCACCCAATACTCTAGCTCCCAGTACCCCATACAAGCCCCTCCCATTCGCTATTCTAAGCAGCAAAGCGACGGCCACCTCTGTGACAACGATCAAGTATTGGGCTGCTACCTGCACGGCTTATTCGATACCCCGGAGGCATTGAGCCTCGTTCTTCGCTGGGCAGGTCTGCAACATAGTCGTCACAAAGTCGATATCCACGCCCTGCACAATGCCCAAATCGATCGCTTAGCCGACTGCCTAGAAACACAGCTCGATTTTGAAAAATTACACCGAGCGATTGCCACGCTATGAATCACAACTTAGAACCCAGCGCTTACCCCAATCGGAAAAAACCGTGGCTTTTTCCCTTGGCATTAGTATTGCTCTCACTATGTTTACTGGGTTCCCTTTTTTTTGGTGCCGTGGCCATTCCCCCAAGTGATTTCTTTCTTTGGTGCAGCGGCAATGCCGACGCGCAAACGGCGCTCATTATAGAAGAGTTGCGCTTGCCACGCGCCCTGCTGGCGGTGCTCATTGGCAGCCTACTGGCAAGTTGCGGTACAGTCACACAAGGCTTGTTTCGCAACCCCCTAGCAGACCCTTCACTCATTGGTGTCAGCGCAGGCGCAACCGCAGGGGCGAGTGTGGTAATCGTGCTCTTTCACCAGCTGCAATGGTCTTATGGAGGGCTCTCATTAATTTCTCTGGGCGCCTTTATCGGCGCCGTTATTGTGGTCACCTTTGTCTACCGCCTCGCCTCCAACCCCAACGGCACATCTATAGCCACCTTACTACTCGCCGGAATTGCGTTTACCTACTTGGCGGGCAGCTTCACTAACATCCTAGAATATATCGCTGATAGCGATATGTTAAAACGCCTCAGTTTGTGGCGTATGGGCGGGCTTGAAGCAGCGGACTATTCGCAAGTAAGTATTTTGGCCGTGGTGAGTGTTGTGGTACTTAGCCTCCTATTCTCGCAGTCCCGCGCCTTAGACGCACTGCTCCTAGGCGAATCGGAAGCCCGACACTTGGGGCTAAAGGTCAATCGCCTCAAAAAGCTCGTGATCCTTTGTGTGGCTGCGGGTGTGGGCACCTCGGTAGCATTCGCCGGCACCATTGCCTTTATCGGCCTGATTGTGCCCCACGTATTGCGCATGTTAATTGGGCCCGGTCATAGGGCATTAATTCCTTTGGCTGCGTGTGCTGGCGCCATTTTATTGCTAATCGCCGACACTCTCGCTCGCACCATACTCGCCCCAATCGAGTTGCCGGTTGGTTTAGTCACCGCACTGCTGGGGGCACCGATCTTTATTGCATTGCTACGCCGCCACTATCAATTTGGGATGTGAGGCCTTAGTGATGACACCGAGTACAAAGCAATGACGACCATTATTGATGTCAAACGCCTGAATGTTTCCATTCAAGGGCACACACTTTTACAAGCCCTAGACTTCCAGCTTCAGGCCGGTGAAATTGCTGCCATTATTGGTGCAAATGGCGCAGGTAAATCCTCACTACTGCGCACATTGTGCGGTGAGCTTAGCCATCAGCAAGGAGAGATAAAACTGTTTGGACGCAACCCCAAACAGTGGCCGCCGCAACAGTTAGCAACACACATGGCAGTGCTACCACAATTGAGTGTATTGAACTTCCCCTTTACCGTTAAAGATGTGGTCGAACTCGGCAGAATACCGCACAGCTCTGGCAGAAATATAGACCACGCCATTGTCAATGACGCTATGGCAATAATGGACATTGCCAATCTCGCTGAACACAATTTTATGGCCTTGTCGGGTGGCGAAAAACAACGCACCCAACTGGCCCGTGTACTCGCACAAATTTGGCGGGCAGAAGACAGTAGCGAGGGCCAGCGCTTATTGTTACTCGATGAACCCATTGCGTCTCTCGACCTTGGTCATCAACAAATTCTTATGCAGGCCATTCAGCAATTTTCTCGGCAAGGCGTTGCGGTATTAATGGTTTTACACGAACTGAATATTGCCAGTCGCTATGCCGATACCTTGGTGGCCATGGATAAAGGTAACATCGTGTGCAGTGGCCCACCGCAGTCACTACTGAGCGTTGAACTGATACAGCAGCTGTTTGGTGCCGACGTTACGTTAACGCAATCTGCTACTCAGCATCAGGCCGTGCTCATTCAATAGAGGCAGTACACCATGAAAACGTTAGTTTTGGGCGGCGCCCGAAGCGGCAAAAGCCGATACGCAGAAAACGCTGCGCTAAACCTCGCCGAGGGCCAGCGCAGCACACTGTATTACCTAGCAACCGCCCAGCCGCAAGACGAAGAAATGCAACAGCGCATTCGCTGCCACCAGCAACAACGAGACAAGCGCTGGCAGCTTATTGAAGAACCTATTGCTCTTGCAGAGAGCTTGCAACGTTTAAATCAGTCTAGCACAGTGATACTGGTCGACTGCCTCACCTTGTGGCTAAGCAACTGCTTGCATCATGGTGTATTGGCCGAACAAAAAGCCGCGCTGCTTAACGTACTTCCTACACTTGAAGCCCATATTTTTTTAGTGAGCAACGAGGTAGGTTCCGGCATTGTTCCCATGGGCGAGCTAAGCCGACAGTTTGTAGACGAGAGCGGCTGGCTGCACCAAATGCTGGCCCAACACTGCGACAGCGTTACATTAATTGTGGCGGGTTTACCCCTGGGCTTGAAATAGCCCAGCGCTAACCGCTAAGTTCAACTTTTTCGCCTTCAAATGTGAGTAATGCCTAACATGGTTCAGCACAGTAAACCCGCACAATGGCTAAGCGAGCCAGCCCACGCTATTGACGCCGACGCACAGCGGTCCGCTAAAGCCTATCAAGAAACCCTTACCAAGCCGCCCGGTTCACTCGGCGTGCTAGAGCTAATCGCCACACGATTTGCCGGTTTTCAGGGCCGCCTTCACCCTCAGCTTAACGCCATAGATGTCAGCGTATTTGCCGCTGACCACGGTATTTGTGCTCAGGGGGTATCAGCCTTTCCCCAACAGGTCACCGCGCAGATGATAGCGAATTTTGTTAGTGGTGGCGCCGCCATTAGTGTTTTGTGTAAGCAATACCAAGCCAAATTATACGTGGTTAATTTGGGCACTGTTGACGATAGTAGCCACCTACCCGGCGTCCATCACCATGTCGTCGCTAACACCACAGCCGATTTTAGCCTCGGCGAGGCAATGACAGAGAAGCAGCTAGCCCAAGCCCTAGAGGTGGGGAAAAAACACCTACAAAACCGTTGGCAAGAGGGCCAAAAGCCAGACCTTTTTATTGGCGGGGAAATGGGAATTGGCAATACCAGTTCGGCCTCAGCAATATACAGTTTGCTACTGAATACTCATGCACAACAAACCGTTGGTCCCGGCACCGGCCTAAACGAACAGCAGCAACAGCACAAAGTCGCGGTTATCGAAACAGCACTGCGCCTTCACGCCCCGCACTGCCAAACGCCTTTCGATATTCTGCGTTGCGTAGGTGGATTTGAAATTGCAGCCCTCACCGCCGCCTATCTTTACTGCGCTCAACAAGGCGTACCCGTTTTGATCGATGGATTTATCTGTACCGCTGCAGCACTTTTGGCCCAACGGATTAACTCATCCTGCACAGACTGGTTTATATTTTCTCATCAATCCGCTGAGCCCGCACACGTGCTTGCACTGAATAATTTTGACGCCCGAGCGCTGCTCAATTTAGGCATGCGCCTTGGTGAAGGCAGTGGTGCTGCCATAGCGATACCACTCATTCAATCGGCATTAAACCTGCACAACCAGATGGCCACCTTCCGTCGCGCTGCGGTAAGTCAGCCCCCTCATGATTAGCGCTCCCGACGAAAGCACAAGCATTGATTTACTTCGCCATGGGGAATGCGAGGGTGGCAACATATTTCGCGGCAGCACTAACGTTGCATTAACACCCGTAGGCCTCGAAAAAATGCACGCCAGCTGCAAACACGCTAACAAACAGTGGCAGCATATTATTAGCTCGCCCCTGCAGAGATGCACCGACTTCGCAAAAACGCTAGCAGATAAAATGGGAGCACACCTGCATGTAGAAACGCCCTTACAAGAAATAGATTTTGGTGCATGGGAAGGTAAAGACATCGGTACAGTGTGGCAGCAGCACGAACAAGACATTTCTCAGTGGTCACAAAATCCAACACGCTATACCCCCCCCGGTGGCGAGCCCTTACACGCGTTCGCAGAACGAGTGCAAGCTAGCTTTCAACGGGTGACGCAACAATACAAAGGCCAATCCATTTTATTGGTGACTCACGGCGGCGTCATTCGTGTATTGCTCACCTATATACTGGGTATGCCGCTCGCTTACACAAACCGCTTTCACGTTCCCTACGCTAGCATGTCACGCGTACAGTGTTATCACGGCAGTAGCGGCGACGCATATGAACTTTCCGCGCATAATTTTACCCTCAACGGTTCAGCGCCCGGAAAAGAACACCATGAATAGACGCCAGCACTTACAGGCCTTTGCCCTCGCGTGGGCGTTGATGACACGGCTGCCATTACCCAGCGCGGTGTTTCCTGCAACCATTACCGCTTCACTCAAAACCCTGTCATCGCTTTATTTCCCAATAGTTGGCTGCATACTGGCGGTTCTGCTCAGTGCTAGCTTAACCGTGTTTATTCAATTAGAACTACAACCGCTTACGGTGGCCACCTTATTGGTAAGCCTTTGGGTATTTCTGACCGGAGCAATGCATTTGGATGGACTCGCCGACGCCAGCGATGCCGCCTTTGTCGCACACAAAAGCCCCAGCGATATAAGCCGAGTTTTTAAAGACCCTCACATTGGTCCTATGGCCGTTGTTGTTTTAATTGTTGTGCTATTTCTAAAAATTGCCCTGCTTAGTGACATTATTTCTGCTGTAACAGTACGCCCCTTTTCACTCACTTATGCCTACGGGTATTGTCTGTTTTTGCCTCTTGTCCTCTCTCGTCTCATGGCTCTGTGGTATATGGCGAGCACTCCTTATATCTCCAAACACGGTTTAGCCAGTGAGATGGAGCCGGAACAAAAACGTCACTTTATCGGTGTTCAAACCTTACTTTTCACTGTGGTTTGTTTTTACAGTTTTGGTCCTATTCCAAGTATTATCTGCGGCCTACTAGCCACTGCTTGCAGTTATTACTGGCGTCGCAAGTGGTTGCGATTACTTCAGGGGTACAACGGTGATTGCGTTGGTGCTCTCATAGAGTTGGTCGAACTGAGCTGCCTACTGGGCATGGCGGTAACGCTATGACCCTTGCGTGTCTCGCCCTCGCAGTGCTTTTGGATATGATACTGGGAGAACCGCGCCACTATCATCCCCTCGCAGGCTTTGGGAAAGTTGCACAGAAGCTGGAACGTATTTTAAATGGTGACGCGGCTACAGCGCGTGCTCAACCGCCATGCCTCTCAAAAATTACCACGCAACAAGCCCACTTCCTTAGCATACTCAGCGGCGCCATCGCCTGGGCAATTGCGGTGATACCTTGGCTGGTCTTGGCCCTACTTGCCTACCAACAACTTCCTTCCTTTGAGTGGCTGTTCAATACCGCCTTACTCTATTGGGCCATTGGCTACCGCAGCTTAAAACAACACGTGACCAATATTGATGTAGCGCTTCAACAACCCACCTTAGAACCAGCTCGCAAAGCCGTCGCCGCCATTGTGAGCAGAGATACACAGCAACTGAAAAAACCCGCGCTAGTTAACGCCTCCATTGAATCCACCTTAGAAAATGGCTCCGACGCAATTTTTGCCGCAATTTTCTGGTTTATCGTAGCGGGTGGCCCAGGCGTTTTACTGTACCGCTTGAGCAATACCCTTGATGCCATGTGGGGCTATCGCACACAACGTTATGAACGCTTCGGAAAATTCAGTGCTCGCGTAGACGACGCTCTGAACTGGCTACCGGCGCGTTTAGTGGCTCTGAGCTATTTGGCGCTTGGGAATTCGGCTAAAGCATGGCACGCGTGGCACACTCAGGCAGCAAAGTGTGCCAGTCAAAATGCCGGTGCCGTCATGGCATCGGGCGCCGGTAGCCTAGGCATTGTCTTGGGCGGCACAGCCTATTATGGAGGCCAACCAGTCCTTAAACCTCCGCTGGGGTTAGGGCGTGAACCACACCAAAAGGATATTCTCCGAGCCTTGACCTTAATCGATAAAACACTGCTTTTGTGGCTGCTCGGAATTGCGGCTATGTCGGCGGTGATATGACCCTGCACCCCCTCCCTGCGCACGGCGGAAACATGGCTTGGGCAGTGAAAACATTCGGCCGCCCAAAAGAACACTGGATAGATTTATCCACGGGAATTAGTCCTTGGGCCTGGCCGGTCCCCACCCCACCCTCATCCGTATGGCACGACCTTCCCTGCGGCGACCAAACAGCGTTACGTATCGCTGCAAGCCAGTATTACCGCTGCTCAATAGCACAGCTACTGCCGCTTGCAGGTAGCCAACAGGGCATTGCATTAATACCGGCAGTCGTTACCGCCAGAGACAAACAACGGCTTAGGGTTGCCATACCAGCCCTCGGTTATCAAGAACATCGCCTTGCATGGGCAGCCCATGGCCACCGTATTATTCACTACCACGCATTAAGTGAGCTTTCGTCACTTATCACAGCGGGAGAAATTGATCACGCCGTTGTGATTAACCCTAACAACCCCAGCGCCGCGTGGTACAGCTCGCAAGACATCATCGATCTATGCACCTTGCTTGCACGTAATAATCGCGATTCGGTGTGCGTCATCGATGAAGCGTTTAACGATACTCGCCCGGAAACTTCGGTAGTAAACCAACTACCGCAAAACGCCTTGGTACTGCGTTCTATAGGCAAATTTTTTGGCTTGGCCGGGCTGCGTGTAGGCTTTGCCATTGCCCACCCCCATTGGATAGCGGCGCTTGATCAACTACTACCGCTCTGGCATATTAACGGCCCCGCTTTACATATAGCGGCTCAAGCTCTTGTAGACACACCATGGGTAGAGAATCATCGTCTGCGCTTGCAGCAACACAGTACAACGTTTAAACAGATTTTAGCCGACCGGTTCCCGCAGTATTGCTTACACGCCAGTGATCTTTTTATAACCCTTAAAGGCGATCGAGAAGCCTTATTTCAGCTGTTTATTGCGTTCGCTCAACACGGTGTATTAACTCGCTTTGGAGAGCAAAATAGCCAACATGCTTGGCTGCGTATTGGCTTACCCGGTGAGCAACTATCCCCCACTCTTGACCGCATAAAAATGTTGGGCTCTCTGTTATGACGCTGCACAATTTTCGCAACCACTTTACCACTATTGTCGCACTGCTCTTTTGTGTGCTTTCATCAAGCGCCAGCCAAGGCGCGAACCTACCTAAACCCGCCCTATTTCAGGTCACGGACTACCGAGGGCGAACAGTCACACTAGACGCCCCAGCAAAACGTATTATTGCCCTTGCGCCACATATTGTTGAAAACCTGTATTCGGCCGGCGCAGGCGACTCAATTGTCGGTGCCGTTGACTACTGTGATTACCCTGCGAGTGCCAACAATATTCCACGTATTGGTGGCATTCATTCTTTTAATCTCGAAAGCATATTGCAACTTAAACCCGACCTAGTGATTGTATGGGGTTCAGGCAAGGGCGAAAAAATCCTCAACAAAATTACCGCTCTTGGTCTTACCGCCTATGTCAGCGACCCTCGGACCTTAGACGATGTGCCGCGCTCCATTCGCGACTACGGCACCTTAACCGGAAATGACAAAACGGCTGAAAAAACCGCTCGAAGTTTTGAAGCAGTGCATTTATCACTGGTAAAAACTTACCATCATTTACCCACGGTTAGCGCCTTGTATCAAGTATGGAACAACCCGCTACAAACGCTAAATGGCGAACATATTATCAGTGACGTCATCAACATGTGCGGCGGCAGTAACATTTTTCACGAGGCAGAATCACTCGCACCGAAGATAAGTATCGAATCGGTTATTAGCCTAAACCCACAAGCGATTATTGCTAGCGGTATGGATACATCTCGCCCAGAGTGGCTAGACGACTGGTCGAAATGGCCAACCATTAGCGCCGTTAAGAATAATCATTTGTTTTTTATCCCTCCCGACCTTATCCAACGACATACCGTTAGGCTGTTAGAGGGCGCCACATTAATGTGCGAGCACTTACAGCAGGTACGAAACGACTTAACAACACCATAAAATACAAACAACATTCAGCTTGTCAGTAACGAGGAACACTATTTAAATACCTCAGCGCCTCAAAGCGAGACGCTGGGCAATCCATGTAATCTTACTACTGATTCGACTTATCTTTCACCACGGTCCATACAACCTTATCCGTTAAAGTAGTGCCATCACTCGCTTGGGCACTCACCTCAATGCGATTTTTACCTGAACGTAGTTGCACACTCTTCCATACCGCCATATTATCGATCGCGTTTTTATCTTGCTGCAGTTTTCCGTTAACCTTGAGAGTCACTTGTTGCAGATTCGAATAGACTTTAATGTCAGTGATGTCATCAACACGCAAGATGTCACGACGAGAAGTGATATAAACCATAGGCTCAGCAGACCAATTTGCCTGATACCAAAAATAGGCATCTTTACGAACTTTCCTATCGTAGCTAACCAAGCCTTTATCGTTGATGCCATCGCTATCGCCTTCGGCTCGACCATCCGATGCAAAATCAAAACCCAGCCAAATAAAGTTCGCCCACAAATACGCTTTATCTTTAAGGCTTAACCAAGCGTCTTCATGCACTTGAGTTTGGTATTGTTCGGGGTGCCACTTCCCAGCAGTATCGGGTCGCTCCGGGTTTTGCTCTTGATGTAATACGCTGCCTCCGCCGCCAAACTCGCTAATGGCTAGCGCTATACCGGGTAGATCTTTGTGTGTACGCGCCACCCAGTCGCCAATAACGCCATCCTGCCCGGCATACCATCCCGCATACACATTACTGGCATTAAGCTCCGCTTTCTGTGCATGTTCGCTGTTCGCCGAAGAACAGCAGTTGGCATACGAGGTAAGGCGTGTACTATCTTCGCGCTTCGCTAGGGCATTAAGCTCGGCAAGAATATAATTACTTGTTTCATCTTGCTTATAAACTTCATTGCCGATGCCCCAAATAAATACGCTGGGGTGGTTGTAGTTTTGATGGATTAGCTCTAAAAATTGCTGTTTGAGATTCTCTAAAAATTCAGGGGTGTCATTCACCTCAGACACCAGAGGCGCTTCTGTCCACAATAAGTAACCCTTCTTGTCGGCATGCTCATAAATAGGCGGTGGATGCGGGTAGTGAGCCAGCCGCAAACCCGTGACGCCCAACTCATCTAAGAGTAAAAAATCTTCGGCAACCTCTTTTTCCGAAACTGCCGTGCCTTTATGTGGTCGCTGAGATAAATGGATATTAACCCCGTAAACAGCATAGGGCTCACCATTCAAAAATAGGCCTTTTTCTGGGTCGACTTTAATATCCCTGAATCCTATATATTGCTGCACACCATCCAATACTTTTTGTTCCGATGCCTCTATGAGTATTAATTGTGTTTCCAGTGAATACAGATAGGGGTCTTGCGTTCCCTGCCAAAGATGCGGCTCCTTTATAGTGTGTTGCAGTGTATTTTCGGTTACGTTATGGGCAGGTAGCTGCAGAGTGGCTTCCATCACTTTAACAAGCTCGCCACGCCCATCTCTTAAGCTGTGCTTAAGCCGAGCATTGACCGGCTGAGCAGAATCATTTTTGATTCGCGTATGCAATTCAAGATTGGCACTTTTGGCAGAAACGTTGGTAATAGTAACGTAAACACCCGGGCCGCTATAATCGAGAACGTCTAAGTGAACGTGAGCGGTACTGAATATAGACACCGGCTTGTACAAGCCACCAAACAC
>Ga0065722_104363_pt1 | contig 22268 bp, 21 predicted proteins | sample BansetMetagenome_FD_59109 | JGI IMG/M metagenome (GOLD analysis project Ga0065722, IMG submission 59109) | Bankia setacea gill microbial communities from Puget Sound, Washington, USA - Caecum Enriched | ecosystem: Host-associated > Mollusca > Digestive system > Ceca | place: United States... | reverse complement strand
TTTATATATGGCGGTATTTTGGCTGTTTTCTATTTTGGACACGTGGAAATACAAACATTTTTGGGTGAACAAGCCCTAGAAAAGGTCGCTCTTGAACGCCTCAGTTTCGCTCAGGCACTACAGCGCTCGACCGAAACAGGAAAACCTGTGCTGCTGGATGTTTCCGCCATATGGTGCCCCACCTGCCGCAGACTAGATTCAGAAGTGTTCGCCAAACCGGAGGTACAGCAAGCCATTGAGCAACGTTTGGTATTTACCCGAGTAGAATATGAATCTGACGAAGGTGAAGCCCTGCAGGAAAAATTCAATATCAAAGGCTTTCCGACTCTGCTTATTGTTGACAGTCAGGCAGAAATCATTCGGCGCCTGCCACTAACCACTGATCCCGACACATTTATTCAGTTAATTCAACAATACTGACTACACCAAGCTCGCACGTATCGCGGTTCAAGCAAAGTTACGTATAAATGCTGTGTAATTTATGTTGCCCCACAGCCGCTCTTTTGACAGACTTTGTACTTGATATGGATAAGAGCTGCCTAAATGAGCGTTGCCAAATAGATGCCGGACATTCAATCCCCCCTCGTGGAGCGCAGAAATTCTGCGACTCGTCGTTTTGGCCACCCGCTCAAAATTGCCTTGCTCGGCTATCGCAGCGACCCCTTTGTTGGCGGACAGGGAATTTACCTTAACTACCTCAGTGATGGGCTGACCAAAATGGGCCACCGAGTCGATGTTATTTCCGGCCCGCCCTACCCACAGCTTAGCGATCAAGTAAACCTAATTAAAGTTCCAAGCCTTGACCTTTATGCTGCGACAAACTCAACCACCGCGCTTCGTCTTGAGCATTTGCGGTCCTACACAGATACCATTGAATGGTGGCAGAAACTGACCGGTGGCTTTGCCGAGCCATACACCTTTGGCCGTCGTGTGGCTAAACTGCTACGCAACAACGACTACGATATTGTTCATGACAATCAAAGCTTGGCGTTTGGCTTGCTCGACATACAGAAACAAGGAACACCGGTAATCAGCACTATCCACCATCCCATACATCGAGACCGTGAGCTGGCCCTTGCGGCCGCCCCCAATTGGCAATACCGTATACTGATTCGCCGGTGGTACAGTTTTTTAAAAATGCAAGAAAAAGTCAGTAAAAAACTGCATCATATAATGACCGTGTCTGAAGCATCGAAAAAAGATATTGCGCACTATTTTCGGCGTTCAGACAATGTAAAGCTCATTCCCAACGGTATTGATACTGACATGTTTAAACCGATGGGAGTATCAAAAACACCTTTTCGCATTATCACCACAGCCTCTTCAGACCAAGCGCTTAAAGGCCTCAGCGTTCTGCTTAATGCTCTTGCAGAGACGGTAAAGCGCTATCCTCACACGCATTTACGTATTATTGGTAAGTTAAAACAAGGCGGTACAGCGGAACAATTAATTGAGACCTATGGCTTGCAAAACCATGTGTCATTTTTATCGGCCATTAGTACCGAAACCCTCGCCCTAGAATACAATAAAGCCAGTATTGCAGTATGTCCCTCCCTCTATGAGGGCTTTGGGCTTCCGGTTGGAGAAGCCATGGCCTGTGGTCTTGCCGTGGTAACCACCAATGGCGGGGCATTGCCAGAAGTGGTTGGCGATGCAGGTATTATCGTAGAAGCCGGCGATGCCATGGCGCTGGCGGCAGGAATTCAGTTATTATTCGACAATCGCGAACTGGCAACAGCACTCGCTCAAAATGCTCGTCAACGCATTGTCGAGAAATTCTGCTGGAAACAGGTGGCCGCACAAATGACTCGTTACTACCACGACGTAATTGCAGGTAAAAATTGTTAACCCTGCAGCCCCATAAGCTCCCAATTACTGAAGGCGATAAAATTCTGGATCTAGGTTGTGGTGAAGGCCGCCACGCGCTGGGTTTGCAGTATTTATGGCAACAGCAACAGCTCACCCTAGTTGGCCTCGACATCAGTATTCAGGATTTAGGTACAGCCTACAACCGCCTTCAAGTAAACGACTCTGCGGATACCCTAGCAGCAAAATTGACTTTTATTCGAGGCGATGGTCTACAATTACCGTTTGCAGACAATAGCTTTGACCATGTTATTTGCTCAGAAGTGCTAGAACATATTATCGATTACCAAGCCATGCTGGCAGAAATTTCTAGAGTATTAAAACCCGGTGGATCTCTGTGTGTGAGCGTTCCTCGCGCTTGGCCTGAAAAAATATGCTGGTGGTTAGAGAGCGCTTATCACCAAGTTGAGGGAGGCCATGTTCGAATCTTTAACGGCCAGCAGTTAACACGTGATATCACCCAACGCGGCTACTGCTTACACGCTAAACACTGGTCTCACTCACTCCATGTTCCCTACTGGTGGCTGCGCTGCTTATTCTGGCGCCGCGGAGACCATTTTTTCCCGGTGCGTACTTACCACAAACTACTGGTGTGGGATTTATTCACAAAGCCTTGGCTAACACAAACCCTCGACGCCTTGCTCAACCCGATTATGGGGAAAAGCTTAGTCCTATATTTCAGAAAAAACATATGAGTAACTTCATAGAAAAAAACCATCAACTGCCGGTGGAGCTTCAGCGCGTTGCCGATTTTATTTGTAGCTGTCAGCAGCCAGATGGGGCAATACGCTGGTATAAGAATGGTAAGCTTGACCCTTGGGATCACACCGAGGCGGCAATGGCACTCACCATCTGTGGTCGAACACAAGCATTCATAAATGCATATAGCTGGTTGCAACAAACGCAAGCCAATGATGGTAGCTGGAGTGCAAATTATTTTTTGGCGGGTACGCAAGACGCGGGTGACGATCCAACAAAAATTGAAACCAACTTTGTCGCCTATCCTGCAACAGGCATCTGGCATGGCTATTTAGTGACTCAGGACATCCATTTTGCCCGCAAATTCTTCCCCATGGTTAAAGCGGCTATTAACTTTGTCCTTCGCTATCAAAATAGTGAAGGTGATATTCAGTGGGCGATCTCCTCACAACAGTCACTGGCAAAAGACGCGCTAGTAACCGCCTGCTCATCCATTCTCCGCAGCCTTCAATGCGCCATACAGCTAGCTGCGCTGTTAGACATTCCAGTACCGCAATGGCACCACGCTTATCAACGCTTAGCCAACGCCCTGCTCAATAAGCCTTGGCGTTTTGACCGAACATGGGAAAGCAAGGAACGCTTCTCCATGGATTGGTTCTACCCCATATTGGCGGGTATTTATTCTGGCCGAGAAGCGAGGCTACGCTTAAAAAAACGCTGGTATAGTTTTGTAGAGGAAAGCCTTGGCTGTCGCTGTGTGAGTGACGAGCCGTGGGTAACCGTGGCAGAAAGCTGTGAGTTAGTGATGGCAACGATAGCTGCTGGGCGACGAGAAGACGCTCTGGAAATGTTTCAGTGGCTGAGCCAATGGCAAGACAGCGACGGCGGTTATTGGACCGGTTACAGCTTCCGTGATAAGCAAATTTGGCCGAAAGAAAAAACCAGCTGGACAGCCGCCGCCATCGTGCTCGCCACCGATGCGCTTTATGAGCTAACGCCAGCATCCAAACTGTTTACCCGCCAATCGCCGTTTCTTACCAGCGCATAGTTAGCGATAGCCCTTGAACAGCCGTGGTATTGCTATGAGGCTTCTGGTTAAGTTTAAAAGCTTAGTGTGCAACCTTGGTCAGAACCTATTGACACTTTCGCTGCAAAATCACCAACGACTCAACTTGCTCTAGTAGCTCAAAACCGCCTGCTCGCAGCACCGCTCTCATGCCTAAATACGGCCCTTGCCCTCCGTCATTAGGCGATTCAAAGATATCGTGAATGGCAAGAAATCCACCCTCAGCAATATGTCGGCTCCACCCCAAGCAATCCGCCATCGCCATTTCAGGGCTGTGACCACCATCGATAAAGGCCAAGCCTAAGGGGGTAGCCCAGTGACGAAGGCACAGGGCTGAACTGGCCACCACGGGCAACACGGTTTGCTCAAGCCCTGCCAACACAAGGGTTCGACGAAATGCTGGAAAGCTATCCATCAGCTGTAGCCCAGCATTGAACAACTCGCTATCGTGATACTCCTCCCCCAGTTGATGCTCTTCCGAGCCACGATGATGATCTACGGCATACAGACTATTGGCGCTTTCCTTACATGCCACCCCCAAGTAAACTGTGGACTTGCCGCAATAACTGCCAATTTCCAAGCACGGGCCAATAGATTCCGCCGCCAGAGCATAGCGAAAAAGCGCGAGCCCTTCTTGCTCGGCAAGAAAGCCTTTGATGCTATGATGTTGAAAAAAATCCACAAGAAATAGAGTCGGCTCTGTGCGCAAAAATCATACTCCAGTGTTAATTAAACGCCTACAACACAAGCTAAACAGTGCTTATATTCGCTATAAAGTGCGCCCGCAATTTGATTCGCTGGGCCATAGCCCTAGCATTCTGAACCCCCACACCCTTGAACTCACTGGGGAAAATATTCACGGCGGCGACTACCTGCATATTATCAGTAATCGCGCGCGCCCCGTTAGCCTCACCTCTTGGCGCAGTAAACAGAATGCAGGCGAAATCTCACTGGGCGATTACTGCCTTATTTCACCAGGGGTTAATATTGCTTCGGCAACAAACATTCACATTGGGGCAAACACCATGTTGGCCGCTGAAGTGGTCATATCCGACTGTGACTGGCATGGTCGCTATAATCGCATACGCCCCTTCCGCTGCAGCAATGAAGTCATTATTGGTGAAAATGTATGGCTGGGTTTACGCAGTATAGTGGGCAAGGGAGTGCAGATTGGAAACAACAGTATTATCGGCGCCGGCTCAGTGGTAGTAAATGATATTCCAGCAAACGTTATCGCTGCAGGAAATCCTGCGGTGGTTGTAAAACACTTAAACCCCAAGCGACGAATGTTAAAACGAGATTTTCTTTTTCAAGGAAAGCAGGACTACTGGCAAAGCCAACAGACGCTAGACGAAACTTTTTCTGAAACCAGCTACTATAACTGGCTTAAGGTCAGCCTGTTTCCAAACAAAGAAGATTAAGGAATCTCAAGTTGAGCCGAAGTGAACTCCAGGCAGCCATTGATCAGATAAGGGTATTCGTTCAAATGCTCTCGAAATTCTTGCTCAACTCTTTCGACAGAACAATCGAAAACTGATTGAGCAACGCATTTAGGCCCGCCACGTAAGTATCAACCGAGTCATCAACAAGAGTATGGCTCAAGCTTACCGTCCCTATCTTAACAACCCTCTTCTGCTTTTGGTTATACAGTTGCCATTTAGCCTGAAGTTCGATATTCCCACCACGCTCACCGGCAAATTTTTCAAATACTAGGCGCAATTGGTAGTGAGGACGAGCACGACTGTCCCAAGGAAAGGACCAAACGTTATCAAGCTGCCAAGCACGGGAAAGGTTCGATGCCAGTACTCTGGACATAGACGCTTTTAAATCTCCGCCCCAAGCATGATAACCCGACACCCGAATTTGCTGTGACGTATTCAAACTAACCACCGCCGGATTATCCATATATTCCGGCAATACAATTGGACCAACACCGAAAGACAGCGTTTTATCTTGCAACGACGTTTGAGGGTGGTCTGAAGACGAAGGAAACAAAGAGTAGTAGCTTGTTTGGGGGCCGCTGCTGGCACAAGACCATAGAAATAATGAGACAGCCGCAACAACAAAGTAACCCACTACACGCTTTACACAATAGAACAGGCGAGTACTTTTCACATCAACCTTAAATGGCACAGTGCTTTTCAAACCATGCCCAGTAACAATTCCATTATTCATCTTTTTTGTTCCCGGAGATCAATGCATTGGGATGACGATTCAGCTCATTTAAAAACAACTCCAATGATCGTGCGGCATCGCTCAAAGACTTAGCCATGGCCGTTAACTCGTATTTCAACTCTGAATCAGGTGCAATGGCATGATCTAGGCTGGTCATAGCGACAGTCATTTGCGCCAAGGCCTGATTGGCAGACCCCATAGTCTCATCTAAACCTGCAAGAGTACCATCAAGTTTTTCTGCCGTATTGCGCTGTTCCAATGTGGTCAGTAGGTGATTTAAGCTCTCTAAGCTACCCGCCAGCTCTTGACCAATTTTATCGAAAGGAATGCGACCAATTTTCTCCAGCACATCAGCGGCTTTCTCACCAACTTGGTCAAGGGTGTCGGCAACCGTTGGAATTTCAGAATAATTTTCGGCGCGCACAAAGGCCACCTTATCTGGATTTTCGATAAAACTTAAATCAATAAATTTGGAGCCCGTAATAAGACTGGAGGTTTTCATTTGCGCCCTCAAACCCTGCTCTACCATACGCTCCATACGGTTATCCACCTCTTCTCGCGAGGGTGACTCGTCAGGCTGTAAACGCTCGGGCTCCATAGCAACAAAAACATGCAAGCTATCATCGACGTTTTCAGCACTAGCCAGCTCTACATCAACCACTTCGCCCACTTTGATACCTCGAAACTCTACGGGAGCACCCACAGTTAAGCCACGCACGCTGCCTGAAAACTTGAGGCGATAGTAATACTTAATATTAAATCGACCTTCAAGCACAGATTCACGATCTGAATACAAATAGAAGCGATGGCCCGGGTCGGCTATTTGTACATTTTCAAAACCGGCGGTGTTATCAAAAGCCACGCCGCCACTAATAAGTGAAGCCAACGACTCCATGCGCGCCTTCATCCCGTCAGCATTAATCGAAACACCAAACCCACTCACATTCCAGAATCGACTACGTGTTTGCACCATTTCATCGTAGGGCGCACGAATAAAGAAATTTACGTCAACATGATCCATACTACCGGCTAGCTTGTAGCCCGTCACTTCCCCAACCCGTATTTGACGGAAATAGATGGGTGAACCAATATCCAAAGAACCCAGCTCTTCGGCTTGCAATATATACTGAGTGCCCGGCTCGTCAGACTCAAACACCGGTTGCTCACTAAGCCCAGTAAATTCCGTTTTATAATCTCCAGCTGCGCCAGGGTCCATCACAATATACACACCGGAAATTAAGGTGCCCAAATTGGACACTCCCGTAGCACTAATGCGTGGTGTCACAATCCAAAAGCGTGAGTTTTTGCTTAGGTGCGGCGCAATATCTCGCTCCAACTCTGCTGTCACTACCACATGGCTCAAGTCTTTACTCAGCTTTACTTTCTGAACGACCCCCACCTGAACCTCATTGAGTTTTATCAATGTTTGGCCCGCAATAATATCGGTGGCGTCATCAAAGGTTAGCTGAATAATGGCGCCTCGCTCCATCCTTGCCTGCACAGCCAACCACAGTGCAATCATCAAAGCCACTGCCGGCACGATCCACACTGGCGACACCGCGGTCACCTTTTGGGCAACGGCTTTATTGAGCATTCTTTTCATCAAGAGCGTCCCAGATTAAACGAGGGTCAAATGTTTCAGCGGCAACCATGGTAAGAATAACGACGGCACCAAAGGCGATAATGGCGCCTTCCGGTTCTACCGTATAAACAAAGCCAAACTGAACCAGAGAAACAAGTAAAGTGACAACAAATACATCGACCATTGACCAACGACCAATAGCTTCGGTCAGACGAAAGAGAAACGCCCGATGCTTTGCGCCCCGACGTAAACCTACTTTTATCGACCAAATAAGATAAACCAGTATAACCAGTTTGGTTATGGGCACAACGATACTGGCCACAAAAACAACCAAAGCAATCCCCCATAAACCTTCCATTAATAGCTCCACAACACCAGAAAAAATGGTATCGGTATAGGTTTCCCCCAAAGTGGAATAGGTCATAATGGGAAGCACATTGGCTGGGATATACAGAATAATGGATGCCATTACCAAAGCCGTTGTTTTTTGCAGGCTATACGGTATGCGCTTGTGTAGCTCAGAACGACAACGCGGGCATTGATGGTTTTTTTCAATAATACTATCGCCTACCATCGCCTGACAAACCCGACAGTCGTAGACAAACTCATTGTCATACGCAACGAAATAATTATTAGTGTTAATCCAGCCCCACAAGCGTTGCCGGTTTAGCTTAACGAAAGCCAATATGAGCACACCCACCAAAATAAAAAACGCATAAGCACCAAGTTCCAAACGCACAATGGCCATGTCAGCCAATTTCACCGCAGCGACCACCGCGCTGAGCATAAATATCTCCAGCATGCTCCAGTTCTGCGCCTTAACAAGCCACCTTAAAACAGAGGTTTGCCCTGGCAACCGCTTGTTGTAACTGTAGGGAATGAGCAAGTACAAAAAAGCAAAAATTTCCAACAGAGGGAAAATGAAAATGGTGGTAATTACCATGCCGGACAAAATCCACTGTTTACGTGCCAACAAAGCAAAGAAACCATCAAGAATGGTCGCCGTCTGACTTTGAGAGCCCACTTCTAGGGTAATAAACGGGAGAGTATTGCTTAAAATAAACAATACCAATGCCGTTGCAGCCAGTGCTGCGGCCAACTCCAGTTTACGCCCCTGACCACTGTGCAGCACAGCCTCACAATTGAAACAGACCAATTCATTAGCAACCGATATTGAAACAACTTTTTGTAATTCTCCACAGTGGTGGCAAAGCAGCCAGTCACGATGTTCAGCCTGCGGCTCCAACGATTCAACTTGCGCGTGCTCTGCTGTTCGGGACGACCTTGTTGGGGTGGAATGGGACACGCCCTATGCCTCGTAAAAGTAAAGTAATGATGAAACAAAATGTCTTCTTGCTAGGTATCGCACAACACTGAAGATGCGACAATCGTAACGAGCTTATGCACCGCTCGCGATTTTCGCCAGCTGCTTTTTCAACAACAGCTGGCGATTAATGCATGTCATTCCGCTATTACGCACCCAACGAATAAAAGGGTGCTCGGCAGCAAAGAGCCGTTTAAAACCCTCCATGGTCGCCATGGCTGTTAAGTTGTGGCTTTTACGCTGACGCTGATAACGTCGCAATATTGATGACTCGAAAAGGGGCACGTTTCGATCGCACGCTCGCGCAATTTCATTAGCTAGCACATCAACATCGTAAAAGCCGAGGTTTACCCCTTGGCCCGCAAGAGGATGAATGGTGTGGGCAGCATCGCCCACTAAAGCAACACCGTCGGAGATATAGCTAAGCCCATGTCGCTGACGAAGTGGAATCGCATAGCGCTCAGCACAACTTAATACCTGCCCTAATCGATGTTCAAACGCCCGCCCTAACTCCGCACAAAATGCTGCCTCGTCCAAGCCCATTAAGCGCTTAGCCAGCGCTGTTTCAGCAGACCAAACCAAGGAACAATAGTGTGCGCTGTCGCGGGCATCGGCCTGCAAGGGTAAGAAGGCAATCGGGCCGGACTGCGTAAAACGCTGCCAGCAACAGTACTGATGGGCAAACTCCGTACTTACCGTTGTGACAATGGCAGATTGCCCGTAATCCCACTCACGAGTTTCAATACCAACCATCTCACGCAGAGATGAGTGGGCACCGTCAGCCCCAATAACCAACGAGCTGGTTAACGATATGCCGGTAGACTCTCCTGCGCTTAAAAACACCTCACACTGCGATCCATCGCGACTAAAACGCTCAAGCCTATGACCGTTGAATACCTGAATCGCCGGCAAACCAGTGAGTTTGTTTTGCAGAGCGTTGATCAAAACCGAATTTTCGACAATATGCCCAAGGTGATCCAGATGGAGATCTTCGCTATAAAATTGAATATTCCCAGTGCCCTCAGCATCCCAAACATTCATTGACCGATAAGCACAAACTCGCTCTGCAAGCACCGAGGACCAAACACCAACCGCCTGCAATTGCTGAACCGATTTTAAAGACAGGGCCACCACCCGCGGATCAAAGTCACCACCAGAATATCGCTGCGAAGCACCACCATCATCGATTAAAGCAATCCGCAAATCTGCGCACTCCGGCCGCACCGCCAAGTTGGCCGCCAAGGTCGCACCCACTAGGCCGCCGCCGACAATACACAAGTCAAATTCAGAACTCATATTGTCCTCGCCTCGCTTTTCCCAACTCGAGCCCTCGACAAACGAGCCAAAGGCAAAGAACGTCCCATCATTTGTGCAAAAAACGCTTTTTTTACGGTATTAGATAACCCCAGGCCGAGTAGCCCAACATTGCGGCCCGCCTGCATAAACAGGTGTTGATTAGCAAAAACTCGAATAAAATTGTGGCTGATAAAACGGGTAGTGCTTTGATCATTCTCCTGCAAAGCAATATAGCGGTTTAATACTGCCAGCGCCCCTAAGGGCTGCTTTTGCTCAAAGGCATCGCCAAGCACAGCCGTTAACTGGGCACAATCACGCAAGGCTAAATTAAAACCCTGCCCTGCTACCGGATGAAGAAAGTGCGCAGCGTTCCCCACAAAAGCCAGCTGAGAACGCACCTGCTCTCTGGCAAGCATCATTTTAAGTGGGTAGTGATGACGAGCCCCCACTCGCAGGCATCGGCCCATTCGATACCCAAAGCTCTGCTGAATGGCTGCGGTAAACGCCTCATTATCCAGAGCTAGGGTTTCGTTTACGTGAGAATTCGGACGTGTCCATACCAGTGCAACGCGTTTTGAGCTTTCAGCCGGCACCACGGAGGGAAGCGGCAATAGGGCTAACGGCCCCTCCTCAGTAAAACGCTCAAATGCTTGCCCGCAGTGGGGCAGTTCAAATTCCAGATTGGCAATAACAGCACACTGCTGGTAGTCATGCACGTCGGTCGCCACCCCCAACTGCCTGCGCAAAGGGGATTCAGCACCATCGGCAATAATCACCAGACCGGCTTCCAACGACTGAACGGTATCGGTTTCACCAAGGGCATACTGAATACGAACTCGCCCAGAAAGAGGCAAAACCTCACTAACCTGCGCCGGAGCCAGGATGTCGATATTGTCAGCGGCTTGGGCTGCACACATTAGCTGCTGCCCAAACCACCGGTTTTCAACCACGTAACCCAATGCTTTATGCTGATTGTCAGCCTCACTATAAGCAGTGGTACCTACATGACCGCGATCAGACACATGTACCCGACGAATCGCTTCTGCATGCGTTTCAACGCTGGACCAAATATCCAGCAAGCTCAAGATATCGACGCTAGCGGCAGACACCGCAGTAGAGCGGGCATCAAAGCTGGACTGCACTTCGGCATTCGCTTGTGACTCAAACCTGTGTGCTTCCAGCAACACAATTTGCGTGGTAGGCAGCTGCCGTGCCAGCAACAACGCTTGGCACAAACCCACCATTCCACCTCCAATCACCACGATATCAGCAGTTTCGGAACCGTGAACTTTGATTTGCCTATTCACACATACTCCCTGCTGAGCTTATTGCAAGGCATCTCTAATGTGCTCGTTTTGAGTTTCGGGCTTTACGCCCTGAGGCCATCAACTTTTCAATCTCTACAACGGTTTTAGGTACGCCATCAGAAAGAACCTTGCAGCCATCTTTTGTTATCACAACATCATCTTCTATACGCACGCCAATACCGCGCCACTTGGCTTCAACTTTGCGATTATCCACCGCAACGTATATACCGGGCTCCACCGTCATTACCATACCAGGCTCTAGTACACGCCATTCGTCACCCACTTTGTAATCACCTACATCATGTACATCCATACCCAGCCAATGACCTATACGGTGCATATAAAAATTCTTGTAGCTCTCTTTTTCGATGATTTTCCCCACTTTACCCTTCAATAAACCAAGGGCAACTAGACCTTCGGCTATACAGCGAACAGAGGCGTCATGAGGCTCATTCCAATGGTTACCCGGCACAATTTTTTCTATAGCGGCTGCTTGTGCCTTGAGTACCAAATTGTATATCGCCTTTTGCTCGCGCGAAAACTTTCCGTTTACCGGAAATGTACGGGTAATATCAGAAGCATAAAATTCATATTCACACCCGGCATCTATCAAAACCAAGTCGCCACTTTTCAGTTTTTGGTTATTCTCAACATAGTGCAGAATACAGGCATTCCTTCCCCCCCCTACAATGCTGTTATAGGCAGGCTTTCTTCCGCCCCGTAAGGCACAAGCGTACTGAATCTCAGCCTCCAGCTCATACTCGTAGCGCCCGGGCGCGCAGAGCTCCATAGCGCGCACATGAGCGGCGGAACTAATTTCGGCCGCTTTAGCCATTAAGCGCACTTCTGCAGCACTTTTATAGAGACGCATATCGTGAAGAAAATGATCTAAATCCAAAAACTCTCCAGGAGGCGTGGCTCCAGAGCGAACTTTCGCGCGAATGGTGTTCACCCAAGTCATCACGTGGCGATCAAATTCAGCATCTTTACCCATCGCGTAATACATACGCTCTCGGCCCTCGATAAGACCCGGGAGGATGTCGTCAATATCATCCACAGGGAACGCGTCGTCAGCGCCATATTCCTGACAAGCACCATCCGGCCCAGCTCGGTAACCATCCCAAATTTCTTTTGTTTTATCCTTCTCGCGACAAAACAGAATGAATTCACCGTGGTCCCGCTCTGGGAGAAGTACTAACACCGCCTCAGGCTCATCAAACCCCGTGAGATAGTAGAAGTCATTGTCTTGGCGAAAAGGGAAGTCGGTATCACGGCTGCGACTTTTTTCTTTCCCTGCGGGCAAAATGGCAATGCTATTTGGCTCCATCATCGCCATTAACGCCTTGCGACGACGAACAAACTCCTGCTTATTAATACTCATAGTGAATCGACTACTCGCGGAACGGACATGGTTAGAAAAATACTTGCGACCCACCCCAAATGGGACGCTCGAATGATGCTTACTTTTAACACTGAACTCAACGTGAAGCACACAATGTAGTCATTATAATTCAACCCTATACAAAAACCCGTGATGTTTTTAAGCGTTGCAGCCTTGGTAAGCCCCCTTGCGGGGTAGCAAAACCTGATGACAATCAAAACTCAGTCAAGAGCGAGCGGCTAGTGCAAGGTATCATCTGAAGCTGGCGGCAATGAGGATGGCGTTTTCTTAATGGTAAGTTCACTGCAAATGGTGAGTACTGCAACTTTCACATACTCCACCAACTCTACCCAATAGGCCTCGTTTTGCTCTGTATCAGCTGCGGTTTCATCATCGACAACCGCCTGAGAGATATGAGCCAGATCGCGCAAGGCATCAGTAACGTCTTCAGGCAGTTGGTCGCCTTTGACTAGCCCCGCCTGACCAATACTTTGCCCTAGACCGTGTAGAAACCCCTCACACCAACTGCCAAGCTCCTGTACTCGCCGCTCAAGACTGGCTTCATCATCGGGCAGTAGCGGTCGAAAGCCATATTCGTCGTCATGAAGCAGGCGATCGGTATTTTCTAGGATTAAGACAAACAGCGCCCGCTGCTCTTCATTGAGAGTCAGATACTCCAAATCCATAAATGTTAGCGCCACACTCTGCCACTGCTCAGCATTTAGTTGTTCGCCTGTACTCAATCGACCGCATAATAGGCCCTGGACTTCTGAGGCGGAGTTAACCCCTCCCATATTCATTAATTGATCGTTCACAAAGTAAAATTCAAACAACTTGCTCATTTGTCGGCCTGGTTACCTCGATTTTAGTGGTCAAAAGGTGCAGTATCCCACAGCAATGCCTCTTGCTGTGCAAGAAAGCACTATACTTTTTCTCAATTAGCATTAACATTCCAGAATTAAGCAACTTGCTGATCAACTAACGTCTTGATTAACGCAAGCTTTATCGGCGCACCAACCATAGGCTAACACTGCGGCACAACATCAATATGACTGATCGATTGCTAAACGAAGTAGAAACACGGCTAGATGAGCTCATCAGCTTATGTACTCGACTCGAAAAAGAGAACACCACCCTGAAAGCCAAAGAAGGCAATTGGCAGCTGGAGCGCGCGCGCCTTATGGAAAAAAATGAATTAGCTCGCACCCGAGTGGAAGCGATGATTACCCGGCTAAAAAGCCTTGAGGCGGAATCTTGAGCGAATTAGAGGAACCGACCATGAGCGATCAGCAACGTGTGCACGTAAACATCCTCGACAAAGACTACCAAATCGCCTGCCCTCCCAATGAGCGAGAGGCATTGCATCATGCGGCAGAAGAGCTGGACGAGCGAATGCGTGGCATTCGTGCATCGGGTAACGTTATTGGACTGGAACGCATTGCCGTTATGACAGCTCTCAACCTGTGCTACGAGCTACAGCAAGCGACTAACGGTGGAGGCAACAAGGATAACGCCGAAACCCTGCAGCGTATGGCAGCCAAGTTAGATAAAGCCCTTAATGACTAAAACCCGCACGAATTGTGTATGCTTTGTCATCTTGGCGTGAGCTAATCAAACCGATGCTCCCACTCAAATTGTGCGGAGCAACCCACCAATAGAATTAGCGTAAAAACGAATAAAAATCTCGCACGCCAAAACTTACTGAAGTACTAGCAGGTTTAGCGGCGTGAGCAAGTAAAAAAAGTTGTCATTTTTTTACTAAAGTTAAGCACATAAAAAAATGTCAAGACTGTTCAGCCTCAATCTCGGTGTTATACTAAAACCGTCCTGGGGTGTTCGCCAGCTGGCTGTATCCCTGAGCCGATAAATGTTTTTCAGGAGGCTACTCGCTCGTGTTGTGTGCACGTCCGCATGACGGAAAGCCTAATGCATGGCAGTTCCCTCCCCCTTGAACCGTCGGGTTCAAGGTAAGGTCAACAGCGGCACTTCCGGGACACTACTTACCAGCTTTTACCCAACGCCAGCACTGGCAAGTGATTAAAGCGATGGACACCCCCCAGACACACCCTCACATCACAAACCAAAAGCCCGCATGTCAAGCCCATAACACATTTCAGCCCAAGCTAACTTCGGCCGAATACATCGTAGAAAAAAAATCCCTTCGTAAAAGAATACGTGCACAGCGAACACAATTAACACCCAGCCAGCAACAAAGAGCGGCCCGCAATCTGCTCAAGTATTGCTCTGCTCTACCCACCGTTATGCGCGCCAAACATATTGCCCTTTATATCGCAAACGACGGAGAGATCTCGCCACACTACCTTGCTCAGTGGGCAAAAAAATGCGGTAAACATGTGTACTACCCAACCATTAGTGCCCGTAATACGCTCATTTTTCGGGAGTATATAAAGCGTGGGCATTTGCGAAAAAACCGCTTCTCTATTCCCGAGCCACTGCCCAAGTGTAAAGCGATTCCCCTTCTCGCACTCGATGTGGTTTTTTTACCTCTGGTCGCTTTTGATCGCACAGGGAACCGGCTGGGGATGGGGGGAGGGTTTTATGACCGAAGCTTTGCATTCAAACATCACAACCCTCATATAGGGCCTGTGATGATTGGCCTAGCACACAGCCTACAAGAAGTGTCTGCACTCGGCACGGACAGTTGGGATATACCGGTAACCATAATCGCTACCGATTCGGGGGTGCTGCGGACTTAAGCATGTCAGTGCTCAGCGCTTTGCCACAACACCTTGGTGAAGGTCAGTGACAGGAGCATCACTAACAGCGGCTTCTTTGCTTTCATTTACACTTAAGCCTGTTGCCAATAACCCTAAAACAAAAATTATGGCGGCTAGAGTCAATACATCGGTTTTCATCAATACATCCTCGGCACTCTCTCGCCTATCACGTGACTAAATGGAAAGATCAGACACTTAAATCGATAGCGGCGAGCACAACTTATATCAATTTAGGCGACAATCTACCTAGACCTAAATCAAATTTACATCTAATACTAAAGACTAGGGCCTTTAGCCCAAAGACTCCATAGCCAATGCCTCCATATTCTATGCAGTTCACAGAATAAGTGAATACTCACTTAAAAGCGTGATACAGGCCCGGCTGGCGTGTGAATTGCTCGCTGCCACCGCCATCGCCGTCGAAAACCTCATACCTCAATAACCACCATGCCCACCTATAGGGCAAAATCAGCCTTCAACGCTCTAAGCCGGATTTTCTTTCGGCACAATTCTCCCTTTTTCCGAGAAGTGTGCTTGATGGACATCAACACACAACCGATAATAAGAATTATTATTAACAACCTCAATAACCACCGCGATTAGGTCCACATTATTTATGTCCATCAAGCTAAATCAATTACCTATTGGCAATACCGCTGTTATTCACACTCTCCTTGGAGACAACGTAGCACTGCACCGACAATGTGGGGTGCTTGGCCTCAAACTGGGAGAACGAATAGAGGTGCTACATCGCAGTCGGGGCAATGGCCCCATGCAGGTAAAATGCCGAGGCACCCTGTTTGCCATCCGCAACGACGAAGCTGCAAGTATTAGCGTTGTAATGGACGCCTAAACCGTTTCAGCCTTGCAGACTCACCGCCCCCCCAAGCCATAGCCGGAAACAACCCGTGAAAGAAATCGCTCTAATTGGTGGCCCAAACTGCGGTAAAACCACCATATTTAACCGCCTCACTGGCGCACGCCAACGAACAGGTAACTGGCCTGGCGTTACGGTGGAGCGTAAAGATGGCAAGCTGAACCTTGAGCAGGGTAAAGCCCTGCTTATTGACCTGCCCGGGGTCTACACTCTGCAGGACGACATGCAAGGTATCGAAGCTCGTATTGCTCACAGCTATATCCATAGCGGTACCCCGGAACTCATCCTATTCGTCTTAGATGCAACACGCCTACCCCAACAACTGTCTCTGCTACCGGAGTTACTCGCCATTGGAAAGCCACTGGTTCTAGTCATCAACATGATGGACAGTGCCGCAGCGGAAGGCATACACATTGATACCACTGCGCTGGCAAACGCCAGCGGCTTGCCCGTGGTCGGGGTTGTTGGCTCTACGGGGCAAGGCATTCGCGAATTACATCACGCCATTAATGATGCAATGATGAGCTTCCCTCTGGTTGACCCGAAGCGAATAGACTTAGAGCATCTAGCCAATGTTAGCTTTCAAAGCTCACTGCAGAAAAGTCGAACAGAAAAAGTCGATCGCTGGCTACTGCACCCCAAAATCGCCTTGCCTATCTTTCTGCTGGTGATGTATTTACTGTTCACAATCGCGGTCAACTTAGGCGCGGTCTTTATCGATTTTTTTGATATTTTATTGGGAAGCTGGTGCGTGGAAGGCTCTCGCTGGCTACTTGCAACTATGGGTGCACCGGAATGGTTACAAGCCACTCTGGCTGACGGTGTCGGAGGTGGTATTCAACTGGTGGGCACCTTTATCCCGGTTATTGGCTGCTTGTACTTATGTATGTCCGCCCTTGAAGATTCGGGGTATCTCTCCCGCGCGGCTTTTGTCATCGATCGACTCATGGCCAAAATTGGTCTGCCAGGGCAAGCCTTTATTCCACTTATTATCGGCTTTGGCTGCAATGTGCCTTCGGTAATGGCTTCTCGCTCACTTGGCCAAGCAAGTGCTCGCCTGACCACCATTTTTATCGCCCCTTTTATGAGCTGCGGCGCTCGTCTTTCCGTTTATGTGTTTGTAGGAACGGCCTTCTTCCCCAGCCAAGCACAAAACGCTATATTTGCGCTTTATCTACTCGGAATAATGGTTGCGGTACTCTCCGCTTGGCTGTTACGTAGAAGCTTATTCTCGGGGTTGGTCGGCGCCAATATCTCCGAAATGCCAGCCTACCACCGCCCGCTACTACGCAATGTACTTACGCAAACATGGCATCGCCTGTATTCGTTTATCTGGCGAGCGGGAAAGCGCATTGTCGCAGTAGTATTGCTGCTCTCACTTCTTTCATCTTTTGGCACAGATGGCAGCTGGGGTAATCAAGACAGCGAAAAATCGGCACTTTCAGCAACAGGGCGTTTACTCACGCCAATTTTTACCCCAATGGGCATTGGTGAAGACAACTGGCCCGCAACAGTGGGGTTGTTTACAGGGCTGTTCGCTAAAGAAGTAGTGGTAGGCACTCTCGATACCCTTTATAGCGCTGACACCCATAATGACGAGGCCCTAGCTCGCCCCGATTTTAGTGGCGACATGGCAGCAGCCTTCACCAGTATTGCCGATAACTCCATTGGCCTGCTCGGAGCGCTCTCAGACCCTCTTGGCATTAGCTCAGCCCAAGTAGACAGTGCAGCATCTCCCCCTGGAAGTTACAGCGCCATGCAACAGCTCTTCCCTTCTGCTTGGGGTGCATTTTGTTATCTGGTATTTATTCTGCTTTACGCGCCGTGTGTCGCCACTATTGGTGTCATGCAGAAAGAAGCCGGCCATGTTTGGCTTGGGTTCTCAGTACTATGGAGCCTACTGCTATCCTATTGGCTCGCGTCAGTTTTGTGGCATCTGAGCCTGATGGCCACCACACCACTCATTGCAGTCATATGGATTTCCCTATCCTCCGCCATACTCTATGGCAGCTATCAATTTATTATCCACTATATGAAACGCGGTATCAGCGAGCACATTCCTGTGGTCAACTTACCCAGCTAATACGCTATTCGAGGGCACACTCTAGTAATACGCAGGTTAAGTATCGTCTCGCGATACCTGACCACAGCCCTCTTTGAATGATTCACTTAAAACAGCACTCGGCAGCGAATGGTACCTTCAATATCACGCAGCTGCTTCAAGGCTAGCTCGCTGTATTGCGCATTGACATCTACAACAACGTAGCCCACCTTTTCGTTAGTCTGTAAATACTGACCGGTAATATTAATATTGTTCGTGGAAAAAACGTGGTTAATTGCCGTGAGTATACCAGGCACATTTTTATGTACATGTAACAAGCGGTGTGCATTGTTATGGGCAGGAAGGGCCACCTCCGGAAAGTTGACCGAAGAGGTTGTAGTGCCATTGTCTGAATATTTAATTAATTTCTCTGCCACTTCGTAACCAATATTTTCCTGAGCCTCCATCGTTGAACCGCCTATGTGTGGAGTCAAAATAACATTATCAAACTCCCGTAAGGGGCTTAAAAATTCCTCACCATTGCTTTTGGGCTCTACAGGAAACACATCAATAGCTGCACCACTTAAATGACCACTTGCCATCGCTGCAGCTAAAGCATCAATATCAATAACGGTTCCCCTCGATGCATTTATCAGAATGGAACCCGGTTTCATTGCCGCAATTTCTTGCTCACCCACAAGGTTTTTAGTAGCGCCCGTTTCTGGCACATGCAGGCTAACAATATCAGCCTTTGCCAACAACTCGGTAAGTGACTTACTCTGACGAGCATTACCCAACGGAAGTTTATTCACCACATCGTAAAATAACACCTGCATCCCTAGGGATTCGGCTAATACGCTGACTTGGCTACCAATGGATCCATAACCAATAATCCCGAGCATTTTACCGCGAATCTCAAAAGAACCGTCTGCCGATTTTTCCCATTCACCGCGGTGACAGCCAGCATTTTTAGCGGGGATATCCCGCAATAATAAAATCGCTTCGGCGATCACCAGTTCCGCAACACTTCGGGTATTGGAAAAGGGAGCATTAAAAACCGCAACACCATGCTCTTGAGCTGCATCTAGGTCTACTTGGTTTGTGCCTATACAAAAACAGCCCACAGCCACTAGCTTAGGGGCGTTCTCGAAAACGCGTCGATTAAGCTGGGTGCGGGAGCGCAAGCCGATAAAGTGAGCGTCCTTAACTCGCTCAATAAGTTCATCTTCTCCTAGAGCGGTTGTAAGATAATCAACATTGGTATAACCGGCATTCCTCAAGCTATCCACTGCAGAGGAGTTAAGACCTTCAAATAGTACAAATTTGATTTTTTGTTTATTTAGGGAAGTAAGTGACGCCGTCATGATGTTATCTCTGATTTAAAAGGGCTGTTGCATGAACTGTTGTATGAACTATTGGCTTGAGCAGATGGCTTGAACAACCGCTTAAGCATCCTCGGCACGGACGGTTTTAACGCCCTTAGACGTGCCGAGCAGCAACACGTCCGCTGGTCGCAATGCGAATAGACCATTCGTCACCACACCCACAATCTGGTTAATAGCTGCTTCCATGGCAACGGCATCGTGAATACGCATATGGTAAACGTCCAGTATCTCGTTGCCGTTATCCGTTATACAGCCCGCACGATGCACAGGGTCGCCCCCCAAGCTCACCAGAGCTCTCGCAACATAAGAGCGGGCCATAGGTATCACCTCTACAGGAAGGGGAAATGCTCCAAGCGTCTCAACCCATTTGCTCTCATCGGCGATACAAACAAACTCTTGGGCGCAAGCAGCCACAATTTTTTCTCGTGTAAGGGCCGCACCGCCGCCCTTGATGAGGTGTAGCCTTGCATTGCTTTCGTCAGCACCATCAACATAGACCCTTAGCTCATCAATCGCGTTGAGGTCGTACACAGCAATACCATGCCCCCTCAAACGCTGGGCAGAGGCCTCCGAGCTAGCGACAGCGCCATCAAACAGGCCCTTATGGCCCGCCAACGCATCGATAAAATAATTGGCCGTAGAGCCGGTTCCAACACCCACAATGGTATCCGGCTCCAACAGCGGTCGTATATAGTCTACAGCGGCTTGGGCAACTGCTTTTTTCAGCTCATCTTGATTCATAACACCGCAAAATCCAAAGGATTGAAAGAAAGTTGCCGCATTTTACAAAAAAGCCGCCGTCAACGCATTCACTTAATCCAAACACCATGACTTCGACAAGCGCTTCCTTTACCATTGCGCTCTTAAAAGCCAACCACGGAACCACCCGCACCATGCCTCAGTCTTACCTAAAACGTATCCTCAATGCTCGTATATATGACCTAGCTGTAGAAACGCCGCTGGATCACGCGCCCTTGATTTCGGATCGTACGGGCAATCAGGTGTTACTAAAACGTGAAGACTTACAGCCGGTGTTCTCATTTAAAATTCGCGGGGCCTATAACAAGCTTTTGCAATTAAGCGACACGCAACGCAACTGCGGCGTGGTAGCTGCATCAGCAGGCAATCATGCTCAAGGGCTGGCACTAGCCGCTCAACATCTGAACGTAAACGCTACCATCGTCATGCCACGCACCACCCCGGCCATTAAAGTGAACGCAGTAAAACGTCGCGGCGCTAAAGTTGTATTGGTCGGCGATACCTACGACGAAGCTGCCACACACGCTCAAAAGCTCGTCGAAGAAAAGGGCATGACCTACGTACCTCCGTTTGACGACCCCGATGTAATCGCCGGCCAAGGTACGGTTGCAATGGAGTTGTTGCGCCAGCATTCCGGCCCAATAGACGCAGTATTTATTCCTGTGGGTGGTGGTGGTTTATGCGCGGGTATGGCTGCCTATATCAAGTATGTGAGACCAGAAACGAAAGTATTTGCCGTAGAACCCGACGATGCGGCCTGCCTCAAAGCCGCAATGGATGCCAAGCGCAGAGTGACCCTCTCACAAGTGGGTATTTTTGCCGAAGGGGTGGCCGTCGCTCAAATAGGCAAAGAAACCTATCGCATACTCAAAACAACCATTGACGGCGTCATCACCGCCAACGCAGACGAAATGTGTGCAGCGATTAAAGATATTTTTGAAGATACTCGCTCAATAACCGAACCCGCTGGGGCGCTCTCACTGGCAGGTTTGAAAAAATACGTCGATGAAAACAATTGTAAAAATCAAACACTCGTCGCTATCGCTAGCGGTGCCAACACCAACTTTGATCGTTTGCGCTACATCTCTGAGCGAACCGAAATTGGCGAAGGGCGAGAAGCGATTTTCGCCGTCACCATTCCAGAGAAAGCCGGCAGCTATCGCAGCTTTTGCAGCTTACTCGGCAGGCGCGCCATTACTGAGTTCAACTACCGCTTTGCCGACAATCGCGATGCACATATTTTTGTCGGGCTGCAAGTATCTCCCGACAAGAACGATCGTAAGGACATTGTGGAAACGCTAACGGGCAAAGGCTACTCCGTGGTGGATATGACCGATAACGAGGTCGCAAAGCTGCATATCCGCCATATGGTTGGCGGCCATGCACCACAAGCAGAAAATGAGCGTGTCTATCGGTTTGAATTTCCCGAGCGTCCAGGAGCTTTACTCAACTTTCTCACTAAGCTGGCCGGGCGATGGAATATTTCGATGTTCCATTACCGTAACCACGGCTCAGCCTATGGCCGCGTATTGGTGGGCATGCAAGTACCTAAAAAAGAACGCAAACAATTGGAAGCCCTACTAAAGGATCTCGGCTACGCCTATTGGGATGAAACAGATAACGAGGCATACAAATACTTCCTCGCCTAAGCATTAACGGTTGCTCAACAAGCCAGAGCGTTGACGCTGGCTGGATAGCGTATCCAGCCGCAAGTGCCGGGCCGCGAAAAATAACCGAACCCCACCGCCGCCCCTAAAAAATCACTGCATGCT
>Ga0065722_100028_pt1 | contig 22318 bp, 23 predicted proteins | sample BansetMetagenome_FD_59109 | JGI IMG/M metagenome (GOLD analysis project Ga0065722, IMG submission 59109) | Bankia setacea gill microbial communities from Puget Sound, Washington, USA - Caecum Enriched | ecosystem: Host-associated > Mollusca > Digestive system > Ceca | place: United States... | reverse complement strand
TGTTCAATGCGGAAGTGTTCGAGTATTTCCGCCGTAAATGCATAGTCAAGCCTCCCCTTATCGTCGTAATGGCTAGTTGATGCGTCTCGGGCGACGGCGTAGGGAAACTGCGAACCGTCGAGGGCCGACGCACGCGGCGGGGTGAGAATTTCTTCGGAAGAATCCCAAAACATAACGATCGCGGAGATTGCGAGGCATGTGAATAGAATGTACAGGCGGTTTTTGTTCTATTAGCGNGTGTAGGCCTGCAGTGCTGCGTCAAAGGTGCCTTGGGCTTTCATAATGAGNTCGCAAGCNTCGCGAACGGCACCTTCTCCACCTTTGTTGGTGCTTTGCCAGTGCGCTAGTTCAACAACGGCATGGTGTGCGTTGGCAACGGTAAGTGCCAAGCCGACTTTACACATAACGGTCAAATCGGGGTAGTCGTCACCCATAAAGGCTATTTCGTTTAGTTCGACCGAGTGGCCGTCGAGTAATTCCTGCATGGCGGCNAATTTGTCTTCCCGGCCNTGTATGAGNAATTTTATACCTAGGTCGGCAGCGCGCTTGGCGACAATAGANCTGTTGCGACCGGTAATAATGCCCACNTCTACACCGCTGCGGCGAAGCATTTTTATGCCNTGACCATCGAGTGTATGGAANGCTTTCATTTCGTAGCCTTCACCGCTGAAGTAGAGTTTACCGTCGGTGAGTACACCGTCTACATCGAGCAGTAGGTACTTAATCGCGCGGGCTTTTTGTTGTATTTCATCGAGAGATAAATGCTTCATAACAGTCCTGCCTGCAGCATGTCGTGCATATGCAGTATGCCGATGGGTTGGTTGTTTTGGGCTACTACCAGCGCGGTAATTTTATGGGTTTCCATAATGTTAAAAGCNTCTGCCGCCAGCGCGTTGGGTTCTACTGTGCGTGGGTTGGCGCTCATGACTTGTTCGATGGTGGAGGCTTTTATATCNATATTGTTATCCAGGCAGCGGCGAAGGTCGCCGTCGGTGAATACGCCTAGAAGTTGGTTTTCTGTATTGACAACGGTGGTGATGCCAAACCCCTTTTTACTCATTTCCGATAGCGCTTCGATCAAACCGGTACCCGCGTGTACGCANGGTAGCTGGTTGTCGCGGTGCATCACATCGCTTACGTGCAGCAGTAATTTTTTGCCCAATGCCCCGCCGGGGTGGGAGAAGGCAAAATCCTCGGCGGTAAAGCCGCGCGCTTCGAGTAGGGCCACCGCTAGGGCGTCGCCCATAACCAGGGTGACCGTGGTGCTCGATGTTGGCGCTAGGTCCAGCGGGCAGGCTTCTGTTTCGATACTGATATCGAGGGTGACATCGGCGGCATCGGCAAGCTGGCTCGAGTGACTACCGGTCATCGCTACCAGCGGAATGCCCATGCGTTTGATGAGTGGCAGTAGCGTAATGAGCTCTGGTGAAGANCCTGAGCTGGATATGGCGATAAACACATCGTCGCGGGTAATCATGCCTAAGTCACCATGACTAGCTTCACCAGGGTGCACAAACAGGGCAGGGGTTCCTGTGCTGGCCAGCGTTGCTGCGATTTTTCGGGCNATATGGCCCGATTTACCCATGCCAGAGACAACAACCCGGCCGCTAACGTTGAGTAAAAGTTTACAGCACTCGGTGAAACTTTGGCCGATCCGACCTTTTAAAAGGGCAACGGCATCTTGCTCCATTTGGATGGTGCGACGTGCCGATTGAACGAAATCGAAATCAGTCATGGTGAAAGTCGGTGTCCTCGTGATCTCTAAGGGGTGGTAAAGAGTACAGCGTAGTATGCGACATAGCTGCACAACAGAATAATACCGGTAACGGCGCCCAGCTTTGCATTGCCGGTTTTTCTATTGAGCCACAGTGTTTTCGCGACTAGCAGTGCCAATAATACCGTAAGGCCTAGCATTGCGAGGTAATCACGGCTGAACACTTGAGGCTCCATGGCGGTGGTCGCGATAATACCGGGTACTGACATTACGGCCATGAGGTTAAACATATTGGAGCCAACGATATTGCCCAAGGCAATGTCGTGATGGCCGCGTACTGCGCTCATCATGGATGCGGCAAGCTCCGGCAGGCTGGTGCCAACGGCGACAACGGTGAGGCCGATGATTAATGGGCTTACGCCGGCCATCTCGGCGGCAGATTTTGAACCCCAGACTAAAAGCTCTGATGAAACCATTAGCAGTGACAGGCCAATAACAAACCATAGAATGGCGCGGCTACGCGGCATCTCTTGAATTTCCTCTTCTTCAGCGATTTCTGTTACCGAAAGTTCACGCTGTTTAACCTTAACAAGGTATAGAATGGCGGGCACTAGGCAGCCCGCTAGGATAAGACCTTCCGTGAAGGTGAGTGTGGCGTCGAGCAGGAAGTAGCCAGAAACAAGCGTAACACCTAAAAGGACGGGTATTTCGTGCCGCAAAATGTGATTTTGCACCGGAATAGCGGCCACCAGTGTTGTAACGCCGAGCACAAGACCTATATTGGCGATGTTAGAACCGATGGCGTTGCCAACGCCTAAGGCACCGGTGCCTTTAAGGGAAGCGCTGATCGCTAACCATAATCTCTGGAGCCGAGGTCCCAAAAAGATACGATGGTGAGGCCAAATAAATTAAAGGGGGCGACACCAAAGGATTTTGCCAGTGAGGCTGCACCCGCCACGAAGCGGTCCGCACTCCATACTAGGCCAGCTAGCCCAATCAGAATTGCGGCAATAACCAATACGAGCGGGTGGAGGGAGTCCAGCATGAGGCAATATCTCGGTTTATAACAGCATATGGCGGCATGGGGCTCGCCAAGTAAAAGGATTTTACAGGTTTTGCCTACAGTGGGCTTGAGGCTTAGGAGCCGTATTAATAGAGGTTCCAAAGATCGGCCGCAATCTTATAGTGAACTTCTGAACAAGTCCAAACCGTATGGGTCTATAGTTTTGATGCTATATGAACACGTTGCGCTTTTCACTCAGCGGCCGTTCATCTAGCCGGTATTAGAATTGCGTTAATTATTATTCGTTACGTTGTCAATTAAGGAGATGAGTTGTGAGTTTGCGTTCTGTTTGCTCCCCACTGGGTGCATGGGTTTTTTGCGCTGGTTTTTTGTTTGCTGTTGGGTCATTCGCGGCTGACGTTGAGCCCGAGACGTCTGCACCAGGCGAAGTTGTTGAATCACTTACCGCGCAATTGCTGGATTTGGCTCGCAAGGGTCAGCAACAGTTGAAGGATGACCCCGAAAGCTTTTATGCCGACATTGAAACAGTGTTGGAACCCATGGTGAGTTTCGAGTTTATTGCTAAAAACGTTATGGGGGAGGTCTACTGGGGCCAGGCGACAACGCCGCAGCGTGAGGCATTTCTTATCGTGTTTAAGCGCAGCTTGGTTGAAACCTACGTAAAAGGTATGTCGCAAAACCTCGATTATGATCTTAAGTTAGTCGATGATGAAAGTAAGGTTTTGAAAACTAAAGCGAGTATTGTGCAAAAAATTGTTGGCCCAGACAGCTCCAATTTGGTGGTGTATACCTTGGGGCAAGGCAAGTCGGGCAATTGGAAGGTGCTCAATGTGGTGCTCGATGGGGTAAATTTGGGTAAAACATTTCGCAGTCAATTCGCCCAAGGTGTTAAGGAAAACAAGGGTGATATCGACGCGACAATCGCCGGTTGGTCGGGTAAGAGCTAATCAGTCGGTTAAAGCGGGTGCCTTATACCTGCTTTTTTATTAAAATGGCGGCCTTTTCGTGCTCGCTACCTGTAAGTTAGCGAGTACTCACTACAACCGAAAGGCCTCATTTCATGCAGCCAGAAGAACTAAAAGCCATTCTCGAATCCTCTATTGACGGTGCTAGCGTCGAGCAAATTTCCAGCGATGGCCGTCACGTAAGTGTCATTATTGTTAGCCCGGCCTTTGAAAACCTCAATCGAGTAAAGCGTCACCAGCTGGTTTATTCCGTACCTGCGCTGGAATCGGCAATCGCCAGTGACCGCTTGCACGCACTGCAAATGAAAACCTATTCACCTGCCGAATGGGCAGAGCAGAACGCTTAAGCCGGTAGCAAAGACATCTCATGGATAAACTGATTATTAAAGGCGGAGCGCGCATCTCGGGTGAGATTCGCATTTCCGGCTCCAAAAACTCGGGTCTGCCTATATTGGCCGCGACCTTATTGGCCAGTAGCCCGATGAATCTCGGTAACCTGCCGCACTTGAACGATATCACTACCATGCTGGCTTTATTGCGCTGCATGGGTGTGGGTATAACCATTAACGAAAAAATGTGTGTGGAAGTGGACCCCACCACGCTGACTGATTACGAGGCGCCATATGAGCTGGTGAAAACCATGCGCGCTTCGATTTTGGTGCTTGGCCCAACGCTGGCGAAATTCGGCCGTGCCGATGTTTCTTTTCCCGGTGGCTGTGCCATTGGCAGTCGTCCTGTGGATATTCATCTGCGCGGCCTGGAAGCCATGGGAGCCGAGATAGAGGTGGATGGTGGGTACATTCGTGCAAAAGCACCTAACGGTTTGAAAGGTGCTCATTTTGTGATGGAGAAAGTTTCCGTTGGTGCGACCGAGAACTTAGTCATGGCTGCAGCGCTTGCCGACGGCGTTACTATACTGGAAAACGCTGCGCGAGAACCCGAAGTGGTTGATTTGGCGGAATGTTTGGTTGCCATGGGCGCAAAAATTTCGGGTATTGGTTCAAATCGTTTGGAAATTGAAGGTGTAAAAGAGCTACAGGGCTGTACTTATACGGTCATGCCTGACCGCATAGAAACCGGCACATACTTGGTTGCCGCCGCCGCGACGGGCGGTTCGATAAAGTTACGCGATACTCGCGCCGATATTCTTACGGCCGTAATACAAAAGCTCGAAGAGGCGGGTGCCGATGTCGAGGTTGGTGACGGCACGATTTCGCTGGATATGCACGGCAAGCGTCCGAAGGCGGTGAGTTTACGCACGGCGCCGTACCCTGCATTCCCTACCGATATGCAGGCGCAGTTCACCGCCATGAATGCCGTTGCAGAGGGAACGTCTACGGTTACCGAAACCATTTTTGAGAATCGTTTGATTCAGGTCCATGAGTTGAATCGTATGGGTGCCAACATCACGCTCGAAGGCAACACGGCGGTTATTACCGGCGTGGAGCAACTGAAAGCGGCACCGGTTATGGCATCGGATTTGCGCGCATCGGCAAGCCTCGTTATCGCCGCGATGACGGCGGAAGGCGAAACGGTGGTAGATCGTATTTACCATATCGATCGCGGATACGAATGTATCGAAGAAAAATTACAGCAACTGGGCGTCGATATTCGCCGGGTTCCGGGCTAGGTCCTGTAAAGCATAGGAAGAAATATGTCTCAATTAACAATTGCGTTAACAAAAGGTCGAATTCTGGAAGAAACCCTGCCGCTTTTTGCGGCGGCAGGTATTGAGCCGCTCGAGGATATTAGTAAAAGCCGAAAGCTGACTTTTGAAACAACCTCGCAAAATGTGCGATTGCTTATTTTACGCGGAATCGATGTACCTACCTACGTGGAGTTCGGTGCGGCTGATGTTGGCGTCTCGGGCAAGGACACGCTTATTGAACACAATAGTAAAAGTTATTATGAGCCATTAGATTTACACATTGCCAAATGTAAATTAATGACCGCGGGAATTAAAGGGCAAAGCTTAAAGTCGGGCCGAATTCGGGTGGCAACCAAGTACGTTAATGTAGCCAAACGCTATTATGCGGAGCAGGGCCGTCAGGCCGATATTATTAAACTCTATGGGGCGATGGAGCTGGCACCGATAATGAATTTGTGTGATGAAATTGTCGATATCGTTGATACCGGCAATACACTGCGTGCAAATGGTTTGGAGGCTCGTGACGATATCTGCGATATCAGTTCTCGCCTGATTGTGAATAAAGCTTCGATGAAAATGAAGCACAAACAAATTGAAGCGTTGATCGATGCGGTCAGCGCTGCTGTTAATGAGCGGTTAGCCGCTTAATTCGGAATGGGATCATGTTGATAAACCGATTAAATTCCAGCGATGCAGGGTTTGGTGAAACGCTGCGTAAGTTGTTGCACTGGGAANATTCCCTTAATAGCGATGTGAACACTGTTGTTAGTGATGTGTTGGCGCGTATTCGCCGTGATGGTGATGCCGCTCTGGTTGAATTTACCAACAAATTTGACCATCGCAATGTTAAGTCTGCTTCAGAACTTATTGTTGAAAGCCCACGACTGAAAAGTGCGCTCGCGCGTATTCCAAAAGCTCAGGCCAATGCCTTGTGGCAGGCAGCTGAACGTATTGAAAAATATCATTTACACCAGAAGCAGGATTCCTGGACCTATACCGAAGCCGACGGCACTGTATTAGGACAGAAAGTCACACCCTTAGATCGTGTTGGTTTGTACGCGCCGGGTGGAAAAGCGGCTTACCCTTCTTCAATATTAATGGCCTCCATCCCTGCGAAGGTGGCTGGCGTACCCGAAGTGGTGCTGGTTACGCCAACGCCCAACGGCGTGTGTAACGATATTGTGTTGGCTGCTGCGGCTGTTGCGGGGGTGTCTCGTGTGGCAACCATTGGTGGTGCCCAAGCCGTTGGTGCGCTGGCCTATGGTACTGCTACCATTCCCAAAGTGGATAAAATTGTCGGCCCCGGCAATATCTATGTCGCTACCGCTAAACGCCAGGTATTTGGTGTTGTGGATATTGATATGATTGCGGGCCCTTCGGAAATTCTTATTATCTGCGATGGAAAAACCGACCCGGATTGGGTAGCGATGGATTTATTCTCGCAGGCCGAGCACGACGAAAATGCCCAGGCGATTCTTATTAGCCCCGATACGAATTACCTCGATCTTGTTTATCAAAGCATTGAGAAATTATTGCCTACACTTGAGCGTGCCGAAATGGCGGGTATCTCGCTGAAAACACGCGGTGCGTTAATTGCAGTAAAAGATATGAAAGACGCCATAGATCTTGCCAATTATATTGCGCCAGAACACCTGGAGCTTTCTGTAGAAAATCCAGGTGAATTGGTTGGCGGTATTCGCCATGCCGGGGCCATATTTATGGGGCGGCACACCTCGGAATCTTTGGGTGACTATTGCGCGGGGCCGAATCACGTTCTGCCTACTTCTGGAACCGCACGTTTTTCTTCGCCGCTGGGGGTTTATGACTATGTTAAGCGATCCTCCATCATTCATTGTTCGCCAGCAGGGGCTTCAGAATTGGGCAAGTTGGCCTCTGTTCTGGCTCGCGGCGAGTCGTTAGAGGCGCATGCGCGCTCGGCGGAATACCGCATAAAAAAGTAAATTCGAGGATAATGCATAGCCGTGGAAAAACTGGCTGATTTTTTTTCAACTCGGTGGGCGAAAAATGGCAAAAGCTGGGCTGCCATTATATTCATTTGTATAGGGTCTTGAAGCGGGAGCTGTTTTTTTTCAAGAAGTGCTCATGTACTACCCTTGTGAGTTGTGTATTTATACCCGCGTATGGATGAGTGCCATGGTGCTTGTGGCGCTGCTGGCATTGGCTTTTAGGAAAAAGCTCTGGCCTATGCGCTTTTTTGTTGCGGTTGAGCTGTGCTTGGCCGTTGGCCTAGCCGCTGTCGTGTGGGAGTTGCTGGCGATTGAGTATGGTTTAAATACCAATGGCGCTTGTAATTTAGTGGCAAACTTTCCATCCTGGGCGCGGTTGGATGAATGGCTGCCCACGCTGTTCTTGGTACAGGATTCCTGTGGGAAAACACCTTTAGTGTTGGGGCCGCTATCGATGGCCGATGGTTTAGCGGGAATTTCGGTTGGGTTTATCGCGGTATTGTCGCTGACATTGAGTTACAGCTTCAAGCGTAAGTGATGAAAGCTCAGGCTATTCAAAAGTGGCTGCGGTCTTTGGCTAGCCCCGACATTGCTGAACACTCTCTGCGATATTTTAAAACCGGCAAAGGTGAATATGGTGAGGGCGATATGTTCCTCGGGATTCGTATGCCGGTACTGCGCGGGCAGTTAAAGACTTTTGGCGATACCCCTCTTCTCGAAATAGAAAACCTTCTGCACTCTAAATTCCACGAAGAGCGTCTATTCGCGCTCTTGCTACTGGTTTTGCAAATGGCGCGTGTGGCGGAAGCTGAGCAAAAACGAATTTTTGATTTGTANTTGGCCAACACTCAATGGATCAACAATTGGGATCTGGTGGACTGCTCAGCACCTCAGGTGGTGGGCGCCTATCTCGAAAATAAAAGTCGCAAATGCTTGTATTCACTCGTAGCATCGGAAAGCTTATGGGAGCGTAGAATTGCAGTGTTGGCGTGTTTTCATTTTATCCGCAATACCGATTTCGACGATTTTCTCAATTTTGCTGAAACCTTATTGAAGGACAAAGAAGACTTAATACACAAGGCCGTTGGCTGGATGTTGCGTGAAGTGGGCAAGCGAGACCCATCTGTGGAACTGACGTTTCTTGATAAGCATTACCGCACTATGCCGCGTACTATGCTGCGCTACGCCATCGAAAAATTTCCCGAACAATTGCGAAAAGCCTTTCTGAACGGCGAGCGTTGAGGTTCTTTTCTAGGGGAGAGCCTACACAATACCGTGGCAGGTTGGGTGGGGCTTGGCAAAACCCTATAAGAGCTGTCGTGATTAACTTTTCATAAACCCCAAGTCTTTTGTATCAAAATTACCTAAATTTGGAAATACATCGCCAAATGAACCCGCCGGCAAGCCAAACCAGTTGGCTAGGGTAGCGCTGTATTGGTCTGCGGCGGTTGTGGGAATGATACGACCTTCGCCCATGTCGTCGTTGCTGCCTATTGCCAGATCTGGCATGGTGCCATAAATATTACCACCGCTTATGGCGTCGCCCATTATTAGCTGGTGGCTGCCCCAGCCGTGATCGGTACCATCGCCATTGCTGGTGAGGGTGCGGCCAAAATCGGATAGGGTAAATGTTGTCACTTTATCAGCAATACCCAGTTCAACGGTTGTGTCGTAAAAGGCTTTTAGCGCGGCATTAAGCTGCGCCATCAACAAGTCGTGGCGACGTACCTGGTCGCCATGCGTATCGAAATCTCCTACACCGATAAAAAATGTCTGTCGTGAAGCGCCCAGTGTTTGACGTGCCGCCATCAGGTTAGCGGTCATTTTTAACCCGCTGGCGAGGCGGTTGTCTTCGGGGTACGGGGTTTGAATATCGGCAATATTTTCCAGAGCTACGCCTACTTCATCGGAAAGGTCCCATGCCTTAGTTAACGATGCCGCATAAGCGCTGGTGAGAATATGTTCCTGCGGTATCGCGAGAATATTTTCCAGTACGCGTACACGTGCTAGCTCGCGTGTATTGGCATTGTCCTCTGGCGCTAGCGCGCGATCTAGATTGCGAATATTCTGCAGCCCTTGAGGATTCACCGCATAGGGGATGACGCTGCCAGCCGATTGCCATAGGTTACTGCCGCTAAGAGAAATATTCATCGACAGGCGAGTATTGCTATTCATGCTGGCCAGCGCGTCTGCTGCTCTGCCGGCCCAGCCATTGCGGCGCTGTGTGGATTGCAGGCTTTGCATAAAATTTTGTTGGTCATTGTGGGAGAATAGTTGCGGCGGNAACNCCGCCGATTTACTTTGATACGCGGCTTTACTGGTGGGCTCTACTAAGGCCCCCACATTGCCCACTACCGCCAGTTTTTCCTGGCCGTAAAGATTGCCTATGTCGGTTAGGGCCGGGTGTAATCCGTAGTCCACTCCATTTGCCTGCGAAGAATTAACCGCGATTAAGTTGTTTTGCGCAACGGCCAAGCCTTGGCGTGTTGCTGAATAATCGGCGTATGCGCTGGTGCTGCGGGGTACCACCATATTAAAGGCGTCGTTGCCGCCAAATAAAAATACACACACCAGTGCTTTATAATCTTCCGCCGGTGGGGTTTGGGCGTGGGCCAATTGCAGGCTGGTTAGTGTAGCTAAAGCGCTGCTGCTGCCCAGAGCCAGTGATTGGCAGCGAGATAAAAACTGGCGACGGGTAAAGTGTTTGTTCATTCTGCTCTTACCTCTGCACAGCAAATTCGGGGGAAGCGGTTACCAGCAATAGGGCATCGTATATTTGTAGGTTGCCAAAGCCGCCACTGTAAGCGTTTAAATGAGTAAGAATTTCGTTGTACATGGCTGGTGACATTTGCCCGGCCATTAATAAAAGATTAATGCGGTCCAATAGCTTTGCCGGGTTGTTGGCTATGGCCTTCTCTTCTTCTAGGTACAATTGTGTGGGGTAGATATCCCAGCCCTCGCCAATAATTTCCGACTGGGGCCAATCTCCCTGGGTATCGCGCCAGAAGATCGTAAAGCTCATAGCGCTAGTTGCGCTAATAAGTTGGCTATCGGTCATGATTTGAAATTCGGGTGAATTGAGGTCGGCATTTTTAATAGCTCCTGGCTGCTGAAAATCGGGCCGATAAAAATTGAATACTGAAAAAGAACCGTAAGGACGCTGACCAAATTCACGATCGGTACCGCGATAACGTAAACGGTTCGGGTATATCGGGCTGTTGTCGTCTTCGAGGTTCGACACCGGCACTCCTTGGGCCTTGAAGGCGCGCCAAAGAGCGCTGATTTTTAAAATAGGTTCGCGCAGCTTACCGAAGGTGGAGGGGTGAAGTGTGTGGCCATTCACCGCTTCGNTGTCCAACAATATGGCTTTTANAACAGCCTTCATATCGCCTTTAACACCGTTGCCGTTGTTGTTGAATATCGTTGCCACACGACTGACATACTCGGGTGATGGGTTGCTGGTGATCAAGCGTTGAATTAGTTGCTTGCTGACAAAAGGGCCAANGTTGGGGTGTAAAAATAAAATATCGAGTGCACGGCTGATATCCTGTTGGGGTGTTTGATTCGCTGTAATTGTTTGATTGCCGAAAATGACTTTTTGTTCGTTATCATGATAGTTATCAAAGGATTTCATTGGCACTACTTCACTGTCACCCGCGCTCGTCCATTCCCACCATTGATTAATCGTACCGTGATTCCAGCCGGTAAAAACACGGGCAAGTGCCTTAATGTCATCTTGGCCGTAGGTTGCAATAGGGTTGTTGTTATTGTCTAGCTTGGGGGTGGCATCTATGTTTAGTTCCACCAAGCCAATACTGAATAGTTGCATGATTTCCCGCGCGTAGTTTTCGTCGGGGCGAATATTGCGTTCTTGGTTAGCCTTTTCGTTCCGAATCATGCTTAGGTATTCACCCATCATGGGGCTTAGTGTTACTTCTTCCAGTAAGTCGCGATAATTACCGAAGGCGTGCGTTGCCAGTATGTCGTGGTAGTTGGCAACGCCTCTGGAATCATTAAAGAGCACGTCGGAAATAGTGGAAATAACCAATATTTGACTGAGTGTGTAGGCCATTTTTTGGCGCAACTGGTCTTTACCCCAAATGGCTGATTCCCACCAAATATCACTGCGTTGTAAGTCTCTTATCCAACCTTCTTCATCCAGTTCTGGGTCTGGTGCTGGCACCAGGCCAATTTCTTCTAAACGTTGATCAAGCCGTTGAAGGTGNNGTGTTTGTGGCAGTGAAAATTGCTCATCTATCCATTGTTCGCGGGTTCTATTNAAATTAGCGTGAATAGATTTTGCTGTTGGCCCGAAGGTGGCCTGAGTTAAAAAGCGTGCTGTTGATTTCGCCGCGTGGTAATTGGCGTCGCTTGGCGCGGGTAGCGTTGGATCCGCGCTGTTATCGGGCTTTAGCGGCTCAGCCGAAGGTGTTGGCGTTAGTGAGGGTGTTACGGTTGGTTCGGCTGTTGGTAATACGGACGGTTCGCTGGTAGGCGCGGCGGTTGGCAGTATTGTGGGGGTTGTGTTGGTCGGCGAGGAGTTGTCGTCACTGTTACCGCAGCCATTAATGAGTACTGTGACCAGACAGGCGAAAAAAAATCCACTAACGTATTTTGGGTTTTTAGTTGGTGCCATATAACGGTTATCCTCTTCGCAGTCGGTCGTCGTTTTCAAATGCAAAAGTTATTATAATTTTAGAAGTGCATTACATTCGAAATATACGTTCCTGTTGTAAGGCCTAATTAACCAGAAGAGTATCAATATCGCAGAAGGGGGGCTAGTAGATGGTGAGTAAAACGTTCATGGCAGTGATTGTTATTGTAATTATGGGTATGGGGAGTTTGCTGTATTGGGTTGAATATCAGTTTGATAATACTGCTGTTTCAGTTCAAGCAGAGCTTGTAGCCATAAACCATTAAGCCTCGGAGTAAATTGTTGAGCTTTACCTACCAAGAGTCGCAGGGGCAATCCGCTAGCGTTCAGGTGAAGGCCGCATTTTGGCAAGAATTTCAGCCGGGAGAGAAATTGGCTATTAAAGTGGATAAATCAATTGGTTTGGAGGCGAAGCTGGACCGACCAACGGCCTTGTACCGGCTTACGATTGCTTTTATTGCTGGTGTATTGATTCTTGCAGGCGTTATAGCCGTAAGCCTACTTTTGGTTTCGCGTAGGCGCGCTTAATTTTGCCAAGCATAACTAAACTTGGCAAAGACTGAGCGGTAATCTTTTTCGATTGCGGGGAGGTCGTCATCTTGATAGCCTCCGTCGGAATAGCCAAAGTAAAATAGGCTTTGTGAGTTNAGCTTGTAGGAGTATATAAGCTGTGAGGATAATGATTTGTTTACCGCATCTATATCATTGTCTTCGTCTAGGTCGTAGTTGGCTCGATATAAGGTAGCATCGCGCTCTACATCGGTATACTGCACCACAAATTTTAATCTACTGCGAATACTGAATTGATAATTCAGTCGAAGATCTGTTTGGTTGGCGGTGTAAAGTATGCCTCCCTCGAAATGCGTGGGTATACCCTCGATATCGGAAATGCCTTCATCGACGTCGAGTGTATTGAAATTATGGGTCAGATCAATTTTTAAATGCTTGCCAAAATTCATGCCTACTTCTGTGTGNACATTTAATACNCGACCAATCTGAGCNTTCGCATAGTCGATTCTGTCGCCGTAGTCGGAGGAGACTTTTAATCGAATACTGGAGGAGGGTTTTACCTTGATTTTGGCAAATAGTAGTTGTTCGTCAAAGTGTTCGCCCGTAGGGTTGAAGTCGTTTTCGTAGTACTGATCGCGTACGGTTATGCCTATAGCTGAATTCGACTGCCAGCCCGCATTAACTTCGCCAATCAGTTTGCTTTCGGTCATAATACGTTGATCGTTTTGGTCGTCGATTGTTTTATATTTGGCGATATAGTAGCGTTCAGAAACGAAATCTGCAGGCTCGCCATAATATTTCAGTACACCCTCTATGGCGCTTTCAATAATATCGGCTTTGGTGACAAAGCCCATGTCGGCACGAAAGTCTTTTCCTATATTGCGGTAGTCGGCTTCAATTTTATAATCAGGGGTGTCGTGAATATATTCCACGGCAAAGGCGTGATCACTTTGTTCGGCGGCTAGGTCGTACTCTGCCTGCACTGCCNGTGGGTTGCTGCTTTCGGCGTAAGCCAGTTGGTACGANAGTGCATCGTACTCGGAAAGCCATGTGATGCCATCTACTGTTGCCATGGTGTTGTTGTAGTTNTCGGCGGTTCGATGGGTGAATAGCCCGCCGATAGCGCTGCGCTCGCCAACATCTTTTTTGTATCGCGCGATAGCGATGTTNCTGCCAATGGGTGCCTCATCATCGGNTGGCGTNTCTTCCGTGAGTTCGACAATGTCGGAGCCTTGATTTCCCGGCAGTATAAAATGAGTGGAATTATCGTTTGCGAGTATAAGNCCGTAGGAATGATCGCCTGTTTTTCCTGTGTGTTTAACGCCGATGTCGGGATCGGCAATATTGCGGGTGTGCACGAAACGAAATCGGTTTGTTGTGAAGTAGTCAGCGCCGTCTAGGAAGAAGGGACGGCGCTCCTCTAGAAACAGTGAGTAGGTATTATTAACATCTAGCTGTGCCGCGTCGGCTTCAACTTGAGAAAAGTCGGGATTGATTGTGGCATTGAGTACCGNGTTTTGGGTAACGCCCCAACGCAAGTCCAAACCCGCAGATTGTTCAAGCCCGTCTGATTCCCACTCGCCGGGAATGTCTTCTCGAGACTCTGTTTTACCAAGGGTAACGGTGGGTGTAAGCTGAAAATTCTGGCCGGGCTTTACCGATTCAAAACCCACAGCCTTGTTAAATTGGCAGAGGTTGCAGCGAATACTGCGTTTAGCGGGAACATCCGATAGCCAGTATTCCAGCTCTCGTGGGTAGGCGCGAAAAAAAGCAATTCCCCAAGTAAGGGCTTGGTCTGAATTTGGAAACCGCAGGGCTTTGAATGGAATGCTCATTTCCACACTCCAGCCATCGGCATGAATTTTTGCCGCGCTGTACCAAATACCGTTCCATGAGTTGCTACCGCGCCAACCGTCGTAATCCTCCATGCGGCCTTCCATCTGCGCACCATAGGGGTTCACATAAAATTCGTAGGCTTCGCGCTCTCCGTTAAAGGTGTCGAGTGTAACGCCGAGCCTGTCGTCGCCCGAGAACTCGTCTCGGTCGGCTAAGTGCGCGCGAATGTCCTGGGGGTTTGGATCAAAAGCGTAGAAGGCTATATGAAGACGCTCGCCGTCTTCGTAGATATAAGCGGTAGTTTTGGCTTTGGCCGGGTTTCCGGGCCCAGGAGAATATTCGTAGTCGAGCTCAAACTGATTGGCCTGCTGCCATACGTCTTCGTCAATGATGCCGTCAAGGTTGGGAGCCTGTGGCATATGTTTCAGTGTGTAGCCCTTAGAGGCTTGTACGTTTGACGCGAATAAACANAGGTAGGCAAGCACTAAAGTTCTAAGAGGGGTGTTGAACGGCTTCATATGGTACAGCGGGTCGGGTGGCTTGAATTAATAATTGTAGCGGAGGAACGTCAAAGTTGCGTGTAATTCAACAAAAGGAAAGAGGTGCAGCGAGCGTATTAATTATCAATAAGATTTTTTCGCAGCGACTCATAGGCAGCTACACTGACAACTATCAGCCCGCCAATAATGACCTGAACGGTAGGAACTTCGGTTAGGATTAGCCAGGCAAATATAGAGCCGAAAAACGGTTGAAGACAGCCGATTAAGGCAACAGATTTAGCCGAAAGCCGTTTTAGTGTCATGCTGAATAAGGTGTGAGCGCCAGCTGTGCCAAATAGGCCTAGCAAGACGAGTAAAAACCAGTCGTGGGTGGAGGCATACACGACGGAGGGCCAGTCGGTGAATACCGCCAGTACCACGGCGATAGCGATGGTTTGGTGCAGCATTATGGCACCGCTGGGAACGTGTGGGATAAGGTATTTCTGGCTGGTATTACGCAGCGAGAACATAAACGCAGAGCAAATACCCCAAAACACGCCTTCGCGAACATTCCCGCCAAGGGTTTCGCCAGACACCATTACAATAACACCGGCAAGCACCACCATTGCGGCGACGAAGTCCACCAGTTTGGGCGAGCCGCGATAAAACAGCGGCTCGATAATAACGGTAATGACCGGATAGCAAAAAAGTGAAATGATGCCCACTGCTACGCTGGATACCTGCATAGAATGAAAAAAAGTGATCCAGTGCAGGCCCATTACAATGCCAAGGCCATAGACGAGAAACGTGGTTTTCCAGTCTGGCAGGCGCAGCGATGTGCGCCTTAGGGAGAGTATTGCAGCAAGGCCTAGGGCGGCGATAAGGCTGCGCAACTGGGTAATCGACATGGCGTCTAGCGCGATAGATTTGGCGAACAAGCCGTTCATGCTCAATAACACCACGGAGATATACAGCAATGCCAGGCTGGATCTCGGAGTGGTTTCAACTGAGTTAGAAGAAACTGGGCTGTGTGACTTGGACGCAGGCAATCTGGAAACTCGGGGATTTAAATAGTACGACAAAAGACGTTGGCGCCATTGTAACCCGAGTCTGCTGGAAAGATGTATACCAATTTGTGTGAGCGCTATCAGGAAAGCGTCGGCTGCTATAAAGGTCAAGTCACTTGACCAAAATAAATTTAGGTGATAGGCGACCCTAGTAGGCTTGATGTAAAGCATAATGGCTATAAGCCTTAGGTGATCTAATACCTTTTATCCCCTTTAATCTCTCTCAGGAGGTATTTGCAGATGTCTCTAGCTGTAGAACGTGCCGCAAAACCAAATCGCTGGCCGGCGTTTATGGATATTGCGCAGGGCGCGACAGGACTGTTTTTAGTGTTGTTTATGTGGGCCCATATGTTGATGGTGTCCAGTATTTTGCTTGGTAAGGACGCCATGTTCTGGGTGGCGCGAATGTTTGAAGGGGAGCCGCTTTTCGGAAAGCCCTACCCGGTACTGGTCAGTGCTTTTGCTGTTTTTATTCTTTCACTCATCATTGTTCACGCCTTTTTGGCGTTGCGACGTTTTCCCAATAGTGCGGGGCAATATCACGCTATCCATACCCATATTGGCAAGCTTAAGCACAGCGATACCACCCTGTGGTATGTGCAGGTAGTGACCGGCTTCGCCCTTTTCTTTATGGCTTCGGTACATCTGTACCAACTTATGACGCACCCGGCAGACATAGGCCCTTACGCTTCTTCGGACCGCGTGTGGAGTGGCATGATGTGGCCGTTGTATCTCGTTATGTTATTTGTTGTTGAGTTGCACGCGGGTATTGGTATTTATCGTCTGGTGATTAAATGGGGGCTCTTCCTTGGTGATAACCCCAAGCGCAATCGACGCCGTTTGCATGTGCTCAAATGGATACTGACGGTTTTCTTCCTGGTGCTGGGTGTTGCCACACTTGCTGCCTATATGAAAATTGGTATGGAGCACGCCGACAATGCTGGTGAGCGCTATGTGCCCAGCTGGCAAGAAGGCGCGCCAGCAATCCATTAAAGCCCACAATATTTTATTAATCAGGATTTGATGATGAAAACGATATATACCGATGCCTTGGTAATAGGTGGTGGTCTGGCGGGCTTGCGCGCTGCAATCGGCGTTCGCCGCCAGGGCCATGAAGTAATTGTACTCAGCCTTGTGCCNCCCAAACGCTCTCACTCTGCAGCAGCCCAAGGTGGCATGCAGGCCAGCCTNGGTAATACCAATAAAGGGCAGGGAGATAACGAAGATATTCATTTTGCCGATACGGTGAAGGGTAGCGACTGGGGTTGTGACCAAGATGTGGCGCGACTATTTGTTAACACCGCACCAAAAGCGGTACGAGAACTGGCAGCCTGGGGCGTGCCCTGGGACCGCGTTACACGCGGCAGTCACGACCATGTGATCGATGGTAAAAACGTTCCCTTGGAGGAGCGGGAAGAAGCGCATGGGCTAATTGCGGCACGTAACTTTGGTGGTACGCAAAAAATGGCGAACCTGTTATGTATCCGACGGTACCGGCCACTCCATGCTCTACACCATGAGTAATCAGGCTGTCTCCGAAAATATTGCTGTCCATGAGCGTATGGAAGCCATCTCGCTCATTCACGATGGCGAGCGTTGTTATGGCGCCGTGGTGCGCAATTTGATGACCGGTGAACTTGTTACTTATATTGCCAAATCTACTTGTATTGCTACTGGGGGTTACGGGCGTATTTATCGGGCAACAACGAATGCCGTGATCAATGAAGGTATGGGTACGGCCATTGCGTTAGAAACCGGCGTTGCTGCGCTAGGCAATATGGAAGCGGTACAGTTCCACCCAACCGGAATCTTCCCTGCCGGTATTTTGGTTACCGAAGGGTGTCGTGGNGATGGTGGCTTACTACTGGACCGCGATCATCATCGTTTTATGCCCGATTACGAGCCCGAGAAGAAAGAGCTGGCTTCGCGCGATGTAGTCTCTCGTTGGATGGAGCATCACATTCTTTCGGGTAAAGGTGTGCAAAGCCGTTTTGGTGAGCATCTGTGGCTGGATATTCGGTTACTCGGTAAAAAACACATTGAAGGTAAGTTGCGCGAAGTAAAAGAAATTTGCGAATACTTCCTCGGTGTTGACCCGATAAAAGAGTTGATTCCGGTTCGTCCCTGTCAACATTACTCTATGGGCGGTGTACGCACCAATTACAAAGGTGAATCGCCTCATCTGAAAGGTTTGTTTGCTGCCGGTGAAGCGGCTTGCTGGGATATGCACGGTTTCAACCGGTTGGGTGGCAACTCCGTTGCCGAAACAGCGGTGGCAGGTATGATAGTGGGCGAGTATATGGGGGAGTATATAAGCAGCGAAGCCAACGACATGAACGTTTCGACAGCGCTTATACGGGATGCCTACAACAAGCAGGCAAATCGTCTCACCGGCTATTGCAATAGTAGCGGTAATGAAAACCCTTTCCATATTATGCGTTCCATGCAGGAATTAATGACAACGAATGTGGCCATCTTTCGCAATGCCAGCAAACTTGAGGGCGCCGTTAGCGGGCTGAGAGAATTGGCGCAGAGGGCCCGCAACATTAGAGTTAATAGTTCGGCTGCTGGCGGTAACCCGGAGTTGGTGGCAGCCTATCGTGTGGAAAGTATGTTGCGATTAAGTTTGTGTGTGGCTCAGGGAGCACTTGCCCGCGAAGAAAGCCGTGGCGCCCACTTTCGCGAAGACTTTAAATTACGCGACGATAAAAATTGGCTTTCCAGAACCTTGGCAACTTGGAATATGGAAGAGGACGCTATGCCAACACTTAACTACGAGCCGCTAGATGTAATGAAAATGGAAATGCCGCCTGGCTGGCGTGGCTACGGTGCTAAAGATCGTGTAGACCACCCAGATACGGAAAAGCGCCAAGCTGAAGTGGATGCAATAAAAAATAAACACGAAGGCGGAAATCGTTTTGCTTGTCAGGAAGAGTTAATGGCATACGATGAAAAATTACCGGACAGTTTACGTGGTCGCAATGGGCGACTTGGAGAAGATGAAAACGGCCAGTCGGCCAACGCTGGCAAATAGAGGATTGAAATTGTGAATACTATCCCCGTAAAACAAGTAGAAAGCGACGCTGGCGAATACCGGAAATTAAAAGTGAATATCTTTCGCCATAATCCCGTAGACGAGAACAGTGCGCCGCATTTCGATACCTTCGAGGTAGAAGAAGCCGATTCGATGACGCTGTTTATTTTNCTGAACGATATTCGCGAAAACCAAGACCCAAGCGTACAGTTTGATTTTGTTTGTCGTGCAGGCATTTGCGGTAGCTGTGCCATGGTGGTCAATGGTAGGCCCAAACTAGCGTGCCGAACCTTAACCAAAGATTTGCCGCAGGAATTAACCCTTGCACCACTGCCCGGTTTTGAATTAATTGGTGATCTTTCGGTGAACACAGGCAAGTGGATGCGTAACATGAGTGAGCATCTGCAAACTTGGATTCACAGTAAAGAAAAAGAGCGGGATTTCTGTGAAATAGAAGAAAAAATGGAGCCAGAGGTTGCCGAAAAAATTTACGAGCTAGAGCGTTGTGTGGAGTGTGGGTGTTGCGTAGCTGCCTGCGGTACCGCGCAGATGCGCAAAAGCTTTGTTGGCGCTGTGGGTATTAACCAGCTTGCTCGGTTTAAAATTGACCCGCGTGATGACCGTACCGATGCGGATTACTATGAAGTGCTTGGCACTGAGGATGGCGTGTTTGGTTGTATGACGCTGTTGGGTTGTGAAGATATGTGCCCGAAAGAATTGCCGCTTGCCCAGCAAATTGCGTATATGCGCAGGAAGATGGCGTTAGCGAGGTAATTTCTTTTTTTGCCTCGCTTAGAGGTTTTTTTGCCAAGCACCGCTGCAGAATACAGCGGTGCTTGAGTTTTAAGTCGATGGAAAAATTACGGTGCCGAGGGTTCAAGTACTGGAGCGGGTTCGACAATGATATGTTTATTGTGGGTGGGGGAACCTTGAGCAGGCCCCTTGGTTTCAGTCAGGCAAAATCGGTGGAATAGAGATACTTTTTAAATTGTTTGTTGGCGGTTATATTTTCGCAGGCTTCAGCGTGATTAGGTTTTGTTCATATCCGCCGGTCTGCTGCGACTTGCGGAGAGTAATTGAAATTCCGTGGTAGTGCCTTTGGTGAGACTTTTTGACCAGAGCGTACTTTTGTTACGACCTGCATTTTTCGATGCATAGAGGGCTTGGTCGGCCTGTAGTACCAGCTCATTTGGCGTACCTGCACCGAATGTCAAAGAGGCTACGCCAAAGCTAGAGGTGACGGATACGCCTTCTATAGGAGTACTGGCGATAAGTTCCCTACACGATTCGGCTATTTTCATGGCTCTTTCGGGTGTCATTTCTGGTAGCAAAATACAAAATTCTTCACCGCCAAATCGGGCGAGAACATCTTCGCTACGCAGTACTGTTTGCGATTTTTCACATACAGCCCTAATAACATCGTCGCCCACCCCGTGGCCATAGGTGTCGTTAATACGTTTAAAATGGTCGATGTCGAGCATAATTACGCAATACTCTTTTTGAAGAGCTGTTTCGCGGGCAAAGTGTGTATTTAGCGCTTTAAACAGAAACCGGCGGTTGTAGCAGCCTGTAAGCGGGTCTCGCGTTGCTAAGTGTTCGAGTTCACGGTTTTTGTCTTCAATATCTTTTTGTTTGTCCATAAGGTCACCGAGCATTTGAGCGAGTAGATTGTTTTTTTCTTCAAGCTCGGTGATGTCGTCAAAACTATTGATTGTGCCTTGATTCTTTCCTTTTTCGTCAATAATGGGTACAGAGTTAACGCTGAACAGTAATGAACTTTCGCTGGTAAGTTCCAGTGAAAGACGAAAATTTACCTGTTTTTCTGATTTTTCCTGAGCAATATGCCACGGTAGTTCGATGCTGGATTCCGTTGTTGGCAACTCATTTTTTACCGGTGTCCAACCTAGTTCGCTGGCTCTTCTGCCTATTAATTTTTCTTCGTCTGTGCTGAATTTGTCGAGCATGGCGTCATTAACTAAAACGATTTGACCGCGTTTGTCGAGAATGATTACGCCTTCGGCCATAGTGTTGAGTGCATTTCTGACACGGCCAGGTACGACTGAGTTTGGATCTAAGTGACGAAGTACGCGCTTCAAAAATATGGAGTAGGTGGTGAAGCCGCTGATACAAATAAAAATAAACAACCAAATCCCCTTTGGCACGCCAAATAATTTTTCGCCACCTTTTTCCAGTTCATTAAAAGCCATTTCTAGCATGGCTTTATTCGCGCCGTTGATAACGAGGGGTATTTTAACTTGGTTGATGGTGGATGGCGCAGAATAGCCCAGTGTCCAGGTTTTTTCGTGTGTAGGTGTTTGGAATATAATACTAGTGTTGGAGCGTCGAAGGCCAACAGATTGCACCGAAGGTGTCTCTTCCACGATTTGATTGAGCATAGACTCTAGAAAAAAACGGTCGTACTCGTTTTAGCGCGAGTGTGGTTTGCAGGGCAATGGTCTCGGCTAGTTTTTGCCGTGTTAACAATTGATTTTCACCGCCGGACTTTGGTGCTAGTCCAATTACCTGGGCTAGCAATAGCAGAGAAATCGTTAAAAAAACGAGACCCTGTGCTCAGCTGTACGGTTGGAGATATTTTTAGCATAACGGCAGCCTCTAATTCTCTGATCCGCGGTCGAACATATAACCAACTTCTTTGCGCTGTTTATCTTCTTCTTGCTGGTCGCGTTTTTGCTTTTCTGTATCTAATCGTCTTTGTAGGTTGGTGATCACGGGTAGTGGATCCATGCCTTTCCAGATGGGGATCATAGAGAAAAGTGTGAGGAACAAACTGCCGGCGCGCAAAGCCCAGATAATGATGCCGGTGGTAACGGAAAGGCTAATACCTTTGTAAATAGCACTTTGCTCGGCTTCATCGTCAATAATTTCCTGCATGTCTTGTTTAAGCTTGCGCAGTTCGTTATTGAAGTCAGCAACATCCTGGTCGCTGAGATACCCGCTGTTAAAGCTGTTAAAGCTTTAGGGCTGGCAAGGCTGGAGTTGAATTCCACTGACTCGCTGATTTGCTGGCTACTGCGAACCTTGGGACTGTCATCCCTCTGTTGACTGTAGTCAGCTTGGNCNTCTGCTACAAAAACAGTTTGGTTGCCATTAGTGGTGTTGGCCAGTTGAACGAAATCATTGTAGCCATTGTTTTCGGTTGTGGGCATGTCATCAACGATCGGGTCGGTAATGTCCTCTTCTGGCTGATCATCTTCAGGTTGATCAATGGGTGTTTCTGGCAGGCTGGTATCGGGCGTTTCTGGCAGAACGTCGTCAATAGGCAGTTCAATAACTGGCGCGGGATCAATACTGACGACCAGTGTGGTTTCGGCAAAGGCTCCCTGGGAATCGGTTGCCCGTATACAGAATAGAATCCCGGACAATTGGGTGAGACCCCAGTACTTATCTGCTGGGTTTCAC
>Ga0065722_101816_pt1 | contig 22335 bp, 21 predicted proteins | sample BansetMetagenome_FD_59109 | JGI IMG/M metagenome (GOLD analysis project Ga0065722, IMG submission 59109) | Bankia setacea gill microbial communities from Puget Sound, Washington, USA - Caecum Enriched | ecosystem: Host-associated > Mollusca > Digestive system > Ceca | place: United States... | reverse complement strand
TTTACCAGCCCCGATGGTCACATGCAGCTGCAATTAAAATGGTTGATGAAAGCCTATGGCTTACGCAACAACATTTGGCTGGGTTGTACGAAAAGTCGCCTAAGACCATTAGCGAGCACATTAATAATATCTATAGTGACGGTGAGCTGGAGCCAGGAGCCGCTATCCGGCTATTCCGTGTAAGGAGTCGGACAGTTGCCCTAGAGGGCGCGGGGGCCAGGCGCGGCTGCTGGAGCATTATAATTTAGACGCCGTTTTGGCGGTGGGTTAGCGAGTGCGGTCAAGTCGGGGTACTCTATTTCGCCAGTGGCCCACACAGCTATAAAAGGGTACCTAGTGGCTTCTTTAACGTGGCTGTCCACTATATTCGGGTGAAACGCGCAGTTGGACTTACGACGACCGTGGTAACACCCTTACAGAAACCGATGCCTTGGGTAATGAAACCGCCTACACCTATACCGATCAAGAGTTGGAGAAAAGTTCGACTAACGCGCTGGGTATTACGGTTTATCAAAACACTTACGAAACACGTTCACGCAAGCTCACCAGTATGACTGATGCCATGGGTAATGTGACTCAATTACATTGGGATATTGGCGTAGCTGGATCCTGTTCAACCGGTGCTAGCAAAGGGTTTACCGACGCCTTGGGCAATACTCGGTCAAATGGGGTAATTTGTTTTGGGCCACTGGCGGGCTTAATCAGCAGCCAAACTAATGCCGATGGTTCGGTTGTCCGCTTTGGTTACGACGACAGTGGTCGTAGAGTGAGCGAGACAACTACCCGCACCGACTTATCAGGCGCTGTTGTAAACCTTGTAACCCAGTATGAGTACGACGAGGAAGACCGTGTAGTTCGCACTGTTCACCCCGACGGTACAGAGAGCACCACGGAATACAATTCCTTAGACCAAGTGGTCGCAGCAGTGAATGCTTTGGGTCAGAGTACTGAGTACGAATATGATTCGCGTGGTAACCAAACGCTCATTCGTTACCCCGATGGCGATGAAGAAAGTATGGTTTATAACGCTGCAGGTAAGCTAGCAACGCAAACCGATCGCAATGGCAATACTACGAGCTACGAATACGACGCAGCTAACCGTCAGGTAAAAGTTACGCACCCAGACGGGGCTGTTGGCGAAAGTGAATACAATTCTGTTGGTCGTTTGGTGGCAAGTATTGATGCGCTGGGCAATCGCATCGAATATGAATTCGATGCAGCTGGCCGTCGCACATTGGTTCGCGACGCATTGGGTAATGAAACTAGTTACGAATACGACGCAGCCGGCCGTATGACAGCAATGGTCGATGCACTCAATCGCCGGGTCGAATACACCTACAACGATTTGGACCAGCGTGTAGCGACCATCTACCCAGATGGAACGGATTCTGAAACCACATACGATGCGTTGTCACGCCGTACGGCAGAAAGTGACCAAGCCGATGTCGCAATGCAGTTTGAGTTCGACGCCGTGAGTAGGTTGTCGAAGGTAATCGATGCGTTGAGTCAAGAAACTGTTTACGGCTACGACGAGCAGGGTAATAAGGTTTCCCAAACCGACGCTAACGGCAACACTACCTATTGGGAATACGACACTCAAGGCCGTGTAACCAAACGTATATTGCCCATGGGCCAAGAAGAGTTATCGGCGTATAACGCGCTGGGCCAAATGGTTAGCCATACAGACTTTAACGGCAGTGCTACCGTTTACGAATATGATGATACGGGTCGTACTACCGCCGTTATCTACGCAGACGGTAACGAAGAGCGTTTTGACTACAATGCATTGGGTCAGCGTACTTCAGCCACCCAAGTTTCCGCGTTGGGAGATTCGCGTATTACGACTTATAGTTACGATTCTGTTGGCCGTTTGGTGTTAGAAACCCAAGCCGACGGTTCTACTTTGGCTTATGTGTACGATCTTAATGGCAACAAAACGAGTACGGTAGCAACACCAGCGAGTGGTACTGCCGTTACTACAATTTATAGCTACGATGTACTGAACCGACTGTCGTCAGTAACCAGCGCCGAGGGTATTACCAGTTACGGTTACGATGCGGTAGGTAACAGAGCCAGCATTAGTTACCCCAATGGTACTAGCCAAGTGTACGGTTACGACGAGCTTAACCGATTGGTTTCTCTCGAAACCTTCGATAGTACGGGTGCGTTAGTTGCGCTATTCGACTACACATTAGATGTTACAGGTCGTCGTACAGCTATTACCGAGCTGGATGGCCGAGCAACAGATTACACCTACGACCTACTTTACCGATTAACATCAGAAAGCATTACCGATAGCGATGCGGGCGACTACAGCGCTACCTATACTTACGACGCTGTAGGCAACCGTAGTGGTCAAACCATTAATGGTGAAGTAACGGCCTATAGTTACGATGTAAATGATCGTATCGTAGAGCAGGGCAGTACTTTCTACACCTACGACGAAAACGGCAATACGTTAACGACAACTGCAGGTGGTGTTACTACTACCTATCGTTACAACAGTAAAAATAAGTTGGTAGAAGCGGCAACAGCAGAAGGTATTTCAGCTTACGCTTATAACGCTGCGGGCATTCGTACTGGCAAGCAGCAGGGTGGTGTAACAACATCGTTCCTTGTTGACAGTAACCAGGCCTATGCGCAGGTGCTGTTTGAAACAGATGGCGCAGAGTCGGTTAGTTATACTTATGGTGATGATTTAATTAGTCAAGCGAGAGCGAGTGGTTCGTCGTTCTATCATTATGATGGTTTGGGCAGTACTCGTGCGTTAAGTAATGCTGCGGGTGAATTTTCTGATACTTATGATTATGAAGCGTTTGGCGAGGCTCTAAATCGTACTGGGGTTTCTGAGAATAGTTATTTGTTTACTGGGGAGCAGTATGACAGTGGTTTGGATCAGTATTACCTAAGAGCGAGGTATTACGACCAAGGTGTGGGGCGGTTTACCCAAATGGATGAGTGGGCTGGTATTGATGATGAGCCAATTACGCTGAACAAATACTTATATGCTAATGTTGACCCTGGAAACAGAGTTGATCCTACAGGGCATTTTGCGGGAGGTATTGGAGGCCAAATGGCTGCCATTGGAGGCTTGGCTATACTTGGTGGTGTTGCCATCAATAGCTATAGCAATTTATTGAGCCTTGACCGAACAGCTTCTCCAGGGTTTGACGGCGTACTCACAAATAAAGAAATGGGAATTCTTGTTTTGCTGATGATGGGCTCTAATTCAACGTTATGGAATATGGTGTTCAAGGATGATGGAGAATCAGATCAAGAAAAAATGGAGCGCATAGATGCGACCCCGATACCTGAGACTGGCGATGGTAAATATAAGGTACTAACACGCTGTCATGTCAAAAGAGCTGGCTCGGGCGAGCCAACTATCGGGTTTGTTGAAGGTATTGGCTTTGGTGTCACTCTTCCTCAAGCGGTAACAAATGCACAAGCATCTGCGAATGCAAGGTGTGTCAGTGGTACGCAAGCTCGTCACTGTAAAGCTAGAGAATGTTGGCAAGGAAGTCGAAAAATTCCTTGCCCTCGCGGAAATAATTAGAATAGTTGGAGTCACTGCTGAATGGCAAGTATAGAGTTTTTAAATCTAGATCTAGACATAGAATCGAGTGATGACTTAACGTCATTACTTGATAGCTTTGGAGAGAGTGTTGTTGTGATGAGCCATGAGCAAGGAGGGGTCAACAAGCTTTCATTGGAACTTGCGGGTGTAACGGGTGATCCAAATAATTTAGTTTTGGAGTACGCGAAATTAATAGATGCACTTCCTGCAGCGGCTAAAAGTATTTGGGATAACTGTTCAAAAAGGGAAATGGACATCGGTTTCGAATGTGAAGGGGAAACTAAGGGTGCTCCGGTTGGGATCACCGAGCGTCTATCTCTTGAATCAATCACGCTCTTATCAAAGTTAAAAATCACACTGGCAATGACAATTTACTCTGTTCCAGCTTAGTTGTGATTACTTCAATTAGAGATGCTCAAACATCATCGTTTTTTCATGCAGGTTGCAAATTACTCGGCCTTGCTTGGCATCTCTCATTTTTCTCCAAGCTGCAAAGCCGGTGAGAATAGCTTGCTCCCATTCCTTTAAAGAAGCTGTTTTTACCTCTAAGTGTCCCGTAAGAAGACGAATGGTTTGTAATAGTTTTTCGTCAAGAGTGGTTACATTTTCATAGTAGTTGTGGTTTTTTGCGTGCTCGAAAACTAGGGCAGAAATTGCTTCGTCTATGACGATTGCACGACCACCATCCTCGATTTCATTTACGGCTTCATTGCTACGTCGCTTGCGATGCATTAGACCGCGTGAAGTTGGAGACCATCCTAGGACTGTGACGTATGAAAAGTGAAAAATATCGTGATATCTGTAGTAATCGTCTTCATAGTGATTGTCTCTTATTTGCGCACCAAATTTCTCACCATTTACAATGATATCTACACACTCTTTGCCTTTTTTATCGGTGCCCTCCGTGAAGGTTGCGACGAATTCTCTCGGGAATTGTTCATGCTCTTCATATTCGTCGTCGAGAAACTCACCTTCAAGCTCTAGCTGTTTTATCCCTTGGAGATCAGCCCATCTATCTTTAGTCTTTTTAAGGTTGGATTTTAGGATTTTGGATAATGGAATACCTTCGATTGTTGAGATTGCTGTTAGATACCAAATGATATCGCCAAGCTCCTCAACTAACTTGTCATTAAAAAGAGCATAGTTGTCACCATCTCTTAATTTTTTTTTATATTCAGTTGAAAGACTGCCTACTTCACCGTTCAATCCCAGCATAACTATTGTCAATGCTTCGCTAGTATTTTTCTCAAACTGCATCGTCTCCGCTGCTTCGGCTTGATAATCATCTACATTCATCGTTTACCTCCAAGTTTAACTTTCCATTTTTTGGGAAAAAAGTATTCGATCGGTTCAGATCTAGGTTTGAATTTTTGTTTGATTCTCGTACGTCCGGAGAACCCTTCTAGTTCAGGGTGCGCCACGCGACAGTATTTATCTACTTCACAAAATATGTTCTGTATGTCTATGTATTGTAGGGGACGACTGCCGATTTTTTTAAATTTTAGATCAAGGCGATCAAATTCCAGGTCTTGTCTGTCGGTCATCATTTTTATGATTTCGGTTTCACTCAACCCGCCTAGCTTAGAAAAACATTTCCTTATCCCATCACGCGCGCCAGGGCCTGGAATCGTAAATTCCGTTTCTTTAAAGTTGGTGAGCGTGCTGTAATTAAGGTCTGTGGCGTATTGGTACGCTAGAAATCGTCCTATCAGTGGGTAGTCTAACAGTAGCGCATAGGCTTCTCTCATTTTCTTACAGTCGGTTAGCTTTGAAGCCAGGTTATCTTTCTGCATCAAGTCGAGTAGCATAAGGTGGGCGTGGTGCTTTCGCGTAACTTCGAATTCTTTACACCCGGACGCCATCATATATGCGTTGGAATACAGTACCCGGCCCTTATTCATTTCACTGTCAAGAAAGTTCTTGAAGAACTTAATGCTAAAATTTTCTACTGATAAATCGCCAAATTTATGTTCAAGTAGTTGCCATGTCTCGATTTTGTTAAAAAGTTTAAAAAGCAGAATCCTAAATAAAGTGTCCTCAGGGGAGCGCCCGCTGTCTTTTTGGTAGATGACATTTTTTATTAAATACTGACTTACGCGATCACAGGCCCTGTACACATTAGTGAACTTGTACTTCTGTAGTATAGGGTCGTTTGTAAATGGCCCATTTGTAGTTTTTATCCTGTTAAAAAACACATTTTGTCTTTCATAGGCGAACTTCCAGTAAGTGTCATATGCCTTCGTTGGTGTGGCTGGATCTAGTTTTATTATTATCTTGGATTTATTGGGCATATTTTCGGTACTTATTTGCGATTTCTTTCGCTTTTTGTTTTGTCATTTTTAATTCAAGAACACTCGCGATGCAGTTTATTTTATCGAGTTCAAGACCCATTTTTTCAGCCATAAAGTTACCCAAGTTCTCTAAGCCAATATAATTACCATATGCTCGATTACATAAGTGCTGCATTGCATAAATAGCATTGAGGTGAAGCTTCTTAGTTTTTCCGTTAGGCGCCAAACATATTTGCTGCATGCAGGGGAAACCCCTAAGTGCCTGAGATGTATGGTCTTTATTCGGGTCGAAAGTTAGTGCGATTAGGGCTGATCTCCTATGAACAGCATTGCGTGTACCTTTACCGTTATAGGTATCTATGATGTGTTGTAGCTGATTTAGGGGTTTACCATCGTGTCCGGTGAATGCATAAAGCCTTCTAAAATAGTGCCCTTTTCGGTTTTGCGTATCTTTTTTAACGTAAGGCCAAACCTTGTCGAAGCGCTCAAATATAGTACTCTGGCTGCCTCCTGCAAGGCTTTTGGGGAAGATAGTGCTCGCCGTTGTTTCTATAGTATTTTTCCCGATTCCCTGTAAGTATTTGTTTAAGTCACTCTCCAACTCGTCCTTATAGGCAGGGGTGTCGCCGTTCGCTTTAAAATTTGCAATGAATGGTGATAGTTCAGAGCCACTGCCATCAGCAATACTGATAAGTGCACGGAGCCAACATTCGGTAACGGAATCTCCCTTAATTATCATTCTTCGTCCTCATCATACTTGTATTGAAAGAACCCTTGAAATTTATGGCGACTCACTTTGGCAAAGCTGCTCCAGTCCTCTCTGTGCATTCTTGTAATGCCTAGAGTTGAGGCTTCATAAATAAATAGGCTACTGTTTGTTTCGATAGGCATGAAAACCATCGGCCCGTCGGTCAAGAGTTCATTTGGTGACACAATGAGGTCTCCGACTTCGAGATCCAGGGCTCTTTCTTCCCACCAGTTATCGATCCTGAATATCTGATGTGTTGTTGTCATGCCGCCGGATATAGATTTTCTTATATCAGGCAACTTTGCGCGTTTTAGGGTTTGTGCGTGTTTATATGTGATAAGGCGCAGGTTTCCCGAGATGTGAGTGATAAATGCTTGGTAGGACACTCCGAAATATTTCGATAAAATATATATATCATCTGAGGTAAGCCTTTCTGCGGCTATTCCATATTTTATGATGGTTCTATTGATTGCCGAGGATGGCATGAGGAGCATGCTAGCAAATAGGTCTGCCTCCTGTTCTTCTGCTTTATTTGATCCACACTCAAGTATTTCATCAATTACTGTTCCATGTCCTAGCTCATGGTGGCCTATTTCATGTGCGCAAGTGAATCGTTTGCGTCCCTCTGGTCTTTCGGCTGAAATCAATACCAAGTTTTGATCAGCAATATACATACCTTCAAAAGATGGGATTTTGACGAATCTAAGATCCATGCCCATTGCTTCGCACATCGCATAGGGGCATATGGGAACGTGAGCACCTGCACCTAAATATTTTTTTCGGGCCTTAATAGCTTTAGAAGCAATTTGTGTTGCCCTAATTCTGTCCATGCTTGCCCCCAGAGCTTTTGATCATTTTTATTGTATTGATCAAGGTCTCTATGTCTTCATCCTTCATCGCGCTTAGCTCCCTGGCTGCGGCAAGTATCGACTGGTCTATCTTATCCTCGTTGACTTTGCCTTCGGCTATCCACGCAATTTCAACGCCGTAGAGATTAGCGAACTGGGCAAGTTCATCGGATTTTACATTTCTTCGTCCGGCTTCTATTTCACTAATTGTAGGGCGGTGCATGCTAAGCCTTTTAGCTGCCTGTCCCTGGGATAGGCCAGACATCTCCCTAGCAGAGCGAAGCCGGTTAGCAATCTCTTGTTTGCTCATTTTTTCGATTCCTTCTTAACCTCGTAAATCGAACTAGCGATAGTAGATACTGTTATGTCCTCGAACTTCTTACCTGAAAAGATTTTATCAGGTGGAAGCTCGCACTCGACTTTTTCTTCTAGTGCCACCAGAACCTCTATCGTTCGGAGGCTGTCGAAGCCGCTGATATCGCAGGCTGGTTTGGTAGTCTTGGTTATAGGTGGTACAGATTCGCCGGATAATTCTAAATTTTCGACCAAGCAATCAATTACAATTTGTTCAAGTTCAAGTATATCCATGATTGGCTCCTACCTTACGCATGGTAAGAATACCTTACTATTGGTAACGTTCGTTGTCAAGGCTTTGGTCTCGTAAAGTGAAGGGAGTAAACCCTCATTCTCTCAGTCTTGTAAAATCATTAACTGGGCTGTGTCAGATCGTAGAGAAATAAATTCATAATCTGACATTGGTAATGTTTTAGAAAAGAATTGGCGGGTTAGATCAAGGGGGGGTAATGCTGTTCAGCGCCTACTTGTAGGTGTAGTATTTGCGAGTTAACCTGAGTATCCCAATCGATAGCCTCTTAAGCTTCTCTAGCTGTCTGAGTTCAAAGAGGCTTTCTATGTTGATTAAGGTCTGATTACCTTTTGCCTGCAGAAGGTTAAGTTGCTTCATTAATATGTAGTATACTGAGAAAGCTTTAACAACACCCCTCACGCTTTTCGTCAGATCAGCGCACCCCGAGGGGTTACTCTATTTTGGTGGCGCGTGAAAGCTTCCCCAGTCAAAATATCTCTTTGCAAGCCGCCAGTAGGTTTCTTTTATCAAGTTAAGACGGTTTACGATCCTGGACTTCTAGCGGTGTTGTACAAGGTGGTAACTTGTTATTTATCATTAACTAATCGTCCCAAAAGTCTCTTTGCCAAGTCCTCAAATAGTCCTCAGCAATCTTTGCTGTAGTAGCCTCTCGAAAAGTCTTATCAGTTGCTTGACCTTCCAGCTCCATATGTCGTTCGACATGCTCATTGAGAATGTTCGCTTTTTTTGTGGCTTGGCGTTCACGAATTTTCTGCAAAGAACCGTCTTCAGGGACTAATGCGTACACCAGCCTACATCCCAAACCTTGTGCAGCTTTTTCTAAGGTTTTTAATAGATATGGAGCCGTCTACCTCTCCTTTTTCTATCAATGCGACTCGTGGTTGACTAAGTCCTATACGCTCCCCAAGACTTCTTGCGCTCATACCTAGCGATGTGCGTATAGTGTTGATCCCGCCAGTGGACGGGCGCTGTGTCGCAGGCACACCCATAATGCCATTAAGAGTTGCGTCTAATTGCTGTAAATTCAGCTCTTTTTCCCAATTCATAGTAAATACCAAATAGATAAATTGTATCGTTATAACAGATACAGAATGTATCTAAGCTCATAATTATTTGTTATTTGAAATAATTATGAGCGCTTTTCATTTCAATAAGTAAATAAAAACAAGATTAATTGGCCACTATAATTGGTTTGGGTAAATTGAAAGATCTACTTTAAGGTCGTTGTCACTAGCGAAGAGTGTTGGGGCTGGATAGTTGAATGGTGAATGCGTTCGTCAAATTAGGATTGAATGGCTCAATCACCGCCATTTGCGCTCTTTGAAAAATCACTTTGTGCCCTCCAGCAATTACCATATCAATGATTTTGCACGCTAACACGACAAGGGTTATTGTGCAGTTTTAATGTTAGAGATGCGCACTTGCAAGTATGGTGCGCTGACATTATTTAGAGTTGGCGCAGTGATATCAGCCTTTTATGGATAGGTTCTTCAAATTAGCTTGTCCTTTTTACCTCTAAGGCGTCATTTTATACTGTTTTTGGTTTACCACTGTGCAGAAACGCCGTTTGGCTGTTCAGGTCAATCCGGCATGCCTGATCAGTCAATCCCGGCACGTCGCGCAAAAATGGCCAGCGCATCCACGTGCATATTCCGCCCAAATTGATCGGCCTCGCTGATTCCTACTGCTCGATTGTTCCGGAAATCTCTGACCACTCTGCTGGCCTCACTGATCAGTTCCTTGGGAAATAGATCAGATTGAGGCTCTGAGGCGGTATCAATAATGAGGCTTTGCTTGGCGAACTGGTGCCCTTTGTATAGGTAATGGAGTTGCGCTTCCTCATCTTCGAAAGGTAAAAAACCTAGAATTAAGCTATGTAGGATGGATTGGCCGTTTAATTCGGCCTCTCGAAGAATATCTAGTTTGGGGAGGAGCTGATCGATAAACTTTTGTTGGTGAGGTGGTATTCCAGGAGTGGCTTTTCTAATAAAGCGTTCATCAATTAGGTCGTTCAAGTCGGCCGCTATTTCTCTAACAGGGGAAAACGTGGCCAATCTGCACAAAAGGTCCTGGGCTTCCCATTTCGAATCCACACAGGTGACGAAATCTTCATTGATCTCAGCTTCACGCATAAGAAGTAGCAGTGCTGCAAGTGCATCAAGATTATTTTCTTTTGAGATATTGCTTATGTATTCCGAGCCTCTAATTTTTCGCCGGTCTCGTTTTCCTGATCGCTTACTGGATCTAAATATTCGTCGGTAAGCATTTGGTTCGAGTTCGGTCAGCCAGCAATCAATTTCTTGTTGGGTGGCATTCGGAGCGTCGAGGATTTTCCAAAGTGGGTGTTGAAATATAAGTTTTGTTTTTGGAAGTAGTTTGTTTATGAGATCAATATATTCATCTGAAGGTGTTTTTAGTTGTTTAAGATATTGCTTAAATCGCCGCGAGTAATCTTGCCAAAAGTCGTCTGGCCATGAGAGTTCTTCCGCATACTCCAAAACCCATTTCTCAATTGCACCCAGCCTAATGCCTCCAAGTCTTTTCTGGATGTTCCTGACCCAAATAACCGTTGCAAGATATCGAGTTTCTGGTCGGCGCATTCTGAATTAAACGGCTATAAAAATTTTCTTAATTTTGAATAATTAGATGGGCTGAGGTAGGTGACCAAAGGTTATCTCCTTGATTTGTATGGATTAATGGGGCTTTTGACCGCGCTACGTTAGTCCTATGTAGTACCCGCTGATTACGCTTAGTCCTTAGTGTAAGCTCGAAGTCGTTAATAGTCACATTTAGAGTGGGACGAGGGGCTGTCATGTCAGAACAAGCATTAAGTGGTGAAGAAAAATTAAAACGGGAACTTGAAGATGATCTTCTACGGCTTTACGGCCCTCTTATTTCAAATGAGAATTTGTGGAAAGTTTTAGGGTACCAATCAAAGGGCGCATTTCGTCAGGCTGTAACGAGAAAACGTGTGCCCGTGCCGATATTTAATATTGAGTATCGACGCGGGAAGTTCGCTTTATCAAAAGATGTAGCTGCATTTCTGGCTGCAAAACGGTACGAGTAAACGAAAAGAATATATAGGAGGTGATGCTTATGCGATGAGGGGATTAAAACGGACAAGGTTTAAAGCTAAAGGAAGGAAATTGTAAAAATTACGAGGCTAGAAATGAAAACGCCCAGAGATTGCAGCTCCAGGCGAGTTCGAGATGTCTTTTGGTAATATTAGACAATCTCAGTATTCATTTCAAAACAGCGTATGTCAAGCGTTTATCGATTTTAATCGACTAATGCCGATAACGCTCGCCTCTTCAAATGACATTAACGCCGACTCCAAAATGTTTTTGGAGCTAGGTGAGTTTGGAGATATGCGAATGAGCATTCCACTAAATAAGTTACGAAGTATTAGGAGATTAACCGGAACTACCGGTTTTTCGAATCGTCGTATCGCAGAGATACTGTCTGTCGCACCGAATACTATCAGGTATTACCGAGATAGATTCGAACGTGAAAAGTTATCATGGGTTGATGTTCAAGAAATGGGAGATCTTGAACTCATTTCTAGGCTTTGCTTAAAAAGGAAAAGGGATATATCTAAGGTCATGCCAAATTGGTCTGATTATTATGAAAGGCTTTCTAAAAATAAGCACTTAACTCTCGAAGTGTTGCACGAAGAATATCGCGCAATACACAAAGAGCATGCTTATAGCTACACGCAGTTCACTCATTACTATCGAAAGTATATTAAGAAAATCGACCCAACTTTACGGATACCAAAATCTCCAGCGGAAATTATGCAGGTGGATTTTGCGGGAACATTGATTCCTTGGAAAGATGTCGATACGGGGGAGGAAAATCAGGCTCAGATTTTTGTTTCGCTATTGGGGTACAGTAGCTACACATTTGTATGTGCAGTAAATTCTCAGAAGGTCAGAGATTTTATTGATGCGCATACCCAAGCGTTTAAGTTTTATGGTGGTATCCCTGAATCGGTACTAATTGATAACCTAAAAGCAGGTGTAATAAAGCCCGGGGTTGACCCAGTCATAAATACAGATTTCGAAAAATACAGCGAATATATGGGATTCGTTGTATTGAGTACAAGACCAAGAAAACCGAAAGATAAGGCAGCGGTAGAAAATGCTGTACGTTTTATTTCTCGGTGGATCACAGCGAAATTGCTTGAGCGAACCTTTTTTAGTATCGAGGAAATTAACAAGGCAATTCAAGAGTTATTGCCAGAATTAAATAATCGAAAGATGCGAGGTATTGATAAGTCTAGATTTATGCTCTTCGAAGAGGCTGAAAAAGAAAAACTCAAGCCTGCTCCGAGTAGACCTTATCAGCATTTTGAGTATATGCCCTCGCAACAAGTACCCAAAGACTATCATATAAAAGTCTTCGGTCATTGGTATTCAGTTCCGTATCAACTGGTTTCTGAGCGTGTGGATGCTCGCGCATCTAAAGAATGTATCGAGATATCGCATATGAACAAGCTTAGGGCTGTTCATCCTCGTTGTGATGATATGGGCGGAATGACGACAGATAAAGCTCACATGGCTCCTAATCACCGAGCTTATCTAGATCAAGGGTTATCTTCTTTTTCACGTTGGGCTGAGGACATCGGACCTGCGGCATTGAGGGTCGTTCAAGCGCAGTATGAGGGGAAACGAGAGCATTCAGCAATTGCAAATAAAGCCTGCAGTGGTTTGAAAAGTCTTGCTAAAAGTTATGATAAGCGTGAGTTCGAAGCTGCGTGCGCGAGGGCGGTGTCAATTTCTTCTCCTACCTTGAAGTCAGTCAAATCAATATTGCGTACAGGTTTGTTTAAGTTTGAGTCGGGTGATTCCACAGTTCAAATTCCGTTGCCACTTCATGAAAATGTACGCGGTTCCAGCTATTACCAAGCGGGAGGTGCTCTATGAGCTTCCAACAAAATTGTGAAATGTTACGTGATCTAGGATATACCGGTTTTTTGCAAAGTTATATTAAATCTTCCGATGATCCTGCATACCAAAAACAATCCATTGATGAGGCGCTTTCAAGTCATTTGTGCGCACAAAAATATTATAAGGAGCTACTAAAGTACAACCGCTTAATGCGTGCTGCCAAACTTAAATACCCCCAGGCTTGCCCAGAAGATATAGATTACATTGAAGGGCGAGGGCTTATTCCCTCAGTGATAGCATCAATAAACCAACTAAATTGGGTCGATAAACATCAGAATGTATTTTTAATTGGGGCTACGGGGACAGGAAAGACCTACTTGTCTAGCGCTATTGCACATCAGTGTATTCGACAAGGTATTTCAGTTCGACAATTTCGACTGCCTCAATTTCTTGAGCAGATTGAGCTATGTCGTGCTGATGGTTCGTTACCGAAGTTTCGTGCAGTCGTTAACAAGGCGCAAGTTCTATCACTTGATGATATTGGTGGTGTTCCCATTACCTCACAGGGCGCGCAAGATCTCCTCGAATTTATCGAAGCTAGGTCAACATCCGGTTCAGTCATCGTAACCTCTCAGCTTCCGGTGGAAAAATGGCATCAGTGGTTGGGTGAGCCGACAATTGCTGATGCGATTCTTGATCGATTAATTCATCGTGCACACATTGTGAAAATTCAGGGTGAGTCAATGCGTAAATTAAAAGAAAGTGTATCGGAGGTTTCTCATGTTTAATTCTGTTTACCCACAAAATATTACTCAATCTGGTTACGCCCCTCATTTTCCTATGAATGATGGTGAAGATTGGATTGATAGTCTTCCTCGCGATAGTCTTGATGTGTATGTTGATTACGCGTTTGCCCACTACAACGACGTAATTATTCATTCCCCGGAGGTGTGGCGGTGGTTTGGCGATAGGAAAATGCATCTAAGCCATGAGTTGATAGAACGTTTTAAGTTGGGTTTCGCCGATAGGACGTTATGCAAAGATCATCGCCGTGAAAAAGGAAGGTCGGCTGAAATTACGCGTGGTGCGTTGCAAATGTTGGGGTTGCTTAAAGATACCGGTCATCAGTACTTCCACGGATGCGCCGTTTTCCCTATTTTTGATATTGATGGTCGGATTGTAGGTGCTTATGGTCGCAGGATCACTCCGGAATGTCGGCCAGGCCATATTTACCATCTTCATTGGTATCACGGCAGCCCAACGTTTTTTAACATTCAAGCTTTAAGGGACTACAACAGCGTAACTTTATACAAAAGTCCGGTTGAGGCAATGGTTGCAATTGCGGCTGGGTTTCAAAACTCCATCGCTACTACGGGTTTATATTCTTTTGGGCAACACCACTTAGAAACCCTGGACAAATTTAAGCCTAAAGAAGTGGTGCTAGCACTTGATGCAACAGACTCCGGAAATCTAGTTTCTGGAATGATTGCGCAGGCACTTGACGCACAGGGAATCAATACTCGTCGGATGGCTTTGCCAAGGAATATGGATGTGGTGGATTTTGTACAGTCCCGAGATAACCATGAAGTTGAACTAAAGCAGTTGGTCAACTCTTCTGAGCCTTACCAGCAAACCTATGAGAATATCTTAAGAGGGTAGTGTATGTGGTCGACACCGGTTTTCGAAACGCTTCCAGAAGCTATTTCGTTTTATTTGGATGATTGTTTGGCGAGAGGAATGTCTCCAAATACGATCATTATAAAACGGCAATCATTAACGCGTTTTGTTAATTGGTGTTCGACCAACGGAATTACAAAGCCGCAAGATGTGAATTTGGAAGTGATGGAAGGTTTTAGGCAGTACCTTCATCACTACAAGAAAATATTGGATGGGAATCCATTATCGATTAACAGCCAGCATAAATTCTTGACAGATCTGAAACTATTCTTACGCAGATTACACCGTCGACGCATTATTAAAAATGCAGACTTTGAAGAATTTGAAATGCCACGATATAAAAGGCGATTACCAAAAGCGGTTCTTTCGCACGACGAGGTGGAGCGCATATTTTTTATTGCGTCACTACGCGGTGATCGAGTTGCAGTACGCGATCGAGCCATCCTAGAGCTCTACTACGCGTCCGCGATTCGCCGCTCTGAATTAGTTAGGCTACGGTTGGGTGATGTTGAGCTCGACAAACAAATCCTCACTGTGGAAGGTAAAGGCGAGAAAGATAGGCGTTTGCCTATTGCAACGAGAGCCTGCGAATGGGTCAAGGCTTACCTAGACTCCGTCAGGCCTCATTTCAAAGGCGTGGATTCTGGCGATGTGCTGTTCCTTTCAACCAACGGAGAGCCAATGGACCCCGATCAGGCGGGACGTATGGTGGGTAAATACGTTCGTAGGGCTGGGATAGATAAACCAGGAGCGTGTCACCTTTTTCGTCATGCAGCGGCGACCGCGATGTTGGATGCTGGTGCTGATATCCGGCATGTCCAAGAGATGTTGGGCCATGCAGATATCTCAACTACTCAAATATACACATTTGTGGCTATCAAGCAGTTAGAGAAGGTTTATAATCGGACTCATCCGTCTGCAACGGAATAAGTTGTAGCGTAGTCTCAATAAATCGATACATAAATATAAGGATAATGTTTATGTTTAAAGAGATCTCATCCCCGCTTGAAGGAATGACTGAAGAGGAGCTAAACAGCTTAATAGACTCTTCTAATCAAAGGTTTGAAGAGTCGCACTTGCGATTAATTGAGCTGTGCTCTTCATTTGACAGAGTAAAGCTCATCACTTCATTTTATCTGTCTACTCTTACGCGTCCATTAGTCCGTGAATATCAGCCTGATTTTCAAATTAATTACGTACATTCCGAAATCGTTCATGCTTGCGCTCTTACAAGTAATTATGGGAAGTCAAATCCGGCTAATGAATCAGAGCTCGTGGAAGAGCTCTTCGAGATTATGACTGAATACTTCAATATTTATGAAATGATGAGTAAGGGGAAAACTAAGAACCTTAGTCCGGCTGACGAGTCAAAAGCATTGCGATCCTACATGCATAAGATGATCACGAAATACCGCAGAAATTGGGGGTTTTATGACGACGTTCAAGAGATAGTTAAGGATATAATTGAAAAGATTGATGGGAAAATTAACCAGTCCTGCGGCCTTAGGCTATCTGTTCTGAAAACTATCCTAGATATTATTTTTGATAGATCAGGGCGAATTGAATCGTTTGCCCACTCTGCATTACAAGACCTAAAAGAGAGTGAAAATGTAAATATAGATCTGTTCAAGTATTTTTATTTTAGTGATCAGCCAGAAGAATATCTTTCGCTGTTTACTATAACGGCACAGGAGGTTGCTAAATCGGCAGTTGTAAGTGTTGAGGAGGTAGAAGCGGTTATGTCGAAACTCTCTTACGATGCTTCTTCAACTATTCTGCTTAAAGGTGATGTGGTTCTAGAAAATCCTATTTGGAAAAAGCCCTTTATAAAACTAGGTGAGAGGGACTACATTTTTTCTGGTGTTCACGTATTCCCCACGAACGTATTTCCGATAGTCGATAGCATATTGAGTGACCATAAAAGCGCTAAAGAGAAGTGGGAAAAGGGATTTCAGGATTATATTGAAGACAAGGCTTACGACATCTTATCTAGTCGGTACCCAAATTCTATTTCGTTAAAAAATTACTATGTTGGTGGTAAAAAAGGCCACTCGAGTGAAAAGGATATTCTGTTTAATAGTTCTGATTTCATAGCTCTGTTTGAATGTAAGGCTGTTAAGTACAAAGATGATGCAAGTCGTGGTGAATGGGATAGGCTAGGAAAGCACTATAAGCGTAGTCAAATTAAGGCACAGAGCCAGGTAGATGAAGCGTATCAGCAACTTTTTCAAGACAAAAAAACAAAAATAGTTGAGGCTGACTCTAAAACAATCTCGCTGGTAGTAGAAAAGATTAATGCTGTTTCAAAGATAGTGTTGATTCCCTACGACTTCGGTGTGGCGAGTGGCCGCCCGATTTTGGGTGGCGGGTGGAATGACACCGAGGGTCGGGATGTTCTTGTTATGGGACTCTCTGATTTGATGATAATTACGGAAGTGCTAGACACTGAAGCTGAGTTCGCCGATTACCTAATTCGAAGATCTGAGGTTGCTAAGCAAGTTAATTTCATGTCCGAAGAGACTGAGTTCTTAGCGCAATATCTAAAAAATAGAATGAGACTAGATAAATCTCTGTATGAGGTCGCCCAGACGAGCAAGCAAGCTGTGCTTCTTCCTCCGGGAAGAGATGAGGTTATCGCAATATATAAAAATGAGAAATATTTAGGCAGAAAATCAAAAGTACCTAGAGTGAAAGTCTCAGAATTTTGGTCGCGCACTCTTAGAAAATTGCAAGGGGCTAAGCAAGATCATCTCCATAAAGTATGTAGCTTACTAATGGATTTTTCATACGAGAACCAGTTAGAGGTCGAGGGGGAAGTTAAAGAATACTGCTCGAGGTTGTCGAGATTTAGAATCGAAGAGGAGCTGTATTATTTTGGGTATGACTGTGCCTTTTCCGATGCTCGAGTACTGTTTGTTGTTCACTATGGGGAATGGAAAAACTCAAAACAATCACGGCTTGAAGGCGTCATCATGAAACTACATTCAGAAGCTATTAAAGATACTTTGATCATTCTGGTTAATGCAATGAATGCTCATGATGCTTATGAAATGCTTATGCTTATGAATAAAAAGCGATCAAATGAGGAGTAAGTAAAAATAGCTCATTTAGAGTGTTCTTCTCAAAAAAGACCAAAAATGAGAAGCTGAATGAATTGCTTCTCAATTTGATTGGGTATTGAGCTTAAGATAATAACATGCATATTGCACGATAACATTGATGATGTTATTGTGCAGTAACTTCGTTATCAATTGAGTGCCTCTTAGCATGACATCAGTCACATTACTCACCAAAGTCAAACAGTACCTGCTGGATATTCTTGGCAGCGACGTTTGTGGTGACGCATGGGTAAGGCCTTGGACGGAAGTTAACCAGCTGCCTTTTTATCTTCAGACGCCCTACACCTACCACCAAGGCAAATTGTTTGGACGGTCTTGCCTGCTGATGCAGGCCATTTCACTGGAAGGCGAAACTCCCGCGGTGGTACGTAAACACTGGCAGGCAGTGAGCAAACTATACAAGGGGGATGTGATTTATGTGATCGAGGTGGTTAGCTCTTACAATCGTAGAAGGTTGATAGAGCATCGGGTACCCTTTCTTGTGCCAGGCAACCAGCTTTACTTGCCTACATTTGGTGTGGATTTACGTGAATATTTCAAGCCTGGCAAGCAGCCTAGGGTAACGCACCTCAGCTATCCAGCACAGGCGTTACTACTACGAGAGATACTGACGCATGATTGCTCCGGTAAGCCAGCCAAAGATTTGGCCCAAGTCTTGGGCTATAGCTCTATGACTATCACTCGTGCCATCAATGAGTTGACTGAGCATCAATTCGCTACGGCTGAAAAAGTAGGTCGTGAAAAACACCTGAGTTTTTCACAAAGTGGCCGTTCTTTATGGGAATCCGTGCGGCCGGCGTTACAAAGCCCGGTGACCAAACGGATTTGGGCCGTTCAGCGAGACTGGAAATTGATTTCCGCCAATTTCGAGCCGCGTATGGCCGGAGAATCAGCTTTGGCTCATTACACGGATTTAGCTGATACCCAAATCAGCCAATGGGCCATTGCTTCAGACACCTGGCCTACCTTATGTAAGAGTAAGGATGTACAAGTATTGTCTAGCAAGTCTTCTGGTGAAACGAGCTACCTTCGCAAAGATCGAGAGGTCATGGAACTGGAGCTTTGGGCATACAATCCGAGTCTAATTACGATCAGTAAGTCTGGGGTTGACCCGCTTTCTCTCTGGCTGAGTTTTGAGGCCAACACTGATGAGCGTATAGAGATTGCCTGTGAGTCTTTATTGGAACAGGTATGGAGTACATTGCAATGGTAAAAGGCCTCGATGTTTTCAGAGATCACTTTAAAGATTTTCAAGGCTGCTATGTCCTGATTGGAGGCGTTGCTTGTTATCTTGCTATGGAAGAAGCTGGTGTAGATTTCAGAGCTACCAAAGACCTAGATATTGTGTTGTGTGCGGAAGCCTTGGATTCGGCGTTCATTACTCATTTCTGGGAGTTTATCAAAGCTGGTAACTATCAGAATCAGCAAAAAAGCACGGGAGATAAACAGTTTTACAGGTTCGATAAGCCTGCGACTGAAGGATATCCTTTTATGCTGGAGCTATTTTCCAGAGCGCCAGATCAACTGGAAATATCAGATGATGCACATTTAACCCCCATTCCCGCGGATGAGGAAATATCAAGTCTGTCAGCCATTTTATTGGATGAGGATTACTACGAATGTATTCAGAATGGCAAAAGTTTGATTGAGAATGTGCCGGTATTGGGCTCCGAGTTTATTCTGCCGTTTAAAGCTAAAGCATGGCTTGATTTAACTGAGCGTAAACAAGATGGGCAAGGAATAGATAGTAGAGCAATTAAAAAACACCGTAATGATGTTTTTCGGTTGTCGGTATTGCTTACTCCCACCCAGAGAGTTGAGTTACCGGACTCTATCAAGCAGGACATGGAACAGTTCCTTTTGTCTATGAGTAAAGAAGAAGGGGTAAATCTTAAGAATCTTGGTGTTGCTAGCAGCCTTGACGACACGCTAAAAAATTTACGTACTATCTATCAGTTAGATGAGACTTCATAGTAGAAAAATTTATTTCGTCACTTCAACAGAAGGTAATGAATAGCATGAGCCTCCCATTAATCAGAGCCTTAATGAATAAAATGGATGTGTGAAGGTAAAAATATAATGTCTGCACATGAACAAGCTGTAATTCTCAATGTTGATAATAGGTTAGGAAAAAACCCGTACGACCTAGTATCAATAGATGAAATTGAAAATTGTTATGCAACAACTCAAGCTGCAAAAGTAAACAGCTTTGTATGTGCAAACTCTTCATGTGGTGTATCTGTAACTGCCGTTATAACCCAAAAAAAACGATTAAACCGAAAGCGAAGTCCAAGTTCATATTTCGCTGCAAAGCCCAATTCACACATTGTCGGATGTGATCGACAGCCAAAACCAAAAGAGTTACATCAATCTGAGTCTGGCTCAATTGCACCGAAAGAGGAGAAGAGTAAGTATCGAACAAAGTGGATAGATCCTCGTTCACAATCAGGTTCAAGCGGAAGCCAGGAGCCTATTGACGCTCCAGCTTCGTCAGAGGGTGATTCTGGCAGCGGACGAGGAAAGGTGAGCGGCGTTACTTCAAATAAGCCAAGTCAGGGGCAGTCGAGTTTGGTTAAACGATTCGCAGAAGATTGGTTGTCCATGACCGTTCGGGAGCGAAGGTCTACTCCCCTTGATGCGCCGTGGAATGTTGGCGGAAGTTACTTCTCGGCTCTCGTCCCCTTAGTATTTTATAAAAAGCGGGAAATTGATGGGTTGGGTGAACGAATATATTCGGGAATCTTGAAGGACGTGGTTCAGGGACGAACCGGGATTACACTGGTTTTGCAGGAGCCTCATTTGACCGGATTTCCTTTTTGGGTTTGGGTGACTAACCAAGCTCTTAATGAGAGGGCGTCAGGGACATCTTTACATACTAAATTAAATAAATTGATAAAAACAAATAGCCGTCAAGAATACCGAGTTTTTGCTCTTGGTGAATTTATGAAACAGACTAGAGGTGAGCGTTCATGGTGGTCTTTACAGGTAAACCATCCTGCAATGATTGCTATTCTGGTTGATGATTATCCGATTTGACATAGGGTTGTAAAAACTACAAATAGTAATCGATATTGTTGTATTTAATTCTTAGTGGAAGCTGAAAATATGAGACTGTTCGATGGGAGGTAATACTTAGCAAGATAGACCGGAATACTGGCCCAAGTGTATCTGATATTACCTAAGAGCGAGGTATTACGACCAGAATGTGGGTCGTTTTACGCAGATGGATACGTGGATGGGCAAAGGTTGTGCACCGATCACTCTTAATAAATACATCTACGCAGATGCAAATCCAGCAAATGGTGTCGATCCAAGTGGTAATATGACTATCGCTGCTCAGATGACAGGGGTAAATATAAGCGGTATTTTTAGTGCTATTTCAATAAGGACTGTAGCAAAAGCGGTATTGGTATCTGCAGCTGTTACTACAGGCTATGTGTTACAAAATCGAGCAGCTGAACAACAATGGATGATGGCTGAAATACACGTGAGTCCGAATGTTAGCTCCGATAGTGATAGGATTGCCTATGAAGGAAACCGCCGCGAGTACAAAAACAGATGTGGTGAACAATTTCCTGGTGGAGGCTCTCAATGTGACAAATGGAGATGGGAGTTACGTAGGAATAACGATTGCGCTGATATGAGACAAGAATTTGCTAATCGCTGGTTTAATGGAACAGATGATACCCATCAGCAGGCTATTGATGAAATGAGAAGAGCATCTGAGAAACTGGAATCAAAAATAAATAGGTTTTGTAATTAAATGAATACATATCAATCGTTATGTCGTGTTTTTAGTGAACGAGAACGCCCTGATCACTTTATTGATTCTAAACAATGTGAAGAAGAGTGTTTAGAGCATGAGGCTACGCTGTCTTCAAAGGATAATGATTCAATCTCTTTTAAGGATGTTGGGAATATAGCTTATTCCCCCATTGGTTTTATTAGCATTGAAGGGTTTCTATATTATTTGCCTGGATTGTCACGGCTTGCTGCAGGTTCTGGGGACGAATATTTTTTAGATAATTTTCTTGTTTATTTTGAAAATGAACAGCGCAGAAATGCTCTCAATCAACAAGAAAAAAAGGCTTTGGCTGATTATTTGGTCGATTTGAAGTCGGCCATATCTGATAGTATTCAAAATAACTTGGATGATGAGGATCTCGATGAGCTAATCGGGTGGCTGAAAAAATAATTTAGACTCCCACTTTAAACCCAGTCATAGTGCTGGGTTTGCAAATGTGAAATTATGTAAGACACCCACGCCACACAAATAATTAAGATACCCACACCAAGCCCAGCTCATTTCAGTTGGGCTTTTTCATTTCTAGGTATAGGGTTTAGGAGGGCGAAATTTCAATAGGCCTTGAGAAGCGCTCATCACCATCTGCTGTACTGTTATTCCCATGATGACTTCTGGATCACTTAGGCAGTTAAAACAGCTCGTGACTGACTCAGGTTGGTTCAATGATATTAATTCAGAGATTCTATTAAATCTTCCACAAGGTAAATAAGGAGGGACACCCACTCTTAGAGAATTTGCGAAAAACCCAATGGGGGAAATCCGAAAGATCAAAGT
>Ga0065722_104362_pt1 | contig 22571 bp, 18 predicted proteins | sample BansetMetagenome_FD_59109 | JGI IMG/M metagenome (GOLD analysis project Ga0065722, IMG submission 59109) | Bankia setacea gill microbial communities from Puget Sound, Washington, USA - Caecum Enriched | ecosystem: Host-associated > Mollusca > Digestive system > Ceca | place: United States... | reverse complement strand
TTCCTGCATTTTCTCTTATTGGGCGCAAGCTTAGAAACACAAACACAGCCGTATACATAGCCGTAAAAGCCTTTACGCCCTTTTATCACCCCCCCATATTCGCTGAAAAAATCTTTTATTGTGTAAAGAATCGTAACCACGTGGCCAGATACGCAAAAAAAACCTGTTCTAGGCATAAAGCTTGTTTTACATTCATTACAGGTCACAATGAATCAATATTCAGTGCTCCGACGAGATTTACTTTCTCGATGTATACACACAGCGTTTTCTGAAGCCTCCGGGCATGAACACCGTAAGTCATAAAACATATGCACCCTACCCTTTTCAAAAAGGTAGCTTGTGAAAACGCAAATACAGCGCTCAGCACAAACCGTAGCGCTCACAAAATAACAAAGAGTTCACTTATGAAATCACAATGGTTATGGCTTATCTCTGGCTTAGTCGCCCTGCCTATTCTTCACGGCTGTGATGCCAGCAGCGGTGGTGGCGGCAATACCCAAGAGCCAGACCCTGTTGTTGTTGATTTTCCTATCGCCTATATCGAACGACCTATTCCTCGCGATGAAGACGGTGAATTTATCCCTGACGATGTCATGGACATTACCGCGTTTCGCCCTGGCGCACGCTTGCTATTGAAAGACCGAGCCTCCGTTCCTGCTGACGCCTTGGTCATCACCGATATTGCATTTTCAGTACCGGAAATCGAGGTAGTGGAAGGAGAAGAAATCTCCGCCGAGCTCGCCAACGCCGCTTTAAGACCGCGCTACGATGTAAAAGACTTATCCGTAAACCCCGACGGCACAAAACTGCTGTTCACCATGCGCGCACCTGAAATTGAAGATGCCGACGAAGAAGACCAGCCCACTTGGAATATTTGGGAGTACGATCTAGAAAGCGAAATGCTTCGTCGTATTATCGATTCCGATACCATCGCGGAGGAAGGGCAAGACATTATGCCTGCCTACTTGGCCGATGGACGCATCGCGTTTTCCTCCAATCGTCAACGCCGTTCTCGCGCGGTTTTACTCGACGAAAATAAACCGCAATTTGCAGCGCTAACCGAAGATGGCGAAATGGAAGCTTTCGTACTGCATGTAATGGAGGAAGACGGAACAGAAATAAAACAAATCACTTTTAATCAAAGCCACGACCTATTTCCCACCTTGCTCGACGATGGCCGCCTCTTATTTTTGCGCTGGGACAACTATTTAGATAACAAAGATCGTCTTAGCCTCTATACCGCAAACCCTAACGGTAGCAATGTCAATCTTGAATACGGGTTCCACAGTCAAAATACCGGCACTAATGACAGCGAAGGTGTGTTTTCCAAGCCGCGAGAATTGTTTGACGCTCGTGTCCAAGTGAGCCTTCGCCCCCGCATTAGCGAACAATTGGGCGGAGGAATGATTGCCATCGACACCGAAAACTTCACCGAATTTAATGTTGCAGTAAGCGGCTCAGGCGCCTCAGGCCCCGCACAAGAATCCATTGTTAGCGGCAACATCACCACCGATGGTTCAGCATCACCGGCGGGTTATTTTAATTCTACATACCCCATAGACGATGGTACCGGACGCTTACTCATAAGCTGGAGCCCCTGCCAGCTGATAGGTTTTAAATTGGGTATCTTCGTCGATGCCAACTTGCAACTGCTCAATGAAAATGGTCAGTTCGTCGACAAAAATGCCAACGTTCTCGCCGACGATAGCAACCCAATTGTTATTAGCGAAGATGAAGTTGGCAACTTCCCCTGCACTGAACAAGCGTTAACACTCGACGCTATTCAATTAGCTCTCCCCGTATACGGCCTATGGATTTTCGATCCCAGCACACAAACTCAGTCTCCGGTGGTATTAGCGCAGCAAGAAACGCTTTATACCGACGCTCTGGTTCTACAACCTAAGACCTACCCCAATTTTATTGCCGACCCCATTCCCGGTATCGATTTCGATCAAGAGCTGGACGAGGAAAATGTTGGCATAGTGCATATTCGCAGCGTATACGACATGGACGGCACCGACATCTCGCCCAACGGTATTGTCGCTACCGCAGACCCCTTGCAAACCAGCGAGAGCGAACGTCCCGCGCGCTTTATTCGATTAATGAAAGCCGTCTCCATGGCTGACGATGACGTGGTAGATTTCGATCAAGATGCCTTTGCTGGGCAAGGGCAAATGAAAGATATTCTCGGCTACGTTCCCATCGAACCCGATGGCTCAGCCATGTTTAAAGTTCCTGCCGATGTCGCCTTCACGTTTTCCATACTCGACGCAAACGGCAAGCGAGTGCGTGCAGACGGCTCCGGCGCCATTGGCCCTCGTCATGAATATTGGATGAGCCTACGCGCCGGTGAAGTGCGCGAATGCAGTGGCTGCCACAGCGATGACGAAACAGAAACGCCCCATGGCCGTTACAACGCAGAACCGGAATCCATAAATGCTGGCGCTCTGGCAGACGCCCCCTTTCCCAACACCCAGCTTCGCGATGCCTTTGGAACACCTCACGCGCCACCCATGGTGGGTGAAACCATGGCCCAATACTACGCAAGAGTTAACGGTCCTCGCACCCCATCAATTAACATTCTGGACTACAGTGACTGGACGGAAGACGGCACAATACGCCCAGCTGTAGCCACTATTGACTACAGCTACAGTGATTTGCGCACTCTGGCGCCCACGGAATGTAATAGCAGTTGGAACAGTTTGTGCCGCATCGTCATTAATTATGTGGAGCATATTCAGCCCCTTTGGGAAACCGACCGCAGCACACGAGACCCGGATGACGCCAGTGTGATTATCAGCGATTATACCTGTACTAACTGCCATGCCCGAATAGACCCCAATGGCATGCCCATTTTACCCGCAGGTAGCGGTCCTCGACAGCTCAACCTCACTGCCGAGCAACTAGAGGGAGAAGACTATTTCGTCGCCTCTTTCGTTAACTTGTTCAATGGTATTCAACAGCGTGAAGAGCTCATCTTTGATGACGAGGGCAATGTCATAGGCATACAAGATGAAATGGAACCAGAATTGAGTGATGTGGCTTATATCATTACCCAAATGATGCTTGACGGAGTTTTACAATATCAAGCGCTCGACCTCGCCAACAACATAGTACCGGCACCATCTGACACTATCGACCCCGACCTGACACTAATACTCGATATCAATGGCGATCTTGTGCCTTACGAAATTTACATGCTGGATAGCAGTGGTCAACGTGTACCGGACCCATCGCCTTCTGGTGTTCAATACGTCTATCTGGAAATTCAGCTTAGCTTAAGTGGCGTGCCACAATACCAAGCGGTCAACGCCAATAATGAACTTGTACCGGCACCGGCCGATACCGTAGATCCAAACCTTGTGCTACTGGTCGATATTGATAACAACATTATCCCCTACCAAGTTTTTGAGCTCGATATCGATGGCCAACGCCAAATTAGCTACGTACTAACCGGCAATAACTCACCATCCGTCCTCTCACACCAAGGTGCCAATAACAGCGACGTATTTTTTGAGGTTTTTGAACCGGATAGCGCACACGAAGGCTATTTAAATGGCGCGGAACTCAAACTTATTGCAGAATGGCTGGATATTGGAGGTCAGTACTACAACAACCAATTCGACGCGCCTTAAGCGTGTCTGACCATTAAAACAACCGTAAGCATATACCTAATGAAAGTATTCATCATTCCGAAGCTAAGCCTTGCTCAGCTTCGGAGCTACCAGCCGGATTTAAAAGACATAACACCTATATGAGCCGTTTTAGATACCCAAACGCGCGAGCAATCTCCTTGGCGCTGTTTTTCGCCCTGCTCTTCAACATGCATGCGAGCGCCAAAGATAAAAGTGTCAGCGTTGTTGTTACCGATGCTTACGCCGAAGTACATACCGGCCCCGGACGCGGCTATCCCGTCTTTCACACTATTGAGAAAGGCGAAAACATTCGCATACTTAAAAAGCGTACAGATTGGTATAAAGTTGAGACAGTCGACGGAAAGACTGGCTGGGTACACCGCAATGAATTTGTCAGCACCATGGGCCTTCACGGCGAAGAAGTGGCGCTATCTGCGCCAAGCCGCGAGCAGTTTGATAATCGACGCTGGGAACTGGGCGTGGGCGGTGGCGATTTCTCTGGTGCACGAGGTCTCAACGCTTACCTTGGTTACCATCTCACCGATAATATTTCAACAGAACTGCGTTTTACCGAAGCCTTTGGCTCATTTTCCAATAGCAAAATGGTGAGCCTAAATGCTGTTCATCAACCATTTCCCGAATGGACAGTGTCGCCCTTTTTCACCTTAGGCACCGGTGGCATACTGATTTCCCCCAGCTCTGATATCGTACAAACTGACGATAGAGAAAATGGTGTACTTACCGTTGGCGGCGGTTTTATTTTTTATGTATCACGCAGTTTTTTATTTCGTGTTGAATACAACGATCACACGCTTCTAACCAAGCGAGAATCAAACGAAGAGGTTGATGAATGGAAAGCCGGTTTCAGCGTATTTTTCTAACACTCATTGCGCTCCTGCTCTTTACTCCCGCAGTAGCGCAAGAGGAAGGCGAACCAGAGGGGGAAACCGTATTAGATGCGGTGATAAACCCGGATCTAGAACGCCGAAAAATTGATGAAGAGCGAATTGACAGCGAAAACTTTGAATTTGGTATTTTTGCGGGTGTGATGAGCGTAGAAGATTTCGGTACCAACAATGTTTACGGTGTTAGAGCGAGCTACCACATCACTGAAGATTTTTTCTTGGAGGGCACCTACGGAACCACCATTACCACACCCACCAGCTATGAAGTACTGAGTGGCGGCAGTGAACTGCTCACCGAAGATCAGCGCAAACTTGACTACTACAACCTCTCACTTGGCTTCAACTTGCTCCCCGGTGAAGTGTTTTTAGGCAAGTACGCATTTAATACCGCATTTTATTTTGTAGGCGGCGCAGGCAACACGGCCTGGGCGGACAATGAATATTTTACCACCAGCTTTGGTGGAGGCTTTCGCATGTTCGCCAGCGATTGGCTAGCCTTAAGGGTAGACGTTCGCAATCACCTTTTTACCCACAATATTCTAGGTGATGATAAATCCATACAAAATCTGGAAACCCACATGGGCGTTTCCATTTATTTCTAGAAGAGGCATCAATATGAGTAATTCTTTTTCAGTCAAAAATTTCATCGTTGTCTTTTGCATTGCCCTAACCAGCGCACTAATGTCCCCCGCCGGCTTTGCAAAAGATGGCGGGGGACCAGCGAGTGATTTCACCTTAAAATCTAATCAAGGTAAAAATATTCGCTTAAGTGATTTACGCGGCCAAGTCGTTATGCTCAACTTTTGGGCCTCTTGGTGTGGCCCGTGTCGGCAAGAAATGCCACTACTTGAAAAAATACACAAAAAATATTCGGCGGCTGGTTTTACCCTGCTCGGCGTAAATGTTGAAGCCGACCCCAAAGAAGCCGAACACCTATTAAAAGAAGTCACTGTTAGCTTTCCCATCTTATACGACACAACCAGTAAAGTCAGTGAAGCTTACAAAGTGGATGCCATGCCCACCAGTGTTATGATCGACTGCGACGGGAATATCAGCTACCTGCACCGTGGCTATAAACCCGGTGATGAGAAGCAATATATAAAACATATTAAAGGCCTGCTTAGATCATGCAGCATATAACCTCCTACACAAAAGTTACTGTCGTTCTGGTGCTACTCATTTTTAGTAGCGCTTGTTCGCGAATTCAACCTTGGGTAAAACCCTATGAGCGAGAAAACCTCGCAGACCCCATAATGGCATTTGAATCGCACCCGGCATCAACCAAATACATAAACCATGTCTACGAAGCGCGCGAGTCCGCTCGCGGTGCAGAAGGCAGCGCCGGTGGCGGTTGCGGATGTAATTAATTTTTTTTGCGAATGATAAATTCTCAAACGCTCAGGCGTTTTAACTTTACACACTACCAGGTGGCTTGCCGCACGTGAAACTCGAAAATCGTTTTTACTCTACCGTCCTTCTCCTTAGCCTCTACTGGCTTTCGGTAGCCGTGCACGCAGCTGTATTACCAGAGGATCGTGTTGACGTTTTATATCACAGTTACGATGGCGGCGGTGTCACCATTAACGGCCCTTCGGTATTGGTCCGCAAGGACGTAGCCAATAAAGTATCGGTATGGGGAAATTACTATGTCGACTTAGTAACCAGTGCCTCACTAGATGTGGTCACACAAGGCAGCGCTTACACCGAAGAGCGTACTGAAACCAGCGTGGGCTTCGACTACCTGCACGACCGAACTATCATGAGCTTGAGCTATACACAAAGCACCGAAAGTGATTACGAAGCTGAGACCGTGGGCTTTGGCATTAGCCAAGATTTTTTTGGTGACCTCTCTACCCTAAGCCTAGGTTACTCGCAAGGCAATGACACTGTTATGCGCAACGGCTCACCCGACTTTCGGGACCCCGCCCACCACCAACGCTTTAGCCTTGGTTGGAGCCAAGTGCTCACCAAAAACTGGATTATGGCCATGAGTGCCGAGTCCGTTTTAGATGAAGGTTTTCTTAACAACGCCTACCGCAGCGTGCGTTACATTTCCGCAAGTGGCTCAGTACTTTATCAACCAGAACTCTACCCAACCACTCGCAGTAGCGACGCATTCGCCCTTCGCAGTATGTACTACTTACCCTACCGTGCCTCCATTCGCGCCGAAGCACGCTATTTCAATGACAGCTGGGGAATCAAGGCAACCAATGTTGAATTACGCTATGTACACCCCTACAAAAGCCAGTGGATATTTGAAGCTAAAGTACGTACCTATAGCCAAACCCAAGCCGCCTTTTACGCCGACCTTTTTCCCTACCTTAACGCCCAGTCTTTTTTAGCCCGCGATAAAGAAATGAGCGAATTTTCTGACATGGCCTTTGGCCTAGGCGCCAGCTATGAAATTAAATCGCGATGGCTCGCGTTTTTTGAAAAGGCGACTGTCAACCTCTACTGGGATAGCATGACCTTCGACTACGCCAACTACCGAGAAAACACCGTAGATAACACCGCAGAGTACGGGCTGGGCAATGAACCCTTATACAGCTTCAACGCGAATGTGATACGCTTATTTTTGTCTGCGTGGTACTAGCGGCATTAACCATCGGTAAAGCCCACGGTTTCTGCTAACAGCAGCCAAAATCGCTTCCTACCTCGCTTACCAATTGAGCACCTCCAGTGCCTTAATCAGCTTCAAAAGTGCCTATTTAAGCCGCTGAAAATAAGGAAAAACCGTGAAAACTTTGCCTCACATTAATACCCGTTTTGCCTCAGTAGCAACCGCAGTAATCAGTCTGTCAATGGTGGTAGCACTACCTGCTTGTCAGCGCGGCTGGGATTCCACCGATGACGAAACAACGCCCACACCGACACCACCACCCACCGAAGCTTTAGCCCACTATAACGGTCCAGGTTCGAGCTGGAGAATGGAGCTCGATGAACAAGCGGATACCTTTACTCTTAATAAAAGTGCAATCCCCGGCAGCGACCCAACACTCGAAATTGAAGGGGCTTATGAAGAATTATCAAACGGGTTTTTGCGGTTGACGGTAAGCGCTGCAACCAATGGCCAAGGCATCAATGCCAATGACACCATTTCAGGTATTCAAGTGGGGAAGGCACTAACACTACTTTTACCTTTTGGTGACGAAAAAAACCAAATACTGGCTCTTCCTAACGCCAACAATTGCCCTAGCCAGAATACCGCTGCTAACTGGCTGCTATACAAACAGGCCAACAGTTTTGACAGCGATAACCACAACTCCAACCACTACGGAATCTATACTTACAGTGTCCTGAGCAGTGTCACCGAGTTGACGACGCAGTATAACTTGGCCACCCCCACTGACGACGTTGACGGTGTAGCACTAGATTCTGGCGCTTGTGCGGAAGGCCTACTAGCTACCGACACGATTCAATACTATTTCACCAATGGCGTTACCGCGGCTCTTGCCCTCGCCGAAAACAATGAGCAACTCACCACTGGCAATAGTGACCAGTCACAATTTTTATTAACCCTAGAGCAGCGCAGTATTGCCGCCTTAAGCGATTTGGCAGGTACCTATAATGGCATTATGTTCGACAGCCAGCTTAGTGACACGTCGCGAAATTTTCCCGTAAAAGCCGACTGCTCTTCCGGCACCTGTACCTTTAAGCAAATAACCGATATTGAAACCGGCGACCTTGCAGATGCCGAGTACTCCCTGAGCTTCCAAGAAGAAGACATTAACAGCCCCAGCATTGGCTTTGTTATTGGTAACCTCACCGACGCCAACAGTAACGGCGGTGTCACCACCTGCTCGGTTAACATCGATTACGCAGGCTCCGGCGACAAGTTTATTGCTTGTATTGGCATTTCCCCTGGCAGTAGCAATACCGATGAGCTCTTCAATCTATTCCTCGTAAGCGAATAGATTTTCAACTAAACAAAACCCGTTAACACCATTGCTCACCCAAAAAACTTGATCCTAAAGCCATCCTTTTGTAAGGGTGGCTTTTTTAGTGGCCTAGAGGGAGAGGCTACACCGTTTTTCTGCCAGAATAGTGCTTTGTGGCTAGCCCTTTACACTCCGGCCTAATAACAGGCTTTAACCGTTGATAAAGTGCGAGGTTAGAATGTGACAAAGCCTGATCCCCTTGGCTTAATGGAAGTTTCGCAACTCCACCTTACCAATTGAATCAGGCTTTTCTATTGAGCTGTCACAATGCCTAGGGCAGCAATCACTGGTTAATAGGGCAGAAAATCAAAAGAGAAAATCAGCTTAGTTTGCGAGACATCTTGCTTTCCAAAGTTAATCAGCTTTATCCGCGCTAACAGTTTTGCTTCTAATGCTGGCGTATCCAAATCACTAGACACAATTTTAGCCGATGATATTCGGCCGCTAGCTTCAATCACCATTTCAAATACCACCTTCCCTTCCAGCGTTGGATCTTTACGTAAAGCACGATTGTAAATACTGAACATCGCACCTTTGTTTTGATCCATGACTTTACGCATTTGCTCCTCACTGCGCCTGCCTCCACCCGTAGCCGCTTGCTTCTGAGCTTCGGCACTAGCGCCCGTTGGCGATGCGAGCTTGCTATCAACTGCAGTGGTTTGCTTACCCGATAACGCTACACCGCCGGTATTGCGACTGAGCGCCGACGTTTTAATCCCGCCACTACCCGTTTTAACGCCGCTGGAGACTACCGAGCGATCTACTTCTGCTGCTTCTCCGGTAGACTGAGTAAGTTCCGCATTAGTTTCAGATAAGTCAAAAGAATCACGCATATCCGAAAGCGCATCCGCGAACTGGTTAATCTCTGCTTGCGCTTCTTCTCGTGCTTTTGCAACTAACTTTGCCGGCTCGGGTGTTGCTTTAGGCTCCGGAGTGGCTTTGGGTTCCGGTGTTGCTTCAGGCTCCGGGGTAGGTTTTTCTTCAGGCTTGTCTTCTTCTTTGGGCTCCGGGGTTGGCTCTGGTGTGGGTACAGGTGTTGGCTTGGGCAACTCTTTTTGCTCCAACACCACCTTGGCGAGTTGCGGTGGAAGCTCCTCTAATTCAGAGCGTTCAGGCACCGGCACATGAATGAGAGGAATTGCGATACTTAAAAAGAAAAACGGAATCAATAATATGCCAACAATACGCCAGAAACGCCTATCGTCTTCGATAGTCGAACTCCAGGGTAATTGTAGGTTTGGAGAAAGCAGTACTGTAGCCACCTTAGCCTCCTCCCGCCTGCAGGCTTTCCAACGTGGTGTCGTCGGGAACCTGACTGACAGCCAACGCAATATTTCGGTATTCGGATTTTGCGCAGGTCGTCATAACTTTTTTCAGTAGCTCATAGGGAATGCCTTTATCACCCATGATAGTAACATCACGACCTTTCTGAGCCTCTTCCTGATCACGATACGGCTTACGAGAAGCTAAATACTCCAACTCCTCCTTTAAACCCTTAATCTCCGTCGATGTGCTGGCAGTCACCGCTTTGGTATTAGCGACTTTGCGACCTCCCACCATAATGGTTTCGTGGCTTACCATTACAATCAGGTTGTTATCCGGTCTTTGTTCAGCCAGTGATTCCGGCAAGGTAATTTCCTTATTATTTTGCAGAACTTCTACATCAGAAGAGTTCACCAACAAGAAAAAAACTAAAATAGTAAAAATATCCATGAGCGAAACAAGATTGAGCTTCGAGCCCTGCTTATTGCGCCGGTTTGTTCTCGCCATACGCTTCGCGTGTATAGACTGCTTCATTTTTTACCTCCGGCTGCATTCGCAGTTGTCACCGGTGCATCACCCAGTGAAATAGCGGGGAATAATTCAGCATTTACCACCGACGCGGCCACTACGGCTTTAAAGCTGCGCACCGTATCCATAGCCAGAACAATAGTTTGATAGTCAGTATTCGGTTGAGACAAAATTAGAATGTCTTTTTTATCGATACCCTTGTCTTTCAATAAGCGCTTAACTTCCTGTAAGGCAATTGACAGGGTTGCAAAATCATAAACTTTTTCACCGCTGTCGGGGTCTTCAATTTTTGGCAACCGCTTTAACGGTGCCCCTGCAGGGTAATTAATGATCATCTCTGTGGGCTCTATCACCAATTCCAGACTTTCGTTTTCTTTATCGTCTTCGGCTGGGGCAGAGCTAGAGGCAATATCCGGCAATTTCAAATCAAGTACGGTGATATGAGAAAACACCATACTCATTAGCAATACCGGAACCAGAATAATCATCAGGTTCATAAAGGAAGTGATATCGAGATCGGCTTCCTGATGTCGGTTTCGTTTAGTACGCATAAGTACCGCCAAGCTTTGTTAATGACCTAGATGCACACAAGACTTTGTGCAACATCATTGCTGTAACTCACCAAACCCTACACGAGGGCTTAGCGACTTGAGTCGCCCGAACGCGCGCGGCTCGAAAAGGCATTAACATTGGACATTATATTCAAACATTTGATACCCGCCATTTCCAAGCTATCCACAATCTCTGTAGTTTTTGTTTGCAAGGTGGCATGAAATAACAACAGAGGGATTGCCGACATCAAGCCAAAAGCGGTCGTATTCATTGCAACTGAAATACTTTGTGATAGCAGGTTGGCCTTTTCAGAGGGGTCTGCGTTAGCAACAGCGGTAAACGCTGCGATCAAACCCATAATAGTCCCCAACAAGCCCAGCAGTGTGGCAATATTCGCGAGCGTCGCTAAATACGGCGTACGCTTTTCCAATCGCGGTACGGCTTCCATTACGCCTTCTTCCATTGCGTATTCAATCTCATCTCGACGTGGGCTTTGCTGTAAGCGGGCAATACCCGCCGCCACAATTCGACCGATAGGTGCTCGGCTTTGTCGAGCTAGGTCCACCACCGCTGCGTAGTCTTTTTTCTGCAGCAAAGGAAGAATTCGATTAAATGTTTTTCGGTTAGATGCTTTAGCGGCGGTTAAAAACAACCATCGTTCAATGGCCAACGCTAGACCAACCACTAAAACTAAGGCGATTGGGTACATAAATGGCCCACCACTTTGGAAAAAACTCACAACTGTATTCATTGACCTCTGCCTCCAGATCGTTTTTACATTATTCAGAAACGGCGTCCGTTTCCATGTCTTTAATAAATTTTAACTCGCGTTTGTGTTCGCTACGTTCAACATGCCCAAACACATTGTCTGTTTTGCCATTCAGCGGTTGATACAATATTGAATCATCTTCTGCCGGTTTCCATGGAACAATATAAATCACTTTCGGTTGCTCTTGGTTACCCGTCACTGTTGCGCTCATTTCTACCACATTTTCATCGGCCTGTTGCGCGCCGCTGCCAGAGCTCAATAACAGCAACGCAAAGATAAAGCAGCCTTTCTGTAATATCACGTTCATACTCTTCGCCTTTTAGCTCGCTTTTGGCAAACGCCGCTGCAAGTCCATTATCCAACCTTTCACCTGGCGGTCTTCTTCCGGCAGTATGCGCTGCAACATTTGGTAATGCTTCAGGGCTTCGTCAAAACGCCCCATGTATAAATCGTAAAGTATCCCCAAATTTCGATGTGAATCGCTATGGTGGGGCCAAATCTCTAAAGCGGCAAGATAGTTTTGTTCGGCTTCACTAAACCGTCCCTGCTCACGATAAAGATAGCCGAGCCAAGTGTAAGCATCCATATTGGTGCTATTCACCACAATAGCTTGCTTTAAGGCCGTCTCGGCCTCGTCAACTCGCTCTAAGTTATAAAGACTAATACCAAGATTAACAAAAGGTCCAGACAATTGCGGGTAAGTCTCGGTCATCAAACGAAGCAAACCCTCAGCCTGCCCCCACTGACCAGCGTTCATTGCAACAGTAGCCTTCGCAAACTCTTCTTTGGCCTTAGCGGGGATAGAAGGCTTACCGTCAAGGTAGGGGTTGGCTATTAAAATCATGGGAGGCTCGCCACCCCCATCCTGCTCACCTTCTGCTGCAGTTTGATCCTGCGCATGCTCAGCTTTTTTCGGTGCACCACTACACCCTGCGAATATAACAGTAATGATGAAAACACCTAAAAGGCGCCAGTAGATGTTGTTAATGCAAACCACTACTCACCTCCACCTTATACTCCTGCTTGCCATATCGCGCCGGCAATAGTGCAGACAAAGCCTTAAAACTGTTTTTGATCCCCTCATCATAGATTCCTTCCCATGCACGCTCAATATTACTGGCGTGAATATCGATGGACTTTTCTTCGAAGGGAAAGGCCTGCTCTTCTAACAAAATTTCATACTGCTCCATGGCCAATGGGTCGAGACCACCCGGACGCTCTGAGTTCATCAAATCTTCACTAAGTTGCGCGTAGAGCATTCCAATTTTATAATTTGCGTCTGTAGAAAATTCAGCAACGCCGTAATCCAATACTTTTCGATAGGCCTTCAGCGTGGTGTCCATCGCCGATTTTTTCTTTTTCATGCTTTTTTTAATCGGCAAGGTGAGTTTGGTTTTGGTGAATCGCAGATATTCGTCGTTAGCAAACTTGGAGGAGGCCATAGCCCCTAGGTATTTCGATCGCCCAGTGCGTTGGCTACCCGCTTTTTTGTCCTGATCGATAAGCGCTTTCAGCCAGTAGTTTCGCTTACTCTCATCCCCGGTTTTACCGTACAGCTCAACAAGTTTATAGCGCGCCTCCATAGAAAGGTCGAACGGGTCGGGATAGGCATTAGCGTAGTCTCGGTATTGGCTGAGAGCTTTGGTAATATTTCCAGATTTTTCATACAATTCGGCTGATAGATATAAGGAGCTTCTTCGAGTTTGCGGATCACCTGAATTCGCCATAAGCGACAATTGCGCAGCAGCCTTATCCCACTGACTCCCCTCTTGGTAAATAAACGCTAACTTGGGCGGTAATGTCGCCACTAAACGATGCTGAGGATAGCGCGCACCAAAGTCTAACAGCACTTTTTCAGCCTCGGACCAGTCCTCTAACTCAATGAGATAATTCGCAGCATCGTATTGTGCAGCAATGGCAATTTCACTCTGCGGGGAAATTTCACGAATAAGGAGCAACTTAGAAATTGCCGCGAGCTTTTCACCCGAGGCCAATTGCGCTTCAGACGATTTATACATACTCGCTGCAATACGTTCAACGACAGCTGGGCGATCGGTATCTTGGGGTTCAAGTAAGGTGAGCAACTGTCGATACGAAAATTCAGCATCGTTGTACTGCTGCAAATCGAATTGCGCGTGAGCCACAACTAGCCACGCTGTTTTTCGCAGAGACTTCTCAGGTAGTGGCTGCCACTCAGTCATGCGCGTCGCCAAGCTCAATGCTCGTTGCATATCGCCCATTTCAAACACTTCTTGGGCAGCTTTGGTTAATACTGGAGCTGCTCGCTCATCTGTTGGGTAGTAGTCAGAAAAGCTGATCGCGCTATTAATTTTATGCGCTTTCCATTCGCTCACAACTCGCTCATCCGCTTCGGTTTTTACTAGGTACTCTTCAATCATTCTTTGCAAAGTAAAAATAGCAGCGTAGCCAGACTCTGCGCCGTGCTTGCCATCAATATAGGTATAAGCAACAACCTCGTAGGCTTTTACGGCCAACTCTAGTTGCCCTGCCTCGTAGTAGGCCTCCCCCATTAAATAGGTCATTTCGGGTGTTTGCTTATCGTCAGGAAACGTTTTTACAAATTGCTGATACAGTTCAGCAGCTTTCATAAAATTCGCCTGGGGACTTTCTTTAGGGAGTTTGAAATCTGGTTTCTTACCCGCCGCTTTTAAGCTGGCATATTCACTACGTAACTTTTTATTCTGTTGAGCTTTGGCGTGGTAAAAACTCGACAATTCGTCTAGGTAGGTATGCAGTTGCGGCATTAATTCAGCTCGCTGCTGCTCGCTTCGTACTTTCCAGAATTCACTGTTGATACCGTAATTTTTAACATATTCTTCTTTAGCCGGCAAAATGAGGCTAGGAAAATTTCCCAAACTATACACTTCAATCGCTTTCACGCTAAACGCCGGAGATTGATCGGTATTGGGAAACACCTGTACATAGTGGCGATAGGTATCTGCACTATCGCGATAACGTTTTTTCTCTAAGTAGAGATCTCCCAAATTCATATACAGCATATATTGGTAGTGCCGCTCACCAAGGTTTTGATAGATCTCGGTAATGGATTGAGCACCATCAAGGTAGGAGAAAACAATCCCCATAACACGCAAGGTATCACCCACCAAATTCCGATCGCTATTCGACAGCTCTTTCAGGCCCTGCCCGGCCGTCGGCATAAGGCGGTCCAATACCTCTGTAAAGGATTTTATCGAGGCCCGGTTGCGGCCACGCTTAAATTGCGACCAGCCATGCATATACACCGCATTTTCATAGAACGGCGTATCTTCACCGGCAACAAGCACTTCGGCATACAGTTTTTCCGACAGCTCATAGTCACCATCGCTAAAGGCCTTCTCTGCTCGCCGAAAATCTGATTCTGCCGCAAAGGCTGATTGCGGGTAATTGCCCACCAACTGCTCTAGCGCCTGATTAGACTCTTGCATGCGCCCATCAAGAGCATAGGCCTTTGAAAGCTGGTACAGCAAACGTTCATTCGACATTTGCTCACCGTTAACCGGGCGCTCGCGATTGAGGGCAATGAGTTCTTGGTACATATCCACCGCACCCTCGAAGTAGCTTTCCTGAACATCTGCGTCTAACTGTCGCTGTTCACTACGAGCCATTTCCAAGTCGGCCAGTCGAACCAAAATTTGGTGACGAATACCGGGGTCTTCAGCAACCTCTAGGGCTGAACGATAACTCTCTTCAATTTGATCCAAGGTCGTTTGTGGTACCGGCATTGGGTCTTCAGGAATTTCAGCTTCTTCTAAGTCGGCAAGTGTCCGACCATAGTTGGGCATGTCATCCCCAAACCAAGCGCAGCCACCAAGGTAAAAACTACTGAGCAGCACAACGGCAAAAAAGCGATAACTACTCACTGGTCGCCCTCCACAGCATTATCTAAGGGCTGTTCCGATGGGATAGGCAGTGCTGGAGCAAGCTCACTTTGATCGACACTGGTGTTGTTTTCGGCAGGCTCTTCATCGGGAAGCGATTGCTCAAACGCTTCCTGCTCTCGCTGTTTTAAGGCCTTGTCATAAAGCCGCGCTACAGATAGCCGGCTCTGTGCTAAATAGTGCTGAATACGTGTTCTCTGCTCACTCAACACCATCACAACTTGCTGGCGTAATTCTTCTTTTGCTCTAGCAACAGCAATATCAATATCAGCGCTTTGCGCTTCCAGTTGACGGCCACCCTGAACAATCCGCTCACGATAGGGCTGTAAATCTGGTGCTGCACTTAATATGCGCTCGATGCTTTCATAATTTGCATTGAGTTTAGCAATGGCTTCGTCCAACCCGTTTAGGACTTTAACAGCCGTCCATAAACGCTCTGAAAATCGCTCACTGGCATCCCACAACAACATACCGTAATACCAGCGCATCGCTTCTTCTGTGTCGTCTATAAAGGGGTCTTCATCACGCAATAAAGGTATGCTTTTTTTCGAACGCTGTACGCGCATCACAAGGTCAGCCTCATCGCCCGAGGTCAAAGCAAAGTAATCTTTTTCACCGGCAATTCGTTCAATTTTTAACGATACCTCGTCACGCTTACGCTGCAGTGATTCTATTTGCTGCTTCAAATCATTTTGCGCCATTAAAGCCGATTTTTTTTCTCGATCACCTTGGCGACTGTTCAGCATGGCAGTATAAAATGCCATTTTTTGCTGCCATTCACGCGTGTTTTTCTGTATAGCAAGCAGATCGCGTAGCTCTTGCACACGCATTTGAAATTCTTCCCGCGAAAACAGCGCGATCAAATAACTTAACTGCGGAGATAGCTGATTGGTTTCCGCGTAGGTTAGCCAGTCGATGCCATCCGCACTTTCAATTTGTAAGGCTTGGAGTAAGGTATCGCCTTTAAGGTTAGTAATGACATCGCCCAAGCGCGCAACTTCGTCGGCAAAGCCCTGCTCAGCTTTTTGAAACTCCTGCAGCGCCAAACCTTCGAGCCCCAGTTTTTCATACGCATAAGGAACGGCCACCAACGCTTCCTGACTATTTTCATCCACCAGTGTGGCTTTGCTAAGGTGCGACCATACCTTGAGTGCTTCTCGGTAATTATTCTTCTCTGCTGCGGCCCACCCGTAGCCGAGCAGCGCTCTCCCCGATAGAGGGCTATCGAGACGTACACGCGAAAAGCGCTCCATAGCACGCTCATAGTCACCCGATAGTAGGTAGCTGTAGGCTGCTGCAGTCATTGCCTTGTCATACAGAGATCTATATTCATCGTCGGGATATTCTTTTTCCGCTATACGATTGTAATACCCGACTGCCTTTATAAAATCCCCTTCCCGAGCAGCTGCCGATCCAATATTAAAATAAATATACGGTAGCCAGCCGGCCGAAAGTTTGTCCTTTTTAAGGATGGCTTCAGCCTCATCCAAACGGTTCTGTTTAATGGCTAGATTGATCTTCAGTGCGTCTAAATCTGAAGCGATAGCGCGTGTACTTTTTTTATTGCGCCCGGCAATGTTACTCACCTCCAACACCGAGGAATGCGCCATTGGCCAATCGCCGCGCATGTAGCGCATGCGCGCTAGGTAATACCACGCGGCCACTTGGGCATCTTCAGGAACATTGGCCGCCAGAATCTCGGCAAATATTGAACCCGCGTAACGCTCTAGCCCGTAAGCGAGAGCAAAGCCACCCTCCATAAGATCTGGGTTGTCGCCATGCCCTTGAATACCACCGCGCTGCTTAGCAACTAACAGTTCGGTAAGCGCTTCCATATATTCAGTTTGATAGTAATGATACAAAGCGACGCCATAGCGTAAATCAGCCACGGTGCTTAGCGATTTTTCTTTTTTACCGGCGAAACTGTTTAGGGCGACAGCGGAAAGAAAAAGCAACAACAATAATTGGATGCGCGTTAGAGCTGCCATTCTTTAAAATCAAAATCCGGTTGCATGTTGGCGGTGGAGTCCTGCACGCGCAGCTCCAGCATTTTGGGGTCGTCATCTTTTTCAATGGCAACAGTGGCACCACGTTTATATTCACGATTGTCGGGACCTATGCCAGTAAAAAACGCGGTAATTTCATGCTCGCCTGTTTTCAGATTACCAATAAACAAGCGCTGGATGCCTCCGCGGCGAAGAGCATCATTCTGTCTTGGGGTGTAGAGGTGGCTGGCGACCAACTTGTCGTCAATATGAAGCTTCACTGCGTCGAGGCGAAAAAACTCCCCCACATCAACGGAGAGAAATACCATAATCTGCGTATTTGCCGGAAAAAGTAACTCTTCCTCCAGAATCAGCAAGTCGCGATTGAGCTCTAACGCCGCTTTTTTCAAATCTTCTATTTCGTCACTCAGGGGCGACGCTGACGCTGGGCTGTCACTGCTCTGAGGCTCGTCTTGTGCCAATAGCGGAGACGAAGGCAATAGCAATACTGCAAACAAAACGGCATAGCGAAGCAAACAGCCAAAAAAATGACTCGTTTTATGCCTTACACCGACATTTACGTCACACTCTTCCACACTAGCTGCCAAAAATTGGCACAATTTACCACTCAAGGTCATTCTCCGTAGACACTTAACACAGACATTGTTTCACCTCGGCTCAGAGCCTTTGGTCACGAGTCGAGCAACGAACACGATTATTTGCATAATTTGTGACGTAGTTACAACTGTCTGCTGATTTCAAAAATGATTTGAGCTTGAATTAAAAACTCTCATCTAGTTCGTGGCAACTATTTTGCCCTATGTAATCTTTATTCTAGCTATTGTTACATTACGTAAACGGAGGTGCTTCACTTTCTGTGCCATTATTTCGGCTGATATTGTTGAGAATTGTAAACGTCGTCTGCTCGACAAGCATGAGGGTTTGGCGCTGTGCAAGCAATGATCAGGCTGACTGAAAGCTGCTCCCGCTATTATTCACCCGGTAAAATGAAGCGGCTGGGTATGTATACGTGGAAGTTGCGAATCCCCTTAAGCAAGGGGCATTCGCAAGCTCCCTAGCAACAATTTATAGCAACTTAGACAAGAGGGGCTCCATCGCTTCGGCCCAAAGCGCGTAGCCGCGCTCATTGAGGTGAAGTAGATCTGGCATAATGCTCTTACTTAGCACGCCATCGTCGTCGAGAAACACGGCATTTATATTGAGAAAATGCACCCAGGTATCATCTGCGAAGCCGGCTATTTGGGCGTTTAGCTCTTCATTCAGCCTACGCATTTCTGCTTCTGGCTCAGCCTCTCGAGGAAACACTGCTAGCAGTAAAATACGGGTTTCTGGCAATTTGGTGCGCAGTGTTTCAACAATTCGTCGCACGCCTTCGGCCGTATACTGGGCTTTCTCCAGCCGGTGGCCGGTGTTATTAGTTCCAATCAACACCACGGCAGCCTTGGGAGCAAGACCATCAATTTCGCCGTTTTGTAAGCGCCACAGTACGTTTTCAGTACGATCACCCGAGAAACCCAAATTCACCGCATTGCGCTCGCCATAGTATTGCTGCCAAACTTTGGCTCCTTCTTTTTCCCAGCCCTGAGTGATTGAATCGCCAATCATTAGCAAGTCGACCCCTCCTTGTTTTACGCGAGTAAGTACTTGCTCATGCCGAGGCTCCCACCATTCGGTAGCCCAAAACTCCGTCAGCTTCGCCGGGCTTGTGGATAGGCTCTCATAATCTGCACAGGTAAAGCTCGGCTCTGCCTCCTGTAAAAAACGCACATTCGCTACTGCTATTTCACCCGTGCCCCCCACTTCCAATGAAAATGGCGCAGCCACTTCACTCAAATCGTCCCCGGCTTGGAAGAAGCAATTCATAGCAATACGCACCGATTGCCAACCCTTACCTTGCCATTCTCGACCGGCATCGGTTAACGGTACTGAGCGCTTGCACCCGTCGCCACAACTCAACGAAACGCTGAGGCCTGCATGGGCAAACTCGTCTACGCGAATATCAAAAGCCATTACGCCACTATCTAGGTGGCCGGATAAATCTAATGGCGTGCCACCACTCAAGGTCAGCTTGCCGTAATGGGCTTCCTGATAGTTAAAGGTAAGGGCATCTTCCTGTACATCCTTATCACTGGTTCGGATACTCACATCACCTGAAGGCAGTTTTGCAAAAGCACCACTGAGTATTTGGTTGCGCTCTTGATTGTGAATAAAGACATTCCATGGCTGCATGGGCCGCCCCACATAAAAGTCGATATCTTTTGATTGAGTCTTTGCTATACCTTCAACGTCTTCGGGAAGCTTTGCTAATCGCTGCGACTCAAGGCTATAACGTAAGCCGTGGCCATAGGGGAACAGCGGCTGATAGTTTTTTTGTTGAGGGTTTAATTGCGTTTGCAAGGGTAAGCTAGGCCATGAAAATGACAGTCGACCACTGAAGTCGACGTTAACGCTACCGTCGGCCTTCGCCAGCAATACATCGGCAATACCAGCACCCTCACTACCCGGCAACCAAGCCGCAACAAATGCTTGCGAGGCATTTATTTCAGGATTAACCCATAGCGGCCGACCAGAAATAAATACGCTCACCACAGGGATACCTTCACTGCGCAAGCTATTTAATAGCACTAAGGAACGCTTTTGACCCGCCTCAAACTCCAACGAGTTCACGTCACCTTGTCCTTCTGCATAGGGGTTTTCACCAAAAACCACAATCGCGACATCGGGCTTTTCAGTATAACTGCCGTCCACCGAAAGCACGGCACTTCCACCTGCCGACACAGCTGCGGCCGCAATACCCTCAAATATTGACGTTGCACCCGGGAATTTTTCGTTGCTTAAAGTGACACCTTGCCAATTGACTGTCCAGCCACCACTTTGCTTACCAATATCATCTGCGCCATCACCGGCCACTAGAATTTTCTGACGGGGAGACAGCGGTAGAATACCCTCGTTGTTTTTAAGTAACACCAAACTTTGCTGCACAGCTTTCCGAGCAATCGCCCGATGGCTTGCACTACCCATTACCGTCGCATCTTGTGAACCACTGCGAGCTGAAGGTTTGGCTGCGAACAAATCCGCTCGAATTTTCACCCGCAATATTCGGCTAACCGCATCGTCCAATCGCGCTAGGCTAATTTCGCCGCTTTGCACTTGCGCTAGGGTATTGGTGATCATGCTTCGCCAATCCTCCGTGACCATCACCAAGTCAATGCCGGCATTAATTGCTTGAGCACAAGAATCATTTGTACAACCTGGTATTTGGCCGTGTCCATTCCAGTCTCCTACCACCAGCCCGTCAAAGCCCATTCGCTGTTTCAAAACCTCTGTTAACAAGTGCGCATTACCATGCATTTTTTCGCCGTTCCAAGACGAAAAGCTGGCCATAACGGTTTGCACCCCTTGAGTGATAGCCGGCGGATACCCCGCATTGTGAATGGCAATAAGCTCCTGTTCAGAGATACGGGCATCGCCTTGATCATCGCCGTCCTTGGTTCCGCCATCACCCAGAAAGTGTTTGGCCGTTGCAATCGCCCTTGCGCCCTTTAGAAATTGCTCATCATTTGGCTGCCCTTGCAAACCTTTAACCATAGCCGCCGCATATTCAGCAACCACGGAAGGGTTTTCGGCATAGCTTTCATAGGTGCGACCCCAAGCATCATTTTGCGCAACAGCGAGTGTTGGCGCAAATACCCACTCAATGCCCGTTGCTCGAACTTCTGCGGCCGTTGCCATACCAATTTGCTCAATTAATTCGGGGTTACGAGTGGCTCCCAAGCCGATGTTGTGAGGAAAGATCGTAGCGCCCACAACATTGTTGTGGCCATGTACGGCATCCGTTCCCCAGACAATGGGAATGGCAACCTTACCATCACTCGTATCCATGCTTTCGTCATACAACTCGTCGGCCAGCTTAAGCCAATCACTTGCGCTGGGTCGCTCCAATAAATAGGGCATTGAACCACCGCCGTTCAGCACCGAACCCAAGTGATATTTTTTGACATCACCAGCTTGCAGCGATTGTATTTCCGCTTGCATTATTTGCCCGACCTTTTCCTCCAACGACATCTCTTTAAGGATTTTTTTTATCTGTAATTCCACTTCAGGCTGATCTTTTACCAGTGAAAAAACTTCTGGCCAAGCTGCCAAGTTTTGCAAACTTACTTCAGGCTTAGAAGGCTCCAATACGTCATCGGTCTCGCCTATTTTTGCCGGTTCCGGTTTACTACAAGCGCTTAAATAGATCACACTCGATAGCACTAGGGTTAAATACATCACCGAGTTTCGAACGATCTTTAGTGTTTTTGTAGGGCTTTTCAGCGGAATCATCGTTATCACCTATTCAAAGCTATTCTGTAAACGAAAAAGTTTTTATTGAAGTCCATTTTATTGAAGTCCATATTGCCACGCCTTCTAAGTCGTAGAAGCGTCTATAGAGTAGAGTAATTATTTGTCGACAACAATGTAGAATTTTTCAAAAGGTTAATAACGCTCGGTGTAGCGGTAAACCCGAACCAACCTCTGCTTTAGCCTCAAAGACCTTTAGCTTTCAAAAATCACTGACGGTGAATTCGACCAGCTTCCCTCAGAAACAGCCTAAACCTTCGCTCTGAGTCACTGCACTGGCCCACAACTTCACAGCTAGCAATGCATTTAGCTAACCCTAGGTAGCCACTTTTATTGAGGTCAAGTGGGCTGAATCAGTGCGTTCCAAACAGCCCCATGCAATAGATTCAGTCGTTTTCTTTGGGCTTTTCACTGGCCGGCCGTGTTTCTAAAAAAGCGTTACTGAGAAAAGTGAACCTGCTACCCAGTACGCCTTCCAAGGCACACATTTTTCGATTGAACCCGGCATATTTACCCCGATATTTTTTCAACAGTTGCCGAGCGCGCGGGTTAACACAAACCAAAGTCGATAAGCCGACCGAAATGAGAATGACGCCAATCGGAATAGGAGAGATAAGCGCAACAATGCCCACAGCGAGTAATAATAATGCCAATATTGTCATCACAAAATTTAGCATTCTTTTATGGCCAATGTTGTTTAGCAAGAATTAACACGCGGAAAAATCGCGTAAG
>Ga0065722_104361_pt1 | contig 22640 bp, 6 predicted proteins | sample BansetMetagenome_FD_59109 | JGI IMG/M metagenome (GOLD analysis project Ga0065722, IMG submission 59109) | Bankia setacea gill microbial communities from Puget Sound, Washington, USA - Caecum Enriched | ecosystem: Host-associated > Mollusca > Digestive system > Ceca | place: United States... | reverse complement strand
TCCAATATTGAAAATACTTCATTTTTTATTCGCTCTATTAAGTGTATGAAACAGCGCTGCAACCATTTTTTTTGGTGGTGCCGCTGCGGCCGTATTTTTCTGCAGGCTTAGAGTACGGTAATTAATTTCCAAAGGGCTCCGGAAAAGGCGACCAGTAATAGGGTTTTTTGCCATTCTAAGATTTGAAGGCACCAGATACTGCGGCATGCTAGTACGATAAGGGCCAAAATGACTAGCCAAATAAGTGGCGCTACAAAGCCCGGGAGCTTTATAAGCCACGATTGCCTTGTGCTCTGAATACTTGGCGGCGGGTGTTGAGGGTTACCGGTTAGTACAAAATGTGCAATTGCGTCCCAGTTTGCCTCGTTTAAGGCTGCGCCGTGCCCGCCTTTAACGTATTTTACTTGGCCAACTTGTGGCGTAAGCGCATTCGCTTGAAACCCGTCGTGGCCGGCACTGCCTAGGTCCTGTATCCGTAACATTTGAATTGCTCGCGGGAAGAAGGCAACAACCCAGTCGGCGGTAGCAACGTAGTTCAATACATTTTTGACTTGCCCCTTTGCAATCACAGATTTCCAGTCATAGCGGGTTCTAACCACGCTTCCAGCTAGAACAACATTTTTAAATCGGCAAACAGGGTAGTCCCGCAGTGCGCGGGTAAGAAGATAGGTGCCGTTACTGTGCCCCACGAAAGAAAATTGTGCGTTTGGGTAAAGTGCTAGGGCTTCAGCATATTGGTCCATCATCCATTCAACTTTTTCTCGGCGCTTAGTGGGTAATAGGAAGGGAAGCATTGGGAAGTAGCCGTAACTTGATGTTTCTGTGGCATATACAACACCTTCAATCTTTTGCTTTCTAGCCAGTAAAAGAATTCGACGAGCGATTTTGTGTGTCCAGTAGCCCTTATCTCTTATGCCGTGAATGACAAAGGCAACATCGGTCACGTTGTGACGTTGCTTTTCGGGTGGCAGGTCGGAAGGTATGATGGATTCTTGAATGAGAAGGTCTTTGCTTTTGAGTAGAGCATTTTTAAAAACCTCGGCTCTTGCGGCACCAACTGTCTTCACGCCCTTAGACATTTCTGCGTCGATACTGGGTAGAGCAGATGGGTCATCCATATTGATGACATTGGCATGGCCGGAGTAGGGCACATCTAGGTACACAAAATCATGGCCGGAGACAAGGTCTATATTATCCTGCGGCGAGACCATGTCGTCGATGGAGCCCAGTAATTGGATTGTTAAAGCGCTGCCCCGGTTTCGTTCTTTGGCGCTGTTTCTCATATGAATCCAATGGATTCTGAGCTGTGTTATAAACGCTGCACCTTTTCGAATGGTGAATATTAAAGGGGGACGGCCACAAAATAGCCAGAGAATGTTTCCCCATAATGTTCCAATGGTCCATAGGATGGCGTTGATAACGGAAAGGTGGTGAGAGATTCGCCAACCTCTATTCATACCCGCAAGCAAAATGATGCGTTCAACTTGTTCGGCCCAGAGCCGCGGTGTGTGGGCAGAAATCTCTTCTTCTATTGGTGCCGTGGGGGTCTCCCCGCAGGCGCAGATGTAGAGCTTTCGTGCTAGCAAGGCGCCTAAGCTATGGCCAATTAAGAGGATTTTTTCATAGGCCATGGGTTGTGACGCTTGCTGGCGATTGTTAACAATGTTATCGATATCGTCCAGTAGGCGATTAATGATGTCGGTAGGCCTTGCGATTGAAGACCCGCTAGCGGGTAGCGTTGGAATATACAGGTCTGCGTCTGGAAATTCTTGCTCTACAACCTGCTGCAGAGAGCGAAGTTTTTGTGGAGAGCTCATGTAGGCGTGAAGCAGTACAATGAGTTGTTTTGAGTGTCCTCTCGCTTTAAAGCCCGGTATCTCAATGGTCATTACTTATCGTATCCTCTCAACGTTTATGCTCAGGCATAATGTATGAAACACCTTGGCGATATTCACCGTTTTACGACTGTTATCCGGATATGCCGTCTCACGGTACCGCATGGTGCATACCAATGGCTAAACTATATTGAATAAAGTGTTGACCTGTCTATAGGGTTAGGGTCGAAGATTCTTCACGGCAGGCAAGGGGTATTGATATGTTAACGGTAACGCAACTCGGAAGAACAGTTGGTATTTCTAGAGCAAGTATTCTCTATTACGAGCGTGAGGGGCTTTTGCTGCCTGCGCATCGCTCAGCCAATGGGTATAGGTGGTATGGGGAAAAGGAAATAGAACGCCTTAACGCGATTATTTCATACCGATCTTATGGCATTCCGGTTACCCGTATTAAGACCTTGCTTGACCATAAAGCGGGTGAATCTCAAATTCAAATTTTGAAGGATCATTTCAACCATTTGGAAGAAGAGGTTAACCAGCTTAGATATCAGCAACGAGCGATTGTAGCTTTGCTACAAGAGCCGCAACTATTGGAGAAAAATAGAGTGACTAAAGAACGTTGGGTAGAAATAATGGTAGCGTCTGGCTTTGATGAGGCGGCAATGACAACCTGGCATCAAAAGTTTGAAGCTATGGAGCCAGCAGAGCATCAAAAATTTCTTGAATCTTTGGGGATAGAGGCTGAGGAGATCAAGCAGATCCGAGGCGTATAAAACTCCACAATCTCAGGGAGGAGATTGCGCAATCATCTTTTTTAAAGCTGAGGTGTTTTAAGGCTTTCTGGTGTGTATCGCGGCATTAGAGCGATTAAGGGCTTGTGTAACCACTGTGTAAACACAAGCCCTTTTATGTTGTGCTACGTCCCTGTAGCTAAACTACCAAACCTTTACCCCTAGAAACCCTTCGTAAACAGACTGAAGCTCGTAAAGTAGAGGTTTGAAGCCTTTCAAAACGCGTTTTGTTTAGTTGGTTTCAATTGTCATGTCTACTTTGCCGGTTTTACGGGGGTCGTGACAGCGGCCATGCACGTAACGTCCATTGGCGGAAAACGGACCGGTTATGCCGGTATTGGCAAAGTCACCTACCAAGAATTGGTCAATCACACCGGTAGTAATAGAAACATCAATAAGTTGCTTGGAGCGCTTACCCTTGTTTTTATAGCCGTTATGTTTGTTGCCGGGTGTTTGTTCTTGCCACCACATAAGATAAAGCTCGACAGTTTCCATCTCATCTACAAAAAAGATGTCGTTGCCTTTGTAGTGTTTAGACAGCTCGCCACTTTCGTCGGCAAGACACTCTTCAAAGCTGTCGATACATTTAGCTACCGAGTCCATTGCCAGTAGCCAGCCGTTTTGGGCGTAACCCGAGGCATAAGCTGGGCGTGGTTCGTACCAACTGGGTTTGGTTTTGTGTGGGCGTGTAACACGAATGCCGTAGCCTTCTGGCAAATTTTCGCTCACTTCAAGCGGCAGGGTGCCGGCTTGTTCGACGGGTACAAAAAGCGCTTCGCCGGAGCGGGCGTCGGTCATACCAAGTGGGCCAGCGTAAGCAAAGGTCACGAAGCTGTAAAGTGTTTCGGTACACGCAGGTACTTGCGGCGCGCCAACGATGGGTTGTTGCCCAAAGACTGGGTCGTATTTATACACGGCCCAATCGACGTCGCTTGGCCCGGTGAGGGTACTGAACAGCACACTACTGGTTCTGGGGCGGGGGGCTCCCGGCAATAGCGCACAGTGATAATTGCCATCTGGCCCTTCAACGCCTTCAGGCTGGCCACTGTCTATACATTGACCGGGAAGCGCGATAACACTGCCATCCTGAGGGTTGCGAATTTCACGGGGGCACTGAAAGGGGTTGGGGTTGGCTGGTGAGCACGGTATATAGCCTTCTTCTAGCGCCAGCCCCAAGTCTTCCGGGTTGGGTGAGGGAGTGCGTGTTGCTTCAATGATGTCGGCCGGGCGCTCAAAACTCCAATCGTCTTGTGATGTGAACAAGCAGAAGAAGTTGGGTGGTGTGTTGTCGCCACCAAGATAAATATTGGCGGATCCCGCCTTAGGGTCGCTTGGGCCAAAGCCGTTAATATCGCAACCGCCGCGAACGGGCTCGGCAAAGCCTTCTTCAATAAAGTGGTTGTCATTGCGCACACGTTCGCCCTCATAAGAGGGTAAATGGGCTTGGCTTGTAGACGCCGCAATGACTAAGGGCAGCGCGATGAGTCCGCGTAAGCTGCGTAGGTGGAGAAAGTTGCTCATGTGAAAGTCCTCGATTCTAGATCGGTTGTCCATTAATGGGGGGGAGAGTCGTATTATTATGGTATTGCAACGGTGATACGTTTAATGAGGGGAATGGGATGATGACGAAGATCACATATTGAGACAATGGCCGGCTGTTCACGCAATTCTAGCCACTGCTGCTATTGTCAATATGGCTTTAGCTCTGAAGAGAGAGCTTGCCCCATCAGTTTCACGGTATAAAGAAACATGTTAGTTTGTGGGCTTGTGCTGTTTTGGGGGCAGTGGCGCTTAGGTTTGCTTATGGGGAACACCCGAAAAGGTTGGTAGCGGTATGGAATGGCTTCGTTTTGAGTGGGTATGGCGTATGGTGGGCATTGCCTCGCTGTCTGTAGCGCTGATTTACAATGCACATGCCAGTATTTATCAATGCAAAGATGAGCGTGGAAAGGTTGTTTTCAAGGATGAGCCGTGTAGTTCAAAGGAATCGTTTGTTAAGCAAATAGAGTACAAAGAACCCGTCCTGCAGCCAGAGGAAGAGCAAACGCCTCCGCTTAAAGTGTTATATAGAGGCCCCACCTTCGGTAACGAAACACGTTTTGTGCGGGTGTCGCTGGTGGAGGAAACGGATGAATATGTACTGTTAGAGGTTGAAGGCTATTTTAACGGTAGGCCAGCTGGGAGAATGCAGTTCCGAAGTGTACCGAATATGAGCTGGTCCTACTCTGGTGATGTGCATACAAACAAGCGAGGGTTTGTGAAAGCGATTACGCGTATTTCACTTAACTCTTCGGCAAAAGCGGTAGAGCAATCCGATATATTGTCATTACAGCTCTGGCACTATAGCCCCGAAAATAAAGCCACGCGTTTTAGTATGCTGTCGGTACCCTTTAAAAAAACCTGGAAGAAGTCGGTTAAGTAGTCAACCGGGGCAGAGCTTTCTGCAGGTCAAAACTGGCGACGCCGCGACTGAGGCTAGCGGTTGAAGGCGCTGTTCGTCATTTATCAGATAAAATCAATATCCACTTGTTCGAGGCTTTCTTCCTTCAGCTGTAGGCTTTGTTTGAAAATTTCAGGCGTTAGCGTTGGTGTAAGAGGGGTATCGAAAGTGTAGGCGTGATAGAGCTTATAGATATAGGAGTTTTTGGTTTTCGCTTGGTCATGGTTGTCGTGATTGTCTCCAGAAATATCATAAACATAGAGCTTGTCATGAATAAGGGCTACCTTCCCTCCCGATAATTCTATCGCGCGAGAATGTACAGAAATGTCGTGTTCCATTCGCAGCCATTTCGACTTTGATCGTTCCATAAAATACTCTAATTCTACAGCGCGAAGTAGTTGTCTGCGCGTGGTACGCAAATGTTTCCACGAGGGGCATTGCGCGAGGTTCCACGGAGTTTTCAGTGCAAGATCGTGATCTTGGGCGAAATAGCTCATTGATTGAAAAAATTCGTTGTTGTTAAGCTCTTCTGCGCTGGAATCACTAAACAGAAGGTAAGAACCAATGCTTTTTAGTGTGGTTTCGTCTTTATAGTATGTCTTTAATGTGTCGAATACCGGGAGATTGGGGTTAAGGTAGTCATCTCCATCTAAATCAATAAGAATGCTGGCGTCGTTGTTGGTTAGGGAGTGGATAACGTTATAGTAATTTTTGGCAGCATATTTTCGCTCCTGATTCTGTACAACAACACAGTCAATTCCACTGTCTGTTAGCAGCGCCAAGGCGGGTTGCAGGGATTCATCGGTGGAGCAGTCGTCCAGTAAGGCGATACCTACATCATGGCGCCCCCGCTGTTTTAGCACACTCTCGATAGCTCGCAGCAACTTTCCTCCCGCATTTCGATAGAGAATGCTAATGACGAACTCGTTACTGAGCGGCCGACCGTAAACAATATTGAGGTCCTCAATGCTGTCGGTGTTGGCTGTGCCTGCGGGCGGCGACTGAATGGCTTCTAGAAGTGTCTTCGAAACCTTATCAACAATATCATCTATTCCACTGTGTGCTGACAATCGGCTCTGTTCGGGTAACTGACTGTAAAGAGGGGAATGTAGGGAAAAATCCACTATTCGGAACAGGTTGGTGCCAATTAACGATGCGTGGTTAGGCAGCTGATATGGCGAGACATCCTCCTGCTGAAAAACGTAGGTGTGGGTAACCGTTTGCAAGGCTGCAAGTGCATTATTAGCTTGCGGATGTTGTATTTGATTGGGGGCAATTTTTAGGGTGTCGGCAATATCGTGAATCATTGCAGAAGACACCGCATTATCCGTGTTAGAGATGAATATGATGGATTCAACGGGGTCACCGCTTAGTGGTTTAATTAGGTCGCGAAGCTGCCCGGTACAGCGTTGATACTCCCCTAGGCTATAACTTTCCGGGCAAAGCACGGCTACATGAAGAGGATCACCTTCGTTATGGGGGTTTTTAGCTGAGGGTGTATTCCAAACACAATACTCTGCGGTCTCTACATACACATCTTCGTATAGCTTCGCTTGTTCGTTGCTCGAAAAAATTAGTAAGTCGGCGTATTTCAAGTAGGGAAGAGATTGTTTAGATAGCGTCATCACAATAAAAATCACAAAATCATGGCTATGGCATAGCGCGTGATCTTCTTCTGGGCATAAGCCCTCCTCCCCGAGCAACACAATTCGCATCGGTTTTTTGACCGACCATTTTTGGTTTAGAGCCGCTTCCAGTTTTTCAGCAAAAAGCCGTTTTACCAATTGATCGAGATTCGTAGCTGTACCTGAATTGGGCTCTGAGATAAGCGCGGCCGGTTGAATCATGTAGACACCACTGCAGTTGGATGGGTTGGTCGTGGCGTAAAAGTAGCCGGTGGATGTGTAATGAATATCGATTCTCTTCGTGTTGTCCCTTTGGGTCAACCTGTAAAAAGTAACAGGCGAAAAACACGGGAATTTGCCAGTCAGTGTTAGATCTTGCAATAGGAGTCACATCTTAATTGAACGAGAATGTTGCGCATAAAGCCTAGTGATAGAAATGGATTCAATTGGGCTATGACTCAAATGGTGAAAGACAATATGCAGCCTTCAAAAAACGACAACATTATTATTGTGGCTCTTGGCACTATGGGGGACCTGAACCCTCTGCTGTTGGTGGGCGAGCTTCTACAGAAACAGGGCCATTCAGTAACGGTTCTTGCGGATGCAACAAAAGAGACGTTTGTTCGGGAACGAAAGCTAAGGTTTCATAGTGTCATGAGTCACGATGATTGGCAGCGTTTTATTAGCCATCGTGGTCTGTGGGATCGAGATACCAGTGACGCCATTGTGTATAGCTTACTAATGCTGCCGACGGTTACACCCATTGTTCACTATATTGAGCAGCAACTTACGTCCACGCAATATTCAAGCACAAATACGACCCTCATCGGTGACGTTAAAACTTTGGGCTTAAGAATTGCCAATGAAAAATTTGGCATTCCCCTGATAAATATTCATCTTGCTCCGGAGTTTAGCAACTCGTTTGGAGAGTATGAGGAGGTTAAGCAAGAGGTTACCGTACTGAATCAGCTCAATTCTATTAGAGCGCAGTTTGGTTTATATACCCCCATTTCAGAAATGACGATGGACTGGGCTGCAAAATGTGATCTGGTCATAAATGCCTTTCCGCGTTGGTTTCAAGGCGAAGCTGGCTCTAGAAAAGTACCTGCTGAAAACTTTGATTTTATGGTTGACCAGAACGCAGGTGGTGATCTACCAAAAGATGTTGGAGATTTTTTACAGGCCGGCGATGCCCCCGTAGTTTTTACCCTAGGTACTGGCATGAAGTCTGTGGAGAGGTTTTTTAAGGTGGCTGCGGATGTTTGTGGCCAGCTGAACTTGCGAGCCATATTTTTGTGTAAAGAAGCTTCCTATCTTCCTGAAAACCTACCTAACACAATCCTCGTTAAACAGTATGTACCTTTAGCTTCGCTGTTGCCGCAGTGTCGAGCCATTGCCCACCATGGAGGAATAGGGACTTGTGCTCAAGCGCTCAAATCGGGGCTCCCTCAAATCATTATGCCAATGGCGTTTGATCAGTTTGGCAATGCCCGCAGGATAGAGAAACTTGGTGTTGGTTATCAACTAGCGCCGGCAGATCTCCATAAGGACGTCATGAGCAAATTGTTGATGCAAGTGTTCGACAATTCTCAGATGTCACAAAAATGTACGGCAATAAAATTAAGGTTAAGTGACAAAAATGGTAATCGAGCCATCTCCGAGCGCATAAACACCTTTATTCAGAATAAAAGCTGTGAGTCGACGAGTGAATCGCTAGAAGTCGATTTCATATAAACACCCCTATTCGAAATTAATCAGAACTACGAGTTATTGGGCCAAATTATGCTAAAAATTATTAATCTTCTCGCTCATGGATATGTTGCTATACCAGTTATTGCTGCGTGTAAAAAATACGGTCTTTTCGATATGTGTGCGGTTGCTGAGCCCTGTCGCTACTCTCAGGTTGAGGATCTGCTAAAGGCTAACCCTGGACATTTTCGTTCTGCGCTTATTGTATTGGAGTCTCTTAAATGGTTAGAAAAACTTGACGACAAGTCGTTTGCGCTAACCTCTAAGGCCGCCCTTGCAGAGCACATAAGTAACGATTTTGAGTCTTTACTGAATTTTGATTGGGGTGGGTGGATTGCCGGTGATGAAGACTTAGATGTATCAATATGGGAAGCGAAAGTGGGCGCCCGTTGGGGGAGTACCGATGAGGAATTTTCTGCGCTAATGGATGGCATGGTCTACATACCGTTATTGCTTACCTTGAAAACAATGGGAGCATTAGAGTACAACAAGGAAACAGCAGAAATTGGTTTTCAGTTGGTGGAGGAGCGCGCGAAAAAGCAGGTGATTTCTCTGTTTGCCAAAGTCGAATGGCTGGTAAGTACGAATAACGACCATAAGCTTACTCAGAGCGGTAGGTTTATTGTAGACAGAATCTACAACGCTGGTGTGGTTGGATCTTACCGGCCTATGTTGCAGTCTCTTGGCGATGTCATTTTCGGTGATTGTGAAGAGATCTTTCGAGTCGATAGTGATGGTCATGAAAAGCACGTTGATAGAGTGTTAAATGTTGTTGGCTCAGGTTTTCAACACCGAAGATATTTTTCTGATCTAAGTAAAATTATCATTAACATCTTTGATAATGAAAACTGGGCAAGCCAACCAAAGTATGTGGCCGATATGGGTTGTGGTGATGGGACGCTATTGCGGGAGATTTACTGCGTCATATTGGATAAAACTGTGCGTGGGCGTCACCTTGATTCTCAGCCACTGAAATTGGTCGGTATTGACTACAACCAAAAATCTCTAGACCAAACCAGTCAAACGCTTAACGGCCTAAATTTTATGGTAATGCGAGGAGATGTAGGCGATCCAGAAAGAGTCCTTTCCGATTTACATGACAGCGGTGTTTCCCACAAAGACGACATACTGCATGTGCGTTCATTTTTGGATCATGAGCGTCCCCATATCCCCTCAAAAGATGAGAGTTCTATTGCCGACAAAAAAAATGATCGATACGAGGAGATATCGGTCGATGCCAATGGTGAGTTAATACCCACTGAGGAGGTCGTCCAGGGCTTAGTCGACCATTTCAAACGGTGGTCATCCATTCTTGGGAGGCACGGCCTGATTCTTCTGGAGGTGCATAGTTTAGAACCGGAGGTTGTCGCCCGGTATCTAACCGAAACGGAGAGTTTACATTTTGATGCAATCCACCGTTTTTCGCAGCAACTGTTGGTAGGTGCAAATACCTTTCTACTGTCTGCTGCAGAGGCGGGCTTATTTCCTAAAGTTGGCTTTCATAAGCACTACCCCAAAACCCTACCTTATTCTCGTATATCACTCGCTAATTTTGAGCCTCGGGATTACATCATCCGCCTAGCAAGGCGCGGAGATATGTCTGCCTTGATGGCATTAGAGGAGTGCAGCTGGGCGAGTGAGCTGCGAACGCCTGAAAGTACTATTGCCGGTCGACTAGAGTGTAATCCACGTGGCCAGCTTGTTTTAGAAGCTGGAGGGGAGGTTGTTGGTGTTATTTATACCCAACGGATCGCCAAAGCCCGTCAGCTGTTAGACGTCAATGTTGATGATGTTGGCTCGCTACATGTTAGTAATGGGGAAATTGTCCATTTGCTGGGGGTTAGTATTTTACCCGAATATCAATCGAGACGATTTGGCGACCAATTGTTGGAGTTTGCACTACAGTATTTCTCTGCGTTCAGCTTCGTGAATAAAGTGGTTGGCGTTACGCTTTGCAAGTCGTATTACCGTCACTCCCATATCCCGGTGAGCGACTATATTCATATGCGAAATGAATTTGGAAGACGGTTGGATCCTCATCTGAATTTTCACGAGCAACATGGGGCAAGAGTTGTACAGGCTATACCGGGCTATCGGCCGAAAGATCACAAAAATAAGTGTTACGGAGTGCTGGTTGAGTACGATACCTATAACCGTAAAGTACAGTTAACATCCGGTTTAGCCGTGCCAACGCGCAACGATAAGCGTGCAGAGCAACCCCGTAAAAGTGTGGCTGAGACCTCTAGTGACGCAGTGCTCTATAAGGCTGATGCAGGTTTTGTGGGAGATATAGAGAAGTTTGTAATTGAATCTATTATCGCCCTAAAAGACGAACTACAAACCTCTGATATAGACACTAGCCAGCCGATAATGGAGTTCGGGTTTGACTCGATTGACATGATGGAGTTGGGGATTTTAATCTCCGAAAAATATTCCATTACTATTACACCTCTATTCTTTTTTGAGTCGAGTACGGTAAGTAAGGTTGCCCAGAAAATATATGATCTTACCGCGTCGGTGCTTTCTAATTCAGGTATTTCTGCGCTTGGATTTCCTGGGTCTGTGAAACCAAAAACGCCTGATCACCCGGGTGATGTTGAACGACAAAACACCCTAGTAGCCCCAGCAGTGAATTGCGAAAAACGCAAAAAAGAGGTCTGCGAGGCTCTTGAAAAATTTGTTGTAGACATTAAAGATGATCTGGAGATTAGCAAAGGTTTTTCACAAACACCGTTAATGCAATTGGGTCTAGATTCCGCAGACCTTTTAGAGCTTGGGGCATTGATTACTCAGTGTTATGCGTTAGAAATCGATTCGTTATTCTTTTTTGAATTTAATACCTTACAAAAAGCTGCTGGCTATATCGCTGATATAGTCGTTGATGATGCTAAGAGTGGCAAAATAGATTGCACTGAGTTTGAGCAAACGGCGAGTGCAGAAAAATGCGAGGATGATACAGATAAGTCCGCGGCCGACTATGGACAAGACTCTATTGCAATTGTAGGCCTATCAATGCGTATGCCTGGTGCAGGCGGTGATAAAGAACAATTTTTTGAACAGTTAGTTCAAGGCGAATCTGCCATTACCTCGCTTCCGGAAGGTCGCTGGACATGGCCAAAAGATATTGATCCACGCGGCACCCACAAAGGCATCGACCGTGGTGGTTATATTGAAAATATTGATAAGTTCGACAATGAGTTTTTTAGAATTTCGGCAGCAGAATCTGAATTAATGGACCCCCAGCAACGTATTATGTTGGAGCTTTGCTGGGAGGTAATTGAAGACTCCGGTCAGATGCCAGAATCTCTTTCTGGAAGCGCTACAGGGGTTTTTGTTGGCGCCAGCGGTTCAGATTATCGCCTACGTTTAATGGAGTCAGGCGATAGCAGTGCAGCGCATTGCAGCACCAGTGTTGCAATGTCGGTATTGCCGAACAGGTTGTCGTATTTTTTCAATTTGTCGGGTCCTAGTTTGTTAATTGACACCGCTTGTTCAAGTTCTTTGGTTGCTATTCATGAAGCGGTAAAGTCCATTAAAGCTGGTGAATGTGAACAGGCAATTGCCGGTGGCATTAACATTCTATGTCATCCGTCTAACACGCTGTCCTATCACAACGCCGGCATGTTGTCGGAAGATGGCTTATGCCGAACGTTTTCGAGTGATGCCAATGGCTATGTTCGAGCCGAAGGTGCGGGATTGGTGTTATTAAAGCCACTACAAGACGCTATTGCTGCTGGAGATGAAATATATGGCGTGATTCGTGGGTCAGCAATCAATCACGGTGGGCAAGCCAGTGGTCTTTCCGCGCCTAACCCAGTAGAGCAAGCGAGTTTAATCGAAAAAGCGGTCACTAACGCTAAGCTTTCACCGGCAGAGATAAGCTATATCGAAGCGCATGGTACGGCTACGCCGCTTGGTGACCCTATAGAAATTGAGGCTTTGAAACGCGCGTTTTCACGGTTGTCAAACAGTAATCCAGTCGAACTTCATAGCTGTGGTATTGGTTCTGTTAAAACGAATGTCGGGCATTTGGAGGCCGCTGCAGGTATTGCCGGTCTTGCAAAAGTGCTGTTGGCTATGAAACACCAACGTATTCCCAAAAACGCACACTTCGATACGTTAAATAGCAACATCCAATTGACGGGTAGCCCATTCTATGTGGTTGATAAAAGTCAGCCATGGCAATTGGGCTCACATCAAGACGCGCGCATTGCGGGCTTAAGTAGCTTTGGCATTGGTGGGGCAAATGCCCATGTGTTACTGCAGGAATACTGTCCGGTTGAGGCCTTGAGTGACTTGGCAGATGGTGGAAATGTTTTCTTAATATCGGCAAAAAATGAAGATGCCCGTGAACGATATGTTAATCGTTATATACATTATTTTTCGGGCTTTGAAAATGCTGATTTACAAAAAAAGTTTGCGAGTATTTGCCACGCGAGTCAGCTAGCAAAATCGCCAATGAAGAGTCGCTTGGCAATCGTTGCGAAGAATGGAGAGGACTTAAAGAATAAGCTGTTGCTGTGTATTAAACCAGAGGTTCAGCTTCGAGAGTTAAATTCGAGCGACATATTTTTGTCGCAGCATGACGCTGACCATTCAGAGCCGCTGGCGGGTATGGACCGAGACGCCTTTTCTCAAATGGCGCTCAAAGAGCGAAATTTTTCTGCTGCGGCGTCCTTGTGGTGCGCAGGTGTGAGGGTAGAGTGGTCGACGTTGTATCATGATGCGCCAGTAACGCGGGTACGCTTACCCGCTTATCCTTTTGCTCAAAAATCCCATTGGCCTTTCACGACGAAATCAAAATCAATAGCGACTGATTGCGCCTCGTTAGAAAAACAACCTTCGGCGGAGCCTCGCGTCATTGAGCATGTCGCTCACCTACCCGTATGGCACGCACAAGCGCCGTCAGGTTTTGACATTGATGCGTCTCAGCCGTCTAACGATAGAGTATTGTTGGCCTATTTTGAAGAAGACCTGAAACCCAGTGGCTTGAATTTGTCGCTCATCAATCAACTTAAGGCGCGCTATAGCGCACTTACACTACTGCCCCTTGGTGAGGGGAGCGCTCTGCGGGTATTGGGCTCGCATGAAAGCGTTTCCAGCGCTCCGATAACCCATGTGTTTTTAGTGCATATGCCAGAGGGAAGCGGAGCCAACGCATTGTTTGCGGCGCAGCGATCTAGAGTCGTTTTTGAATTTTTCCAAACCTTAATACGGTCTCCGAAACTGGCAAAAACGCCCGAAATTTTCTTTATCAATCAAGATGGCCAGAAAACACAGTACGATTTTGCTGCAAACCCCATTTCAGCTGCACTTGGTGGGTTTATTCAATGCTTAGCGCGCGAGCAGGCTGCGTGGAAGCTGAGGTCCCTAGATTTTTCGAGTGTCGACGCCCAGAGAGCGATTACCCATCAATCACTGCTAAGCGTTATTCTCAATGAGAAGCAAAATCCGTATGGAACACCGGTAGTCTATCGCAACGGTTTGCGATTTGCCCGCAGCCTTTCCCCAATTCAATTTTCAAATGCTGCAACCGGTGGTATTCGTCGTAACGGCGTTTATGTTGTGATTGGCGGTACCGGTGGATTGGGCGTAATTACAAGCCGTTACTTGATAAATCGGTATAACGCCACGGTCATCTGGATTGGTCGACGAGAGCAGAATACTGAAATTCTTGGGTGCATGCGCGAGATCGACCCTACTGGGGTTCATCTCCAGTATAAGAAAGCTGACTGTCGAAGCTTGGATGAGCTCAATCACCTTGTGTCCGAATTGAAAGTGAGTAACCCTGCCATTAACGGCGTGATTAATGCTGCAGTGGAAACGGTCAATGGGCGCATAGATAATCTAGGTTCAGATGATTTTAGTGCAGTAACCCGCAGTAACATGACTCTGATAGAGAACTGCGTAAAAGCCTTTGAAAATTGTCATCTGGACTGGATGTGTCTTTACTCCTCCATACACTCTTTGCAATGTGACTTTGGTATTAGCGCCTATGGTCTATTGTCTGCTTACAAGGATGCTTACGCTTGTAGCCGTCCTCTGCTTGACAAGCCTCTACCGACTTCCGCTTTGCATGACTCTAGTTTAAGCACCTTCCCTATCCACATAATTAATTGGGGTTTCTGGGATGCTGGGTTAGGGGCTGATCGGGCAGTGAAGCAACGGATTGTTGAACAAATCGGTATGGTGCCATTGACACAAGAAGAGGGGATGGCGGCTCTTGAATTTTCACTTTCCCGCCAAATTCATCAGCTTGTGCCCGTAAAAGTGGCTGCTGAAACCGAGTTAACAGTAATCGCGAAGAATAAGCCACTGTGCGCATATGAAAGCGATGTCGATCTTTCTGTTTTGCGGCGTAGGGATAACAACTTGCCCGATAGAGCGGGAGAGTATGCTGTGGCTCAAGATAAAACCTTTAATAATGCCGGCTTGGTGAGCATGGGGATGCAAGGCCTTATAGCCGCCTTAAAGAAGCTGGGTGTTGAAGGCCATAGCACAGATTTTATCGAATTTACGGCACTACAAAACAGCTTGGGCATTGTTGATCGCTACCAGCGGTTTTTTGATAGTGCACTGAATCTATTAGTTATAGAGGGGGCGGTTCTCCTTAAGGGTGACTGTTACAAATGGAATGTTCATTATCGAACAAAGTCTGAGCTGGGCCTACCCGATTTTCAGGAGGCCTTTACCCAACTAAGTGCTGATAGTGATATGTGTTGCCAAGCGCGTATTCTTCACGCTTGCATGACATCACTTTCTGACATTCTTATCGGTCGTGTGCAAGCGACTGATATCGTTTTCCCTGAGTCTTCGATGGATTTAGTCGCTGGGGTATACAAAGGTAACCCTGCTGCCGACTATGTGAATAATCGTGTCGCCGATGTTATACATTCGCTAGTGTCAGATAAAAAGCACGCTAGTTCCGGTAGCCGAAAAATTCGCATTCTAGAGCTTGGTGCGGGAACAGGAGGCACCAGCGAGTTTATCTTTAAGCGCCTAAGTGCCTTTAGCGATGATATCGAGTATGTCTATACAGACGTATCGCGAAGTTTCCTTCATTACGCAGAGGATAAATATAGTCCCTCCTACCCTTATATCAAAACAGCACTGTTTAATCTTGAAAAAGATATTGTGGAGCAAAAAATTCCACAAGACTATTTTGATATTGTTGTGGCGGCTAATGTTGTACATGCAACGGGTGATATCGTTAACGTTTTGAAAAATGTTAAACGCACCATGAAAGCAGGTGCCGCTTTGGTGTTGAATGAAATAACACACGAGCGAGCCTTTTTAACACTTACGTTTGGGCTTCTGGACGGTTGGTGGAAGTATACCGACGACAGTATTCGACAGCCTGGAACGCCTCTATTGACGGCAAATTCATGGCGTAGAGTGTTAACGGATATGGGGCTCAACGGTGTCAATGTTCTAGAGGAAGGCAGCGTTGAATTAGATCAGCAGGTAGTGCTTAGTTTTAGTAATGGTGTTTGCGACAATAGTCAAACGCCGTGCGATAGCTTTGCGCCAAGTGCTGATGTTCAACAGCACAGCGAATCAAGTAATTCAGTGGCTACTGACGTTGTCTCCAGCACTGCTGTCTCCGCCAATGCTGTTGCTGCTGACCCTGTATCCGCGCTCGATAGTCGCGCTTTTATAGAAGAGTCTATTCTCGACATTACGTCTTCTACCTTGCGTTCTAGTGTGCACGATATTGGTTTGGACCAACCCTTCGCTGATATGGGGGTTGACTCCATCTTAAGCGTTAGCATTGTTAAAACCCTAAATTCTAATTTAGGGATCAAGCTTAATAGCACCGATCTTTTTAGCTATACCACAGTCTCTTTATTGGTAGAGCATATTGCGTCACGTTACGGGAAGGCCATCGAAGAGCTGCAAGCGGTATTGACTCCCCCACGTGAAATGTCCTCGAGCCAGGATGCGGCTGCACCTAAATCTCTTCAGCGTGGCGGTCGTCCGCAATTAAAGGATAGTGTTGGTAGTAGCCCCGTTCCACAATCTGGTGATTCCGAATGTGATAGCGGATTGGCTAATGAAAAGAACTTAGCTAGGTCTCCCATTGCCATTGTGGGTATATCCTGTGAATTTTCTTCGGCTCGCAATAAAGACGAATTTTGGCGGGCAATTGAATCTGGTGAGAGCTTGATCAGCGAGGTTCCCGACCACCGCAAGGCTTTGTGCCCAGAGTTGGATCCGGAAAAATTCTTTAGCCGCACTCGTTCAAAAAAATTGAGTTATTCAAAATGGGGTGGATTTCTACAAGATATTGATTGTTTTGACGCGTCATTTTTCAAAATATCGGGTGATGATGCTGAAAATGCGGATCCACAGCAGCGCCTTTTTTTACAGCACTGCTGGAGTGCTTTAGATGACAGTGGTACCGAAACGTCGTCCATGTCGGGCTCGCGGTGTGGTGTATTTGTGGGGATGGAGGCCGGGGACTATGGCGACGACTACCATCATGGAGTAGAGGCTGCATCCTTATGGGGAAACTCTGCAGCTATTATGTCGGCACGTATTTCCTACTTTTTAAATCTAAAAGGCCCGGCTCTAACCATTGACACCGCCTGCTCAAGCTCTTTGGTTGCTTTGAATTCGGCCTGCCAAAGTTTGTGGTGCAAAGAAACCGATATGGCTTTGGCCGGTGGTGTGAGTTTGCAAACAACGCCACATTTTTACATTTCAGGAAGCCAAGCGCAGATGCTTTCTCCTACGGGGCAATGCTATACCTTTGACGATAGGGCTGATGGCTTTGTGCCAGGTGAGGGCGTTGCGGTATTAGTGTTAAAACGCCTCGATGACGCTATTAGAGATAACAACCCTGTCTATGGTGTTATCAGAGGCATAGGGGTTAATCAGGATGGTGCGACGAATGGTATTACCGCACCGAGTGCGCTCTCCCAGCGGGCGCTGCTCAACGATATTTATGGTGAGAATGGTGTTTCGCCCGGTAGCATCGATATGGTTGAGGCCCATGGTACGGGTACAAAATTGGGAGACCCCATTGAATTTGAAGCGTTGGCGGATGTTTTTCAGGCCTATTCCGATCGAAAACAGTTTTGTGCCATAGGGTCGGCTAAAACCAATATTGGCCATACCCGTGCAGCAGCAGGTTTGGCGGGTGTTATTAAAGTCTGTCTGGCACTGAAAAACGAAACAATTCCGGCTTCGTTAAATTTTCAACAGCCGAATGCCGACATCGACCTTTCGGGTAGCCCGTTCTTTGTGCCAACGGGGAATTCACCATGGCAGGGTGGTGCTGAGAAAAAGCGTGCGGCAGCAGTGAGTTCTTTTGGCTTAAGTGGCACCAATGCTCATGTGGTAATTGAGGAGTTTGTCCAGGAAAAACAACCGGCAAACTTTACGACTAACTCGCCATATGTTTTTCCCGTTAGCTCTAAAACGCCCGAAGGCCTTGTTGCCAATGCCGAAGCGCTATTGAATTTCTTTAGCCGGGACGCAAACAACCGTGGCGTCGTGAGCGCAGCGGAAGTGAAGCCTTCTATACGATGTGGTCTTGCAAAAATACTTTCTTTGACCGAAGGCGAACTGAGTGATTCCGCCCGTTTGGATGAGCTTGGTGTTGATCACTATGTTCTTAGGGAGCTTTTAGAGGGTGTTTATAACGAGTATGGCGTTCGTGTTGCTCTGGAATCACTAGAACCTACGGCAAGCTTTGATGAGTTTTGCCATTACATCGCCGTATGTGTTGGCAGCACAGGCACTAAAAGTAATACGGATTCGCTTGCCAATATCGCTCACACCTTGCAGTACGGACGAACGCATTTCAATTGTCGTGCGGCTATTCTGGCCATAGATATCAACGAGCTATGTGTCGGTCTTCAAAGTTTGGTGCAGGGAGGCTTGCGTTCGGGTTCGGTAATTCATGCGCATCATTCAGGGCAAGTAGATCAGCCTGGGAAGCTGCAGGAATGGCTAGAAGGAAAAGGTAAGACTTGGTATGAAGAACTGGTAGGTTTACCCCCGAGAAAGGTCAGTCTGCCTGGTTATCAATTTTCCGCTGATCGGTATTGGAAGGCAGCGATTGCCGAAGATAATACTGATAAGCACTTGACTGGTTCCATGGCATTCTCCGCAGAAATAGTTATTGGCCCCGGTGATTCTTGCGTGGAAGATCATATTATTGAAGGTCAAAACATTCTCCCTGGCGTGGCGTATATGGAGATTGTTCGCGATGCACTGTGGTCCAAGTGCGGTGTGGTGCTTAGCACCTTGGAAGACCTCTACTGGTTTGCTCCAGCGTTATTAAAAAAGGAAAATTTACACTTATCGTGTGATCTGAAATCCACGGAAAGAGGTTATGCTTTTCGGGTTGAATCCGACCTCGATGGCAAAAGGGTTTGCTATTGCAGTGGCATTGCCACCACCGTTTCACCTTCAGAATGGCCGTTAACGGTATCGTCTTCTCATCATGACCTTGCGTCGCTCGTAGAACAGTGCCCACAGCATATTACCGGAGACGAGCTGTATGCTGCCTATCAAGCAATGGCAGTGAGTTATGGGCCATCATTTAAAAACGTGGTTTCGGCGTTCTATAACGCCGATCAGGCCGTTGCTCGAATTGAGTTAGATACTCTAAACGGCGAAGAAAAAACCGATGCAGGCAAAGCGCAGCCGGGTTTAATTGCTGGTTTGCTTGATGCGGTTTTGCAGACGACAACCGTCATATCACTTGCAAACGAAAAAATGGCACCGGGGAGCTTAGAGCTACCCGTCAGTATTGAATCTTTTCAATGGATTTCGCCTCTTGTTGACGAGATCTACAGCTATGCCCGCCGACGCGATAACGTTGTCGATGGAAGTTGCTACGATGTCGATGTGCTCGATTCTGCAGGCACTGTGCTTATGAAAATTACGGGGTTTGTGACTAAACCTTTAAATTCGGCAAGCGTTGTTGAGGGACAGAATTTATGGCGTGAAACAAAAACAGACAATGATGCTGTATTGACGCTGGCCTATCCCAGTTGGGTAGATCGTGAATACGCTTCTAATACGTCAAGGCCTTCTCTTGATAAGCATGATGTAAAACTGTTTGTTGCGGACATATTAGTGCGTGCCGGAATGTCCTGTAGTGATGGCGAGGACTATACCCTAGAGCCCCTTCTCACTATTGAGAAATATGAAAACTTAGCCGATCGTTCACGTTATATCTTTGACGAAATCTATGGCGTACTTAAAAGTGTGTTTACGCATAAAGCTAAATTTGAGCACATTGTTGTCGTGCTACCGGAGAGTGAAAAGCACGCCGCTCACTTGCTCTCTGGATTATTCAAAAGCGCAACTCACGAAAACCCAAATATCAAAGGCTCGGTAATTCTCATTGATGGTTCTGCAGATCTAGGGTCGATAGACCTGAGTGATCTGTCATATTTTGACATCGAAAATGCAAAATCGGGTGATGAAAAAATCTACGTTTCTCCCGGCCGCTATCGCTTAAAGAGTTATACCTCATACGACTTAGGCTCTCCGCTGGGAGTCAGTGTAAGCACCTCCCTTCCATCCTTATTGAGACGCGAGAATCAGGTGTGTTGGGTGACCGGCGGCATGGGCGGGCTGGGCCAAGTATTGGCTCGGCGCTTGGCTGAGAAGTCTGGTGCAAAAGTTATTGTCAGCGGCAGGACACAGCTGAATGACGCTATAGCCGAAAAACTGCAGGCCTTTAAGGCTATTGGTTTACATGTCGAATATAGACAATGTGATGTTTCGGTGTTGCCTGAAGTTGAAAAAACATTTCAAATAATTAAATTTAAGTACGGTGTATTAAATGCCGTTTACCACTGTGCGGGTAGCCACCAAGATGCGCTCATTCGAAACAAAAGGTGGGCGAATATCGACGAAGTTTTTGCACCGAAAGTTACGGGTGTGTACAACTTAGACAAAGTGACCGCAGCAGAAAAATTGAATGCGTTCATTTGTTATTCATCCATGGCGGCGGTTTTAGGCAATGTGGGGCAGGCTGATTATGCCGCCGCAAACGGATTTCTTAATAGTTTCGCGGAACATCGAGCTTTACAGGTTGATGCTGGTGAGCGATATGGTAAGACGGTTTCAATCGCATGGCCTCTGTGGGCCAGTAGCGGTATGGTGCTTGGGGAGCAAGACCAGCAACGTATGGCCACCGACCTAGGTTTATTGCCTATGTCGGAAACGCTGGGTATGCAAGTATTTGATCAAGTCCTTAGCTCACCATGGCCCGTCGCTGTTGTCTGCTATGGCAAACTTGAAATAATGAAGAATTGGTTTTCTCTGGATGTGGAGGAAGGCAGCGTTACGGCGATAAATACTCTAATCCAGCCGTCAAACACTGTTGGTGATGTCGCTCAGTTGCACGCTGGCTCTCAAGCGCCAGCAGAGCTAAAACCCGTTCTCATAAAAACGTTAAAGACGATTTTTGCTGAGGTACTCAAATTCAATGAGTCGAAAATTGATGAAGATTTAACCCTAGATAACTATGGAATCAATTCCATTCTTATTATGACGGTTACAGATAAGTTGGAGGAAATATTTGGGCGGGTATCGAAAACACTTTTGTATGAATATGATTGTATCTCTGCATTAGCCGACTATTTTCTACAAGATTACCCCTCGCAATGTGCTGGCTTAATGTCCGAGGGTTCTGACTCTTTGAAAACATCAAGTCCTGATGTTGCAGGTTCTAGCGAAACAAAAATGGGTGAAGTGTTTTTGTCCCGGTCGAATGTGCCCCTCAGTGCTGGCCTAAGCAATGGCGTTCTAAACAGCTCTGCGGTCGGAGCGGTGAGCACACAGCAACGTACGTCGTTATCCCCCCGTGCTAGCACGCACTCCAATCACACTAATGAAGACATCGCCATTATCGGCATGAGTGGTCAATACCCTCAAGCAGACACGCTTAACGAATTTTGGGAAAACCTCGTTGACGGTCGTGATTGTGTAACTGAAATTCCGGAAGAACGCTGGAAGCTTAGAGATTTTTTTAGCAAAGCCAAAGGGATGGAGGGAAAGTCTTATAGTAAATGGGGAGGGTTTCTGAGTAACGTTGATAAGTTTGATCCGCTCTTTTTTAGCATTGCGCCAAAAGATGCTGTGGCAATAGAACCTCAGGAGAGACTTTTTATTCAGACTGCATGGCAGGCATTGGAAGACGCTGGCTATACCCGTGCAATGTTGAAGGACGCTAGTGAAGCGCGCGGAAAGGTTGGGGTTTATGTTGGCGTTATGTACGAGGAGTATCAATTTTTAGGAATTGAATCAAGTCTCAAGCATCGGCCTTTGGCGTTAGCTGGAAACCCATCGAGTATCGCTAACCGAGTGTCTTACTTTTTTGACCTCAATGGCCCTTGCATGGCGGTTGATACCATGTGCTCATCTTCGCTAACGGCTATTCACCTCGCCTGCCAGAGTATAAAGTCTGGCGAATGTAAAATGGCGATTGCCGGTGGCGTGAACGTTAGCATCCACCCCAATAAGTATCTCTATTTAAGTCAGAATAACGTGGTATCCAGTGTTGGTCGTTGTGAATCCTTCGGTGAGGGCGGCGACGGCTATGTTCCCGGAGAGGGGGTGGGCGCGTTTATTCTGAAACCCTTGTCTCAGGCAATTGATGATGGCGATACCATTCATGGCGTTGTTAAAGGCACCGCCATCAATCATGGTGGTAAAACTAATGGTTTTACCGTACCCAACCCTAATGCTCAGGCCGAGGTTGTATCAAGCGCTCTACTTGATGCCGGGCTAGACGCCCGCAGCATTAGCTATATCGAAGCACATGGCACAGGCACTGCTTTGGGCGACCCTATCGAAATTAGCGGTTTATCAAAGGCTTTTGAAAGGCAGACAAATGATAAGCAGTTTTGTGCAATTGGTTCAGCAAAATCGAATATTGGCCATTGTGAGAGTGCAGCGGGCGCTGCCGGTGTTAGCAAAGTGCTTTTGCAAATGCGCCACAAACAACTTGTACCGTCACTGCACGCGAGCGAATTGAATCATAAAATTGATTTTGAATCGTCGCCATTTGCCGTGCAAACGGAAGGTGGCCCGTGGCTGCGTCCGATAGTGTCGGAAAACGGTATTGAAAAAGAAATGCCACGTCGCGCCGGCGTGAGTTCTTTTGGGGCTGGTGGATCAAATGCCCACGTAGTCCTAGAAGAGTATGTGGGAGCAGAGCAACGAGACCGCG
>Ga0065722_104360_pt1 | contig 22694 bp, 20 predicted proteins | sample BansetMetagenome_FD_59109 | JGI IMG/M metagenome (GOLD analysis project Ga0065722, IMG submission 59109) | Bankia setacea gill microbial communities from Puget Sound, Washington, USA - Caecum Enriched | ecosystem: Host-associated > Mollusca > Digestive system > Ceca | place: United States... | reverse complement strand
GCAACTCCCGCCTTTTTTCTGTTAAACTCTCGCGAATTTATTTGGCTAGGCTACTGCGGTAGTCTGTTCTATTGGCATGGTTTCGGAGAAGCTCTCATGGCTACTAGCGGGCGTGATCGCAAATACAAAAGAATTTTGTTGAAGTTGAGCGGTGAACAATTGATGGGTGACGAGGGTTTTGGTATCGATCCCAAGGTGCTCGACAAGATGGCTCTTGAGATTGGTCAGTTGGTCGGTATTGGTGTGCAAGTTGGGCTGGTGATTGGTGGCGGTAATCTGTTTCGAGGCGCGGCACTGAGCCAGGCGGGTCTTGATCGCGTAACGGGCGACCATATGGGTATGTTGGCCACCGTAATGAATGCGCTGGCGATGCGCGACGCCCTTGAGCGCTCTAACATCTCTTCAACCGTGATGTCTGCTATCCCTATGCATGGCGTCACTGATCAGTACGATCGTCGAAAAGCTATGCGCTTACTCGAAAACGGAGAAGTGGTTATTTTTTCTGCTGGCACCGGGAATCCATTTTTTACAACCGATTCTGCTGCGTGTTTACGTGCAATAGAAGTTGGTGCCGAGTTGGTGCTCAAAGCGACTAAAGTAGATGGGGTGTACACCTCCGACCCGGTTAAGGACCCTAGTGCCAAGCGTTACAGCCGGCTGACTTATGACAAGGTATTACAGGACAAGTTGGGTGTAATGGATTTAACTGCTATATGTTTGTGTCGCGATCATAATATGCCCGTGCGTGTGTTCAAAATGAGTAAACAGGGGGCTTTGCTGAGTTTGGTGGTTGGCGAAGACGAGGGAACTCTGATTGAGGGCGTAGATTCAGAAGACAGTACTTTAGAGGGGGCTCAATAAAATGTTAAATGATATAAAAAAGGACGCTGAAGAGCGCATGAAAAAAAGCGTCGAAGTGCTCGGAGTGAACTTCAATAAAATTCGCACTGGTCGTGCGCACCCCAGTATATTAGATGGGGTTATGGTTTCTTATTACGGTAATCCGACTCCTCTGTCTCAGGTGGCGAATGTATCCGTCCTAGATGGTAGAACCCTGTCTCTTAGCCCGTGGGAAAAGAGTATGGTGCCGGAGATTGAGAAAGCCATAATGAAGTCCGATTTGGGTTTAAACCCGGTTACAACCGGTGAACTGATTCGGGTGCCTATGCCGGCGTTGACGGAGGAGTCGCGAAAAGGCTATATCAAGCAGGCCAGAACAGAAGCCGAGAATGCGCGTATTTCCGTTCGCAATATTCGTCGTGATGCCTTATCTCATGTGAAAGATTTACTTAAGGATAAAGAGATTGGTGAAGACGACGATCGTCGCTCTCAGGAAGAAATCCAAAAGATCACCGATAAGTACGTTGCTGAAGTGGATAAAGCCCTTGGCGTAAAAGAAAAGGACTTAATGGAGATCTAGGCGTTGGCCAAGATTGATTCTGCGCAAATCATGACGGAACTAAAAACGTTAAAGGCCCACCCACTTCGCCATGTCGCCATTATTATGGATGGTAATAATCGCTGGGCTAAGCGTGAAGGTAGGCAAGGTATTGCCGGTCACAAGGCCGGTGTGGAAAGAATTAGAGATGTGCTCGGTGCTTGTCGTGAAGAGGGTGTAGAGGTGCTCACGTTGTTCGCGTTTAGTAGCGAAAACTGGCGGCGCCCTCCGAAAGAGGTCGAGGCGCTTATGGGGCTTTTTTATAGCTACCTTAAAAAAGAGGCGCGTAAACTTGCTGATGAAAACGTTGCATTAAAGGTGATTGGTAACCGCTCTCGCTTTGATAAAAAACTGCTTAAGGCAATAACAGAAGCCGAAGCTATTGCTGGCAGTGGCGAGGCCACGTTAGTCATCGCAGCTGATTATGGTGGCTGTTGGGATATTGCACAGTCTGCACAGGTGTTGGCCCAACAGGTGATGAATGATCAGTTAGGTATTGCCGACATCACCGAGGCAGCGCTGTCTAAACATGTCTCAACAGCGGGCTTGCCCCAGCTTGATTTGCTTATTCGTACTGGTGGTGAACACCGTATTAGTAATTTTTTGTTGTGGCAGGCTGCTTATGCCGAGCTGTATTTTAGTGATTTATTGTGGCCTGAGTTTAATGGTGAGGCTATGAAAGCGGCTGCGCAAGATTATTATCAGCGGCAGCGCCGTTTTGGCAAAACCAGCGACCAGTTGGCAACCGAGGGTGTCCGTGCTTAAGCAGCGTTTCTTTACAGCAGTGGCCTTGGTGGTACCGTTTTTGGCGGTGCTGTTTTTAGGTTCTCTTACTCATTTTGCGTTACTCGCCGGAGTTGTAGTAAGTCTTGCTGCATGGGAGTGGGCGGGTCTTTCCGCCGTCACTAAGCCTGCGTTGCGCTTAAGCTTTGTGTTTATGGTTGCCGCCATTGCGCTTGGTTTGGCGTGGCTTATCCATCAACCGGATTCCTCTCAGTACCTGCGAACTGTATTAGTGGTTGCTGTCTTTTGGTGGGGCTTGGCTCTATTGTGGGTTCAAGGTTACCCTTCAAGCGCGCTTATTTGGGGGAGCTCTCCAGTGCGCTTGTTAATGGGCTTATTTATCTTGGTCCCCGCATGGTTGGCGTTAATGTTTTTGAGGGCTCAGCCCCATGGCGCGTGGTTGGTATTAATGGTGGTATTTACGGTTGCTGCTGCAGATATTGGTGCATATTTTACAGGTCGTGCTATCGGCAAAACCAAGCTGGCTAAAAATGTGAGCCCTGGGAAAAGTTGGGAAGGTGTTTTAGGTGGTATGTTCAGTGTGTTAGTGCTGGGCATTATCGCTAAAGTCACTATTTTGCATGGGAGCTGGTGGTCGCTCATAGTGGTGCTTATTCCTACTGCCCTAGTCTCTGTATTGGGTGATTTGGTTGAGAGTATGGTCAAACGGCATCAAGGCGTAAAAGACAGCGGTCACTTACTCCCTGGTCATGGTGGCTTCATGGATCGCATTGATGGTTTAGTTGCTGCTGCGCCTGTTTTTGCTCTGTCAGTGTTGGCAAGTGGATGGACTTTGGTGGTCGGCTAATGACTTTACATGTGAGATTGTTGTTGGTACTTAGAGTTTCTATAGGTATGGCTGTTTTACGTGGGTGGCTGTTTGCTGACGTGGCGTTGCGATGACGAGGCAGCTAGTATCGATTCTGGGTTCAACGGGCTCAATTGGCTTAAGCACTCTTGAGGTCATTAAAATCCACCCACAGCGCTACAGAGTGTTTGCTCTAGGTGCCCATAAATCTGTAGACAGCATGTTTGCGCAATGCCTTGAGTATTGCCCACGTTTTGCTGTTCTGTGTGATGAAAAATCGGCGCAAATTCTTCGGGCTCGCCTGCGAGAGCAAGGCAGTGCAGTCGAGGTTTTGAGCGGTCAAGTTGGTTTGGAATTTATTGCTTCTGCATCTGAAGTCGATACCGTTATGGCCGCAATAGTCGGTGCTGCGGGTTTGAGTTCCACTATGGCGGCAGTAAAGGCGGGTAAGCGTATTCTTTTGGCGAACAAAGAATCTTTGGTGATGAGCGGCAAGTTGTTCACTGATGCGGTAGAGCGTCACCGCGCGCAGCTATTACCAGTAGACAGTGAGCACAACGCCATTTTTCAATGCTTACCTGCTCTGTATGGCTCCCTGTCGGAAGCGGGTATAAGCCGTATTTTGCTGACGGGTTCTGGTGGCCCTTTTCGGTTGTCTCCGCTTGCTGAGCTGCCGTTAAAAACACCGGCTGAGGCCTGCGCCCACCCTAATTGGTCTATGGGGCAAAAAATATCGGTCGATTCGGCGACAATGATGAATAAGGGGCTTGAATTCATTGAAGCTTGCTGGCTTTTTAAAGCGAGCCCCACCGAAATAGAAATTGTTATTCACCCTCAAAGTGTTATTCACTCTATGGTGGAGTACTTAGACGGGTCTGTGTTAGCTCAAATGGGGATGCCTGACATGCGAACCCCCATTGCCAATTGTTTAGGTTGGCCTGAGCGTATTGATTCGGGGGTACAGAAGCTGGATTTCAGCACGCTAGGCCAGTTGGCGTTCTCATCGCCAGATTTCGAGCGTTTTCCCTGTCTAAAGCTTGCCATTGAGGCTCGGGCTGAAGGGGGGGACTACGCGGTTGCGTTGAATGCTGCGAATGAGGTTGCGGTTGCGGCCTTCTTAGAGAAAGCGATTGGTTTCACCCGCATTAGCGATACTATTGCAGAAGTGCTAGGTCATTGGCAAAGTAGCGAACCAAGGTCGCTGGATGCGGTCAAAGACGCCGACCTGAAAGCAAGAGCTGCTGCGCAGCAGGTTGTAAGGTCTTTCAGTGAATAGAACTATGGGAATAATAAGTCAGCCAATGAACGCTAAGATGGAAAACGCCTGTGATTGATGTAGTTACCACGATTGTATATTTCATCGTAGCACTGACTATTCTTGTAGCTGTGCACGAATATGGGCACTTTTTCGTCGCTCGACGTTGTGGTGTTCGTGTATTGCGCTTTTCTATCGGTTTTGGTAGCCGCTTACTTCGCTGGCACGATAAGCACGGTACCGAATATGCGATATCGGCCATTCCGTTGGGTGGCTACGTGAAAATGCTGGATGAACGGGAGGGGAATGTCGCGGAAGCGGATTTACCTTTTGCGTTCACACGCAAGCCTGTTTGGCAGCGAATCGCCATAGCGTCTGCAGGGCCGGCGGCTAATTTCCTACTCGCAATTGTGTTGTATTGGTTGATTTTCCTTCAAGGCACGGTTTCCTTTGCTCCTGTCATCGGTAAGGTTGAGCCCGGGTCAATTGCCGCAGAAGCTGGTTTAGAGGCTGGTCAGGAAATTGTTGCGGTCGATGGTAAAACGGTGGATAGTCGTCGCGCTTTTGAGTTGTTGTTGATCAGTAGGTTGGGCGAGAGTGGTGACATAGACTTTACTGTTCAATACCCCGGTTCTGACCTTGTGTACGAATCTACCGCAAAGCTGGATCATTGGCTGCAGGGTGAGGAAGGTCCAGATCTTCTAAAAGGTTTGGGGCTCTCGTTCTACTACCCCCCGGTATTGTTGACGGTGGGTAGCGTAAACCCAGATAGCCCTGCTCAAAGAGGAGGTCTGTTACCCGGAGATAAAATTGTCGCGATTGACGATGAATATCGGGCTTCGGGCGATGAGTGGTCATCGGTTATTCGAGAGCAGGCAAACGTGGAACTGGAGTTTCGTGTGGAGCGTTTGGCGGCTTCTGGGGAGGTCTTGGAGCACAATTTGTACATTACTCCGGCGCTAGTGAAGCTCGACAATGGTAAAACAAGAGGCTTAGCTGGGTTTAGCTGGAATGTTGAACCTTGGCCGGAAGCGATGAAGCGAATTCATCACTATGGTGTTGTTGGTAGCATGGTCGAAGCGGTAGCTGAGACTCGAGATGCTTCGCTAACGGTATTAATATCTGTCAAGAAACTGATTTTAGGTCAAATTTCCACTAAAAACTTGAGTGGCCCGATAGGCATTGCTAAAGTTGCCGGCGATTCTGCTAAGGCGGGTATTTGGCCATTTTTACGTTTTTTGGCTTATGTCAGTGTTTTACTTGGCGTATTCAATCTATTGCCGGTCCCGGTTCTTGATGGTGGACATATTTTATACGGTTTGATTGAGTGGGTTAAAGGAAGTCCGGTGTCTGAAAGAGTACAAATTTTAGGCTATAAAGCGGGTTTGGCAATGCTTCTCGGTCTAATGGTTATTGCCTTTTATAACGATATTCTGCGACTCTAATGTGCAGAGTTTTTTGGTTTTTTTAATAACAAATAAGAAGATGTCTTTTTGAGTTCCCCTATTAGTATGAAGCGATTGTTGGTTGTATTTGCGCTAGCTTTTTTAGCTACGCCCGTGTTTGCTCAGAGCTTTAGAGTGAGTGACATCCGCCTTGAGGGTTTGCAGAGGGTATCGGCAAGCCCTGTGTTTGCGGCTATGCCTGTTCAGGTGGGGGAGGAAATTGAACGCGAAGATATTCGCGAGATTATTCGCTCATTGTTCGCAACGGGATTCTTCTCCAATGTACAGGTTGCTCGTGAAGGTGACGTGCTGATTGTGATTCTGCAGGAGCGGCCTTCCATTAAGACGATTGTCATTGAAGGTAATAAGGCGATAAAAACTGAGCAGCTTACAGAGGTCATGGAAGAAAACGACCTTAGAGAAGGCGAGATTCTGCAGAGAGATTTACTGCAAAGCATAACACGCGAGCTTGAGCGTCAGTATGTATCTCGTGCTCGTTATGGTGCCTCGGTAGAAGCCTCTGTTGAGGATTTGCCCAATAACATGGTATCCATCGAAATTCAGGTCGATGAAGGTAAGCCTGCACGTATTCGCCATTTGAACATCGTAGGGAATAAGGTCTTCTCAGACAGTGATTTACTAGGCTTGTTTGAAATTACAACCAAAACGTGGAATTCCTTTTTTACCAATAGTGATCAATACGCAAAAGAAAAACTCACTGGCGATATTGAGACGTTGGAGTCTTTTTACCTCGATCGTGGCTACCTTGATTTTGAAGTGTTATCCAGTCAAATATCGATAAGCCCGGATAAATCCCAAGTATTTATCACCCTGAATATTCAGGAGGGTGAAATCTATACTGTGAAGGAAATCGATATTGCCGGTGATCCGATTATTCCGGAGCCGAGAGTGCGGCGACTGGTTCTGCTGCGGGAAGGTGAAACCTTCTCACAAAAAGATATGACTGATACATCGGAATATATCACCACCATGATGGGCAACTCGGGTTATACCAATGCCACGGTGGAGGGTATTCCTGCCAAAAACAAAGAAGATCACACAGTTGATGTCACCTTCTTTGTAGACCCCGGGATGCGTGTTTATGTGCGCAGAATTAATTTCCGAGGAAATACAAAAACTAGCGATGAGGTATTGCGTAGGGAAATGCGCCAGCAGGAGGGTGCATCGGCCTCTAACGCCATGATCGAGCAATCAAAAGTTCGCTTGGAAAGGTTGGGGTATTTCAAGGAGGTTCAGGTAGAAACCACGGACGTCCCCGGCACCGACGATATGATCGATGTGGAGTACGCTGTAGAGGAGCAGTCTTCAGGTACTATCCAAGCAAGCGTTGGTTTTGCTCAAACCACCGGTTTAAACCTCGGGGTTAGCGTTCAGCAAAACAATTGGCTTGGATCGGGTAAGCAGGTGAGTTTTGGCATTAACAAAAATACCTACCAAACGTTATACAGTTATAGTTATACCGATCCTTACTTCACTCCGGACGGTGTAAGCCGGGGGTTCAGCGCCTACTACAGAACGCGTGACTACGAAAAAATTAACGTTTCTAGTTACAGTACAGATGCCTACGGATTAGATATTAATTTTGGCTATCCAATTTCCGAAATTTCGAGAGTAGGCTTTGGTATTGGCATGATTAATCAAGCGATAAAAACCGGCAATAGTGCACCTCAAGAAATTATTAGCAGTCCGAAAATATTTGAATATACCAGCCCAACCTATATTAGTCAGTCCGATTGGGAGAACGTATCGTTGCGCTATGGGGATACAGGGGGTATTCCCTTTGTCGATGGCAGCTATCAAGAGTTCAGCTTGGCCAGTCGTTTGGTCACAGACGATCACTTATTGCCGTCATACCCTGGCTTTATTGACCGTTATGGTGATGAGTTCACCAGTGGCACACTCAATTTCAATTGGAGTCGTGTGACGCTTAACCGAGGTATCTTGGCGACCCGTGGTAGCTCACAGCGCGCGAATTTTGAATCAACAGTGCCTGGCAGTGAGATGGAGTACTATAAGCTCACCTATAATGGCCAAGTATACTTCCCTCTCTCGCGCGATTTCACAATGCGATTCAAAACTCGCCTTGGTTATGGCGATGGTTACGGTGATATGGATGAGCTGCCGTTCTTCGAAAATTATTATTCTGGTGGCTTTGGTTCTGTTCGAGGGTTTGAGCGTTCGACACTCGGTCCTCGTGGTACGCCTTCAATGGGCTATCAAACGGTACAAAATACCGGTTGGACAGACATAAATCGTGATGGACTACCTCAGGATGCAGAAATGGACGGGCGAGCTCCAAGTTACGTGATGTGTCAGGATCCGACAACTGCTCGGGCTATGTCAGGTAACCGACCCGTTTGCTCGCCCGGTAAACTCATGGCATCTCAAACGGGGTATCTTGATTCAATCGGCGGCAACATTCTTACAGAGTTTAGCGCTGAAATGATCTTGCCCATTCCTTTTTTGGAGGATACTCGCTCTATGCAATTGGTGGCATTTGTTGACGCAGGTAACGTTTATTCCGGTTACTGCCGCCCAGACGATTATGACAGGTTAAACTGTTACGACGTTTCGTTTGACCACCTTAGCTCCTCTATTGGAATTGGCTTTACGTGGATATCAGGGTTTGGCCCTATGACGTTTAGTTACGCCAAGCCTTTACAGCAAAATGCAGATGACATAACCGAGGCCTTCCAGTTTTCGTTTGGTACCGGTTTTTAACTTAAAAAAGAGAGACACTTATATGACTATTCGAAAAATTCTCGCAGTGATTACCTTGCTCGGTGCAGCTAACTTGGCTTTCGCGGGTAAAGTGGCGGTGTTAAATTTGGAGTCTGCTCTTATGCAAACTCAAGCTGCAGCGGTAGGTTTTAAGGAGCTTGATGCCAAGCCAGAATTTGCTCAGGTATTAGCGCAGTTTGAGAGTTTGCAGGCAGATGTTGAAGCACTCAATAAAGAGGCTCAGTCTAAAGGTATGACGTGGTCTCAGGAGCAAGTAGCTGAGCACCAGAAAAAAGTTCAATACTTACAGGCTGACCTCAAGTTAGCAGCTCAAAAAATTCAGGCCGAGCGAGGTGTTGTATTGGGTAAAGTAAATCAAAAATACCAAGCGCATATGAAAGGTATTTTGGATGGTATTATGAAGGCAGAAGGTATCGATTTGATTTTGCAGCCTCAGGCCATTATTTTGGCGCTACCCAACGTTGATATTACCATGAAAGTTGCTCAAGCCCTTGATAAGGTTAAGTAGTTAAAGAGTCACAATGTTGAATTACCCGACTGCAGAGGCTTGTTTATGAAAAACAAATTGTTTTCATTACAGGAGTTAGCTGAGTACTTGGATTGTGAATACCTTGGAGATCCATTATTTCAGGTAGGCTCAATTGAAACGCTTCAATTGGCGGGGGCTGCTCAGCTGACGTTCTTGGCACAAGACAAATACGAAAAGTATTTATCTAAATGCAAGGCGGGGATTTTAGTTTTAAAACCGACACAACAAGAACAGTTTTCAGGCAATAAATTATTGGTTGAAGATCCTTATATAGCCTATGCGCGCCTGAGTAAGATTTTTGATCGCAGGCAGGCTGTTGCGACGGGTGTTCACCCGTCGGCAATAATTGCAGATAGCGCAACTATTGCTGCCACTGCGGCGATTGGGGCAAAGGTGGTTGTTGGTGAGGGGGCACATGTTGGTGAGCATACCGAGATCAGTGCCGGTTGTGTTATTGGTGAAAACTGCCAAATTGGTAAAAACTGCTTACTGCATGCCAATGTTAGTGTTTACGCCGACGTGATAATTGGCAATGAGGTTTTGGTACACAGCGGTACAGTGTTGGGGTCAGATGGTTTTGGCTTCGCGCCGTCAAAACAGGGGTGGGTGAAAATACACCAGTTGGGTACCGTACGGATTGGCAATAGAGTTGAAATTGGGTCTAACACTTCTATTGATCGCGGAGCGTTAACCGATACCATTATTGAAGATGGTGTGATTATTGATAACTTGGTTCATATCGCTCATGGCGTACGTGTTGGTGAGCACTCGGCTATCGCCGGTTGTGTTGGGATTGCCGGTAGTACAACCATTGGTAAAAACTGTACAGTAGCGGGCGCAGTCGCCATCAACGGGCATATTGAGATTGTCGATAATACGCACTTTCACGGCGGAACTATTGTCACCAAAGGTGTCAGCGAAAGTGGCGCTTATGCCTCTGCTCCTCCTATGCAAGACGTTAAAAAATGGCGTAGAAACTCTGTGCGCTATACCCAGCTAGACGATATGGCCGCTCGAATTAAGCGCTTGGAAAAAGCGAGCATATAAAATTCTCACGTCTTAGAGTGTGAAAGCATTCAGTTGTTGAAAAATTAAAAATTAATAGCAATACACCTGGGCATATTGGGGGCTCACATTTATGCTGGATATAGTAGAAATTCGCAAATACCTACCTCACCGCTATCCTTTTTTATTAATCGACAGGGTCGTGGAGTTGGTAGAAGGCGAATCCATTGTTGCGTATAAAAATATTACTATTAATGAAGAAGTGTTTCAGGGCCATTTTCCGAATTTTCCGGTGTTTCCTGGCGTAATGCTCATTGAGGCGATGGCCCAAGCCTGTGGTGTACTGGGGTTTAAAACCATGGATAAAACCCCTGATGATGGCTCAATCTATCTTTTTGCTGGTATTGATAAGGTGCGCTTTAAACGGCAAGTTGTCCCTGGTGATCAGGTGTATTTTGAAGCGAAAATTGTTTCGGTTAAACGTGGTATCTGGAAGTTTGAATGCGTTGCAACAGTTGATGATAAGCTCGTTACCAGCGCCACTATTATGTGTGCTGATAGAGCTGTCGGCTAACCTTCGATGTAAAAAATGCTGAAGTTTTTGGGGTTATAGTGACTTTACGGTAAGACTGCAAGCTTTGCTGGCTATTACGGCTCGGGTAAAGCAGTCTTAATGTGAGACAGTTTTGACAATATCGGTCTTGCGACAACAGTATAATCAGTCAGCATATACCTGAAGCTTGGTTTTTTTTGATACCGTATTGCGTGGCATTTGGCTTAGCCTTTCTAGTATTCTGCTTATTCTTAAATTTTCTCCTGCCTGTTGGCATTTGTTAATGAGGCTCCCTACATGACTCAGCGTAAAATACATCCTCAAGCTATTGTTGACCGCAATGCGATTATAGCGCCAGATGTGGAGATAGGCCCGTGGTCTATTGTTGGGCCGGACGTGCACATAGGCGAAGGTACTGTCGTTGCCTCTCATGTGGTGATTAAAGGCCCTACACGTATAGGTAAATACAACAAGATTTACCAGTTTTCTTCTGTGGGAGAAGATACGCCGGATCTGAAATATAGCGGAGAGCCCACTAAGCTGGTTATTGGCGATCACAATATTATTCGAGAAGGCGTAACCTTGCATCGAGGAACTGTGCAGGATCGCGATGAAACGACAATTGGTAACCATAATCTTCTCATGGCCTATGTTCATGTGGGGCATGATAGCGTGATCGGTGATCACTGTATCTTAGTGAACAATGCTTCATTGGCTGGCCATGTAATTGTAGGCGATTGGGCCATTCTTGGGGGCTATACCTTAGTGCATCAATTCTGCCGTGTCGGTGCCCATAGCTTTACCGGTATGGGGAGTGCAGTTGGAAAGGACATTCCGGCCTATATGATGGTGGCTGGTGCGCCAGCTGCTGCAAGAAGCGTAAACATGGAAGGGCTTAAGCGACGTGGCTTTAATAAGGAAGAAATTTCTGTTATTTCCAAAGCGTTTAAAACTATCTATCGTCGAGGATTAACGCTGGAAAAAGCTATTGAAGAGCTAGCGGCTCAGAGCTCCTCACACACCTGTCTTATTGAGTTAATTGAATCGTTAAAAGCCTCTACTCGAGGTATTGTTCGCTAATGGCGATAGAGGCTTCCAGTTCTTCGCCTTCGGCAGCATCGGTATCGCCTCAGAGAGTGGTGATAGTGGTAGGTGAGGCATCTGGCGACATTCTCGGCGCTGGCCTTATGGCCGAACTCCAACGTCGTTTTCCCAAATGTGAATTTGAAGGCGTAGGTGGACCGTTAATGATCGCTTTGGGGTTTCGTTCTCTATTCGCAATGGACAGGCTTGCAGTTATGGGCTTAATTGACCCCCTGAAACGTTTGCCCGAGTTGCTATCTATGCGCAAACAGTTGGGTAAGCATGTGATCAATACTCGGCCGGATATTTTTATTGGAATAGATGCGCCTGATTTTAATTTGACCTTAGAGCACACTGTTCGGAAAGCCGGTATAGTCACTGTACATTATGTAAGTCCGTCTGTTTGGGCTTGGCGGCAGGGTAGAGTGAAAAAAATCGTGAAAGCTGTAGATTTAATGCTCACACTTTTTCCTTTTGAGGCAAAATTTTATCAGCAACACGATGTCAGTGTTCGCTGCGTTGGTCATACTCTTGCAGACCAAATTCCTCTCAGCGTGAATGTTGATGAGGCTAAGGATTCGTTAGGCATTAATGTCAACACAAGAATCGTCGCGGTGCTGCCGGGAAGCCGTTCAGGAGAAGTCAAATACTTGGGGAAACCCTTTCTTCGCGCAGCAGAAATTTGTTTGAAAGTGCTTCCAGATTTACTTTTTATTATTCCTGCCGCGAATGAACAACGATTTAATCAGTTGAAAGTCTTGTTGGCTGACTTTCCGCATCTTCCTGTAAAGCTAGTGCTTAAGCAATCACATACGGTGATGGCGGCCTCAGAAGCCGTAATAATGGCGTCTGGAACAACCACATTGGAGGCGATGCTACTGAAGAAACCCATGGTCATTGCCTATAAAATGGCACCGTTATCGTTTGCCATTCTACGTTGCCTTGTTAAATCTGTTTTTGTCGGCTTACCCAATTTACTTGCTGGTCGAGCCCTAGTGCCAGAACTACTTCAGTCAGAGGCTACTGCAGAAAATATTGCCACGGAGTTGCTAACGTTTCTTCAGAACCCGAATAAAGTGCGGCAGCTTTATCAAGAGTTTGAAAAAATACATTTGCAGCTGAAAAAAAATGCCGATATTGCTGCAGCTGATGCAATTTGTGAGTTGCTAGAGGGTGTTTAATGGCGGGTAAGGGCTTGAGTGTAGTAGCAGGTGTTGACGAGGTTGGTCGCGGTCCGTTGGCTGGTGATGTTGTTGCCGCAGCAGTTGTTCTTGGCGATGATCATGGCATCCAAGGGTTGGCAGATTCAAAAAAATTGTCAGAAAAAAAACGCAATCAGTTGTTTGACGAGATTCAGCTGCGCTCTGTCAGTTGGAGTATTGCTCGAGCAAGTGTCGAGGAAATTGACGAATTGAATATATTGCAGGCAAGTATGCTTGCCATGAAACGTGCGGTGGAAGGTTTATTGCGCCAGCCAGAATTTGTTTATGTTGATGGCAACAGATTACCGCAGTGGCGGTATGCTGCCGAAGCCGTAGTAAAAGGCGACACTCTCATAGCGGAAATTAGTGCCGCTTCGATTATTGCGAAGGTTGTGCGCGATAGAGAAATGGTTAGCCTAGATAGGCTCTACCCAGGTTACGGTTTGGCAAAGCATAAAGGTTATCCCACTAAGATGCATATGGAAGCACTAAAAGGCTTAGGGCCAAGCCCGATTCACCGAAAATCTTTTGGTCCAGTAAAAAATTTACTTAACTCGACGAGCTAGTTTGAAAAATTACCGTTTTCATATTCTCTTTAAAGACTCTTTAGCTATATGGCTCGCTTTTAACTACTAAGGCGATTCCCCAACAGCGCTCTTTATAACAAATTAAATTAATGAATGTGTCAAATATCGACGCTTGTTGCTCTGTTATTTTTGTTTATCAGCTATACCTAAAGTAATTCAAGGAAGGATACTATTTTGATTCGATAGTTTCTACTCAAGGATGGCGCGCGATTTCTCTTTTTATGTTGAAAGATGGCGGTCATTCGCGATAGGTGGTGCAGGGAGTCATTAATAATTCTTACTGTTATCGAAAGCGAGATTTTCTTGACATGCCTACCTAGAAAAGAAAGTTGGAATGAAAGGTGCAATAAACGAAATGCTGCCGGATTGGCTATTGAGCGTAGAGGCCATTCTGCGGTTGTTTATAGCGGTACAGTATAACACCTTTAGTTCCAAGCCCTTGTCGGCATAGGAGAAGCAGAAATGACTGCAAAGATTGAAAGTAAATATTTTCGTGAGGCAAGCCCAGTATTACATAACTTGGTTGATCATTGGATAGATTGGTCAAACTACTGGGCGAGTTGGTTTTTTGACGGTGACCCCCTTATGCGCCAGTTTATACGACACCCATCGGACATACCCATTGCCTATTGTTTGGGGCAAGCAAAGAAAACCATTGAAGTCGAGCGTAAAAGCGATCCCTCTGTCGAATTTTTTGCCTCTGATCGTTTGCGCGATGTAAGCCGAGGTGGATTATGCTTTAATGCAGATTGTCCGGTGAGGAAAGGTACGCCAATTCATATTGAAATTGCTATTGAACAGCCAGCTTATGCTGCTGACGGGACTGTGGCATGGTGCCGCCCAGAAGGGGATCACTTTGCCGTGGGGGTTCAGTTTAACGAGCCCTCTACGCGCTATAGCGTTAGAATGGTGGAACAGGTATGTCATATTGAACACTATCGTTTTAACATTCTGGAGAAAGAAGGACGCGATCTAACCAGCGAGGAAGCTGCGAGTGAGTGGGTCGAAAAATACGCGGCGCAGTTTCCGGCCTGATGATGTCCTCCGCCCTGATATTTGCGCGTGTGAGCGCTATTTGTCATCGCGATAGAGGCCGCATTTGAGTGTTTTGTTGTGGCGAGTGAATTTAGCGTCAGGGTTATATTTGCCTATCGGAGCCTTCTATTGTTCCTCAATGAGTGGCTACTCTCCACCCTTGTTAAGTGTGATAAGCTAATCCTCACAGTTGTTGGCTTTTAACAAAAATTGTCACAGGAAGTGGTGGTTCTTGAAGGCCGTTTATATTTGGCTTTAAGGCACCGGGTTAATTGTGTTCGGCCATCCTTACTGACTGATAGGCGCACAGCGGTGATGTGCTAGGGGGACTATAGGGCACATGCAGATCGTTATCGTTGTCATTGATTACTCGAATGAATTGTCATCCGTGTTAAGCGTTATGCCACTAACAGCTTATCGTATCGTCTACTTAGAATGTCATAAAACTGTTCTCTTAGCTGCATAATGGCGTTTTTTAAATCGGCAATCTCCTGCTCACTGATGTCTTGCCTACCGATGTAAACTTGTTTTCTGAAAAGAGCGATGCGAGCAGCGTAGAGCCTTAGCGTTCTTTCCATGGTTTTTTCACCCAGCATTAACAGTTTTGCTTCGGCTGCTGAGAGACGCTCAAACTCCTGTACCAGTTCTGCATTTACCCGCTCAAGCTCGTGCTTGCGCGCAGGGGGCCATCTTTTGCCAAAGCGGGTAGACTCGATAACTAATGATGAGTACTTTGCAAAGCTATGATTGACATGGCCGACATCGGTGGAGATTTGTTCGAGTAAATCGATGCGCTTTGCATGAGGGGCTGGTGAAGGCCCATCTGAACTGTTTCGCCAAACTTTACCTAACCAGAAACAGGCAATGGCAATGCTTGCTCCCAAGCACATTTTTATGGTGGTATCCACTAATAACCCTATGTTTAGTGCTTCCATTGTGTCGACCTCTAAAAGCGGAAGAAAAGTCAAGTTTTTGACTGGCGGTATCGCGTACGGGCAGTTGCTCAAGGATCAGCAAAAAGCACACCAGTTTTTCTGGTTCACGAGTGAGCCTTCGACGTTGGAGTGAAAATGGCTAAGCAGTAATGTCAGTGAGGATTGGAAGCGCCTTGCAGAAACCGGGAGCTTGCTGGCAGCCATAGAGCTCTCGTTGCGTAATGTCTTTACTAATACAGCGATAGCGCAAGATCTCATTAAAATCAAAAAGTCGGTACGGGTGCTGTTATGTTAGGTGGCGTGTATTGATGATACCCATAGGTTAACCGCCAGATATCTTCACTTTATGACCTTTCTGATTCAAGTATTCGGCGATCTGCTGGCGTTGATCACCTTGAATCTCAATCACAGAATCTTTAGTTGTTCCGCCTGTACCACACAGCTGCTTCAACACTTTCGCGAGTTTCTTTAGCTCTGTTTCTGGTAGATCGAAGCCGCTAATTAGGGTAACCCCTTTGCCTTTTCTACCTTTGGTTTCTCGGAAAATACGAATGATACCATCGCTGTGTTGTGGCCGTGGTTTTGGCTTGTCCTGTTTGATTCGCCCGGTTTCTGTTGAATATACAAGGCGGCTATCTTTATTCATATAAGGCTCTTTGTCTTGTGTTTAAGGAAAGTGACTGGCCAATTATAACGGCAAGCATAGTGATTGAGCGATAATAGAGGGTATACTTCCGGCAATTACTGTGAGGTAGGTTATGACTAATCAGACAATCGACGCTGAGAAGAGCGAGCGAAGTGTATTACAAAAAAAATTAAATGATATTATTTTTGGAACAGAATCTCCCGCAGGTAAGCGCTTTGACGTTGTACTGATTTATTTGATTTTGGTAAGCGTACTGGCGCTAATAATAGATTCTATCAGTTGGCTGCCTGACTCATGGCGCATCTATTTGCAGGTATTAGAGTGGGCGTTTACCGTGATGTTTACGGTCGAATATGTTGTCCGTATTTATGTGTCCATAAAGCCGTGGCGGTATATTTTTAGTTTTTATGGGGTTGTTGATTTTATCTCGGTGTTGCCGAGCTATTTGAGCCTGTTGATTCCGGGGGCGAATTATTTATTGGTCTTTCGCTTACTTAGAGTGTTGCGAATTTTCAGAATCTTAAAGTTGGTGCGGTATTTATCTGAGGCCAATATTCTGTTTCGCGCTATTCTGTTGTCGCGCAGGAAAATATTGATTTTCTTTGGCTCAGTGCTGGTGTTATGCACAATATTTGGCTCACTTATGTACATCGTTGAAGGGCCTGAAAATGGTTTTAGCAGTATTCCTAGGAGTATATATTGGACCATTGTGACAATTACTACCGTCGGTTACGGTGATATTACTCCCCACACAATTTTGGGACAGGTTATTGCGTCAGCGGCGATGTTAACGGGTTATTCAATTTTGGCGGTTCCCACCGGCATATTTACTGCGGAGCTCGCCCAAGAGATGCAAAGAGCTCGAACCCGTCGGAGTTGTGAGCAGTGCTTAGCGGTTGGGCATGAAACGGATGCAAAGCACTGTCGTCATTGTGGGGGGGGGCTTGGGGACGTATGAGTGGCGCCAAACTAGTACTCGGGAAGCTGTCGGGAAAGCCTGTTAAAACCTAGGCGTGTTCGCCGCCAGCTAGCAGAGTTAAAGGGGAAGGAGGGCTTCTTACTGATTGCTGGTTTGGGTGCTCAAGGAGCCTTCGGCTTTCTTAATCTGTGTGAGGGATCCTTTTGGAGAAAGGGTGTATTCTCTTGAAGAAGGTCTCGGTCTTGGGAAAATATGAGCTCAGAGCAACTATTTGGGGGTGATTTCTAGATTTTGTACTGATCGGTTTCGTAACCCGATTGTCTAAGTGCGCGGCACAAGGGGCTGTCGGAACTGAAAAAACATGTGGTCGCAAATCGCTAAGACTCATTAAAGTACTGCGTTCTACAGGGTGCTGGTTTTTTGATCGATCTTTCCTGCCTTTTTCTGTGTCCCATTCATAACTATTCGTGGAGCAGTCCGTCCCCCCGCTCTGTCTGCTAGGGGCGCCTAATAACACTGTGGCGTTCTTGATCTATACTGTGTTGGCTCGTTGGAATTGTTGCAGCTAATTTCACGGCGAGTTTTCACTTATTCAGGGTTGTGCACATTGACGAATCCGCCGTTGACTATTATGGGCACTGTTACACAAATTGGAACATCCAATCTTAGCGATAATCGGGAGCTTTTGAGAGTCCTCGATGCTATGCGTTCGCTCATCTATTATTTTGACCGCTGGGGTACGATTGTTTATGGGAATCGTCGTGCTAGGCTGTGGCGTCCCATGGAGGAGTGTTATGGCAAGAGCTTTATAGAGCTTGCAGCGCACTGGGAGAGCGCCATTGAAACGCAACGCGAAATAATGCAAGTTATTCGCACTGGCGTGCCGCTTTGGGGCACTCGTGAGAGAGCTGTTGAACGCGGTCGAGAATATTGGTTTAGCGTTGATAAAATACCCACCGTTGACGACAGCAACAGCGTTACAGGCATGATGCTGGTGGTGCGCGACGTCACTGAGTCGGTACAGAGAGAGCGCGCGCTAAAGGAAAGTGAAGCACTGTATCGCGCCTTTATTTCAAACAGCGCAGACGCTATTTGGCGCTTTGATATTTGCCCCGCTGTCGATGCAAATTTGCCTGTGCGAAGCCAAACAGAGCAAATACTCAAGCGTGCTGTACTGGCCGAGTGTAACGATACATTGGCGAAGCTTTTCGGCGGCGCTTCCGCAGCGGACGTCATTGGCTTGCCTCTCCACCGCAGTGGCGCTTTATCCAGCCAGGAAGACTTGGCGAAATTTGTGGCAAATCGCTACAGGCTCGAAAATCAGGAGTTTAACCTGATTAACGCCAGCGGTGAAAAAAGATACATGCAAAGTACAGCGATAGGGATTGTTGAAAAAGGCCTTCTCACGCGGGCTTGGGGGATAACACGTGATATCACGGTACACAGGACAAACATTAATAATCTGGAGTTTCTCGCCAACCATGACTCCTTAACAACATTGCCAAACCGAGCACATTTATACGCAACAATCGAGAAGGCGTTGCGGCAGAGCGTAGTCGATAGAAAGATGGCTTTGTTGCTAATCGACTTGGATAGATTCAAGGAAATAAACGATACCTTGGGGCACAGAGCGGGAGACACCGTATTACAGCAACTGGGGCCGCGCTTAGAGGCGGAACTTTCGGAAGTTGATGGTCTGGTCGCGCGCTTAGGGGGTGATGAATTCGCGGTTTTTCTACCTTGTCTTCGCAATATTCAGCAAGCGGTAGTACTGGGACACCGTATTCTCGACAGCTTATGCGAACCCTTCGAAATTGAAAGTATTCATACAGAAATCAGTGCTAGCGTGGGCATTTCCATCTACCCGCAGCAAGCAACGGATTTGAGCACCTTGATGCGCTATGCGGATGTGGCGATGTATCACGCGAAAAGGTCGATGAAGGGTGTGTCGGTATATGATCCCGAGCATGATCCTCACTCCCCGACGCGTCTTGAGCTTATAGGCGCACTGCGTCGCGCTATTCGAGAAGGGGAGCTGCGCTTGCACTTTCAGCCAAAAATTTGCTTGGATACTCATCAGATTTCCGGTTTTGAAGCCCTGGTACGCTGGAAGCATGCAGAGCTGGGAATGGTTCCTCCCTGTGATTTTGTTCCTCTGGCAGAAAAATCTAATATGATTTTTTCTTTGACGTGCTGGGTGATGGAAAACGCCATAAAGCATTGTATGTTGTGGCGTCGACAAGGTTTTGACATTACGGTTGCAATGAACTTATCTCCCCGTAATGTGACTGACGATAGACTATTGCCAGAGCTTAAGCGGTTATTGCTGAAATATGGCTTACACGGAAAATATCTCGAGATGGAAATTACCGAGTCGGTGATTTTGGCCGACCCAGAGCGAGCGCTAAAGGCAATGGGAAATATGTCGAAGCTCGGTGTGAGCTTTGCCATCGATGATTATGGCACAGGTTATTCCTCGCTGGCCTATTTGAAGCGTTTGCCGGTGACAACCCTAAAAATAGACAAATCGTTTGTAATAGGAATGCTTGATGATGATCAAGATGAAATTATCGTTAATTCTACCATCCAACTAGCGCATAATCTTGGTTTGGTGGTGGTGGCCGAAGGTGTGGAGTCTGAAGCTATGTATCAGCGCCTAGTAAAGCATCAGTGTGATTGCGTGCAAGGCTATTACCTCGCTCGACCAATGACGGTTGATGATGCTCAAGCATGGTTATGCCGCAGTGAATGGTCTATCCCTAGAACAGTTTAAGCTAGTCCCCCTCAAGTCTGAGTGGATCATTAGCATACGACCAACTACTTGGCCTGAGGTTCACGGTGCTATAAACGCCATATTAGCCTAAAATTCGCTGAGTTCTCGGCGCATTTTGCGAATGTCTTTTAGCTCTTCTTGAATACGTGCTCGAGCATATGAATCTTGCTTATCTGCAAGGCGCAAGGCATTGCTCATTTGAATTTCAGCTTTGTCGAATAGTCCATTTAGCTTAAAGTATTGTGCGCGGGCGAGGTGAACTTCAAATATATTTCCCGCTAAGCCTTCTACCTCTGCTAATAAATACCATATGTAGTCATCTTTTGGGCGACGCTTGACGTGAGCCCTGAGAATCTCATTGCAGGCTTGATATTGCCCTGCTTCCATGAGTATTTCCGCATAACGGGTGTTGAGCGCATGATGGTTGGGGTGGGTTGTCAATTCTTTGGACAATAACGCAAGGGCCTGTTTGACGTTGTCTTGTTTTACGTAGATGTCGGCTTCAGCAATCAAGAAAAAGTGATTATCTGGGAATTTCTCGCGCAGGGGTTTAATCAGCTCTATGGCTCGCTGTGTTTGGCCATCTCGGGTTAATGCTAGGATTAGGCCGTAATTTGCGGCATCGTCACTGTATCCGCTCCCTCTTAATTCATCCTCAAATATCTGTACTGAGTTATTGCGGTTTTTTTCATGAAGTAGCTGCACGCGCACTTTTATAAGCTGGTAATTGAGTGAAGCCGTTGATTCTCTGCGTTTGAATTGCTGAGCCCTTAGACGGGAGTCAGACACTCGTGACTCTGTTACGGGGTGAGTCATTAAAAATTCAGGTGGGCGACGAGTGAAGCGCGAAGCTCTAAGCATGTTTTCAAACATGTCTGACATTGCGTAAGGGTTCATTCCACTGCGGACAAGCGTTTCCATACCGATTCTGTCTGCCTCTTGCTCCATTTGGCGACTAAAACGGAGTTGGGCTTCCATGGAGCCTGCATTGATGGCCGCCATTGCGGCAATTCCCGCATCGCTACCGGCTGTCATTCCAAGAATAATACTGGCGATGAAAGCCGCGATAAGCGGGGTGCTGGCATTTTGCTGCTGCTCTACACGGCGAGCATAATGGCGTTGGCTTAAATGTGCGATTTCGTGAGCCAACACAGAGGAAAACTGTTCCTCCGTGTTGGCGTAGCGGAATAGCCCTGTGTGGACACCAATAACGCCGCCGGGTACTGCAAAGGCGTTCAGAGAGGAGTCATGGATGACCAATATTTCCAGTCGCCGGTCATCAAGCTCACTATAGGTGGCGAGTTGGCGTATCAGTTTTTCAACATAAGATTGAATGAAGGGGTCGCTTGTTGTTGGTACTTGGGAGCGGTATACCTGCAGCCATTTTTGGCCTAACTCATACTCTTGCGCGGGGGATATTAGCCCAGCACTATTGTCACCGAGGTCTGGGATTTGCAGATCGGCACCCACCGCTAACATCGAAAGAGGAAGAGCTAACAGTCCGATTAGCAGTGTGCGTTTAATCAATAAGTAGGTATCTTTAAGCAAAATCGGCTAAACCTTGTTATCTAAAGCGTATAGTTGGGTTGTGGGCATTGCGCGTGCCGCTGGCACGCTTATACTGTCTGCCGTCTTCCTGCGGGGAAGCGTGAAGGCCTCATTCCATTATAAAGGCTTCACTTTGACGTATTCCAATCCAGAGAGTTCAGGTTTAGACCTGTATTTCATATTTTAGAAAATTATGAGCCCAGATATTAAGCAGACTATAGATGCAAGGGGGCTGTCCTGTCCATTGCCGTTACTGAAAGCGAAGCAAGGGTTAAGTAGGTTGCGAGCGGGTGAGCAGCTTAGGCTGGTGGCGACAGACCCCGGTTCGCAGAGAGATCTTAGGGCCTTTGCCGCGTTGTCCATGCACCAGCTTGTGAGCGAAAGTGAAGAAGCGGGTATTTACACATATGTTCTCCAGAAGGGTGAATAAAAGCTTACATGATTAAGATATTTCAAGGTTGGTTAGAGCGCTATTTTGCTGACGAGGAGGCCGTTCTTGTGGCGGTTATATTAATCGTCGGTTTGGCTGTGGTCGTGAGCATGGGGGTTGTGTTGGCGCCAATGATTGCCGCTATCATCATCGCTTTCTTGATGCAGGGTATGGTTGTGAAGCTTAAGGAATGGGGGCTTCCCCATACGCTTGCCGTTACCTTAACGTTTTTGACACTTGCTGGTTCGCTGATATTTGCGATGTTATTCATTGTCCCAGCTTTCTGGCGGCAGCTCATAAATCTACTGAATGAAACTCCACGCATGCTGGTTGAGGGGCAAAATTTACTGCTCTTGCTGCCTCAACAATACCCAGCACTGGTTTCGGAAGAGCAAGTTAAAGAATTGACCGGTGCTTTACGGATCGAAATGACTCAGTGGGGGCAGAGTGTTTTATCTTTTTCATTAGCGCAACTACCGGTCCTTGTTGGAGTGTTAATCTATCTTGTTTTGGTGCCTATATTGGTCTTCTTTTTTCTGAAAGATGGCGATGAAATGTTAGCGTGGTTAGGGAATTTATTGCCTCGCAAGCGTCCCGTTATGCAGAAAATCTGGGGAGAGATGAACCTACAAATAGCAAACTATGTACGTGGTAAGGCCATCGAAATTGTCATTGTTGCCGGTGTCACGAGTATTACATTTAGCTTGCTAGGCTTGCAGTATGCGTTGTTGTTGGGGATTTGTGTTGGCTTGTCCGTATTGGTTCCCTACATTGGCGCAGCTTTTGTCACATTACCTGTGGCGATTATTGGTTTTTTTCAGTGGGGTTGGGGGAGTGAGTTTCTCTATGTAATACTGGCGTACGGTATTATTCAGGCTTTAGATGGCAATGTATTGGTACCCCTGTTATTTTCTGAGGCAGTCAAAATGCATCCAGTCGTCATCGTGTTGGCGGTTT
>Ga0065722_101815_pt1 | contig 22842 bp, 17 predicted proteins | sample BansetMetagenome_FD_59109 | JGI IMG/M metagenome (GOLD analysis project Ga0065722, IMG submission 59109) | Bankia setacea gill microbial communities from Puget Sound, Washington, USA - Caecum Enriched | ecosystem: Host-associated > Mollusca > Digestive system > Ceca | place: United States... | reverse complement strand
GCCCTTTAATATACAGTGTTGTTTTTCTTGGTTCAAGCGGTGGTGTGGGTGTCCGAGAGCGAGAGTATCCGAGAGCGAGAGTACAGCAGTTACGTATTTTTTGTGGAATAGGCCGAAGGGCTTAAATTATTCTTGCCTCGGTGTATTGATGGCAGCGCATGCATAAGTATTGTGCATGGACGGGCAATTAGCCCGTCTGCATTACAGGATGAAAATAAATATTCCTTAGAGTCGGCGGTCGCTTAGACTTACTCTGAGACTCTTTAATGATAAGGCTATCATCTAATGGCGCGGTCACTAATGCCGTGTTGATTTTCGGCGGTTAGAGTCTTCTTTGAGTTTTCGTTCGCACGTAGCGAAAGCGTCTCTTACGGCGACATGAGGTGATGGGTCGTCATGGGTGACGGTAATGGGCGCTCCTTTCACGCCAAGCTCTATGGATGCGCGAAACATTTTACCTTTGTGTTTATGGTTGTGCGGGCTATCCAGTACCACGCGGCTATGAATAATAGAATCCGAGTAGCGATAGAGTTTTTCGATTTTTTTGTGGATAGTATCGTTTAGTGCAGGTGAGGGCTCTAGATCACGGTATACAACATCGGTATTGGACTTCATAGGCTAACCTCCATCAGTGCCGGTTTAAAAAATATAAAATGTAATAGTGGGCCCACAAACTAATCATGGCGTTTTAAAAATATTTATCAAGCGGTTTTTAAGAATATTCTATGGGAAAATTGAATGGTTATAGCAATATAAAGAATAAGCGAGGGTGTTACTGGCTGTTTCGTTAATTTTGAGCGTATACTGAGGAAATAGGTGGTTGTGAATATTGACTGATTCGCAATTGTCGGTACTGAATAAGGTGCAAAATAATAATAAAATAAAAACAATGAAACAGGGGTAACTATGGCGTCGATAGTGGTGTTTATCAATGGCGGTACAGGTTTTATCGGCCGGGCACTATGTTCCGCCTTGCTAAAATTATCATGCCAACAGCTTCCTTCTGGTTTAGAAAGTAAAAACACCTCTCTCGTAGATGATGACGCCCATGACTATCAGTTGTTTGTTCAAACGCGCATGCCAAGCCATCATCGGCACCGTTCCATTACTTTTGTATCCTCTTATCTAGAATTGCCCGAAGGTGTGGTTCCGGATGTCATCGTGAATTTGGCGGGCGCGCCAATTGCTGAAAAACGCTGGAATACAGCGCAAAAGAAGATTTTAATGGATAGCCGAGTACGTTTAACCGAAAGTTTGTTACGTTCGGTTAAAGCGCGAGGTCATGTGCCTAAAGTTTTAATTAATGCATCCGCTGTGGGTTACTACGGTGTGCGTGATAATGAAATTCTTTGTGAAAATAGCGCGAAGGGTGAGGGTTTTGCTGCAGATCTATGCGGTGAGTGGGAGACGGCCGCGCAGAAGTTTATAGCGCTAGGTTCTCGGGTATGTATTTTTCGTATTGGTGTAGTATTAGGCCCAGGAGGAGGGGCGTTAAGTAAGTTATTGCCTATTTTTCGCTTAGCTTTAGGCGGGCCTATTGCCGGAGGGCAGCAATGGTTGTCATGGATACATATTTGCGATCTAGTGCGCATGTTGGTCACNTCTATACACGACCCAGAGTATAGAGGTGTTGTGAATGCTACGGCGCCAAACCCTGTTAGACAAGCCGAATTCGCGAAAAAATTGGGGNCAATACTGTGCCGTCCAGCTTTTTTTCCAACCCCAGGGTTTTTGTTGAAAATCATCTACGGTCAAATGGCTGAGGAGCTGTTAATTGGTGGGCAGCATGTAGTTCCCGGTAATGCGCAAACCTTAGGGTTTGATTTTCTGCATAGAAATATTGGCACGGCTCTAGAAGACGTTACGCAATTATAAAAAAATATTATTTTTCCTTGAAGTTGTTTTTTGTGTCCCAATATTATTGATAGGCCAGCCGTAAGGGGGCCTATATAACAACGTTGCAACAGTATTTTATACTTTTCGGCGTTGGAATGGTTTGATCGTTAACGATAAGCCAAATTTTAATATTGCTCACATTTAGAGGATATTCCTATGCGTAATTTTGATTTTTCTCCACTTTACCGTTCTTCAATCGGGTTTGACCGTATGGCAAGCTTGCTTGATAATCTCTCCAGTTCTGATCAGAGCCAGCCTACTTATCCACCTTATAATATAGAGCTTACAGGTGAAGACCAATACCGTATTTCGATGGCGGTAGCAGGGTTTGATGAGGCTCAATTAAGCATCGAAACCAAACAAAATAGTTTGATTGTTACGGGAAATAATCAAGCGTCTAAAGAAGAGAGTCGCCAGTTTTTACATCAAGGTATTGCCGCTAGAAATTTCGAGCGCCGTTTTCAGTTGGCGGATTACGTTACCGTAACGGGGGCATCTTTAGTGAATGGTTTATTGCATGTTGACTTGGTGCGAGAGGTTCCTGATGCATTGAAGCCGCGCACTATAGCGATAGCAACTGCTGGAAGCACGAGCAACAGCAATGTTCATCCGTCTGGTTCTGTCAATATAGCGGCTGCAAAAAATAACGCTGCATAATTCTTTGTGAATGGCGCGATCAGTCAATAAAGGCCGTTTTATTCGGCCTTTGTTTTTTGTCAAAAAGCGAATGAGTATAGATTGTGGCACAACGTCTATTCGTGAGGCGTGAATAGTTTGGCGCGTACGGTTGTGCGGTACACGCTCGGGGTCACGCCGTGTTTCTGTTTGAATAGTTGCGTGAAATGCGCTCCATCCTGATAGCCCACTCGAAATACAATCTCTCCTACCGATAGATTACTGCTCTTCAGTAAATCTGTTGCAATACGTAAGCGAATGTTTTTTAAATAGGCAAGGGGTGTGCTGCCTGTGGCTGTTTTAAACCGCCTATTGAATGTTCGCGTACTCATACCAAATTGTTCCGCAAGCTCTCCCATTTGCACCTCTTGATTGTAATTAGACTGCAACCACGTTTGGGTTTGCACAATGGCTTCGTCGGGGTGTGCGTTATCGGCTTCGTCAAAGGCTTGGGCGGCCCGTGCGGAGGCCCGTATTTCGTGGAAGAAATGACGCTCTACATGGCTCGCTATGCGATGGCTAAAATAACGTTGGATAAATTGAACGGTGAGGTCGGCTAACGAGTTGACGCTGCCCGTGCAATAAAGATTTCCTGCTTGAGTAATAAAGTGATGACGTTTTAGTTGAATATTGGGAAATCGTTTTTGAAATCGGTCGAAATAGAACCAGTGAGTTGTAGCTGGTTTATTGTCCAATAAACCAGCTTCCGCTAAGAACCAACAGCCGGTGCCTACACCGGCAAGCAGGCTGCCATTGCGATAATGCTCCTGGAGCCAGGGAATAACCTCAAGGTTAGCTTTTAGGATAGGCTCTGGATTACGCCACAGAGCGGGAAGGTAGACGATATCGGCCGTTGGGGCATTGGCAATTGCGCAATCTGGCGAGAGCTTGAGGCCTGTGCGTGTTTTTATGGGGTGTCCTGAAGTGGATACTAAAGTGATCTTAAGGGGTTGAGCCTCCAGTTCTGAATCGATATTCGCGGTAGCTAGCGTAACGGCAGCGTGGAGTAGCTCCATGGGCAGTGTGGCGCTGGTTGCCAACATGTTGTCGCACAGTAAGAAAGAGATGTTGAGCATTAATTGGTCGCCATTTTGTTACTCGTGATATTGTGGCCAATATACCATGGTCGGTGGCTGAAATGGCGGTACCCATGCGGTTAGGAATCCCTACACTGTGCGCTATCCAGTATTGAGTAGTCGACAACAGTCAGGTGTAAATATGGCGAATTTTTTACCGTTAATTGTAGGTTTTGGTGGGTTTAACGCTGCCGGAAGAAGCTCGGGCTTTCAGTCTTATCGACGGATGATTTTAGAGAGCCTTAGCGGTGATTTACGTCAGCAAACCCTCAGCTCTTTATCTCACCTGATGGGGCAGGCGTCGTATGACGAACAAGCCGTTATCAATGGTACGTTGGTTCGTCAGGTTGGCCATGATTTTTTCAATGTGAATAATACGCCTGCTGGCAAGCGCATTAATTTGGAGGCGAGCCCGCGTGACCCTGCTAAGTTCGTGATTGCCGGTAAGGATTTGCCTTACCCATTACCCGAGCATTGGACTGCAGATCCTTTGGATGACGGGGGTAAGCGTTATCAAATATCTATTGATAGTACTCAAACCCTAACGCTTAGTTGTACCTCAAAAATGCCGGTTCAAGCGGCTGGGCAATTGCCCACGGGTTTTAATCCCGGTGCTCACTATCGCTCGCAGCATCACCCTCGTGGCCTGCAAATGTCGATTTTAGCGGCAAGTGACGCGGTAAAATCTATGGGTATCGACTGGAAAGAGGCAACGTCTAAGATATCGCCCGATGCAGTTGCCGTATATAGCAGTAGCGTTATGAGCCAGCTCGATAGTACGGGATTTGGCGGTATGATGCAGGCCCGTCAATTAGCGTCGCGCGTTACGTCGAAACAGTTAGCTATGGGTTTGAATACAATGCCAGCTGACTTCGTCAATGCTTATGTTCTCGGTAGCGTTGGTGCAACAGGCGGCGTTACCGGCGCCTGTGCAACGTTTCTCTACAATTTACGCGCGGGTGTAGAGGATATTCGCAGTGGGCGCCGTAAAATTGTGCTCGTGGGGTCAAGTGAGGCGCCTATTATTCCTGAAGTTATGGATGGTTATTCGGCGATGAGCGCCTTGGCGACGGATGCTGATTTGTTAAAGCTTGAGGGTTTACACAGTACCGATACGCCGAATTATCGTCGCGCCAGCCGGCCCTTTGGCGAAAACTGCGGTTTTACGTTGGCAGAATCTGCCCAGTATGTTGTGTTAATGGCGGATGATTTGGCGGTGGAGTTGGGGGCTCAGGTATACGGTGCTGTGCCCGGTGTTTATGTGAATGCTGACGGCCATAAGAAGTCGATTTCGGCACCAGGTGCGGGTAATTATGTGACCATGGCCAAAGCGGTGTCTTTGGCGCGAACACTTCTTGGGGAGCAGGCAGTGCGTGAGCGTAGTTTCGTTCACGCTCATGGCTCCAGTACACCGCATAATCGAGTGACTGAATCGAGAATATTCGACGAGGTTGCAAGAGCCTTCGGAATTTCAAATTGGCCGGTGGCAGCGGTTAAATCTTATTTAGGGCATTCGCTTGGGCCTGCCAGTGGCGACCAACTTATTGCAAGTTTAGGGACTTTTGCTCATGGCATCGTGCCCGGTATTAAGACGATAGATAGCGTCGCTAGTGATGTATACGCCGACCGATTAAACCTTTCGAATACGGATATAGAACTGGGCGTTGATTCAAGTCAGATAGCCTTTTTAAACTCCAAAGGCTTTGGCGGTAACAACGCAACTGCCACGGTGTTGTCTCCAAGTGTTTTAAATGGTTTTTTAAGTAAACGTTATTCGGCGGCCGAGTTGAGTGCTTTTCGTGATAGGCAACAAGCGAGCGAAGCGCAATCCAAAATTTATCTTGGTGAGGCAGACAAGGCAGAGTTAAATCCTATTTATGCCTTTGGTACAGATCTTATCGACGAGTCGGAAATAAAGCTTACACCAGACTCAATTAGCTTGCCGGGATACGCTCAGCCGATTACATTGGGAGATAGTGAAGGCTACTCTTTTTAATTGAAATGTTTTAGCCGGAAAATGGCGTGAATAATGAAATCAAGCAGATGGAAGTGCTCCGATGGATGATGATCTAGAGGATAAACGACGCGTAGGAGAGGGCATTGTTCGGTATTCGACAGCGTTGCCACTGTCTGGGAATTTAGGCGAGCGATTGCAAGCGGTCAGAAAACAGCAAGGGCTTTCTCAGCGGGAACTGGCTCGCCGTGCAGACGTTACAAATAGTACGCTGTCTATGATCGAACAAGGCAAGGTTAGCCCCTCTGTGAGCTCGCTGGAAAAAATATTGTCTGCAATACCGTTAACAATGCAAGAGTTCTTTTCCGATAACCTTGAGCTTATGCCCCCTATTTATCGAGAGGGCGATTTCGTTAAAGTGCAAAAAGATGGCGCAGAAAGTTGCATTATGCCGCTTACTGAAGCGGGTAGAGACGGCGTTTACATTTCGCGCCAAACTTATTCTCCTGGCGCAAATATCGCCTCTGAATGGATGATGCGTAAAGGGTTTGTTGGCGGCATAGTGGTAAACGGAATACTGACTTTACGGCTAGATGGCCACGAGTATCATTTGGATGTAGGAGAAGGGTTCCATTTTTCACTACACCGTTCCCACAGTTTGGCGAATCATGGCCAAAAAGAATGCACCGTAATTTCAGTGTCATTTAGTGATAGGCGCACCTAGCGCTTTCTTCTCTATTTATTCTCCCTTCGTCTTAAATTTCTATCGATCCTTAGTATTCTGTTCCATACTTTGGAGCAGTCGTTGCTGGTGGTTGATAAGGATAGCTATATCAGTCGTTTTGACTAGTGATAGCAAGAGGCCGTTTCATTAGTGTATGCCGCCACAAGCATTTTTGATTGTTATAAGCATAAAGTCTTTATAGATGTTGACCCTATAAATGCCGTGTGGCAACGTTTTATTCATCGGGAGCCTAACAAGCGGCTCTTAACACTTGCTAAATAAGAAGCAGAGGTGAGCATGATTTTTAATGGACAAGCGTTTCAGCTGAGTGAGCTAGAAGACGGGTTTGTAGAGCTGAAATTTGATTTGCAAGGCGAATCTGTTAACAAGTTTACAGCCGCAGCGCTCGAGGAGTTAGAGCAGGTTGTAACGGTGCTGGAACAACGCTCCGAAACAGCAGGCATGGTGTTGTGCAGCGGTAAAGACGTTTTTATTGTGGGTGCAGACGTAACCGAATTTGGCCCCGCGTTTAAACTGGGTGATGAGGGCATTAAAGCTTTTGTAGGAAAAACGAACAAATTATTTAGTCGTATCGAAGATTTATCTTTTCCAACCGTTGCCGCAATTAATGGGTATTGCTTGGGAGGGGGCATGGAAATTGCCCTAGCGTGCGACTTCCGTATTCTTAGCTCTGATGCAAAAGTTGGTTTACCGGAAATAAAGCTTGGGCTAATTCCCGGGTGGGGTGGCACGGTAAGGTTGCCTCGATTAGCGGGTGTAGACGTAGCGGTTGAATGGATTGCATCCGGCAAAGATCAGAAAGCTCTGGTAGCGCTTGCCGCAGGCGTTGCGGATGGCGTAGTGGAACGTGATAAATTAGGTGTCTCCGCACTCAAGGTGTTACGCCAAGCAGTTTCAGGAAAGCTGCCTATTGCGTTGCGTAAAACTCAGAAAAAATCGCCACTAAAGCATAATGATATAGAAGCACTATTATCGTTTGAAAGCTCGAAAGCGTTTGTCAAAGCGCAGGCGGGGTACCACTACCCAGCACCTGTCTCGGCGATTAAGGCCATGCAAGAAGCGGCTAAGTTGGGGCGTGATGATGCACTGCTGATAGAAACCAAGTATTTTGCCGAGCTTGCACAAACAACCGCGGCAAAAAGTTTGGTCGGTCTTTTTATTAATGATCAATTGCTCACTAAAAAAGCTAAACATCTTGCAAAAGGGGCGGATAGAAAAGTAACGCAGGCCGCTGTTTTAGGTGCAGGTATAATGGGGGGAGGAATCGCCTACCAGTCTGCGTACAAAGGTACGCCGATAAAAATGAAAGATATTGCACAGGCCGGCTTAGACCTGGGCCTTACAGAGGCTGGAAAGTTACTGAACAAGCAAGTTACGCGTGGCAGAATTACGGCCGCGAAAATGGCTCATGTGCTTTCAAGTATTCAACCCACTTTGAGTTACGACAATTTTGATACGGTTGATATTGTGGTGGAAGCGGTTGTTGAAATCCCGAAAGTAAAGCAAGCCGTACTGGCTGAGACAGAAAAACATATTCGTGAAGACGCTGTTCTTTGCTCTAATACGTCGACCATTTCAATTGACCACCTAGCCGCGTCGTTAAAGCGCCCCGAAAATTTTTGTGGCATGCACTTTTTTAATCCTGTTCACGCAATGCCTTTAGTCGAAGTTATTCGCGGCGCTAAAACGTCGGATAGCGCTGTTGCGCGTACGGTCGCATATGCCAACGCATTGGGTAAAAAGCCGGTCGTAGTCAATGATTGCCCCGGGTTTTTAGTGAATCGCGTGTTATTCCCGTATTTTGCAGGTTTTTCCATGTTGCTTCGTGATGGCGCGAGCTTTCAGCACATTGATAAAGTAATGGAGCGCTGGGGGTGGCCTATGGGGCCTGCCTACTTAATGGATGTTGTGGGTATCGATACAGGCGTGCATGCGGAATCAGTTATGGCTGACGGTTTTCCCGATAGGATGGGTAAGTCGTATACTGCTGCGTCCGATATTCTCCATGAAGCCGGTCGTTACGGCCAGAAAAATAATAAAGGCTTTTACAACTACGCGCCGGATAAAAAAGGTAAACCTCAGAAGGCACCTACGGACGAGAGTATTGCACTTCTAAAACCGCATGTTGCGGAGGCCCGCGAATTTACCGATGAAGACATTATTGCTCGCATGATGGTGCCAATGGTTACTGAACTGTCGCGTTGTTTGGAAGAGGGTGTAGTGGCGTCAGTCGCAGAAGCCGATATGGCGCTAATTTATGGTATTGGCTTTCCTCCTTTTCGGGGAGGTATTTTTCGTTGGCTAGATACCGTTGGTTTGGACGCTTTCTCTTCTATGATAAAACCGTTAGAGGCGCTTGGCCCTCTATATGGAATGACAGAAGGCATGACAGAAAAACTAAACAGCAAAACAACCTATTATCCCGTTCCGTGAGGCCAAGATTATGAGTTTGAATCCAAGAGATGTTGTTGTCGTTGATTACGCTCGCAGCCCAATGGGACGTTCTAAAAATGGGTGTTTTCGGCATGTGAGAGCAGAAGACCTGAGTACGCATGTTATTAATGGTTTACTGTCTAGAAACTTGGCGCTTCCGCCAGAAGAAATAGATGACTTAATCTGGGGCTGTGTAATGCAGCGTGGTGAGCAGGGCTTCAATATAGGCCGCAATATTGTATTAAGAGCGGGTTTGCCACACTCCGTTCCAGGCCAAACTGTTAATCGCTTATGTGGCTCGTCGATGTCCGCGTTGCATACCGCCGCAGCCAATATTATGGCTGGCCTTGGCGATGTCTATTTGATCGGCGGTGTTGAGCACATGGGCCATATCAATATGAGCGAAGGTGTTGACCAAAATCCTGCAATGGGCCTTTCGGTCGCAAAAGCAGCCGGCTCGATGGGCCTCACAGCGGAATATCTATCGTTATTGCACGGTATTACGCGAGAGCAAATGGATGACTTTGGGGCTCGATCACACAGGCTTGCTGCTGCCGCGCGTGAGGGAGGTTTGTTTGCGCGTGAAATTATTCCTGTGATTGGGCATGACGAAGACGGCGCGCCAATGTTGGTGGAGCATGATGAAACCATTCGCCCAGAGACAACCGCTGAAGTCTTAGCAACGTTGAAACCGGCTTTTAATCCAAAAGGCGGAACTGTTACGGCTGGAACCTCGTCGCAAATTACGGATGGAGCGTCTTCCATGCTTGTGATGTCTGCTGAAAAAGCGGCTTCTCTAGGTTTAACGCCTATTGCGCGAGTACGGTCAATGGCGGTGATGGGTGTTGATCCGTCGATAATGGGTTATGGGCCTGTGCCATCAACGCAAAAGGCGCTTAAGTTGGCCGGGTTGGCAATGACAGATATTGACAAGGTTGAGCTAAATGAAGCCTTTGCAGCCCAAGCCTTACCTGTCCTAAAAGACTTAGCTTTATTGGACAAGATGGACGAAAAAGTTAATTTGTATGGGGGAGCAATTGCATTGGGCCACCCATTCGGTTGTTCCGGCACCAGAATTTCAGGAACGTTATTGTCAGTGATGCAGGAAAATGACTCACAGCTGGGGCTTGCTACTATGTGTATAGGCTTGGGGCAGGGCATAACGACAGTTTTTGAGCGAATTTAGGCTGAACTTTAATCAGTGTTGGGGTTAATCTGGCACTGTTTTACTTTCTTCTTAATGTGATTGTTGAACCGCTCAGATGAGTGTGGCACAATTGCCACCCTTCAGCGGCCACCTGCAAGAGTAAAGTTGAAATTACTCTTTATAAAACAACAGGTTAGACGAGAATCTCTCGTTATCTATATAGGTGGTGGCTAGTTTTTGAGTTATGCGGTCGTGGCGAAATTGGTAGACGCGCTGGATTTAGGTTCCAGTGCCGCAAGGTGTGAGAGTTCGAGTCTCTCCGACCGCACCATAACTCAAACATATTATTCACAGTTTAATCTCCACTATTTTCTACGAGGAACAAGATGCAAGTTTCCATTGAAACAACATCTGGCTTAGAGCGTCGTTTAACAATCGGTATCCCAGCGGATGCCGTTGATCAAGAAGTGACTAAGCGGTTGAATGATGCTGCCAAGTCAGTACGCATTAATGGCTTTCGTAAAGGTAAAGTTCCTTTCAAAGTGGTGAAGCAGCGTTATGGCGCCGGTGTACGGCAAGAGGTGCTTGGTGACGTAATACAGCGCTCTTTCTACGATGCAGTCACAAAAGAATCTGTACGACCCGCTGGCCAGCCTGCAATTGAGCCTGTTCAGATGGACGAAGGCAAAGACATAGAATATGTTGCAACCTTTGAGGTTTACCCAGAGGTAGAACTCAAAGGGTTGGATGAGCTAGCTGTTTCGCGTCTAGATGCGGACATTGAAGAGGCTGACATCGACAAAATGATAGAGTCGTTGCGCAAGGCTCAAGCGACAATGAACCCTGTAAAGCGTAAATCTAAGAAGGGTGACCAAGTTACTATCGATTTTGAAGGTAAAATTGATGGCGAATCCTTCGAGGGCGGAAGTGCCGAAGCGCACGCCTTAACGCTAGGTTCTGGCACTATGATCCCAGGTTTTGAGAAAGGGATTATCGGAATGAAAGCCGGTGAAAGCGGCGTTGTTACGGCAACGTTCCCAGACGATTACCAAGTAGAAGAATTACGGGGTAAAGAGGCTGAGTTTAGCATCTCTTTAACCGAGGTTAAGGGCGAAAAACTACCTGCTTTGAATGATGCATTTTTTGCAAAGTTTGGTGTTGAAGAGGGTGGCGTTGAGAAATTCCGCACCGATGTCGCTGAGAACATGGAGCGTGAGAAGCAGCGGGCTATCAAGGCTAAGCTAAAAGAGCAGGTTATGACTTCACTGCTTGAGGCCAATCCTATTGAGCTTCCGGCAGCCCTTGTTGCTACCGAAATTAATGCGCTTCGCGAGCAAATGGTACAGCAGTATGGTCAGGCAGCCGCTAATCTCGACCTAAAAGCTTTATTGCCAGACGATATGTTTAAAGCGCAAGCCGAGCGTCGTACCGCTTTGGCTTTGTTGATTTCAGAGTTGGTTAAAGACCGAGAAATCAAAGCCGATAAAGATATCGTTCGATCGCTTATCGAGGAAACAGCTTCCACCTACGAAGATCCCGAGCAAGTTGTTAATTACTACTACGGCAACGAGCAGTTGTTAGCGAGTGTTGAGGCGGCTGCTCTTGAAGAGCAAGTTGTTAACATTCTGCTAGAAGCGGCTAATGTAACCGACGAAAAAGTAGCTTACGAAGATATTGTAAAGCCATCTGAAAACGGATAGCGGCATCAATAACGCTTCCGTGTATACATAAAAGCAGCTCCTATATGGGGCTGTTTTTTTATGCGCCAAATTTGGACTGAGGTGTTGTGGCGTTAAAAATAATAAAAAGTGTTTCTCGTGCGCCAATTGAACTGAATGGTTAACGATTGCGCGTTTGAGTAAAGAATCTCTCTCTATTGTGGCTACAATCATTGTATGTGGCCTTTTCGCCCTTATAATGGATCTATAGGCGGGCAAACTCGCGTTTATTCGCTGTAGATATATTGTTTCGGAATGTGAGTCGGTAATTTGCTAGTGCAAATTCGGGCAAGCGACTAAACTTACATGGCCGACCAACCCCTGCCCAAAATTTATAATTGTTATCGTAAATTGATGAATGGAAACATTTTATGTCCCAACTAGATCTGTACGGTGGTACTGCGCCTGGAATCGATAGTTCTTTGGTGCCGATAGTTGTTGAACAAACCGCACGCGGTGAGCGTTCCTATGATATTTACTCCCGTTTATTAAAAGAACGCGTTATTTTTTTAGTGGGACAAGTAGAAGATCATATGGCCAATTTGGTGGTCGCTCAGTTGCTATTCTTAGAGGCTGAAAACCCCGATAAAGATATACACCTATACATTAATTCTCCTGGTGGTTCCGTAACCGCAGGCCTTTCTATATACGATACCATGCAGTTCATCAAACCTGATGTCAGCACGATGTGTATCGGCCAGGCGTGTAGCATGGGGTCGTTTTTGCTGTCAGCGGGCGCAAAAGGTAAGCGGTATTGTTTACCAAATGCACGCACAATGATTCACCAGCCTTCTGGTGGTGCGCAGGGGCAAGCAACCGATATTCATATTCATGCACAAGAAATACTGAAAATTCGTGAGCGTTTGAATGAAATTATGGCACACCATACTGGTAAAACAGTAGATGAAGTTGCCGTTGCGACTGAGCGCGATAATTTTATGAGTGCTGATGAATCTAAGGCTTTTGGGCTGATTGATGAAGTCCTTCAAAGTCGGGATGGCGTAGGTGCATAAAAGAGCTGATTGAAAACTTGGTTTAAGTAGCCGAGGGTGTTCATAAATGTTGTATCGCAGCTGGAATGGTTGATTACCAGCTAACAAGTTGACACTCCAGACACCTCATGGCCACAATAAGACTTTAACTGGCTGTATTTACGGCTAGCTGAAGCTAAACCGAAGTCTAAATCGAAAATAGTATTGAAAGAGTTGGTTGGAGACGAGAATGTCCGACAATAGTAGTGATAACGAAGATAGCGGCAAACTGTTGTACTGTTCCTTTTGCGGTAAAAGTCAGCATGAAGTACGTAAACTAATAGCCGGGCCTTCCGTCTTTATTTGTGATGAGTGCGTTGATTTATGTAACGACATCATTCGCGAGGAAATTCAGGAGAGTGCTACCGAGGGTGGTAGTGATAAATTGCCTGTACCTAAAGAGATTTCGGCGACTCTTGATGACTATGTTATCGGTCAAAGAGATGCGAAGAAAGTGCTTGCCGTTGCTGTTTATAATCACTATAAGCGCTTGCGTGTTGGTGACCAGAAAAAAGGTAAGGACGAAGTCGAGCTTGGCAAGAGTAATATCCTACTTGTAGGCCCTACTGGAAGTGGCAAAACGTTATTGGCTGAAACCTTGGCGCGCTTACTGAATGTACCTTTTACCATAGCGGACGCCACTACGCTGACTGAAGCGGGTTACGTCGGTGAAGATGTCGAGAATATTATTCAGAAGCTACTCCAGAAGTGCGATTACGATGTGGAGAAAGCTCAGCAAGGTATTGTATATATTGATGAGATCGACAAGATCTCGCGTAAATCCGATAACCCCTCTATTACACGTGATGTATCTGGCGAGGGTGTTCAGCAAGCATTGCTTAAGTTGATAGAAGGCACAATTGCATCGGTTCCTCCGCAAGGTGGGCGCAAGCATCCTCAGCAAGAGTTTTTACAAGTGGATACCTCGAATATTTTATTCGTGTGTGGTGGTGCATTTGCCGGCTTAGAAAAGGTTATTAGAGACCGCTCTGAAAAAGGCGGTATAGGCTTCAGCGCTGAAGTAAAGAGTAAAGATGGCAGCAAGAATGTTGGTGAGACGCTAAAAGATTTAGAGCCAGAAGATTTGGTTCGTTATGGGTTGATCCCTGAGTTCGTTGGGCGTTTACCGGTTATTGCAACCTTAGACGAGCTTGATAAAGAAGCCTTGGTCACTATTCTTAAAGAGCCTAAAAACTCACTCGTAAAACAGTATGGCAAGCTTTTCGAAATGGAGAATGTTGAGATCGATTTTCGTAACGACGCCCTTGACGCAGTTGCAGAGAAGGCAATGGAGCGTAAAACTGGCGCGCGAGGCTTGCGTTCTATAATGGAAAATGTACTTTTGGAAACAATGTACAAGCTACCATCGGAAGAAAATGTCGAAAAAGTTGTTGTTGATGAATCCGTTATTAAAGGTGAGTCTGAGCCATTGATTGTTTACGGTAATACTGAGTCTCCGAAGGCTATGCCCGAGGAATAGTTCGTTTTGTAATGCCAAGACACAATTGTTGTTATTGCAAAAAGGGGCGGTTAATTGCCCCTTTTTTGCGTTTGTTGCTTGTAATTTTTAGTCATAACCCCCAGTACTCTTATGTTCCCGCCGTATAGCGGCATAAGTTGTTTCGAGGTCATAAATGGATCAATCAGAGATTGTCGTAGGCGATAATCGCCTTCCTCTTTTACCTTTGCGTGATGTTGTTGTTTATCCGCATATGGTCATCCCACTGTTTGTCGGTAGAGCTAAGTCTATTGCGGCGCTAGAACGAGCGATGGCCGAAGACAAGCAAATATTACTGGTAGCGCAAAAGCATGCTTCTGTGGATGAACCAGGAATTGAAGACTTATACGGTTTCGCAACCATAGCAAGTGTTTTACAGCTGTTAAAGCTTCCTGACGGCACAGTAAAAGTGTTGGTGGAAGGGCGGCAGCGGGCAGAGATAAAGTCGATCACAGAAGAGAGCGAGTACTTCATGGCGGATATTGCCATAGTGCCGAAAGATGACGTCGAAGGCCGAGAAGTTGAGGTGTTAACGCGTTCTTTGATCTCTCGTTTTGAGCAATACGTTAATTTAAGTAAGAAAGTTCCTTCAGAGGTTATGACCTCTTTAAGTGGTATAGACGACTCGGGTCGTTTAGCGGATACCGTGGCCGCTCATATGAGCCTAGAGCTGGCTCAGAAGCAGGAAATTCTTGAAATTCCTGCGGTACAGGAACGGTTAGAACATTTAATTGGCTTGATGGAAGCTGAGGCAGACCTCTATCAAGTTGAAAAACGCATTCGCGGCCGCGTTAAAAAACAAATGGAGAAGAGCCAGCGCGAGTACTATTTGAATGAGCAAATGAAAGCTATTCAAAAAGAGCTTGGTGAGATGGGCGAAGAGGTCAGTGAGGCTGAAGAGTTAGAGCGGAAAATAGCTGAAGCTGGCATGAGTAAAGAGGCCGAGAGTAAAGTAAAAGCTGAACTGGGCAAACTCAAATTGATGTCACCAATGTCAGCCGAAGCTTCGGTTGTGCGAGCCTATATCGATTGGATGGTAAACCTTCCGTGGAAAAAGCGTAGTAAGGTACGTCACGATCTAGAGCGGGCAGAAGATATCTTAGATAAAGATCATTACGGTCTAGAAGAAGTTAAAGAACGCATCCTCGAGTATTTAGCGGTTCAGCAAAGAGTTAAAAAAGTGAAAGGCCCCATATTGTGTTTGGTTGGGCCTCCAGGAGTGGGTAAAACGTCTTTGGGTGAATCTATTGCGCGCGCGACTAACCGTAAATTTGTTCGCATGGCGCTGGGTGGCGTTAGGGATGAGGCCGAAATTCGAGGTCATCGTCGAACCTATATAGGCTCAATGCCGGGTAAGCTTGTCCAAAAAATGTCGAAGGCGGGGGTTAAAAACCCATTATTCCTACTCGACGAAATCGATAAAATGGGTATGGATCATCGTGGTGATCCGGCATCTGCGTTGCTGGAAGTATTGGATCCTGAGCAGAATAATTCTTTTAATGATCATTATCTCGAAGTTGATTATGACCTTTCAGACGTAATGTTTGTGTGTACCTCAAACACTATGAATATTCCAGGGCCGTTACTCGATCGTATGGAAGTTATTCGTATTCCGGGTTATACCGAAGATGAAAAGGTCAATATAGCTAGCCGATATTTAATTCCTAAGCAAACAAAGAATAATGGTTTAAAAGAAACTGAAGCTGCTATTCCCGAAGATACTATATTAGATGTGATCCGTTATTACACACGTGAAGCGGGAGTTCGAGGGTTGGATCGAGAGATCGCAAAACTTTGCCGCAAGGTCGTAACGGCAAATGTAAAATCTAAATCCGCGAAGACCATTACGGTTACTGCCGATAAGTTAGAAGATTACCTTGGTGTTCGGAAATCGGATTACGGCAAAGCTGAAAATGAAAACCAAGTTGGCCAAGTGACGGGGCTAGCATGGACGCAAGTCGGTGGAGAGTTATTAACTATTGAGGCATCGTCGGTTAAAGGGAAAGGGCGAATGGTTAAAACCGGTTCGTTAGGCGATGTTATGCAAGAATCTATTCAGGCAGCAATGACCGTTGTTCGGTCTCGCTCTCAGTTCTTGGGCATCATGCCGGATTTCCATGAAAAACGAGATTTGCACATACATGTTCCGGAGGGGGCAACCCCGAAAGATGGGCCAAGCGCAGGTATTGCCATGTGCACAGCGTTGGTATCAGTGTTTACCGATATTCCGGTATTGGCAGACGTGGCTATGACCGGTGAAATTACGTTGCGTGGCGAGGTGCTAAAAATTGGTGGCCTGAAAGAAAAATTACTGGCGGCTCATCGCGGTGGAATTAAAACGGTTATTATTCCTCACGGAAATGAAGCTGATTTGCGTGAAATCCCCGATAACATCAAAGAAGATTTAACGGTAAAACCTGTAAAATGGATTGATGAAGTGCTTGAAATAGCATTGCAGTATATGCCCAAGCCCTATAGTGACGAAGAGTATCAAGAGCTCGAAGCGCAAGCTAAAACTGCAGGTGAAGAGTCCAAACGTATAAGCACACATTAGCCGTATTTGCCGTATTTGTGGGGCGATCATTTGGTCGCCTTGCGATAGCTAGGCCAACAATAGATGCTTATTTTCACGTCTATAGGCTCCACTGTAAGCTTGGTCACATCTTGAATGTAGAGCCAGGGTGCTTGCCCAAAGGGGTAAAGCGGTCAAAAAACAGCCAGTTATGGCCGTGTCCGACAAATAATGGATTTCATTCTTGACCGGTATACGGGCAGTTGGTATAAATCGCAATTCTTTGCGGGGCATTGTCGCCCAGGGACCTAGTTACGACAGCCAATCATTGGGCTGCGCAAATGTAAAGCATTAGAAGTGTTTAATAGAGTAATCCAATAAAAAGAGGGGATTAAAGTGAATAAGTCAGAATTGGTAGAAGCCATCGCCGCTTCCGCAGATATTTCAAAAGCAGCCGCTGGTAGAGCCCTGGATGCCGTAACTGAGTCAATCGCTGCTGCCCTCAAAGAAGGTGATCAGGTTGCATTGGTAGGCTTCGGTACTTTCCTTGTGAAAGAGCGCGCTGCTCGAACTGGCCGTAACCCTCAGACGGGCGCGCCTATCGATATCGCAGCTGCAAAGATACCGAGCTTTAAAGCTGGTAAGGCTTTAAAAGACGCTGTTAACTAATATAGGTTAAAGCGTTTATTAGACGTTAAACTGGTGGTCGTATTATTGCGGTTGCCGGTTTAAGTTAACGTTAGTTGATTTAACTTTATTAATAAGTAATCGGCAAAAGTTAGCGGGAAAGATTTCAAGCTTCACCAATTGGTACGCCTCCCTGTTTTAACCCTGTTAATTATTGTGTCTCGATCTAGAAAACTAATAATAACTGATTAGGTCAAATACACAGCGAAGCCATTTATGATTGTTCCTATATTCGGATTGTTGAATCGTTCGTTAGATTGCTTCTCGTATTGGAGCGGTGTTAAATCAGTAAAATGAAAATGAAAAAAACAAAAAAAGCACAAATACTACCTGATCGATTTAAATAAATTTAAGTCGTCAAAGGCGCAAAATGGTAGCGCCTTTTTTTGTGTTTTAAAAACAAAAAAATCGAGGTTCGATATGATTCTGGGGTTACGAGAAAACTTAAAAGGCACAGTGGTTATTAGTATTATTGTGCTCTTTTTCATCCTGCCGATGGTTATCAGTGGTGTAGGTAGTTCTTGGTTAAGTTCTGTTGCAGGAACGGATGCGGCGGTTGTTGATGGTGAAACCATCTCTAATCAAGCCGTGAATCGAGAAGTCTACATGCAAAAGCAGCGCTTGCTGTCTCAGCAAGGCGTTGATCCGTCTGCCGACTACTTGAAAGATGAAAATTTGCGCGCGCCGGTGTTAGATCGTCTTACGAAGAAAGCAGCGGTAATCGCCTCTATTAAGAGTGCGGGTATGGCCGCTTCAGACGCAACGGTTAATACGCAAATCGTAGCGCAGAAAGATTTTCAAACAGATGGAGTGTTTGATCCTCAGTTGTATCGATCGTTGTTAAGTCGAATTGGCTCTTCTCCTGCGCTCTACAAAAGTGAGCTTGTAGAAAGTGTCATGCTGCAGCAGTTGGATGCAGGTCTAGATAAGTCTTCATTTGTAACTGAAGCCGAAAAGGCTGCTTTAGTCGAAATTATCTATGAGCAGCGTTCGTTTTACACCGCAGACATTCCCGTTGAAGGCTTGGCTGAAGGCATTACTGTTAGTGATGATGCTATTGCAACTTACTACGAAAGTAATCAAGCGCAATTTTCACAACCTGAACAGTTATCTATTGAATATATTGAGTTGTCTGTTACCGCTTTAGCAAATACAGAAACTGTATCTGATGAAGAAATAAGCACTCAGTATGATCTAGAAGTTGCTGATTTTAGTTCGTCTGCGGAGTACGAGATCGCACATATTTTGGTCGATAAAAATGCAGAAGATAAAGACGACCGTTTAGCTGAATTACAAACGAAAATAGCGGCAGGTGAAGAGTTTGCAGAGCTTGCCAAGGTCTATTCTGACGATGCAGGTTCGAAAGATTCTGGCGGGTCATTAGGTGTGTTGCTATCAGGTATTTTCCCCGAAGCTTTTGAAAAGGCCGTTTACTTACTTGAAGAGGGTGAAGTGTCGGCGCCGGTGAGCACCGATTCTGGCGTACACTTGATTAAAGTTGTGTCAAAAAGTGTTGATGAAATGCCTAGTTTTGACGAGCGTAAAAATGCTATTGCGGCTGCATTAAAAACGGCAAAAGCAGAAGAGATTTTCTCCTCAAGTTTAGAGCTGTTGGAAGAGCTTACATTTAACTCAGATAGCCTTGATGATGCCGCCGCGGAAGTGGGTGCCGAGGTGCAAGTGTCGTCAATGTTTGAACGTTCTAACGGCCTAGGTATTGCGTCTAACGCAAAAATTAGAGAAGTGGCGTTCGGCGACGAAGTTCTTGTCGATGGTCGAAATAGCGAGGTTCTCGAGTTGGCCGGTAATAGAGCTGTCGTGCTGCGTTTGAAGTCTCACTCTCCTGAGCATATTAAACCGCTAGAAGCGGTAACCGCGCAAATTCAAGAGCTTATTGTTGAAAACGAAGTAGCGGCGATATTAACCGATAAAGCCGATGCCTTTATTGCCTCTGTTAAAGCTGGGAGTGAAGCGAATACGCTTGCGGATGATCTTGGTTATGGTTTTGCCGTTCATGAAAATACAACGCGTAGCGCACCCGTTTCGGATCCGACGACTCGTCGGGCAGTCTTCTCGGCACCGATGGTTCAAGGTGTAACGACTTTTGAAATGAACAAAAATGCTGACGGTAGCATGAGAGTTGTTGGTATCACCTCCAAGAAACCAGGCTCTATTGCTGATTTGGATGCGCTAGATATTACCGGTTTGGCATCCCAGTTAACGACAGAGAATAGTCGCTATGAAGGCGGTGCTTTCCAGGCAAACGTTATTGCTGGAGCAGAAATAGAAATACACTAGAGCGTTTCGCGCTCTTAAAAAGCTTCGTTACTTCGTTTGGAGTTTCGAAGCTTTTTTTTCGCCTTCTATAAAATGTTTGCGGAATGAAATTTTACTGGTTGAAGCTACGGAGACCCGCTTTCTATCGATGTGACTAAATAGCGACGGTAGGCGTTTTTAGTTTCGGTGCTGGTTGTTGATGAAGTAAACACAAAATTGAGCTTAGCGGGGGAGGACGATTGAGCGTTATGCGGTATATCCGCTAAATGATGACCAACTCTCCGTGCTATAGCTTCTCCAGAATCAATCCAATCTATTTTGCGGAAGTGATCAAGGCTGGTAAAGCGCTCTTTAAGCAAAGGGAAGTGAGTGCAGGCGAGCACAATTTTATCCATAGTGCCAGAGTGATCCTGCCCTGTTAATCGCACCAGCTCGTCAGATAGCTTATCGTCATCGACGGGATTGCCACAAATTTGCGCCTCTGCATAGTGTACGAGTTGGCTGCTACCGAGCGTATACACATGGCAGTGCGCTGCAAACTTAGTGATTAGAGTGTTTGTATACTCACGGTCTACCGTCGCTGGCGTCGCTAATAGCCCTATAACGCTACTAGATGACGTTTCCGCGGCCGGCTTTACGGCGGGAACCACGCCAACAAAAATTTGCTTAAAACGCTTTCTAAGAGGGGCTAGTGCAATTGTACTTGCGGTGTTGCAAGCGATTACCGTAATGTCTGGCTTATAGCGCGCAATAAGGCTTCCCATCAACTGCACTACGCGGTCAATGAGGTGGCTATCGTCCATTAAGCCGTATGGAAACAGTGCATTGTCGGCCACGTAAACGAGGTCGCAATAGGGGTAACGTATTTGGATTTCCCTTGCGATACTCAAGCCGCCAGCGCCAGAGTCGAATATAAGAATAGTGGGTGTTCGTTGCACAATAATTATTGTCCGGCTTTACCATTAGAAAAGGCCAAAGGATAATAGCAAAGCTTTTCCACTCGATACAGAAAACACTATGTTTGAATTATTGTCATTTTTTGAAAATTACTATTTATTGCCCTTCGCATTCGGAAGTGTGTTAATGGCATCGGCAGGGTGGGCCTTGGCAAACGTGGGGCGACAACGCGATAAAAAACGCTTTGATCAGCGTGTAGCCGAGCTTCAGGCCACAGTGGTAGCGCAAGAGCAGAGTTCTTTAGTGGTTCTTCATCAAAAAGACTTAACCCTTACCCGTGTGCAGGCTGAGCAAGCGTCCATGGCGCGGCAGTTGGAGCGCAGCCGCGACGAAGTTGCTGTACTCACCGAGTATAAATCTCGATTTATTCAAATGGAAACCCGCTTCGACGCCCAACGAAAACAGAATGTGCAAGAGAAACAATTGCTGGATGAAACGAAAGCGCAACTGTTTAAAGAGTTTGAGTTGTCGGCAAATAAGCTATTTGAGGCCAAGCAGCAGCAATTCACGGCTACAAGCCGGTCGCAAATAGAAACCGTATTGTCTCCGTTCAAAGAGCAACTTAAAGATTTCCACAAGCGCGTGGAGGATGTCTATCACAAGGAAAACAGTGAACGTAGTAAGTTGGTGGGGCAAATTGTTGAGCTGCAAAAACATACCCAACAGATTAGTAGCGAAGCGAACAACCTAGCGGCAGCTCTAAAAGGCGACAATAAAGCGCAGGGCACTTGGGGTGAAATCATCCTTGAGCGTTTACTAGAACAGTCTGGCCTTGAAAAAGGGCGTGAATACGATACACAGAAGGCTCACGCAGACGAGTCTGGAAAGACGTTTAAGCCGGATGTGATTGTGCATCTGCCAGAAGGTAAGGATATTGTTATTGACGCAAAAGTGTCCTTGGTGGATTACGAACGCTACTTCGACGCTGAGGATACTAGCGAAAAAAATCAAGCCTTGAAACGGCATATAGATTCTATTCGTACTCATATCAAGGGGCTTTCGGTAAAGAAGTATGAGCAGTTAGAGAACGTGAGAACATTAGATTTCGTATTTATATTTGTGCCCATAGAGGCTGCTTATATTGCCGCAATACAAGCAGCTCCTGCGCTTTTCAAAGAAGCGTATGATAACAATATTGTACTGGTTAGCCCTTCGAGCTTAATGGTGGCGTTACGAACGGTAGAAACGTTGTGGCGATACGAAAAGCAAAATAGTAATGCGGAAGAAATCGCGGCAAGCGCGGGGAAACTATATGATCAGTTCGTTATGTTGCTGGCGGGGATTGATGATGTGGGTAAATTTCTGGAAAAGGCGTCTGAGGCTTACGATACAACGCGAAAGCGGTTGAGTAGTGGTCGTGGAAATTTGGTGCGCCGAGTCGAAAATTTACGTGATCTGGGCGCGAAGACGAGTCGAAACATACCCGAAAAGTTAAAGACTGAAGCGCTTGACGCTGCTGAAAGCGTGTTATCCATCGAAGAGGATGAGGCTGTGCAAGAGCACTTTGAACTTGAGAAAAAGTAGGCTATAAATGCCGTATTATGGTGAGATTACCTTTTAGGATTTAGTAATTTATGTTGTATTTAATGGTCGTGGCGACAGCCATTGTCGTGTTGCTCGTTGGCGTTGCAGGTTTTCTACATTGGAAACTCTATTGGCAGAATGTGAGACGTGATAAGGCGCTAGGCGAGGAAAAAAAACGGGTACTCGAAAATCGTAAGGAGGCCTTGAAAAGTATTGTCATTTTGGCGCGAGGTTTTCTTGCGGAGCAGGTGAGTGCAACTGAAGTGAGTATTCGAATAAGTGTTTTGTTAGAAGCGTTAGCATTGCCGGATAAAGAGAAAGAGGACTTTGTGTCGTTCTATAAGTTAGCTGAAGCGACTTCCCATATCCCCATTTTGGCGGCATGGAAGGCTTTGTCGAAAAAAGAACAGCGTCAGTTTGATAAAGAGCGAATGAAGCATGAAGAGCAATACCACGATTTTATAGTCGCGGGTGCAGAGCGAGTGCTATCAAAGGAATCTGATTTTTTCGCTCATATTGAAACCTTGTAACAAAAGGGTGTTGTGCTAAAAAAGCCGCTATTGCTAGCGGCCTTTTTTTATTTTTTTTGTAGGAGAACACCGCATTCTCTGTGGTCGGTATAAGGGAACTGGTCAAAAAGAGCAAACTTCGTAATGTTGTGTGTTTTCGAAAAGTGCTCAATATTATTTTTGAGTGTTTCTGGATTACAGGA